>Ga0209061_1005057_pt1 | contig 11949 bp, 11 predicted proteins | sample Coa_R1_10_FD_187157 | JGI IMG/M metagenome (GOLD analysis project Ga0209061, IMG submission 187157) | Surface soil microbial communities from Centralia Pennsylvania, which are recovering from an underground coalmine fire - Coalmine... | ecosystem: Environmental > Terrestrial > Soil >...
TCTATTCTGTTCTCTGTCTGGTTTTTTGTGTATCGCCAGCAATATATACGCACAGACTTCAGCAGGGTTTCAGTGACGGATGCGCTCTTATTCGTTTGCTTCTCGCTCCTCGCGTTTGAGGAAGAGCGTATAGCGTACAAAGAAGACAATGCACGCGAGCATGCAGAGAATGCCCAGCGCAGCCGAGGCAAGTCCGGCATAACTCGTGGGAGAAAAAGTAAAGACGACGACGCTCAGGAAAAAGGTCGCCAGAACGAGAAAGCCAAGCCCCGCCGCTCCATTGCGATCTGAGCGTCGGGGGAGATATTGCTGGATGAGGGACGGTATAGACTTTTGCGGCTGGTTCTCTTGCCCTTTCATTCCTTACCCTTTCTGTTTCTGCTATCTGGTGAGAGATGGGAGCCGTGTTTCTGTTGTCGCTCATCCTTCTTTGCTAAGAGAAACGTTAGCAAGCCAACCAGCAGAAAGAGGCCGAGAGCCAGCGCGTAGTCACCGATCCTCAGTTCGTGCCAGAGAGCCTCCATCCTTGCTTGCTGAGCTGGCGAGAGCGGAGGAGCCTGTTCTTCTCGCGTATAGGGTTGGATCAGGAAAAAGAGAAAGAGGCCAAAGAGAAGAAAGAACGCGATAACCAGCGCGTAAGCAGCTATTTGTAGCATCTGAACCGGCATCAGTCACCCTCGATTTCTCGTTCGTGGAGCATTGGGGTTCTCTCCTGGACTTTGAAGGTATGGAAGAGAAACCAGAGCGATGGAATCAAGACCAGCATGCCAAGAAGGGCGCTGACGAAGAACTGCTGGAGCGTCGAGGCCGGGCTGGCCGAGTTCGTGATAGTGAGGTCTGGGGGAACGATGTAGGGCCATTGCGAAAGGCCCCAGGTGCCCAGCAGAGCCGTGACCTCAGCGACAATGAGGATACGAGCCAGCCGATAGCGCCGCCAGAAGAGGGCCGATGCCGTCATCACGCCAATGAATATGGTGATTGCAACCGCCCAGATGGCGTGATTGAGCATGCCATGCCAGAGCAGGGGCGCTTCCGAGGGGGCCAGAACCAGGCCCCCGATTCCGGTAAGAGCCAGCATCGCTCCGCCGGCAAAGGCCCGCCTGCGAAACACCTCTGCCAGGTACTGGTTGCGTACCCTCTGAGCCTCAACCGTTAGATAGATTGGGGCCAGCGTGGCGCAGATCGCCAGGCCCATGCAGCCGATTACCAGGGCGAACGGCGTGAGCCAGGCGCTGACCAGCGCCGGCTGCGTCGTCGCGTGGAAGACCCGGATGGCACCGCTCGCAACCGCGGCAGCCGAGCAACCGAGAACAAAGGGGGTGAGCAGGCTGACCAGGCCAAAGAGACGTCCCCAGGTCTCCCTGGCTGCAATGGGCTGGTTGAAATACTCCCGAAAAGAGAAAGCCGCTCCGCGCAGCACAATGCCGAGCAGAGCCAGGCCGAATGGTAAGAGTAGCGCTGTTGCCAGCATTGCTGTTGCCAGAGGGAAAGCCGTGAACAGTCCTACTACCAGATAGATGAGCCAGACATTGTTGGCCTCCCAGACCGGGCCGACTGCTTGCGCAATCAAGCGGTGTTTTTCCTCCTGGTGAGGACCAAGCGAGAAGAGATCCCAGATTCCTGCACCGAAATCTGCTCCTCCCAGGATCGCGTAGGCAATGAGCGAGAGCCAGAGCAGTACCGCACAGGCGTAGGCAATGATCATCTCTCTGTAGCCCCTTCTCGCGCTTGTGAGCCAGCGGTCGAAGCTCCTCTCACCAGTTCGGGCCAGACCTGCGGAGGCTTCGGGCGGCGTGCTAGCTGCAGCAGCAGAATGATCAGAGTGATACCGAGAAGCACATAGATACAGGCAAAGACCAGGAAAGTCACATTCATCCACATGGCAGGCGTGACCGCATTTTTCGTCAGCAACAGCTTATAAATGATCCAGGGCTGCCGGCCAAACTCTGTAACCATCCAGCCCAGTTCCATCGCCAGGATGGCTGCGGGGCCGGTGAGGACCGCAAGGCCGAGTAGCCAGCGCCGCTCTGGTATTCTGGGCTGGCTGAGGAAGAACTGGCGACGGATGAAAGGAAGCATGAAGAGGACTCCGATTGCAAGCATGTAAAAGGAGCAGAAAACCATGCCGTCGAAGGCCAGATGGATGAAAGGGATATTGGCGGGCCACTCGCTCTTTGGGATGCGGTCCAGGCCGATGCTAAAGGAATTCAGGTTAAAATGAGCGAGCAAGCTTTCGCCATGCGGAATCACCAGCGCGTAGAGCACCTTTCCCGCGCGCGTATCGACAAAGCCGCCGATATACAGGGGCCTGCCATAGCCTGAGTGGAGCAATCCCTCCATCGCGGCGTACTTGGGCGGCTGGACGGTTTCGATCTGGCGAGCGTTGAAGTCGCCGGTGAGGATTTGAAAGGGAATAGCGGCTGTGCCAATAGCCATGCCAAGCAAAAGTCCTTTGCGATGATAGGCGTCGCGCTTGCCACGCAGCATTCCCATTGCGTAGACGGAAGCAATGCCAAACCCGGCGACCACGTAGCAGGCCAGGATCATGTGGGCGGTCTCGTAGGGAGTGCTAGGATTGAGCATGGCGGCATAAGGATCGATTCCCGTGATTTTGCCATGTGCTATATGGAAGCCGGCTGGCGTGTTCATCCAGGAGTTCGCGCTGACCACGAACCAGGCGGACGAGAGACCACTGAGGACAATTACCAGGGAGGACAGCCAGTGAACCAGCGGTGAAAGACGTCTGGCTCCGTAGAGATAAATGCCGAGGAAGATTCCCTCGAGGAAGAAGGCAAAGCCCTCCAGAGCAAATGGCAGGCCGATAATGGCGCCGGAGTATTTGATGAAGGTTGGCCAGAGCAAGGCCAGCTCAAATTCGATAATCGCTCCAGAAACCGCGCCGATGGCGAAGAGGAAGGTAAATGCTCTGGCCCACTGATGGGCCAGCGCCATCCAGGTGCCGTCGGAGTTCCAGAGCGCCAGCCCCTCAGCGACGCATAATGCCAGTGGCAGACCAACGCCGAGCGCAGCAAAAATAATGTGGAAGCCCAGCGAAGTCCCCATCTGGGTGCGAGCCGCCAGGAGATTTGACCACATAAAAGCCCATCCTTTCCGATTTTCTGACGCTCCTTCACCAGGAAGAGCCAGTGATGCTATTACTAGCATGGGGTATCCCGCCAAACCCGACCGTCGCGTGGATTCCTCGCGATATATCTAGATGAAGCCCTGTGGTCTGATAGTCTTGTGGTCTAGATATCTTGACAAATTGTTCTATTTCTGCTACACTTTTCTCCTGAGGTTCTCAATGGGGCTGAACCGAGGAAAAGCGCGTCTGCTCCTCATTTCCAGATTTCCCCCTGCTATTTTTGTATGGTTATGCGGGCTGCGCACTTTTTCATGTAGAGAGTCCGGTCTATTTATTCATTGGAGGCACAACAATGAAGGATGTCAGAGTTATGCTGAGGCATATTTTTCTGCTGGTCGGCATAACAACGCTGGCTGTTAGTTCACTTGTAGCGTGTGGAGGTTCGTCCACCCCGACGGTTACGGTCTGGTCGTGGCGTTCGCAGGATGCGCATCTGTGGCAGCAAGTGCAAGACGCACTGAACAAGCAAGGTGTCAAGGTCCAGATTCAGTTCAGAGCTATCAATGCCACCAGCTATGATTCGGTGTTGCAGACGGCGATGGATGGTGGAAGGGGGCCGGACATTCTGTACACGAGAGCCGGCGAGGGAACCGAAAGCTATGCGGCGGCGAATATGCTGGAACCGTTAGATAGCTTCGTCGATTTCTCCAAAATTGGTGCGGCTCCGCTGGAGAGCGCCAGGTACAAAGGGAAAACATACGCGGTACCTTTCGCAATCCAGACGATGGTTGTGTACTACAACAAAGCTCTATTTGCCCAGTATGGGTTGACGGTGCCCAAAGTGTGGAATGATCTCATTCACGATTGCGCAGTTCTTAAATCGAAGGGCATCACTCCTATCGCCACGATGGGCATACAGAGCTGGATGCTGGCCTTGAATTTTGATGAGGTTGGCGCGTCTCTAATGGACAACCAGTTCACGCAAGAACTCGTAGATGGGAAAGCCTCTTATACCTCTGCTCCGTATGTTAACGCGCTCGCGCACTATCAGCAGCTCAGCCAGTATTTTGAGCCGAATTTTGCGGCTGTTGGCTCTGCTGGCAATGAGCAGGAGACGATGTTTGCTTTAGGGAAGGCGGCAATGGTGATGGATGGCATCTGGGAGTGGCCGACCATTCTTCAATACAACAAGAACTTGCAGATGGGAGAATTCCTTATTCCTCCTTTGCAGGCCAATCAATCGCCGAAGATCGACTGGTATGTAGATGGCGGCATTGGTATGAACGCGAACATTGCCAATAGCGCGGAGAAGACGGCGGCGCAGGCGGTGATCAAATATGCGGCGACCCCGCAGTTCGGGCAAGATTTCTCTGCGATTGCCGGAGAAATTTCTCCGATCCAGGGTGTCCAGATTCCCTCCCAGTATGCGCTGTCTATTCAGGCGTACAAGTGGTTCCAGACGATTCCGATCACGCCCATTTTCGATATTCGCAGTCCGATGGATACGCCGCCGCCCGTGCCCATTAACAAGCAGAGTGCGAATACTGTGAATTCAGATCAGGGTATCTTTGACCTTGAGATGAAAGATATGCTGCCGCTTCTGACCCACAAGATGACTCCGCAGCAAGCGGCAGCCGATATTCAGAAGAACCTGGCCTGGTACTTTCACAAAACGTGATGACCGGGCGGTTACGTTCCTTCCCGCGCTTTGATTTTGGATATGGCCCGGTACTTGCCTGATTTGTGAGTACCGGCCATATCTCTTGATTTTTCACTTTACGCTGGCTTCTTTGACAAGAAAGGCGGTCTTGCCTGTGAAACGACGAACCTGGGGATTGGTTATGGTCTTCTTAGGGCCGGCTTTATTGCTCTATCTGCTCTTTGTTGCCTATCCGTTTCTTTCCAGCTTACGCTACAGCTTGTACAACTGGAATGGTGTTGGCCCGTTGCAGGATTTCATCGGCCTCCAGAATTATACTTATACGTTGTTCTCGCAGGACTTTTCTCCCTTTTTCTGGCGTGCTGTAGCCCATAACCTGTATTTTTTCCTGCTCTCGATGATATTAACGACGCTCATTGGCTTAACACTGGCTTACCTGCTGATGACGATAAACGAACGCCGCTCGCGCTGGTTCCAGACGATCTATTTCTTGCCCATGGTTGTTCCGCCTATTGTCATTGCCTATCTGTGGAGCATGTATCTCGAACCAGACTCCGGTACGATCCCGGTGCTTCTGGATAGCCTGCATCTGCAAAGCCTGAATGTTCCCTTCCTGGGCAGCACGACCCTTGCCTTGCCCACGATTGCTGTGTTGCAGGCATGGGCGGGCATGGGTTTCCCTATTCTCGTGTTTGTGGCAGCTCTGATTAATGTCCCCGGCGAGCTGCTGGACGCGGCCAGAGTAGATGGCGCTGGCCGCTGGCGAACGTTTTTCTCCATTATCTTTCCGATCATCAAGCCAACGTATTATACTATTCTGACGCTCAATTTTGTTGGAGCCTTTGGAGCTTTTGATCTTATCTATATCATGGAAGGAACACAGGCTGGCCCCAACTACGCGACAGATGTCGTAGGCACACTGTTTTACCGCACGGCCTTCGGAGGCTTTGGCACAACGGCTCAGGGAATGGGCCTGGCGACGGCGCTGGCTGTACTTGGGTTTATCATTGTGATGATTGCATCCGCGATTCTGGTCAATCTCCAAAGAAGAGCGGTCGTGCAGCTTTAGTTGAGTGCATCCTTATTCCAGCGTGAGCGAGCAACCCGGAGGGGGTGTTGCTCATGCTCGCGCGGAAAGGAGAGAGGTAGAGAATGCAAGCAAAGCGCCCCTGGCTCGCGTATGGTCTTCTGGTCATCTGGGCACTGATTGTGCTGGGACCTTTGATCGATATGCTTCTTCTGTCGTTCAAAGATTTAGCAGGGATTGTCAGTAATCCCCTGGGTTTGCCGACTCAATGGAATTTCTCGAATTATGCTCAAGCCTGGACGCAGGGAGATCTCCTGGTCTACCTGATCAACACGGCCATTGTCAGTGTGGTATCGGTAGTTGCTATTCTCCTTTTCTCATCAATGGCTGCCTATGTTATCGCTCGTTTTCATTTTCCAGGCAATCAGTTCATTTACCTGTTCTTCCTGTCAGGGTTAGCTCTGCCGATTCAAATGATTGCCGTTCCCTTATTTATCTTAATGCGGGATCTTGGCCTGGTTGATAATCTTTTGTCGGTCATTCTCATTTACGTTGGCAGCGGTATGTCGTTCAGCGTCTTCCTGCTCGTCAATTTTATTCGGCACATTCCGCTGGACTTAGAGGAAGCGGCGCTTCTCGATGGCGCTTCTCATTTTCAGATCTACTGGCGGATCGTTCTGCCGCTTATTCGGCCCTCTCTGGGCACGGTTGGCCTGCTAAACTTTATCACGGCCTGGAACGGGTTCTTTTTCCCTTTGATCTTGCTCTCCGATCCAAATCAAATGACCGTTGCCGTCGGGGTGCTCTCTTTTGTCGGTCAGTACGCTACTGAATGGAACCTTCTGCTTCCGGCATTGATCATTGTCACGCTGCCAACGGTGGTGGTGTTCATCATCGCATCGCGGCAGTTTATTCGGAACATGACGGCGGGCGCGATCAAGCTCTGATGCTGTTCTGCAAGTTGCATATGTATGAGGTGAAAAAACGATGGTCTCTCCTGGCATTGAAGTGCTTTTAGCTCAGCGGCGGGATCTCTTGAGAGGCAAACGGGTTGGCTTCGTGGGAAATTATACTGTCACCGATAGTCGCCTGCGTCCCGTGATCGACCTGTTGTGGGACTCCCGCGAGTGGCGTTTGAGCGTTCTGTTCGGTCCTGAGCACGGCATCAAAAATGCGGCCAGGGAAGGGCAACCGGTGTCTTCTGAGATCGATCCGCATACCGGCCTGATGAGCTATAGCCTCTACGGTGATCTCTATAAGCCAACCGGTGCGATGTTGCGGGATATTGATGTGCTGGTTATCGACCTCCCCGATATTGGTTCGCGCTATTATACGAATATGAGCACTCTGGCATATTGCCTGGAGATCTGCGGAGAGCTTGGTTTGCCGGCTGTGGTTCTTGATCGTCCCAATCCGCTCGGAGGCGTGCGGAGGGAGGGCAACCTGCCGGAGAAGAGCTATTATTCGTTCGTCTGTATGTATCCCGTTCCTATTCGACATGGATTAACGACGGGAGAGCTGGCCCGCCTCTATGATAGCAAACTGGAGCGGCCCGCCGATCTGACGGTTGTGCCAGTTGAAGGCTGGGAGCGCGAGCAGATGTTCCCGGCCACCGGCCTGCCGTTCGTTCCTGCCTCACCAAATACCAATTCGTTTGAGATGTGCGTTCTGTATCCTGGCACCTGTCTGTTTGAAGGAACAAACCTGAGCGTGGGCCGGGGAACGGCCAATCCTTTTGCCATCATTGGCGCGCCCTGGGTCAATGGGCATCAGATAGCCGACGTCTTCAATGCCCTGAAACTGCCAGGCATTGTAGCCCGCCCCGTTTACTTTACTCCCTGGTACTCGATTCACCAGGGAGAGCTATGCAGCGGCGTCCAGCTCCATGTCGTCGATGCTGAGGCCCTGGAGCCCGTCAGGGCGGGGCTGGCTCTGCTCCAGATAGTGGCGCAGGAGTATCAGGATTTTGCTTTCTTACCGGGGTCTGACAATAAGCTGCCGCCAATTGATCGGTTGGCTGGCACTGATAAACTTCGCCTGGCTGTTTCCCAGGGGCGCGCGCTGGCTTATCTGGACGAAGCTCGCCCAGACGTGCAGGATTTTGCTACCTCTATAAAGCCGTTTCTCCTGTATTGACTGAGAAAGTAGAATATGGAGATAGTGAAAAATATACAGGATGTGAGAGCATGAAGACATCTCGTCTCCATCGCCTGGAGGAACTCCTGCGCGCTGCGGTGGACGCGGAATCCCTGCCAGGCGCGGTCCTGGCAGCAGGCATCGGTCAGGACATTGTGTACGAGCAGGCGCTGGGCTTCGCGGAGCATCTGCACGGGGTTGTACGCCCTGTGACTTTCGATACGCTGTTTGATCTCGCGTCTCTGACCAAAGTGGTCGCTACTCTGCCGTCTATTCTTTTGCTGGTGGAGAATGGAGAAGTGCGCCTGTCCGATCCTGTGGCGCGCTTTATCCCCACGTTCACCGGTCCCGAAAAAGAGGGAGTCACCCTGCGCCACTTGCTGACACATTCGTCGGGACTGCCAGCGTATCGGGAGTTCTACCGCGCGCGGTCCGGGCATGATGAAATCATGGCGGCTGTGATAGCGGAGCCGCTGGAGGCAACCCCCGGCGCGCAAGTCGCCTACAGCGACCTGGGATTTATCTTGCTGGGAGAGATTGTGCAGCGAGTTACCGGCCAGACGCTGGATGGGTATGCTCGGCACCATCTATTCGAGCCTCTGGGAATGCGGCATACCCGGTTCTGTCCTCCTGGAGAACTGGCGCCTGGCATTGCTGCTACGGAAGATGTGCCGGGACGAGGGGTGAAGGTAGGCGTAGTACATGATGAGAACGCTGAAGCGCTGGGGGGAGTGAGCGGGCACGCCGGTCTATTTGCCCCGGCTGGCGACCTGGTTCGCTATTTGCACATGTGGCTTGGCCTGCCCGAAGGTGGCGACCATCTACTATCTGCCGCTGCACGCCGTCTGGCGGTTCAACCACACGTTCATGATACGGGCGTGGCCCGCGGCCTGGGGTGGGTTCTGCGAGGAGATGCTTACGACCACATGGGGGATCTCTGGCCGCAAACTGGCGCTGGCCACACTGGATTTACAGGCACCAGTCTGGCCTTTGATCCTGTCAGTGGCCTGTGGACTGTCCTGCTAACAAACTGCGTGCATTATGGCCGCGAGAATCGTCTCATGCTGCGTCTGCGCCCCCTGATACACAATGTAGTAGCCGCGACGCTCTTAGCTTAGAGCACATCTGATCCTCAGAGATTGTGCCATCGCTCACCAGGGATTTGCGCAGCTTTGCCGCACCGGGAATTTATCGTGTGGATAGTGCGTCAGAATGCAGTCTGGCCCAGATCTGCTCGTGGATTGCCTCGACCTCGTAACGTTCTGTAGGAATAACATGCATATGAGGAAAAAACCTGCTGAGAGATCGATAGCGCTCTCTATGAACGGCGAGCTGCTCCAGTGTTTCGTGCTCTCCAAGCGGGATATGCATGGCGTCTGCTCTTGCTTTGATGCGGCGTAGAGCTTCCTCCGGTGTCGTATCAAGCAGAAAGATATGCGTCGGTTGAGGCAAGAGCATGTGTATATGAGCGATATTTGCAGCCGACCACCAGCCCTCGCCTGCCTGATAGACCATGGTACTAAGGTAGCTGCGATCAGAAATGAGGGGCTTACCTGCTTTGAGAGCGCTTTGAATCTCCTCGCGCAGGTTTCTGTAGCGGTCGAGCAGTAAAAGCAAGACCTGGGTGGAGCGATCATCTTTCTTGACATGAAGCTCCTCTCTCGCCTGAGTATACCAGCCTGTTGGCTCATGTAACGTTACCGGAGTGTCGCCTTCGCTCAAGTAGCGATGGAAGAGCATTTCCATCTGCGTTGATTTCCCTGAGCCACTGATCCCTTCAATTACCACGTAGGGTTTCTCCGGTGGGAGATTCAGAGAAATTGGATGCCGCAATCTTTCAAGGAAGAGCTGAGCAAAAACGTACTCTGCAATTCCGAGGTAGCGACTCTGCTCAAATTCTAACGAGGCAAAGCGGGCGGGCATCTTTTGTTCGAGCCGCTCAATGAAATCCTGCATCTTCCCATTGGTCTCGGCGGTCCACATAGCAGAACGTACTATGCCGTGTGCTCCAAAGCCGGCGAGGAAATCAGCATCTTTAAGAATTCGCCCCTCCAGCGTAGATGGTCGTATTGCTGGCTGGTCGTGCTCCTTGATCGCCTCGATTACGGCGGGAATTTTTTCCCTGGGAAACTGGACGGTTGCTAGAAAAGTCACTGCTCGTTCTGCTGATTGTTCTGCGCTGTCTTTTCCTCTGTAGCTGGGATCACTGCGCCCCAGATCATGAAGAAGCACCGCGGCTGTGATCACATCGAGGTCTCCTCCATAAAAAGTATGGAGCTGAAGAGCATAGAAGAGAGTCAGATCGATGTGCTCGAAGCCGTGGCTGCTACTGAGAACGAGCGGCGTAAGTTGCTCACGGAGAGCGCTTTCGTATAGAGATCGATTCACTGTTGGATAGGAACTCCTCTCACATGAGCGTTTTATTTAGCAGAGCGTATGCCGGTTGAACCGAGCTCTTTTAAATCACGATAGAAGAAATACTGATAATTCTCAGCGGTAACTGGTACGCTTGTCAGGTTAGAAATATCTGGAAAATCCTCAAAGGAAGGAAAGCGGAAGCGACGTTTATGCTCAGGAGATGGAACAGAAGTCACCACTCGTACGTCCTTCCATTGCAGCGGAAGCGGTACTAACGGAAATTGCTGAGGAATATCACTGATTTCTATCACCCATACCTCACTTAATCCAAGCTCGCGGGCGAGCCAGAGCCTGTGCAGACCATCAACGATAGCCGTGATCATGGCATTTTCTTCTGATTCGTAGTACGTTTCAATGATTGGAGGGGAGATCAAGAAGCTCCTGTCATTTTGCTTGTATCTGAGCATACCTGTTAGATCAAACAAACTCAGCACGTAATCGTGCTGAAGTCTGGCCTGAAGCTTGCGGTGCTCCTCAAGGCGAGATTCCAGCACATAGAACGATGTTGGCCGTAAATCGCTAATAGCACATCTTCGTAGCGCAATACGAGCATGGCTATAGGGGAGCAGTTTTCTGTCTCCTTGTAACTCCACTTTCCTCAGGATACCCTCAAGGGTGGTCCAGTTCAAGTAACTGAGTAGGCGAATTTCGTCCTGGGTGGTGTCTTCAGAAATGTTCATCCAGGCGAGTGTTTCTGGACAATAGATGGCATTGCTTTGATCGCATATTTTTTCAACAAAATCTTCCATCTGGTCATATTCTTTTTGTGCCAGAAGTTTACTATAGGAGCTAAAGGCTGATATCAATGCGCGTTTCGCTGCAAGTCGCACGTTACCGATAGCGCTCTCCTCCCAGCACCACGCATTGAGAGGATTGCCTTGAGCAAAGACTGGCAAGCCTCTCTCAAGGGAATAATGAAATGTTCGTTCGGCTCCCGCGTCTCCTGTTGCGGCGAGTGAGTCTGCTACTACCAGGATATTGAGCAACGAATGAAGGCGCTTACGCTCTTCGGCAGAGAGCGATATTTCAAGCTGATTGAGATCATCGGCATAGTTACCCAGATCCACAGGCTTAGCCTCTCCTTGCAGGGCCATACTTGGATACTGGTAATTGATGTCATCGTGGTGAGCAATGAAATAACAAACGAGTGAGAGAAGCCACGGGCTCTGGGAAAAAACCCTCAATTGGGGTAAGTGACGCGAGGCGAAGTCAAGCCCGGCTTTGACATGTTCGCGGCGGTCTTGTGACCAGTTCGGTGAGTATTGGGCATATCCAACATCATGAAGCCACGCTGCTATACGTAAGGCTATTTCTTCAGCTTTTGCTAGAGGAATATCCGATGAATTACAAAGCAATGCTATATTGTTTGCCACAGCTTGTGCATGCAAAACACCGTGATAGCTATCAACCTGACGCAGTGCATCGGTTGCCCATCGCCTTACCTCTTCTAAAGCTGAAAGAAGTGGGGTAAGTAGAGCGTCGTTTACAAGTGGTTGATGTGAGACGGTCATTGCTCCCTCTCTTCTGTGCCTGTCACTTTCGATTACCTTTCCATATGTTGTACGTCTGGATGAACACGTAGACAAACGCAGCGGAGAGTATACCTCCATAAGTACTATTTAT
>Ga0209061_1005063_pt1 | contig 11941 bp, 9 predicted proteins | sample Coa_R1_10_FD_187157 | JGI IMG/M metagenome (GOLD analysis project Ga0209061, IMG submission 187157) | Surface soil microbial communities from Centralia Pennsylvania, which are recovering from an underground coalmine fire - Coalmine... | ecosystem: Environmental > Terrestrial > Soil > Unclassified...
ATCGCCATGGGCGCGCTCGTTCGCAGCGGCGGTCTGGAGTTCTGGCCGGTATGGATCGCCGGCGCCCTCGGCGCCGCGGCGGGAGACTGGCTGTCCTACTGGATCGGCCTCAAGCTTGAACATGCCGCGGCGCATCACTGGCCGCTGTCGCGCCATCCCGACCTCATCCCGCGCGGCGAGGCCTTCGTCAAGAAATGGGGCGCGCTCGCTATCTTCATCGGCCGTTTTTTTGGGCCGCTGCGCGCCTCGGTGCCTCTGGTCGCGGGGATTTTCGCAATGCCCTATTGGCGCTTCCAGCTCGCCAATGTCGCCTCCGCCCTGGTCTGGGCGGCGATGCTGCTTACCGTCGGCGACGTGATTGCGGCCGCCTTGAAGTGGCTCGGCTGAGCGCGGTGCCGGCCCGCGGCGGCCGCCGGGGGCGAATCCCCGGCGGCGCTTTGTGCCCTCTGCCGATGCTTCGGCGGTCGGCTATTTGAGGGCGGCGGCCCCGGCCTGCGAGATCGTGTCGTCCTGCGAGCCGGTGCCGCCGGAAACACCGATCGCGCCGATGATCTTGCCGCCGACGACGATCGGGTTGCCGCCGCGCGAGGCGGTGAACGCGTCGCCGAGCGTGGGCAGATAGGCGAAGAACGGACCCTTGCCCAAGAGCCGTTCAAAGACGAGCGTCGGCCGGCGGAAGCGCGCCGCCGCGCGTGCCTTGTGTCGGGAAATGTCGATGGAGGCGTATTGGCACTCGTCCATCTTCTCGAAATAGACGAGCTCGCCGCTGGTATCCACGACCGAAATGCACATCGGCCAGCCGCGCTTCGTGGCTTCCGCCAGGGCGGCCTCGGCGACCTTCTTTGCCTGATCAAGCTTGATGTTCTCGCCGTAGGGCGTGTAGGTGTATTTCTCCGGAACCTGTTCGTTGGGATTGTTCGGATCCGGCGGTACCTGCGCAAAGACATTGGCGCTGAGCAACACGGCGGCGCCCATCGCGCCAGCCGCGAGTATCAAGCGACGCATCGACTTCCTCCCACATTAGCTACGTTCGGTTTTCGGCGTCGACCTCCCGGTGGCAATCCGGACGATCGACGCCGCGGAGCTTAACCAAGCGCTCCATATTCGCCTATCCGGGGGGCTCGTGGCGGAAAATTCACGGAAGCGAATATGAAACGGTGCGGGGCGGCCTTCGTGCGTCGGCTGGCGGATCGCCCGTCGCTGCGGTAAGGTCGGCAACGGCTTGAGGCGGACGGCGCATGGTCGAGACCGCATTCGAATCCGCTCTCTCCGCACGCGCGGCGGACATGATCGATGCATGCACGCGCTGCGGCAAATGCGTGGAGGCCTGCCCCGTCACCGCGCCGGCGGGCGTCGAGACGGCCGCGCCGAAGGAGGTGATGGCCGGGGTCATCGACATCCTGCGGACGGGCAGGGGGTCCGCCGCGGCCCAGGCCTGGGCCAAAGGCTGTGTGCTCACCGGCGACTGCATCACCGCATGCCCCGAAGGCCTCAACCCGCGTTTCCTTCTGGCGATGGCGCGCGTTGCCCTTGCCAAGCGCGACGTCGCGCCGCGTGAACGGCGCAAGACCGGCGTCGAAAACTTCCGGGCGGTCGCCGACGGCGTCAACATTCTCGCGCGCATGCAGCTTTCGGACCACGATCTCGCCCGCCTCGGCCAGCTCGCATCCGCGCGCCTCGCGGCGGGATCGGCGGCCGGCGCCGGCGAGCGGCCCGATTTCGTCTTCTATACCGGTTGCAACGTGCTCAAGACGCCGCACATCGCGCTCACCGCGCTCGACATCATGGACGCGCTCGGCGTGACCTACCGCGTGATGGGCGGCCCCGCGCACTGCTGCGGCATCATCCAATTGCGCGCCGGCGACACGGAGGTGTCCGGCCGCCAGGCCCTGAGCTCGCTCGCCAAGCTCGCCGAAGGCAAGACCGGCGTGATTTCCTGGTGCGCGAGCTGCCATCAGCAGTTCACCGAGACGACCCTTCCCGCCGTCGAGAGGATGACGGGCGCGCGCCCGTTCGAGATGACACCTTTCATGCTGTTCCTGCAGTCGCGCTTCGCGCAGTTGCGACCGCTGCTCAAGCACCCGGTTCCCCTGCGCGTGGCCCTGCACAAACATCCCGGCATCAAGGGCGTGGTGGAGGCGGCGACCGCGCTGCTTGCGATGGTGCCTGGGATCGAGCTCGTCGAACTCGCGCAGCCGGCGGTCGGCCTGATGAGCAATTCGCTGAACGCCCTGCCCGAGTACAAGCGTTCGCTGCAGAAGGCAGAGCTCGAAGCCGCCGCCGCGGCCGGCGTCGACGCGCTTGTGGCCGTCTACCACGTCGATCACCGCGAGCTGTGCGCGCATGAGCGCGACTGGCCGTTCCGCATCGTCAATATTCTGGACATCGTCGGCGCCAGCATGGGGATCAGCCACCAGGATCAATTCAAGCGGCTCAAGATGATGCAGGACGCGGATCTGATCGTCGCCGAGTGCAGGGACATGCTGGCGGCCCGCAACATCGACGCGGGATTCGCGCGCGAGATCGTCGTCCGGGCGATGCTGAACGAACAGCCGTTGCCGTTGCGCGGCCGCCCGGTCGAGGCGCCGCGGTTGACGGGGAGCGACTAGCCGCCTATACCCGCGGCCCATGACGACGGTCGCCGCATGGTCATGCCGCTTTCGCCGTGCCCTCCCCGAGGCACGGACGCACCGCTAGTCGTCAACCCCGTGCCGCCGGACCAGGCCCCGCGGCAATCGTCTTTCCCGACAACATCTTAGCCGCCGCGGCGCTTCCGCGGCCCGGTTTCGATGGTCTCGCGATAAGGATCGACCCATGGCTGCGAAAGCGAAAATCGGCGTGCTCGGCGCCTCCGGCTATACCGGCGGCGAACTGGTGCGGCTGTTGCTGCGCCATCCGCGCGTCGAGATCGTGCTGCTCACCGCCGAGCGCAGTGCCGGCAAATCCCTGCGCGAGGTGTTCCCCCAGTTTTCCCCCTTCGCGCAACTGCCGCGTCTCGTGGCGATCGCGGACGTCGATTGGGCGGCGGCGGGGCTCGACCTTGCCTTCTGCGCCTTGCCCCATGCCACCACGCAGCAGGTGGTCAAGGACCTGCTCGCGCGCGCGCCCGCGACCAGAGTGATCGACCTGTCGGCGGATTTCAGGCTGCGCGATGTCGCGGCTTACGCGCGATGGTACGGCCACGAGCACCATGCACCCGAGCTGCAGAAGGAGGCGGTCTATGGTCTGGCCGAAATCCACCGCCGCGCGATCAGGAAGGCACGCCTTGTCGCCAATCCCGGCTGCTACACGACCTGCGCGCAGCTGCCGCTGATCCCGCTCCTCCGGGAAAAGGCGATCGATCTCGACGAGATCGTGATCGATGCGAAATCGGGCATGACCGGCGCCGGTCGGGCGGCGAAGGAGGCGATGCTGTTCTCGGAAGTGGCCGAGGGATTCAACGCCTACGGCGTGGGCCGACACCGGCACATGGCGGAGCTCGACCAGGAGTTCTCGCTCGCGGCCGGGCGGGAGGTGATCGTCACCTTCACCCCGCATCTCGTGCCGATGAACCGCGGCATTCTCTCCACCATCTACGTGCGCGGGCGTCGCGGCCGGCGGCCCGAGGATCTTCATGCAATACTTTTAAAGTTCTACATGAAGGAGCCCTTCGTGCACGTCCTGCCGTTCGGCGAGACGCCGCACACGCGGCACGTCCGCGGCTCCAACATGACCTTCATCGGCGTGGCCAATGATCGCATACCCGGCCGCGCCATCATCGTTTCGGCGCTCGACAATCTGGTCAAGGGCGCCTCCGGCCAGGCGATCCAGAATATGAACCTGGTGATGGGCTGGCCCGAGACCATGGGCCTCGAGCAGGTCGCGCTGTTTCCATGACGCCGTGATGGATGGCGCGGCCGGCCCTCGAGTCGTGTGCGCGAGGCGAGGGCACCGCCCTGTCCACCGTCATTGCGAGGCGGCGAAGCCGCCGAAGCAATCCAGGCGGGCCGGTCCGCAAGTCATGGGCGGGAGGCGTGCCGTGTGGCTCCGCCCGATTCTGGATTGCTTCGCCCTCGCTTGCGCTCGCGCTCGCAATGACGGGGAACAAGGGTCGCTCGCGCTCGCAATGACGGGGAGGCGTTTCACCGTCATTGCGAGGCGGCGAAGCCGCCGAAGCAATCCAGGCGGGCCGGTCCGCAAGTCATGGGCGGGAGGCGTGCCGTGTGGCTCCGCCCGATTCTGGATTGCTTCGCCCTCGCTTGCGCTCGGGCTCGCAATGACGGGGAACAAGGGTCGCTCGCGCTCGCAAGGACGGGTCGATATGACGGCCTGACCGCGATCGGCTCTATACTGGCGCTCTCGTTTCGGACCGACGGGGAGCGCCATGATCGAAGTCGCCAATCAGCCGCCGCCGCTTGAGCCCTACAACCTCTTCACCGGCGACGTCGTGCTGCGCGAGGCGGTCGAGCGGGAAGGTGCGGGCTGGGCCGCGGCCGCGCTCACGGCGCTCGGGGCCCGGTTCGGATCGCCGGAGACCGTGGCGCTCGGCTATGCCGCCAACCGCAACCCGCCGGTGCTCAGGAGCTTCGACCGCTACGGCCACCGCCTCGACGAGGTCGAATTCCATCCCGCCTGGCATGCGCTGCTGACCATCGCCTGCGAAGCGGGTCTGCATTCAAGCCCCTGGGCGCACCCGCGCAAAGGCGCGCATGTCGCGCGCGCGGCCGGCACCTACATGCTCACGCAGATCGAGAGCGGCGTCTACTGTCCGATCGCCATGACCTACGGCGCGGTGCCGACCTTGCGGCAGGCTCCCGCGCTCGCGGACGAATGGCTGCCGCGCATCTGCACGCCCCGCTATGACGCCCGCTTTGTTCCGGCCCGGCAAAAGCAGGGCGTTCTCATCGGCATGGGCATGACCGAGAACCAGGGCGGCTCGGACCTGCGCACCAACGCGACGCGCGCCGAGCCCGACGGCAACGGCGCGTATCGCCTTTACGGCCACAAATGGTTCATGTCGGCGCCGATGTGCGACGCCTTCCTCGTTCTCGCCCGATCGGCGACGGGCCTCAGTTGCTTCCTGATGCCGCGCTTCCGGCCCGACGGGTCGCGCAACGCGCTGCGGATCAACCGGCTGAAGGACAAGCTCGGCAATCGGTCGAACGCCTCGAGCGAGGTCGAATTCGAAGGCGCCCATGCGGAGCTCGTCGGCGAGGAAGGGCGGGGCATCCCGACCATCATTGAGATGGGCAACTACACGCGGCTCGACTGCTGCATCGGCTCCGCCGGCCTCATGCGGCAGGCGGTGGCCCAGGCCGTCCATCATGCCCGCCACCGCGTCGCGTTTCAGCGGAAGCTCGTCGACCAGCCGCTCATGGAGAACGTGCTGGCCGATCTTGCGCTCGAGTGCGAGGCGGCGACCGTGCTCGCGCTGCGCCTCGCCCGCGCCTATGACGAGGACGACGCGGCTGCCCAGGCGCTGCGCCGCGTGCTGACGCCCGCGGCCAAGTTCTGGATCTGCAAGCGCGCGCCGTGTCTCATCGTCGAGGCGATGGAGGTGCTGGGCGGGGCCGGCTATATCGAGGACTGCATCCTGCCGCGGCTCTATCGCGAGGCGCCGGTCAATTCGATCTGGGAGGGGTCGGGCAACGTGATGTGCCTCGACGTGCTGCGCGCCATCGCGCGCACGCCCGCGGCGCGCGAGACGCTGCGCGCCGAGATCGAGTGCGGCGATGCGCGGGTTTCGGCGTCGGCCGCGCGGCTGTTCGCGCGCCTCGACGCGTCCGAGCACGGCGAGGAGGCGCAGGCGCGCATCCTGGTGCGCGAGCTCGTGCAGACGCTGCAGGCGGCGCTGCTCATGCGCCATGCGCCGACGCCGGTCGCCGACGCGTTCTGCGCGGCACGCCTCGGCGAGGGCGGCAATGGCGGCGTCTTCGGCCTCCTTCCGCGCGGGCTTTCCCTTCGCGCGCTCATCGAGCGCGCGGTGCCCACGGCCTAGCCCCATCTAGCCCCATGATCCGGAAAAGCGGGAACGGGTTTCGGCAGAGATCGTGCGCCCACATAACGGTGGCAGGGCGCGGCGATTCAATCCCGATGCCTGCGGCTCCCGAAGAAGGTCCGATCCGACCGGATCGGCGCCGTCCGCGGCAGGCCATTGCAAGGCTCCCGGATCGCTTCGCCCTGCGCGCCGGGTCGCCGCCATGACGCGTTAAGGGCGCCACCATCCGCAGGCTGAGGCATGACCGCGGACAGCCGGCCGCGCTCGGCGGACGGCCGCGCGGCGCGGCAATGCGCGGCAAGCTTGCCTCGCGTGCGCCCGGGGCCGTTCAGAGCTTGCCGAACACCGCGAGCGCCAGCGCCGCCTGGCAGAGGAAACCCACCGCGAAGGCGAGCGTGCGCAGCACCGGCACGCCCATCGCATAGAGGATCGCGTGCGCCACGCGTGCCCAGAAATAGACGGCGCAGGCGACGACGGTGGTTGCGGTCGAGCGGCCTTGCGCGTCCAGGATCAGCACCAGGGGCGCGAAAATGGCGAGATTCTCGACGGCATTGGTGTGGGCGAAATAGAGACGCTGCGCCCACGGCGATTGGGGCTTGTCGTGGCGCGACGGGTTCGCCATGGCGCCGCTCAATCCGCGCACCGCGCAACGGTCCACCATATAGGGAATCCACAGCACGCCGGTAAGGATGACGGTGAACGTGAGCCACGTCAGTTCTTGCGACATGAAGGCCTCCTGACCTGAGTTGCGGCCGGCCGGGTCTGTCCGGGGCGGGCATGATGCGCGCGCATCCTGGCGCAGTCGTCGGCGATCGTCAGCCGGCGCTCGGCGCGACGGCCGTGACGCCCCGCCGGATTTCATTATATACGGATTTCACTATATAATTGGACGATAGTCCGATGCGTCGAGATTGTGCAGCGATGGAGCGCAAACCATGCCTGCCACGGCGAAGCCGGAGATCCGCGCCTTTTTCGACGAAGCGACGAATACCGTAAGCTATCTCGTCTGGGACGGCGCCACCCGAGACGGCGTCGTCATCGATCCCGTGCTGAATTTCGATCATCGCAGCGGCAAGGCGACGGTCGAGTCCGCCGATGCGATACTGCAGACCGCTGCCGCGCAGGGCCTCTCGATCCGCATGGTGCTCGAGACCCACGCCCATGCCGATCATCTTTCCGGCGCGCCTTACATCAAGCTCCGGACCGGGGCCAAGGTCGCGATCGGCGAACATATCCGCGACGTGCAGCGGATCTTCCGGCCGGTCTTCAATGCCATGGACGTGTCCGGCGACGGCAGCGAATTCGACCATTTGTTCAAGGACGGGGAGCGGTTCCTTATCGGCACGCTCGAGGCGGAGGTCATCTATACGCCCGGCCACACGCCGGCCTGCGTGTCCTACAGGATCGGCGATGCGGTCTTCGTCGGCGACACGCTCTTCATGCCGGATTACGGCACCGCGCGTGCCGACTTTCCGGGGGGCGATGCCCGCACGCTCTACCGTTCCATCCGTCGCATCCTGTCGCTGCCGCCCGAGACGCGGCTTTTCATGTGTCATGACTACAAGGCGCCCGGGCGCGCCGACTATGCGTGGGAGACCACGGTTGCGGAGGAGCGCGCGCGCAACGTGCATGTGCACGACGGCGTCACCGAGGACGAATTCGTCGCGATGCGCGAAGCCCGCGACAGGACCCTCGCGACGCCGCTGCTGTTGCTGCCCTCGATCCAGGTGAATATCCGCGCCGGCAGGCTGCCGCCGGCCGAGTCGAACGGCGTGCGCTATCTCAAGGTGCCGGTGGAGCTCTCGGCCTGAGAAGCCGGACCGGTCATGGCCCTGCCTCGGGGTGCCACGCCTTCTCGCGCTCAGACCCAGCTCTTCACTTTTACGTAGGATCCCGGCGCATCCTCGATGGGTTTAAGCCTGCCGCCGCCGATCGTTCGTGCGGGCACGGTCCGTGCGTCGTGCGAGGCGAGCCATGCGTGCCAATGCGGCCACCATGAACCGGGATGCTCGCTCGCCCCGGCAAGCCACCGGTCGACGTCGGAACCCGTGGGCTCTCCCCCGGTCCAGTACTGGTACTTGCCGGCGGCTGGCGGATTGATGACGCCGGCGATGTGTCCGGAACCGGCCAGCACGAAGGTCACCGGCCCGCCGAAAAACTGCGAGCCGAACAGGACGGATCTTGCCGGCGCGATATGGTCTTCGCGGGTGGCGAGGTTGTAGATCGGCAGTTTCACCTTGCGCAGATCGAGGCGGACGCCCGCGATTTCCATGTCGCCCTTGGTCAGCGCATTGGCGAGATAGCAATTGCGCAGATAGAACGAATGATTGGCCGCCGGCATGCGCGTGGCGTCGGCATTCCAGTAGAGGATGTCGAAGGGATGGGGATTCCTGCCGCGCAGATAGTTGTTCACGATGTACGGCCAGATCAGGTCGTTTGAACGCAGCATGTTGAACGCCGTCGCCATGCGCGCGGCCTCGAGATAGCCCTGTTCCGTCATGTGCGCCTCGAGCCGCTTGATGCGTTCCTCGTCGACGAACACCATCAGATCGCCGGCAAAGGTGAAATCGACCTGCGCCGCAAACAGCGTGGCCGACAGCACGCGCGCATCCCCTTGCGCCGCGAGATAGGCCAGCGTGACCGCGAGCAGCGTGCCGCCGACGCAATAGCCGACCGCATTGACCCTGCGTTCGCCGGTTGCGGCTTCGACCGCGTCGAAAGCGGCAATCACGCCCTCGCGCATGTATTGCTCGAAGCTCTTGCCGGCGAGGTCAGGATCGGGATTGACCCAGGAGATGACGAAGACCGTGATGCCCTGATCGACGCACCATTTGATGAAGGATTTTTCCGGCGTCAGATCGAGAATGTAGAACTTGTTGATCCAGGGCGGCACGATCACCAACGGCACCTTGAGCACCTGCGCGGTCGTAGCCTCGTACTGGATGAGCTGCATCAGCTCGTTCTGGAATATGACCTTGCCGCGGGTGACCGCGAGATTGCGGCCGACCTCGAACGCCTCCGTATCGGATTGGCGGATCTTGAGATATCCCTGGCCGGCGCGGATGTCTTCGCTCAGCATGCGCATGCCGCGCACGAGGTTTTCCGCGTTCGACGCCAGGGTCTCGCGCAGGAGCTCCGGATTGGTGAGGACGAAATTCGACGGCGACAGGGCGTTGACGATCTGTCGGAGGTAGAACTCGGCCTTGGCGCGCGTGTGCGGCTCGACCCCCTCGGCGTCCTTGACCAGGCGCTCGGCCCATTGCGCGCCGATGAGGTAGGCCTGCTTCAGAAAATCGAAGAACGTGTTCTGCGACCATTCGGGGTCGGCAAAGCGCTTGTCCTTCGGATGCGGCTCGACCGTCGGCCGCGCCGGTTCGCCGCTCAGGCGCTTGGCCATGCCGGCCCAGAGGTCGAGATAGGCGCGTCCCAGATTCGCCTGCAGCTCGGCGGCGCGCTGCGGGTCGGAGAGCCAATAGTCCGCGACCTGTGCGATGCTTTTGACCGCGTCGACGATATTCTCGCCGCTGTCCTTGATCTTGCCCTGCTCGCGCGGCCGCAGATAGGCCGCCAATGCCTTGCCGCCTTCCTCGACCAGCCGGGCGAGGTTGCGCGCGAGCGCCTCGATATCGACGGCGCCGGAGGACTTGGCCGCCGCCGGCGTCTCCGCGGCGGCCGCCTCGCCGGGCGCTTGCCTGGCCTGTATCCCGGCCTCCCCGTCGAGCACCAGTCGCACCGGCTGTTGTTTCGGCTTGCGCATCTGCCTTCATCCCATTCCACAAGTGGACCGGCCCCGGCCCGCCCGCAAGACGCGCTCGACGGCGCACCCGGCGTCCGTTGACCCGCGGCGCGCCGCCACCATGCTCAGGCCACATTGGCTCTTTAACAAGATTGTGTTGCAATTTGTTGAGTCTGCATGAATTTCTTGGCTGGAGCGGCGTGGGGGAGGGCGGTGCGCGGGTTCAAGGCGGCGTTATGGATGGCCGGGCTCGGCGGCCTGCTCGCGGGCTGCGCGCCGGCAGCCGTGATCGACAAGCTGCCCGAGGAGATGGGCCTGCCGGCGGGCACGCCGCCGCGGCCGGCCACGGCCTATGACTATCCCGCGGTCTTCGACTCGCCGCCGCCGCGGCCGGAACCGGCCCTGTCGGTGGAGCAGCAATTGAAGGTGGAGAAGGAGCTCAGCGCGGCGCGCGACCGGCAGCAGCGCCGCGCCCAGGACGACCGGCCGGCGCCGGCGAACGCACCGGTCGGAGGGTCCGATCGGGACGACAAGGCTGGTGCCGGCGTAAACCCATGATAAAAGCCTGCCGGGTTAACGGTCCCGCGGCGCGCCGCCAGCGGGCCGCGGGCGCCGCCTGAAGGTCGCACATGATGGAAGATTTCTATCGCATCCGCCGACTGCCGCCTTATGTCTTCGAGGAGGTCAACAAGGCCAAGGCGCGCGCCCGCAATGCCGGAGCCGACATCATCGATCTGGGCATGGGCAATCCCGATCTTCCGGCCCCCGCGCACGTGATCGAGAAGCTCAAGGAGACGCTCGGCAAGCCGCGCACCGACCGTTATTCCGCCTCGCGCGGGATTCCCGGCCTGCGCCGAGCCCAGGCGGCCTATTACGAACGTCGCTTCGGGGTGAAGCTCAATCCCGACACGCAGGTCGTGGCGACGCTCGGCTCCAAGGAGGGATTCGCCAATGTCGCGCAGGCGATCACGGCGCCCGGCGACGTCGTGCTGGTGCCCAATCCGAGCTACCCGATCCACGCGTTCGGCTTTCTGATGGCCGGCGGGGCCATCCGCAGCGTGCCGTCGGAACCGACGCCGAGCTTCTTCCACACGCTCGAGCGCGCGGTCGTGCATTCGATCCCCAAGCCGATCGCCGTCGTCGTCTGCTATCCGGCCAATCCCACGGCCTATGTCGCGAGCCTCGATTTCTATCGCGACCTCGTGGTGTTCGCGAAGAAGCACGACATTCTCATTCTTTCCGATCTCGCCTATGCCGAGGTCTATTTCGACGACAATCCGCCGCCTTCGGTGCTGCAGATCCCCGGCGCCATCGACGTTGCGGTGGAATTCACGTCGATGTCGAAGACGTTCTCGATGCCGGGATGGCGCATTGGTTTTGCGGTCGGCAACGAGCGGATCATTGCCGCGCTCGCGCGCGTCAAGTCCTACCTCGATTACGGGGCCTTCACGCCGGTTCAGGTCGCCGCGACCGCGGCCCTGAACGGCCCGGACGACTGCATCAAGGAAATGCGTGCGACCTACAAGCGCCGGCGCGACGTGCTCGTGGAAAGTTTCGGCAGGGCCGGCTGGCACGTGCCGTCGCCGCGCGCCTCCATGTTTGCGTGGGCGCCGATCCCCGATGCCTTCAAGAGCCTGGGCAGCGTGGCCTTCGCCAAGCTGCTGGTGGAGAAGGCGGAGATCGCCGTCTCACCCGGCCTCGGTTTCGGCGAATATGGCGAAGGTTTCGTTCGCATCGCTCTGGTCGAGAACGAGCAGCGCATCCGCCAGGCGGCGCGCAATGTCCGCCGCTTCCTCGAGAACGCGCCGGCGCAACTGCACAACGTCGTGCCGCTCGCGACGCGGCGCTGACGTCGCATCACGGATCGGTCGCGTCCATGGCACAGCCGCTGAGAGTTGGCGTTGCCGGTCTGGGTACCGTGGGTGCCGCCCTGGTCGCGCAGATCCGGCGCGAGCGCAGCGAGATCGCCGCGCGCTGCGAGCGCGAGATCGAGGTCGTCGCCGTTTCGGCCCGGTCCAGACGCAAGGATCGCGGCGTCGAGCTTGGCGGCATCCGCTGGTGCGACGATCCCGTCGCGCTCGCGCGCGACGAGGCGATCGACGTTTTCGTCGAGTTGATGGGAGGGGCGGGCGACCCGGCCAAGGCCGCGGTGGAGGCCGCGCTCGCGGCCGGCAAGTCGGTCGTGACGGCCAACAAGGCTCTGCTCTCCGCCCACGGCATCCGACTCG
>Ga0209061_1005064_pt1 | contig 11931 bp, 10 predicted proteins | sample Coa_R1_10_FD_187157 | JGI IMG/M metagenome (GOLD analysis project Ga0209061, IMG submission 187157) | Surface soil microbial communities from Centralia Pennsylvania, which are recovering from an underground coalmine fire - Coalmine... | ecosystem: Environmental > Terrestrial > Soil >...
GCAAGTGCTTTCTTGGGCCGGATTTGGGGCTCCGGCGGTTTGTCCGGTTGCTCACCAGTGTCCTGATAGGCCGGGATGGACAGCGTGAACGTCGACCCGGTACCCGGCTGGCTCCACAATCCGATGCTGCCGTTGTGGTTTGCCGCGACGTGCTTGACAATCGCCAGTCCCAGCCCGGTGCCGCCGGTGGCCCGCGAGCGTGCCTTGTCGCCGCGGTAGAACCGCTCGAAGACGCGCTCCTGGTCCTTGCGCGGAATACCGATACCCCGGTCGGTGACGGCGATCTCGACGTTGTTGCCGCGACGGCGGCGGCTGATCGACACCAGCGATCCGCGCGGCGAGTAGGCGATCGCGTTCGACACCAGGTTGGCCAGCGCGGTGATCAGCAGGGCCTGGTCCCCGAGGACCCGCAGGCCGCTCGGTTCGTCGGTGCGGACCCCGATGTCGGCGTTGTCCGCGGCCACTTTGTGACGCGAAATCGCTTCGGACACAACGGTATCCACGTCCACAGCACCCAGATCGGGCAACCGCTCGGCGCCCTGCAGCCGGGACAGCTCTATCAGCTCGCCGATCATGTCGCCGAGCCGGTTGGCCTCGACGAGCACCTTCTCGCCGAAACGGCGGACCGTCTCGGGGTCGTCTGCGCAGGACAGCAGCGCCTCGGCCAGCACAGCCATCGCACCGACCGGCGTCTTGAGTTCGTGGCTGACATTGGCGACGAAGTCGCGCCGCGTCGCCTCCATGCGGGCGTACTCGGATTGGTCGTAGACGAACACCACCGCAAAGCGGCGGTCCTCCTCGCTGAGCAGCCGCGCCTGCCCGTGCACCGACAAGTCGGACCGGTCCGGCGCGGTGCGCTTACCCGGCAGCAGGTCGAACTCGACGTCCTCACCGCTGGCCAGCGTCCGCCGCGCCGCATCCCAGGCCTCGTCGTCGAGCAGGCGATCCCGCACCAGGCCCAGTTCCCTGGCGCGGTCGTTGAGATAGACCACGTCGCGGTGGGTGTCCACGACGGCGGTGCCCAGCGGGGTCAGCGCGACGATGCGCTGCAGCATCTGCGCGACGGTGATACCGGCCCATTCGGCCGCCACCCGCTGCCGTCGTTCGACGACGCGCGGCGCCAGTCGGGTGCCGATCGCAATCCCGGTGGCCAACGCCAACAGAATCGAAACCCCGGCCAGCGACAGCGCCGAGAACACAGTCACATAAAAATCCTACAAATCCACATGAACTTCGCCCCAGCAGCGAGAGGCCAAAATCGGACATGTCACACGCTGCGGCGCAGGTATTCGACCGTTGTTCATGTGCTGTTTGCCAAACCGGGCCCCTATGCGCGCGTCTGGTGGCCAATTGTTGCACGCTTTTCGCACCATCGCGTGTCACAACTGGCCACTCGACGGGGCTACTTGGCGCCCTGGCTTGCCACCGCGGCCGCTCCGGCGGCGGCGGCTTCCGGATCCAGGTAGGTGCCGCCGATGACGGTGGGCCGCAGGTCGTCGTCCAGGTCGTAGCGAAGCGGGATCCCGGTCGGGATGTTGAGCCCGACGACCTCCTCGTCGGACATGCCGTCGAGGTATTTGACCAGCGCACGCAGCGAGTTGCCGTGCGCCGCGATCAGCACGGTCTTGCCACTGCGCAGGTCCGGCACGATGACGTCGGTGAAATAGGGCAGGAACCGGACCACCACGTCGGCCAGGCATTCGGTCAGCGGACCGCCGCCGATGTTGGCGTAGCGCGGGTCGGTGTCCTGGCTGAACTGGCTGCCCTTCTCGATCGGTGGCGGCGGCGTGTCGTAGCTGCGCCGCCACGCCATGAACTGCTCGTCGCCGTAGCGGGCCTTGGTCTCGGCCTTGTCCAGGCCCTGCAGCGCACCGTAGTGGCGCTCGTTGAGCCGCCAGCTGCGCCGCACCGGGATCCAGTGCCGGTCTGCGACGTCCAGCGCCAGATTGGCGGTGGTGATCGCCCGGCGCAGCAACGAGGTGTACACCACGTCGGGCAGGAGGTCGTGTCCGACCATCAGCTCGCCGCTGCGGACCGCCTCGGCACGGCCCTTGTCGGTCAGGTCGACGTCGACCCAACCGGTGAACAGGTTGAGGGCGTTCCATTCGCTCTCGCCGTGGCGGAGCAGAACCAGCCTGGAAGTCTCTGCCATGCCGGAAAGTTTCTCACGACTCTTCATCGTCGATCAGGTGGGCGAAGGCTTCCAGGTTCTTCAGCGACTCCCCGCGCGAGACCCGCCATTCCCATTCCTTTTGGATCGACGAGCGAAAACCCAACTCCAGCAACGTATTAAAGTCCGAATCCACCGTCTCGAGCACTTGCCCGAGCACCCGGTCGACCTCGGCGGCGCTCACCGACGCCAGCGACATCCGGCCCACCAGATAAATGTCGCCGACATTGTCGAGCGTGTACGCGACACCGTAGAGGCGGCGGTTGCGCCTGAGCAGAAACCGGTAGACGCCCTCGTGGTTTTCGTCGGGCTTGCGGCACACGAACGCCTCGACGCGCACCGAGTGCTCGCCGATGCTCAGGATGGTGTTGGTCTTGAGTTTGCGTTCGCCGGGCAGCTCCACAACCACCCCGGGCGAGCCGCCGTGCGCACCCTCGTGCCGCGAGTAGGTCAGCTTGCTGGCCTCGAGAGCGTCCTCGATCACCTTCTGCACGTCAGTCATGCGCGCATCAACTCGCGGACCGGACCACGGGAAGCGAACTCGCCGATCGCGCGGCGGTAGCTGGCCAGCAGCGCGTCGACGGTGTTGTCCCACGAGAACGTCGCGGCATGCTCGACCGCGGAGCGGCTCATGGCACCGTCGAGCCGCAGCACCTTGTCGATGGCGTCGGCCCACCTGTCCACGTCGTGCCCGGACACCAGGGTGCCGCTGACCCCGTCGCGCACCGCCACCGGCAGCCCGCCGACAGCGGCCGCCACCACCGGCGTCCCGCAGGCTTGCGCCTCCACCGCGACCAAACCGAACGACTCCGAATAGCTGGGCACCCCGACCAGATCGGCCGCCTGGAACAGCCTGGCCAGGTCCTCGCGGGACTGCGGCGGCAGGAACGTCACCCGGTCGCTGATACCCAATTCGTCGGCCAGGCGAACCAACCCGTCCGGGGCGGCAAGACCGCTGCCCGACGGCCCGCCGGCCACCACGATGTGTACCCGCGGCAGTTTCGCGGCGGCGCGCAGCAGAATGTCGGGCGCCTTGAGCGGCTGGATCCGGCCGACGAAGGCCACCACATGCTGGTCGAGCGGCAACCCCAGCGCGGCGCGGGCAGCGCGGCGGTCCCCGGGCCGGAACACGTCCAAGTCCACGCCGGGATGCGCGACGTCGATCCGCGCGGGATCGGCATTGTGCAGCGAAACCAGTTGTGCCGCTTCCTCTTCGGTGTTGACGATCAGCCGGTCCGCCTCGTCGACAACCTGCTGTTCGCCGACCGTGCGCAGCGGCGGCTCGGGAGCGTCCCCGTCGGCCAGCGCCGCATTCTTCACCGCGGCCAGGGTGTGCGCGGTGTGCACCAGCGGCACCGCCCAGCGGTCCCGGGCCAGCCAGCCGACCTGCCCGGACAGCCAGTAGTGCGAATGCACGATGTCGTAGTAGCCGGGCTCGTGGGCGGCCTCGGCGCGCAGCACCCCGGCGGCGAACGCGCACAGCTGGGTGGGCAGGTCGTATTTGTCCAGGCCCTCGAACGGCCCGGCCACCACGTTGCGCACCAGCACACCGGGCGCCACCGGCACGACGGGCGGATCGGTGGACGCGGTGGCCCGGGTGAAGATCTCGACCTGAATGCCGCGGCGCGCCAGATGCAGTGCGCTTTGCAGCACGTAGACGTTCATTCCGCCGGCGTCCCCGGTGCCCGGCTGGGCCAGCGGCGAGGTGTGCACCGATAGCACCGCCACCCGGAGCTCGGAGACGTCCAGCCGGGGCAGCGCGTTATGTGGCACACCGCCATCTTTGCAGCACCGCCCGACGGGCCACGTCAGGCGGACGATTCGGCTGCGGCGACCGGCAACACCGGGCCCTGTGCGCGCCGCATGGCACCGAGCGGATCGGCATACAGCCCGCCCAGCGACACGATGCCGGCCCCGGCCTCCTGCACCCGGTTACCGAACGCAGTCACCCGGATTTGCCGCCGCGGCAGCACCGAGCGCGCGGCGAATGCCGCCTCGACGTGCGCCATGCCCTCGGGGTATTCGGTGAACGCCTGCCCGCCGACCACCAGGTCGTCGGGGTTGAGCAGGTCACGCAGCAACGCGACCGCTTCACCGAGGACCCGGGCCCGCTCGGCCAGCAGGTCTTTGGCCTGCTGGTTGCCGCCCCGCGCGGCCTTGATCAGCTCCGTGATGCCCGAGCCGTTCCGCCCCGGCACCCGGACACCGGCCGGCAGACCCAGCCGCCTGGCCGCGGCCAGCACGGCCTCGTCGCTGACCGAGGACTCCAGTTGCCCGGAGCCGCCGAGCAGCTGGGACGTCGCGGGCAAGGTGGCGATGGTGCCCGGCCCGCTGGCCGGGCTGTGCACCCGCCCGTCGATCATCAGCGCATAGCCCACGGTTTCGCGGGCGTAGACGTACAGGCTGGTCGACGAATTCGGCCCGAACTGGCGCATGCCCAGCAGCAGCTCGGCCCCGGCCATCGCGTCGACGTGCGAGGCCACCGACACCGGCAGTCCCAGCGCCTCGGCCAGCACCGGGCCCACCGGCGCGTCGCGCCAGCCCAGCCGCGGATGGTCGACGTGCCCGGTGGCGCCGTCGACCGCCCCGCCGATCGCCACCCCGGCCCACAGCGGCCGCCGCCGGTGCCAGCGCCGCAGGTAGCGGCGGGCGCCGTCGGCCAGCGACGCCAGCGCTGACGTGTGCCCGTTCAGCGGTGTCGCGGTCTCGACGGCGTCCAGCGTGCGGCCCAACAGGTCGGTGGCCACGATGCTGGTGGTTCGCGCCCCGATGTGGATGCCCAACGTCAGGAACGGCTCGTGGTTGACCTCGACGGGCACCCGCGGGCGCCCGATGGCGCCGGCAACCGCGAGGTCGGCGCGTTCGCGCAGCAGACCGGCGTCGAGCAGCGCGATGACCTGGCGATTGACCGTGGCGATGCTCAGCGAGGTGGCTTGGGCGATGACGTCGCGGCCGATCGGGCCGCGCAGCCGCACCGCCCGAAACACCGACGCCGCGGCGGAGTCGGAGAGGTGCAGCGACGGCGCCACGACGCGGCGGGCCCGCAGCGGGGTCTTGCGGCTGTGCGAGTGGCTGGTGACGGTACTGAGAGTGGTGGTGCGCACGGGCGTGTGTCCTTATCCGAGTTCCGATGGCGGGTCCTGGCCGCACGCCGGCTTCGGTGGTTCTGCAAGGCCGGTCAGGCGCGGCAAAGTGCGCAGCGACAACATGCGCAGTCCGCGAACAGACACGCGGACGTCAGACCGAACACAGCGCTGGAGTACACACCAGGAATTTAGCACGGTTATTAAAGTGGTCCCGATGACGACTTCGAAGCGCGTCGCCGTGGTCACCGGCGCCAGCGCCGGAATCGGCGAGGCGACCGCGAGAACCCTTGCGGCTCAAGGCTTTCACGTGGTGGCGGTGGCACGCCGGGCCGACCGGATCGAGAAGCTGGCCGCCGAGATCGGCGGCTCCGCGGCAGTGGCAGACGTCACCGACTGCGCCGCGGTGGACGCGCTCGCCGCCGGGCTGGACCGGGTCGACGTGCTGGTCAACAACGCCGGCGGGGCCAAGGGCCTGGAGCCGGTGGCCGAGGCCGACCTGGAGCACTGGCGCTGGATGTGGGAGACCAACGTGCTCGGCACGCTGCGAATGACCCGCGCGCTGCTGCCCAAGCTGATCGCATCCGGCGACGGCCTGATCGTCACGATCACCTCGGTCGCGGCGTTCGAGGTGTACGACGGCGGCGCCGGCTACACCTCGGCCAAGCACGCGCAGGGCGCGCTGCACCGCACGCTGCGCGGCGAGCTGCTGGGAAAACCGGTGCGGCTCACCGAGATTGCGCCCGGCGCCGTCGAAACGGAGTTCTCGCTGGTGCGCTTCGGCGGCGACCAGCAGCGCGCAGACGCGGTCTACGAGGGGATGACACCGTTGGTGGCCGCCGACATCGCCGAAGTGATCGGGTTCGTGGCGTCGCGGCCGTCGCACGTCAACGTCGACCAGATCGTGATCCGGCCGCGCGATCAGGCTACCGCTAGCCGCCGGGTCGGACGCTCGTAGTCGGGGTGCCCGAGAGCGTCGGCGCATCCTTGGGCGTGGCCGGGGCACTGCGCGGCAGCGATGCCGGTGACGGCTTGGACCCGTTGGCCGGCGGCAGCGCCGACATCGACACCCAGGTATCCCAGTCCACGGCCCAGTCCCAGATGTCGCCGTCGGCGTAGGACAGCTCGATCCGGCTGCCGGTCACCTCGACCGGGTCACCGTAGATCGCGCTGTTGAAATACTGCTCGGCGTCGGCCGTCGACAGGTTGATGCAGCCGTTGGTCACGTTCGAATTGCCTTGTGCGCCAGCACTTGCCGGGTTGGCGTGGATGAATTCGCCGTTGTTGGAAATGCGGACCGCCCAGCGTTCGTGGATGTTGCTGTACCCGGCGGCCGGGTTGGACATGTAGAAGTCGGAGTATTTCTCGCTGACCACGTGGATGCCGTTGCGGGTGACGTTGCGCGGCTTGTCGCCCTCGCCGTAGCTGCACGGGAAATCCATGATCACGCCCTCGTCGCGGACCACCTGGATGCGGTGCGACGAGATTTCGGCCTTGACCACCTGGCGCCGGCCGATCGAAAAGCTCAGGCTCATGTCCTGCTTGCCGTAGGCGCCGTCGCCGAACGCCAGCCCGTAGAGCTTGGCCTCGACATTGACCTTGGTTCCGGCCGGGTAGTACTCGCGGGTGCGGTAGTGCACCCGCGCTCCCTCCGCCTCGTCGGGCAGCCAGGCCCAACTGCCCTCGACGGGCGGGTCGGTGGTGACCTTCAGTGCACGCTCGACGGCGGCCTTGTCGGAAATCGGCGAGTCGAACTGGATGATGATCGGCGCCGCCACCCCGACCGTCTGCCCGTCGGCCAGCTGGAATCCACCGTCGATCACCCTGGTGGGCGTGACCGTGGTGAGCTTGCCGGCCACCGGCACGGCCTTGCCGTCATGGCCGACAACGGAGCCGCTCCACGTGTAGGTGGCGTCGTAGCCGAGCGGCTCGGTGATGGTGTAGACGGTGCGGTCGCGGTTGAGCGCCCCGGCCACCACCTTGCCGGCCGAATTGGTCAGTGCCACCTTCTGAAACCAGCCGTCGCGCACCTCGACGCTGATCGGTGCCGTGGGCACCACGTCCTCGGCCTTGTCGGCCGGATGGAACGTCAAACTCGGCGCCGCCGGTGGCTTGGCCTTCTCGGCCTGCTTGGTCGACCCCCCGACACAAGCGGCCAGCACGTTGGGCGCCAACATCCCCACCACCAGCGTCGACAATGCCCGGCGCCGGTTGATCGACGGCAGGTCGCGCGCTGTGTTCACGACAGACAAAGATACCGGCGAAAACGACCCTCCCCGCGCACGTGCGGCTACAACTCGCAGCCGACCAGCACCGGTTCGGGTACGAGTGTGATGCCAAACACATCGCGGACGCCGTCGCGTACCGTGCGCGCCAGCGCCACCACGTCGGCGGCCGTGGCGGCTCCGCGGTTGGTCAAAGCAAGCGCATGCTTGGTCGACAGCCGGCAGGGCGCGCCGTCGGTGTCGGGGTAGCCCTTGCCGAAGCCGGCTTGCTCGACCAGCCATCCGGCGGCCAGCTTGACACCGTCGGCCGCCGGATAGTGCGGCACCGGCCGGTCGGCCTGATCCGCCAGTCGTTGGTAAACCTCTTGCGGGACAACGGGATTCGTGAAAAACGAGCCCACGCTCCAGGTGTCGTGGTCGGCGGCGTCGAGCACCATGCCCTTGCGGGCCCGCAGTGCCAGCACGGCGTCGCGCACGGTTGCCGGATCGGCGCGCTGGCCGGCCGTCGCATTCAGCGCCGCAATCAGCTCGCCGTAGCGCAGCGGCGCGCTGCGGCCCGACGCGTCCAGCGCGAACTCCACTTCCAGGACGACGGCATCCTGCGAATGCTTGAGCACGCTGGTGCGGTAGCCGAACCCCAGTTCGCCGGGCGGCACCCAGCGCACGTCGCCGCTGCGGCGGTCCAACAGACGCACGCGGGTGATGGAGTCGGCCACCTCGGCGCCGTACGCCCCGACGTTCTGCACCGGGGTGGCGCCTGCGGAGCCGGGGATGCCGGACATGCACTCCAGCCCGCCCAGGCCGGCGGCGACGGCCGTGGCGACGACCTCGTCCCACACCGCGCCGGCCTGCGCGCGCAGCAGGTTGCCCTCGATGCTGATGTCGCTGTTGGCCAACCGCACCACGGTCAGGTCGGTCAGCGTATCGGCGATCACCACGTTGGAGCCGCCCGCCAACACCAGCAGCGGCCGGCAGTTCTCGGCGTCGAGGTGCCGCAGCGTGGCGATCGCTTGTTCGGTGCTGGTGCAGGTGATCACGCGTTGCGCGACGGGCCCGACGCGCAACGTGGTCAGCGGCGCCAACGGCACCCTTTCGGCGACGCGCGCACCGGCGAACAACGTTCCCGCCACGGGCCGTAACGGTAGCGTGACCAGCTATGCCGCGTTCATTCGACATGTCCACGGACTACGGGGCCACCGTCGAAGATGTACTTGGCGCATTCGGCGACGAGAAGTACTGGCGGGCCCGACTGGCCGATTCCGGTGCCGACGACGCGACGCTGGACGTGCTGCGGGTCGACGGCGACGGCGGTATCGATGTGGTCACCACGCAGGTGCTGCGCAGCGACCGGCTGCCGGCTCTGGTCACCCAGTTCCACCGCGGCGACCTGCGCATTCGGCGCGAGGAGAAATGGACGGCGATCGCCGACGGGATCGCCAATGCCACTGTCTCCGGGGCGATCATCGACGCGCCGGCCGCGCTGAGCGGGACTGCTGTGCTGGAGCCGGTGGCCAAGACGGGCGGCGCCCGGCTGAAGTTCCGGGCAACCGTGGAAGTTCGCATCCCGCTGGTCGGCGGCAAATTGGAGAACTTCATCGGCAATCAGCTGGTCGAGCTGCTGATCGCCGAGCAGCGCTTCACCACGATGTGGATCAGCCAGACCGCCTAAGACCGCCGAGCGTCGACTTGTCGGGGAAAATCTGGGGAGTTTCGCCCGACAACCCGACGTTCGATGAGGCCCTAGGCTGGCCGTTATGCGGATCGCGGTAGCCCAGATCCTCAGTGGCACCAAGCCGGCCGACAACCTGAACCTGGTGCGCGACTACACCAGCCGGGCCGCCGACGCCGGCGCGGCGCTGGTGGTGTTCCCCGAGGCGACGATGTGCCGGTTCGGGGTGCCGCTGGCCCCGATCGCCGAACCGGTCGACGGGCCGTGGGCCGACGCCGTGCGCCGCATCGCCGCCGACGCCGGGATCACCGTGATCGCCGGGATGTTCACCCCGGCCGGCGACGGACGCGTCACCAACACCCTGCTGGCGACGGGCCCCGACACCGACGCGCATTACGACAAGATTCACCTCTACGACGCGTTCGGGTTCACCGAGTCGCGCACGGTCGCGCCGGGGCGAGAGCCGGTAGTGATCACCGTCGACGGCGTCGGGGTCGGGTTGAGCACCTGCTACGACATCCGCTTCCCCGCGCTCTACACGACGCTGGCGCGCCGGGGCGCGCAACTGATTGCGGTCGCCGCGTCGTGGGGTGCCGGGCGCGGCAAGCTCGACCAGTGGACGTTGCTGGCGCGTGCCCGCGCGCTGGACTCCACCAGCTACATCGCGGCGGCCGGGCAGGCCGACCCCGGCCCGCCGCTGAGCGGCTCGGGCGCACCGACCGGGGTCGGGGGGAGTCTGGTGGTATCGCCGTTCGGCGAGGTGGTGTCCTCGGCCGGCGCCGACCCGCAACTGTTGGTTGCCGACATCGACCTCGACCAGGTCGTCGCGGCGCGGGACACCATCGCCGTGCTGCGCAACCAGGCCGACTTCCCCCAGGTCGATAAGGCAGAATCGCCCGGGTGACGAACCCGCAGGGACCACCGCACGACGACCCGTCGATTTGGGCTCGCCCGGGCAGCGGGGATCCCGCCGCGCCACCGCCCGGCCCGTCCGACTCACCGCAGACCACGCCGGAGCAGCAGCCCGCGGACGCGGCCTGGGCCCCGCCGCCGGGTGTCCAGGAGTACCCAGCTGAGGACGCCGCAACCGTGAAAATGCCGGGGAAAATCAAACGCCGCTTGTTCCGCGACCCACTGTCGATCGCGCTGGTCGCCGTCATCGTGCTGTTGCTGGCCGCAGCCAGCGTGGTCGGCGCCGAACTGTACGCCCGTCACCGCGCCGACAGTGTGGTGGCCGCCGCAACCGAATGCGTGGTGCAGGACAAGGCCAGCGTGTCGTTCGGCCCGTATCCGTTCCTGCTGCAGCACTTGGCCGGCGACTACCGCGACATCTCGATCAAGACCGCCGGCAACCAGATCCGCAGCGCCAAGGGCATGCGAGCCGACATCGAAATCAGCGAGGTCAACCTGCACGGCGACGCCAACTCCAAGGGCACCATCGGCGCGCTCGACGCCGCCATCACCTGGACGTCGGAAGGCATCAAGGAAACAGTGGCGGACGCGGTTCCGTTCGTCGGCGGCCTGGTCAACAGCGTGACCACCAATCCGGGCGCCGGCACCATCGAGCTCAAGGGCGCACTGGGCCTGGGCAGCGTCACGGTCAAGCCCGCCATCGCCAACAACGGCCTGTCGCTGAAGGTCGTCTCAGTCACCGCGATGGGCGCCCCTGTGCCGGCGGAGACCGCGCAGGATGCGCTGGACGTCTTCACCTCGAGGCTGATCAACGACTACCCGCTCGGTATCCACGCCGACAGCGTGCACGTCACCGACGACGGTGTGACAGCACACTTTTCGACGCGCAACGCCTCGATACCGCCCGGCCAGTCGGACCCGTGCTTCGCCAAGCTGTGACCGACCTTGGACTTCGCTGCGTTCGATAGGGCAAAATCGCGCTAGTGACGACTCCGCAAGGTCCCTCTCGCGGCGACGGGTCGGAATGGGCTCGTCCCCCAGGCCGCCCGCAGCCGACTCCCGGCCCGTCCCAATCACCCACGCAGCGGATCCCGCAGAGCGGCCGACCGCAGGAGCCCCGCCGGCCCGCTCCGCCCCCGCCGCCGCGCCAGCCCGGTCCGCCGCCACCGCCGCCGCGGCAGGCCGGCCCGCCGCCGCATCAGCCGGCGCCGCCGCCCAACCCGCAGTCGCGTCAGGCCGGCCCGACGCACAATGTGCAGGAGCAGGCCACCACTCGGATCTCGACCCAGTCACAGCCGAAGGACACGCCGGTGCAAGCCCATCGCAGCTTCTTCCGAAACCCCACGTCGATAGCGCTGATCCTGGTCATCGCGTTGCTGCTGGTGATCGCCGGACTGATCGGCGCGGAGCTCTATACCCGCCACACCGCCGACAGCAAGGTGGCCAGCGCGGTCGAATGCGAGGCGCAGGACAGCGCCACCGTGAAGTTCGCGGTGACCCCGCCGGTGCTGTGGCAGTACATCACCAACCGCTACACCAACATCTCGGTGCAGACCGCCGGCAACCAGGTGCGCAGCGCCAAGGGCATGACGCTGAGCCTCGACATCCACGACGTCAACCTGAACGGCGCCAACAACTCCAAGGGCACCATTGGCTCGCTGAACGGCACCATCACCTGGACGTCGGACGGCATCAAGCAATCGATCGAGGATGCCATCCCGGTGCTGGGCAGCTTTGTGGCCAGCAAGGTCACCACCAACGCCGGTGACGGGACCATCCAGTTGAAGGGCCTGCTGGACAGCGCCACCCTCAAGCCGCAGATCGTCAACAACGGGCTGTCGCTGAAGGTGGTCGACCTGAGCGCGCTGGGCT
>Ga0209061_1005065_pt1 | contig 11930 bp, 9 predicted proteins | sample Coa_R1_10_FD_187157 | JGI IMG/M metagenome (GOLD analysis project Ga0209061, IMG submission 187157) | Surface soil microbial communities from Centralia Pennsylvania, which are recovering from an underground coalmine fire - Coalmine... | ecosystem: Environmental > Terrestrial > Soil > Unclassified...
GGCCGTCGCGGCGCATGTCTATACGCTGGCGCGCGAACGCGGCCTGGGCGAAGAGCTTCGCTTGTTTGACGACGCCTGATCTGCCATCTCACAATCCGAACGAGGAGCCATCTCATGCGCCGTCATCTCACTTCCGGTATCGCCCCTCTCTGGCGTCCGCTGGCGCTGCTTGGCCTGGCGCTGACGTTGGCGCTGGCCGCCTGTGGGACAACGCAATCCCAATGGGAGACGCTACAGACGGATGGAAGCGCGCAGGTGATCTCCCTCTCCCCCGACGCACACAATCCCAACATCGTCTACATCGGCACAGATCGCGGCGAGATTTATCGCGCGTTTGCCAGCAGTTCCAGCCAGCCGACCGCCGGGCATGGTGTGCCTGTGAACGCGCAGATCACGGCGCTGCTCTCCGACCCGACGCGCGCGAATGTCATCCTTGCGGCGACCAGTCAAGGGATAGAGCGCAGCCAGGATGGCGGCAAGAACTGGGCGTTTTACGGGAATGGCCTGCCAGCCACCGATATGGTTCTCTCGCTTGCCAGCGCGGGCAATGGCGTGCTGCTGGCGGGGCTGGCAAGGCAGGGAATGTATCGTAGCAAAGATGACGGCGCGACCTGGGCAAAGGTCAGCCTGCCGTCGTTCGCTGGCGTTGGTGTGCGGGCGTTGCTCTGTGTCGGCGGCGCCTGCTACGCTGGGCTGGCTCAATCGCAGGCCGAGATCAATCTCTACATCTCGACCGACAGCGGCCAGACCTGGGCGCCAGGCTTGACCGGACGCGCCGAAGCTATCAATGCACTGACGTCGCTCCCTGCTCCTCATGCTTCCACGCAGCCGTCCATCTTCGCCGCCACATCGCGCGGCCTGATAGAAAGTAGCGATGGCGGCGCGACCTGGGCGCACAACGCCAGCGGGCTGCCTTCCGGCGCAGTGACGGCCCTGGCGCGCTATCCCGCGCAGCCGCAATGGCTGCTGGCCGCAGTCAATGGGCAGGTGTATCGCTCGGAAGATGGTGGGAAACAGTGGAGCGCGCTGGCCCCTGGGTTGGGGAGCCTGGGCGCCAGCGTGACGGGGCTGGCCGTAGCGACAAGCCCACAGAGCGGCGCGGTTGTCTATGCTGCGGCAGGCCACCAGCTTGCCCGCTATCCTGCCGCCGCTGGCGCGAGCAATCTGCTTGCCAGCGTCATTGCGCTGCTCATCCTGCTGGCGCTCATCCCGCTCATCATCTATCGTGTAAGGGTATCGTTCCGTCGCTTCCGCGAAGACCACTTGCCCCGCCGCAAAGGCCCCTCCGCTGAACACGGCGCGTCTGGCGACTCCGCTGGGGCATCCTCTGATGTGCATGGCGCACAAAACGATCAAAACATCCAGGCGGAACGCAACCGGTGATGGAGCCGTAGATCAGGCAAGAAGAAACTATTTGCTTCAATCGGCCACAAGAGAACGGAGAAACAGCTATGGCAGGCGATGCGCTGATCATCGTTGACGTGCAAAACGACTTTTGCCCTCCTACGGGCAGCCTTGCTGTGCCACGCGGCGACGAGATTGTACCGCAGTTGAACAAATATATCGAGCGCGCGCTGGCGGTGGGTATTCCCATCTTCGCCTCGCGCGACTGGCACCCTAAGCCTGAAGGCTCCAGACACACAAAGCACTTCGATACCTGGCCCGCGCACTGTGTGCAGGACAGCGATGGCGCGAAGTTTCATCCCGGCTTGCAGCATGTTGATCGGATGATCATCGTCACAAAAGGCACAGGCGAGGTGGATGACGGCTATTCGGCCTTCGAGGGCCACCTGGATAACGGCGAAACGCTGGCGCAGGCGTTGATGGAGCGCGAGATCACGCGCGTCTTCGTGGGCGGCCTGGCGACTGATTATTGCGTGCGGCAAACCGTGCTCGACGCGCTCAACCCCGACTGGCGGCTTTCCGATAAGGAGCACACCAGACTGACGACCGAGGAGCAACGCGCGCACCGACCAGGGCTGGAGGTTGTCTGGCTGCGCGACGCCTCGCTGCCTGTTGAGGTGAAGCCGGGCGACGGCGAGAAAGCGGAGCATGACATGCTAGCGGCGGGCGCACGGGCGATTACCTTCGCGCAATTCGATCCCACGCCCAACCCTTCCCATGCGCAGACGACAACGGGAAAGCGGTAACAGCCTGCCTCCTGCCGAAGATTGTCTACAAGAGGCAAGGCCAACTGTCAATAACTCATTGGCTGCATCAATCGCCAGTGATCAGGCGTACCAGCGCCGCGATCAGCAAGGCTTCGACCACGACCCCCAGCAGCGCCTCGCCAATCGCGAAATAGCGCATGAGATCGCTGAGCGAGGCGCTTGGCGCCAACCCGCGCCCATGAAACGACGTGAAGCTGAGCAGCAGCGCATTGGGAATGGTCAGTGACGGCCCCCAGACTTGGCCAAAGACGTAGTACAGCGCGGCGAACCCAAGAATCGCGATGACATAGGAGATAAACAGCCGCCGGATATGATGGATGCCATACCCTGCCAGGAGATCAAGTATGCCCGACACTGCCCACAAGCCGACTTTGCATTCGTGAAAGGCAGCCTTGCGGCGCATGACCTCCGAGCGATATTGGAAGCGTGCGGCGTCGCGCGAAATACCTTGATCGTTGAGCGCAACTGAGAGCGCACGATAGGCCCGAGCGGCGGAACGGTAATCCTCGGCGCGTTGTCTGGCGCTCTTACGCTTTTTGTCGAACCCGCGAACTCGCATCCCCCTCTTGACATGCTCAGTGATTATCTCAAGTTCGCCTGTCTTCTGGTTCTTATACCGATACGAATAGACGCCGCTCCGATAGGAATATATGCGCTTATGCGGCTCACGCGCCTCCGTTTCGTCGCTGAGCGTTTTGATCGGTTTCCAATCGAGCACCGCCAGATTTGTGTCGCGCAGGCGGGTCTGCTCAAGGAAAGGGGCGTTAAGCGCCACCTTGTTCAGCCGCGTCTCGCTGTCGAGCGTGGCGCGACGAAAGTCGCAACGAATGAGCGTCGCCTCCGTGAAGAGCGCGCCTTCGAGATGCGCCTCGTACATATACACATCTTCAAGCGACGCCCGGATAAAGTTGGCGCGTTGCAGGCTTGCCTCGCGCAGGTCAACGCGGATCAATTGCGCATTGATGAGGCGCGCCCGGATCAGATCGGCCCGGCTGAGCAGCGCGTCATGCAGAAGCGCAGACTCAAGATAGGCGCTGTTGAGGCGCGCTGAGCGCAACGAGACACGCTTGAGGAAGGCTCCTCGCAGATTTGCTCCCGTGAGGTCGGCGCGATCAAGAAAGGCGTCATCCAGGCAGGCGCCGCCGAGATAGGCGTTATTGAGATGAGCGGCGCCCATTGTCGCCCCTTGAAGACGCGCTTTCCCAAGCGTCGCGCCTTCAAGATGCGCCCCTGCCAGCCGCGCGCCCCGCAAATCAAGCTGCGAAAAATCCAATGAGACGCGCAACAGAGCATCCTCTTTCGCCTGTTCCAGGCGCTTCATCGCCTCATCGGGGGTAATCTGATCGTGCGCCACCAGCGTGCGTACCGCCAGCCAATACACGTCCGCGCCAGTCAGCGAGACGCCAGGAACCGCGTAGGGGCCGAGATCGCCTCGTGGAGGGTTTTGCATAGAGCGTTCCAACTGTTGCGCACGTTGAGAATCGATCATGTCGCCCCAGTTTACCCCGCGCGGGCGATTTTGCTGAGCAGTGGCGACGAGTGGCTTGGGCGCGCCTGTCAATGTGTCGTCTGCATCCATCGCGCATGTCTCGCTTTACCATTTCATCGTTGATTGGTTCGCAGGCACTATAGCTTGATATGCGTCAAGTCGTCAAGAGGAAATAGGCCAACGGTCTTATGGCGTAGCGGCGCCGTGCAGGCCGGTCAGTGTGATGCGCGTCCCCCGTTTCGCGCCCGTCTGTGCGGCGGCGGAACTGTTGCGCAGGGCAATCGTCAGTCGCCCGGAGCTATCGCGCAGCATAAAGAGTTCGCCCTCATTTCCGGCGGCAAAGTGGCTGCCGCGGCTTGTAATGCGCCATACATGCTCTGCGCTCACTTCCAGTGTCAGCGCCACACCCTCGGTAGAAAGCGCCCGTGCGGCAAGATCGCCCTCGATATTGGTGATCAGATTGCCGTAATAGTCTACATGCGCGATGCGCCCCACCAGCGTCTCGCCTTCCCATGCGGGCGCCGGGATGTCCAGCCGGATGAGCGTCGCGGGGTCGAGCGGGGAGCCAAGCTCGCTGAGGGGAACACCAGCGGCCAGATGCGCTGCGCTGGGCGAGAAGAGATCGCGCCCATGAAAGGTGTTGCTGACCTGGGGCAGATGAAAGCGAGGATTATCGAGTACGATAGCTTCCTCCACTGGCGCGGCGGCCAGCGCATAGGTAAACAGCCCATTGTCTGGCCCGACGAAGATGCGCCCACCCAGCCGGAAAGCCACCGGGCGGCGCGCGCTGCCCACGCCAGGGTCCACCACGCAGAGGATCACGCTGCCTGCTGGTTGGTAGCGCCAGGCGATGTGCAATTGCCAGGCCCCAGTCTCGATGTCTTGCGGAGGGATAGTGTGGGTAAGGTCAACTAGCGCCATGCCAGGGACGATGCCCAGCATCACGCCTTTCATGACGCCTACATAGGGATCGATCAGGCCAAAGTCGGTGAGCAGCGCAATCAACGGCGCGCGGGGTTGCGTAGGCATCAGCCGACCAGCTTGCAGTCGAAACGGACGACGCCAGCCTTGCGGTCGGTGACGGCGCGCGTCACCTCCAGCGTGATGGCGTCGCCCACGCCCTGGGGAATATCGCTCATGCCGACGATGCGCGCCTCGGCGTGGCGCTCAGGATCGTCCAGCCGGGCGATCACGCAGCGCACATAGGGCTGCTCCACCCCCTCAAAGGTGGCGGAGAGGCCGGTATCTTTGGTGACGATGGTTCCCTCGATGATCTGGTGCGCCTGGCTCATCTATCTGCGCTCCTGTTCATCCTGGTAGGCCCACTGATCCGGTTCTGCGGCGAATCCGTCCATCGGCGCTTCCTGATCATTGTCATAGTAGCCCTGTGGATTTTGGGGATACCCCCCGCGCATCCCTGGCATCCCCTGCCTCCCTGGCATATGCGGGTCGGCGCCGAGATCAGAGGTTCTTGGGGCCGAGGGAGGACGTTGGTAGAGCGGTGAGCGTGGCTGGCCTTGTTGGCCGGACTGGTTGGAGTAGTGCGATTGGTAGGGATCGCTCTGTTGCCCATAGCCATATGGGGAACGCTGACCGCCAGGGCCACTATTTGGCGCCCCTTGCATACCCTGCATGCCCTGCATAGGCTGGCCTGGGTATTGCCCCTGGTAGTATCCCTGTTGCCCTGGTTGTCCTTGTTGGCCTGGCCGCCCCAGTTGTGTTGGCTGCCCCGGATCGGAGAAGCCCTGAGGATTGAGTTGGCGCGCAGCGGGATTGATGCGCAGGACGATCTCGTCTGCCACCGTGCCGGAAGGAGCGGGCCAGAGGGGCGGGCGACCGGCGCGCGCATCGTCAATTGCCGCAGCCAGTCGGCGCAACTCTTCCTCGGTACGGCGAAGCTGATGCTCCGCCTGCCCTGCTTTTTGCAGGCGCGTCAGCATGTTGTTGAGCGATTGTCCCACCACCCAGAGCGAGTTGCTCTGGCCGAGGTTCACCCGCACGCTATAGTCACCGTTGGCGGCGCGCGTGTGCGCCATGAGCAGTTGCTCCACGCCGACATCGAGCTGGCGCTTCTGGTCGGCGATAGCTCCTTCGAGCGCGGCCAGCTCTTCGGCGCGGTCAGCCCGTGCGATAGCGGTATCTACTGAGCGCGCGCCCAACCAGCCAAAGAGGGCAGCGAAGAAGCAGAGAGCGACATGCCGGTTGATTGTACCCCAATACCCGTACTTGTTCACCTCATAAGCGATGTCGTCGAAGCTCTGTGCGGAGCCATGTGCAGTGGTTGCCGTGATAAGCGCGTGAGGTTGTAGGGTAAAATCTGCCACAATGAAAGCAATAGCAACAATTGCAAATATCCAGGGAGCGCGCTGATCAGCGTTCAACGACGTGATGAAAATAGGAATGACGAAAAGATCATAGATTGGCAAGCCAATCAGTTGCAGACCAGGTGCGCCAATTAAGGTGAGCATGATCAAAGCAGTAAGCAATCCAGGCACAAAGTAAGCTGCTGTGCGTGTCGCTCCCAAGCGATTGAGAACCGCCCCAATCACCAAACCTATTCCCATCGTGACAACAGCTACTGCAGTACTTGGACTGGCAAGGCTATTAGAAATGAGAGCAAGGAGAAACGCAAATACCGCTAGGATGATATAGCTGGTAAGTTCTGCCTTGCGTAGGCGTTCGCGCGCTACGACAGGAAGTTGCTTTGTTGGGCGAGGTGGGGCTGTCAAATCAACCCACCATCCCAAAACACCAGGGCGCCGTATTGTCGCACGATCGCCTGTCACTTGATCGACGGAGCGATTAGACGCCGACATGCTTCCAAATTGACCACGGGAGGCGGAGTTGGCCCGATCCCACTCTCGTTGAGGGGAACCTATCGGTTGAGGCACTTTGGAATTCATGACGCTCGACTTCCCTTCCTATCAGTTAGCGGCGGTCTGCTTAATGGCAGACTGCATCACATCAGTTTTCGCTTAACGTATGGTCAAAGGCTTCCTCGCATATGCGAAGAAAAGTGGCACCATTGCGTAAAAATCAGCATCTTGCGATGCCTGCTCTAGCGCCATTAGCCAATTGCTCATCTCTTCTGCAAACGCAGGTTCTTCTTGTATAGACGCATGGACAGACTGAGAAACCTGGAGCACCGTATCAACGGCGCGCCAATCTACAAAAGAATAAGCCATCCCTTCAACCTGTACCTGGGCCCATGCCATGTCACCCTGGCTACTGAGTAGTGACCGCAGTTGGCGACCAATCAGTGCATGAGGCAGATGCTGGCTGTACCAATCAAACAGGTGAGAAAGAGCTGAATCATTGTCCCCCCCTTGTGCGCTGGCTGGATAGAGAACAATACCCTTCCAATCAGGTTCAACAATGGTAAGACTTCCACCAGGCTGAAGGACACGCCATATCTCGGTCACTACTTTGGCAGGTGTATGGCAATGCTGAATCGCTCTGTCTGCGCGCACACGGTCAAATGTCTCGTTTGGAAAGTTCATGTCATGTGCATCGCCTTGAAAGACCAAGATGTTCGAGCATTCACGCACCCCTGGAGCTTCGCGCGCCTTACGAACCAGATCAACATTGTGGTCAAGCCCGACCACAACTCCAGTGTCACCGACGAGCGATCGCAAAGGAAGAAGATCTACGCCTATCCCACAGCCGATATCCAGTACTCGCATTCCTCTCTGGACATTAAGCAGTTGATAGCTCTTCTCTTTATATTCTGCTGCCGCCTGACCGCCTTGCTGTAAAACAGCATGCAGATAATTGGCCGCTCCCTCACTTGATGAGAGGAAGGGAAGGAAACTCTGGCCTTGCCTTGAGCTCATCAATTTCCCCCTATCGTTCTCTAGATTGGCCAGATCAACTGTTGTATTGCTATAGTGAACCGCTTGTTCTGTTTTGAGAACTTTCGCTGTGTGCTGTTTTTGGGCTTGCCACATAGCACGCAGCAAGATGCGATCCATCTGCGGGCGGTACTTCTCCCTCTCTGGGAGCAACGCAAAGCGTTCGCTCAGCTTTGCCTCTAACTCCTGTGCCGTTATTTGATAAACATTAGGGAAATCACTCACGCCTCGTAGCCGCAATGCCCGAAACTGTTGAAGGCGCTCGCTTTCCTCATTCCAGCCCGCCACATCAGGGTTAAGAGTAAAGGGATAGCCAGGCATAATGCCGGGAATGGTTGCCCAGAGAATACTCATGAATCCATTGCGTGGAAATATCCAGAGTCTATCAAGCTCGTAATCGTGTGCCAACTGAATGATGACTCCAATGATAGCGTCAATGGCGTCGATGATAGTTGCCTTATCCAGATCCGGGCTAGTTGCGAATGTGCTAATCTCACCGACTTTACCGCTCAACAAGTCCAGCTGTGAAGCGGAACCTGGTATGAGCCGGATCATGGATTCAATCAACATTCCGCCACGTAGATCGAGACGGGCCGTGCCAATGATTCGCTCCACCCTCCTAGAGCCAGGCTTCGTGCTTTGTTCGTCTATAGGAATAGGCTCCAAATATGCTGCACACTTGACCACGATGTGTATGCTATGGCGCCAAGAGTTGTCTGTCACCTCAGTATAGCTTGCTTCTGTGGTTCTCTCACGTGCGCTTACTTTTGAAAACCGTTCGGTTTGTAGACGTCGTGCCTCTTCATGATCAGATGAACCGGGCAGAACTGTTTCTGCGTACACATTCCGTGAAACAGCAAACCTCCTCCGATCAACCGATTCCCTTATTACCATATACAGCCCCCTCCTCTTAGAATTGTCGTGCTATCCGCTGATGTCTGTCGCTGTTTGTTCATCATGGTTTGTGGATGCTTGTGAAGCACAAACCTTGGGCAGCTGTTTTGGGGGGCACATTCTATGATCCTGAAGCCTATAGAGACGCAACGAGCTCAAATCTTGGCGTTAAGAAAGTGAGGTTATTGAAGCGTACTCACCTCCAACTGCTTCCACCATAACCGATCTACCGTCATGTACCTCGTTATCCCAACAGCTCTCTATGGGGCTACATCATACTCATGTGCGTTGATTGTGTCAAGAGGGTATGGCCCAGTGGTACTCAATCGTGAAGGGTCTACTTGACACAAGCGTTAGAAATTGTTTGGCTTGTTTGCTGGCGTTTCTCTCGAAGCGGCCCTAAAACACGAGCTTGTCGTCGCGCTGGCGGAAGGCCCAGAGCGAGAACTGATACATCGCGAAGAGTTCCAGGCCAAAGGGCAGGTAGCCCAGCCAGCCAGGTAGCGGCATCTCGAAGATGTGCGGCGTCCAGTTCAGGAAGGGGAGGTCATACTCCCATTTGGGCATCGCGTAGTAGTTCCACATCTCCCAGAAAAAGCCACAGGTAATCGCCGCAAGGGGCAGCGCGATCATGAAACGCAGATCGCCCGCCAGCACATGCCCCAGCGCCGAGCGCCGCCCCAGCAGGTTGTTCAGCGGATCGAGGATCAACACCAGGCAGATCCACACCAGCGGATAGGCATACCTGGGGAAGAGCAGTGGCGCGATGAGCGTGACCACGCCAAGCGCGATCAATCCTATTGCCAGCGGATGCGGCGCCCGCACACCCAGATCATTTGGCGCCAGTCGTGGGCGCAGCGCCTTGAAGCCAGTGAAGAGTTCGGCCATCTCCAAAAATGCGGGCAGCACCGTGGCGAAGTCAATCGTCTGGATGGCAATGCGCGTCACCGGGTTTGCGTAGGAGGCGTCGAAGAGGTAAACCCAGTTGTGGACGAACATATTGAACCACTCGAAGACCCACCAGAACACGGCGGAAAACGCGAACGTGACGATGAAACGTCCAGGTGTGCGCGTCAGCAGCGAGGAGCCATGCCGCGCCACGTTGACGCCGTCAAGCGTGATGATCAGCCCGAACCACAGCGGGAAGAAGGTGAACGGCCAGGGACCAACGCGCGCCCAGGAGGAGTACCAACTGAGCAGCGAGAGCGCCACGCCCAGGTACGTATACAGTGGTGGGAAATGCCCGAACAGCGGACGAATCGCCCAGCCGATGAGGGGTGACGCCATCCGCTCGCGCGCCTGGGCCACCAGCGACGCAGTATCCGTTGTTGTCAGTGTAGTCGGCGCTTCGCTGGCCGACTGCGTAGCTACCGTATAGTGTGAGCCGTGTTGGGTTGTCTGTTCCGCCTGCTCTATCTGCGCCATGATCGCGTGTCCCCTCTGTTCCCAAAGGCCAGATGTCGGGCGGCGCTCAACCGTCAACCGCCCGGCAATATCGCTGTTCAGAACTATAGGACGCCGACTGGCTGTGACACAAGATGATCGGCGTTTCTGCCGACTCGGAATGAGAGAGGGAAACCGCAACATCCGATCATACCACTCGTCGCGGTTCCTCCAATCAAAGACATCAACGAGGAACCCAGCGATTTGGCCAGTACTGTATTTCCCCTGGAAACGAGGAACACGCCAGGGCTGTGTTCGCCAGCCAGGAAACACGGGTTCGTGGCGCTGTCAGGTGAAATGATAGCATTTACGTTGCTGTCGCTAGCAGATGACGCCGCATGGATGATCCCATACTATCCGGGCGCGCGAAGACAACGCCCGTCTGCGTCAGGCGTTGTCCCGTGTCCCGCATTGAGTCGCGAATGAGGTTATATCTCCACTGGCAAGGCCAACAGCCCCCGGAAGACCACGCTTGGCTGCCACTCAAGCTCCTCCTCAGCGATGGCCAGGCGTGGATGCGGGAAGCGTTGCGTCAGTCCCCGGAAGACGATCTCCGCCTCCAGGCGGGCAAGCGGCGCGCCCAGACAGAAATGGATGCCCTGGCCAAACGAAAGGATGCGATTCTCCGGGCGGCCCACGTCGAGTTTGTTGGGGTCGGCGTAGTAGTCGGGGTCGCGGTTGGCCGCCGCCAGCAGAATCGTCAGATGTTGGCCCGCCTCCACCTTCACATCACCCAGGGGTATCTCCTCACGCACACGCCGCCCCGTCAGTTGCACCGGCGGATCGTAGCGCAGCAGTTCGGCGACGGCGCCTGGAATCAGCGATGGATCGTCTACGAGGCGCTGGTATTCCGAGGGCTGGCGAAGCAGCGCCAGCATGCCATTGCCGATCAGATGGGTGGTGGTGCCATGCCCCGCCGCCAGCACCAGCACCAGGTTCGCCAGCAGTTCATCCTCGGTCAGCTTGTCGTCGCGTTCGTGCGCCGTCAGCATTGCCTGCAAGAGGTCGTCGCGGGGCTCGACATGCCGACGTGCGATGATCTCGCGGAAGTAGTCCATAAAGTCAGAGACGCCCTGGATCGCATGTAACACCTCCTCCATCGAGAGCGTTGAGCTATCGAGGAAGCCGCCGAAGTCGGACGCCCATTGGATAAACTTATCGCGATCCTCCGGCGGCACGCCCAGCATCTCGGCGATCACAATGGCAGGCAGCGGATAAGCCAGGTCTTCGATCACCTCCATCTTGCCCGCCCGCTCAATGGCGTCGAGCCGCTCGTTCGTCAGTTCGGTGATACGCGGACGCATGTTTTCGACCATGCGCGGCGTAAACGCTTTGTTGATCAGCCCACGCAGGCGTGTGTGGTCAGGTGGATCTATAAAGAGCAACTGGTGGGGCATGGCGCGGAAGACTCGCTCAACCGCCGTCCTGAACTGTTCCGGCGCCCAATCAAACGAGGGAGGCGCTTCGAGCCGCTCAGCAGCCACACGCGGATCACGCAGCGCCGTTGTCACCAGATGATGGCTCATCACAGCCCAGCCGCCCTGATTGCCAGCCGCCTCATCCCAGAAGATCGCCCCACGCTCGCGCATCCGGTCATAGAGTGGATAAGGGTTGGCGCGTATCTTTGGGTCGCGTAGATCTCCAATGCCGGGCAGGTGTTGTTGCTGCGTCGTCTGCGCCGTCTGCGCCGTCTGCTCTTGTGCCATAGTGAGGTGTCCTCCGTGCATGAAAAGGCGCATCTTCCGCGTCGTCTCTGCTGACATTCTATCCGTTTTGGGAAACTGCTGTCGAATGCGCCGTCACAGAGAACAGACGCGCATGTTACGCTTACCCATCGCCTTGTGGGTTGTGTGTATCGGTTTGACCATGTGGCGCTCCTCGTTTCGCGCTTGCCTAGCTCTACACCCGATGGCGTTCGCCCGGCATGGCGTCGTGTTCGCTCAGCAGCGCCACCAGCCATGCCTCGTCGCGGATGGGTACGCCCAGCTTCTCAGCCTTCGCCAGCTTGCTGCCGGGAGCCTCGCCAACAATGAGATGGCTTAGACTCTTGCTGACTGACGAAGCGATCTTGCCGCCAAGCGA
>Ga0209061_1005066_pt1 | contig 11929 bp, 8 predicted proteins | sample Coa_R1_10_FD_187157 | JGI IMG/M metagenome (GOLD analysis project Ga0209061, IMG submission 187157) | Surface soil microbial communities from Centralia Pennsylvania, which are recovering from an underground coalmine fire - Coalmine... | ecosystem: Environmental > Terrestrial > Soil > Unclassified...
CATGCACCGGGCGGAGCACGCCGCACGCCTGCCGCACGTCGGCCGCGGTCAGCTCCCGCGGCGCGCCTGGTCCGCCGGCGTCCGGCGCAGCTTCAGGTCGCGGATCTGGCCCGCGCAGGCGCCGCTGCCGCCGATGGCGCGGGCGGAGATCGCCGGATCGGCCGCCACCCTCCGGAACTCTCCGGTCACGCTACGCGGCAAGGCCGCCGGGCCTCAGCCGTTCCCGGCTCAGGTCATCCAGCCAGGCCGGCACCCCGGCCGCCCGTAGCCTGCCGATCGCTTCTTTCATCACATTTCCCCCGAACGATCGCGTGCTCCGCCGCCCTGGTCAACTGCTCAGGCCCGGCCGCCGCAAGGCCCGAAGAATCCAGCGCGCAGTCAGGGCCGTCGTGGTTGCCGCGCCGGTAGGCGGTCCGGGTATGGACTCGATCTCCCGCACGCCGCGCATCTGGGCGAACACCGGGCACGGCTGGCTTGCCTCCCCGGCCAGCCGTGGAAGACAGCCGGGCGATCGTCACCGTGAGCACGATGACCAGGTAAAGCACCGCACCCGGCTGTAGCCCGGCCACCCAGATGAACCACGTGACGTTGGGATCCTCTAAGGCTAGGCGGACACCGGTGAGGAACAACTCGTCCAGCAGGCTGTCTCGGACCGGGCGCCCCCGGCACTGCCATGGCGAACCGTCCGGCCGGCCCGCCGCCGCTGACCGCCGACCCCAAGGACGGGTGTTTTCCAGCCGGGGAGCACCCGTCCAGCGAGGCGGCAACGCCGGCACAGGACGACGCCGGCACAGATGGATGGCCGGCGAGGCCTAGGCCCCGCCGCGGGCGGCGGCCAGGCCTGCGGGCGGCCCCGGCCCGGCCGCCCCCGTGACCCGTACGGCGGGCTGAGCGGCGGCTCTCGTCCGGCCCGAGTCGCGGCGGCATCACACGCATGATGTGATTTCAATTACACACTCATGAGAAAACAGATGATGTGCCCGCCTTCGGGCCGCAAGAGTTCCGGGCCGTCCCTGGCGGCAGATTTTTATCAAGTATTATAGTAAATAATATCCGTGCTGCTGTGGGGCGGTCACGCGAAGGGAGATGGCATGACAATCACAGGGACCGAGGCCTATGAGGCGATGCGCACCCATCACCGGCTGCTCAGCGAGCAGCTCAATAGCCGGGCGGCTGCCGTCTCGGAGGCGGTGACCGCGGGGCGCCCGCATGACGCCGCGGTGGCCGACGTGATCACCTACCTGGCCGAGGAAGTGCTGCCGCACGCGGTGGCCGAGGAGGAGACGATCTATCCCGCCGCCGCGGCTGCCCGCGGCGACCTGATCGGCACCGTCAATGAGATGACGGCCGAGCATGACACCCTGTCAGCGGCCGCTGAGGCGCTGGCCGGCCTGTCCGATGGCACCGCGGCCGCCGCGCAGGCCCAGCAAATCGCGGACCTGTTCGCCGCGCACGCCACCAGGGAGAACGAGGTGCTGCTGCCGGCACTGCTCGCCAACGACGACGTGGACCTAGCGGCGCTGCTGGCGCAGATGCACCGGCGCGCCGAGGAGGCCGCGAAGACGGGCCTGACCGGGAAGGCCGAGGCCCGGGACCCGCAGGGGGCGGTGCTCGGGCTGCTGCTGGAGGCGGGGCGTGCGCTGGCCCGGGCCGGCCAGGCGGACCTGGCCTGCCGGCTGGCCGCCGCGGCGTGGGCAGCGCTGCGCGAGGACCGGCCGGATCTCGCGGTCACGGTGACCGCGGCGCTGCACGGGCTGGCCCGCCGGGTCGGTGCCGAGGCTGCCCAGGAAGGGCCTTCGGCGGGCACCGGGCAGCCAGTTCCCGCCGCCGGCGGGACGGCGGGCGAGCGCGAACTCGACGTGCGGGAGATGCCGCCGGCACAGCGCCACCAGACGATCTTCGCCAGCTACGCGGACCTCGCACCCGGCCAGGGCTTCGTCCTGATCAACGACCACGACCCCAAGCCGTTGCGGTATCAGTTCGAGGCCGAGCACGCCGGGCAGTTCACCTGGGACTCCATTGAGGCCGGACCCGAGGTGTGGCGGGTGCGGATCGGCCGCCCCCCTGCGGAGGCAAAGGCCCAGGGGGGACAGGCGGCACCGGACAGCGGCCAGGCCGGGCCGGACGGCCGCGATGAGGAACCGGACCTGGACGTGCGCCGGCTGGCCCACTTCCAGCGGCACGACGTGATCTTCACCGCGTACCGGGCGCTCCGCCCCGGTGCCGGTTTCGTGCTGGTCAACGACCATGACCCGCTGCCGTTGCGGTATCAGTTCGAGGCGCAGTACCCGGGCGAGTTCACCTGGGACTACCTGGAGACCGGTCCGAAGGCCTGGCGGGTGCGCATCGGCCGCCTCGGCGCCTAGCATGAGGCCCGGCTCCGGGAGGGAGCACTCGTGCACGGGTGGGCACAAGGCGCCCGGCGGCAAGCTGATCGCCGCCGACCCTGAGGTCGTGGACGGCCGGATTGCTCAGGTGCGGGTCAGCGGGGGAGCTTCTTTCCCGAGCCGACGGCACGCTGGAACGCATCGGCGCCGCGGTGGCCGTGACGGGCAGCCGCCGCCCGCGCCGTGCCCGATGGCGCCCTGGAGCGCACCGGCGCCGCGGTGGCCGGCAGGGCGGCCACCGCGGACGTCACGGCGATCACCGCGCGGGGCGGGGCCGGGCCCGGCCCGGACAGATCCTGGCGGTTTTCGCCGCCGGGAGCGTAGCCTCGGCGTCCGCCGCCCGCTGATCGGGGCCAGCATCCGGCGAGAGCCAGCATCCGGCGCGACCACGAGGCGGCTCATCTGCAAGCAAGCCCTGCGAATCATCTGCAAGCAAGCCCTGCGAAGCCGACGCCGCCCATGGCGCTGGAACGAGGTGCCGGGACGCAGGCCGCCGCCGGGCGCACAATGAGGTGGACCGCTTCGAGGCCATGCCTGCCAGCGGGTGCTGTGCCTGGCCGGTGAGCCGGCCGAGGTCACCGTCAGCGAGGTCCTCGCGGAGGGCGCGCCGTCACTGATCGCGGAGTTGCGCGGCCCTGCCGGGGCGCCTGGCCGCGCCGCCGCAGGCGAGGTCCGCCCGATCCTGGCGCGCATGCTGGGCCTGCGCGCGGATCTGAGAGGGTTCTATCGGGTCGCCGAGGGCGATGCCGGGCTGGATGCGCTGGCAGCGCGGTTCCGCGGGGTCGCCAGGGACCGGCGGGCCGACGGCGGGGACGACTAGATGGGTCACGGGCGCAAATCCCGCCCGGTGCTGTCCGGCGGCTGCAAGCGGCACATGCCGCGCGGCCTGGACACCGGCCTAGTCCCCGCGGCCGGGATCATCCTCGCCAGCGCGGCGGAGGCCAGCGTCACCGGTGACATCGCCGCCGGGCGGACGGCTGGCCGGGCTGCACACCGGCCGGGCCTGCCTGGCCTCAGAACTGGCCCGCGACCGGAACCCGGACCTGGCCATCTTCTGCAAGGCCCGGCGGGTCCGCAGCGTCGGCGGTGGTTCGCCATGGCCCAGTTCACCCTCGACTCCGACGTCAGGCGGCTGACCTGCCCCGCCGGGATGGCCATGCCGTTCGAGCCCGGCAGGGCCGCCGCGCCCGCTACCTGGGAACCCGCAAGAACCTGTCCGGCCTGCGGCGCGCCGCCGTCGTCCATGACCGCCGCATCATCGCCCGCCAGGCCGTCACCGACGGTTATCGGCCGGCTGTCTGACGGCTGCCTGGCCGACGTTCTAGACCTAGCGGTAACTCACAAAGGATTCGGCCTGTACGGGAAGGACGGGGACGAGCAGGACAGATTGATGAGGCAACGTCTCAACGCCCGCCGGGCGCGTGACAGACTGAGCATGGCGGCATGTGCAGGGTGCAGCGTCGCGGCGCTGGTTTCCTTGCCGCGAGAGAAGTAGTTCCGGTGATGCGCGATGGCGGTCGGCATGGCGAAGAGCTCCTTCCCCATGCACGTTTCCAGACCCGTCATCGAGGCATTGATCAGGACGGCCGGGCGGCTCGCGTCGAGCCGCGGGTCATGCCGCGGCTCGACGGAGGCGGCGTAGTGCCGCCGCCGGGCAGATGGCGGCCTTCCGGCCTGCGGGGACCCGCCGGGGAGTTGCGGGGCCGACGCCGCGAATGCGACGTGATGGACGGGCTTCTCGGCGCTGTTCGCGCAGGTGAGAGCCGGGCGCTGGTGGTGCGCGGGGAGCCTGGCGTGGGCAAGACGGCGCTGCTGGACTACCTGGCCGAGCACGCGTCAGGCTGCCGGGTAGCGCGCGCTGTGGGGGCCGAATCGGAGATGGAATTCGCGTTCGCCGGGTTGCACCAGCTGCTGACGCCGATGCTGGACCGCCTCCAGCGTCTCCCCGGTCCGCAGCGCCAGGCGTTGCGGACCGCGTTCGGCCTTAGCTCCGGATCGGCGCCGGACCGCTTCCTGGCCGGGCTAGGCGTGCTGGGCCTGCTAGCTGACGTGGCCGAGGAGCATCCGCTGGTCTGCCTGGTGGAGGACGAACAGTGGCTGGACCGCGCCTCGGCCCAGATCCTGGCATTCGTGGCCCGCCGTCTGGTGGCGGAGTCGGTTGCCCTGGTGTTCGCGGCCCGCGTTCCGGGCGGCGAGTTGGAAGGGCTGCCGGAGCTGGTAGTCGAGGGGCTGCAGCAGGGTGATGCACGGGAGCTGCTTGACGCCGCACTGACCGGGCCGCTGGACGCACAGGTCCGCGACCGGATCGTCGCGGAGACGGGCGGCAACCCGCTGGCGCTGTTGGAGCTGCCCCGGGGGTTGCCGCCGACGGAGCTGGCGGGCGGGTTCGCCCTCCCCAGCACGGTCCCGCTGTCAGTGAGCATTGAGCAGAGCTTTCGACGGCGGCTTGAGGACCTCCCTGAGGAGACGCGTTCGTTGCTGCTGGTCGCAGCGGCGGAGCCGGTCGGGGATCCGGTGCTGGTATGGCGCGCGGCCGGAAGGCTCGGGATCCGGGCCGAGGCGGCGACGCCGGCGGCCGAGGCCGGCCTGCTGGAAGTCGGCGCCCGGGTGCGTTTTCGGCATCCGCTGGTGCGGTCGGCGGTCTACCGGTCGGCGGCGCTGCGGGATCGCCAGGAGGTGCATCGCGCCTTGGCCGAGGCCACCGATCCGGCCCTTGATCCCGACCGCCGTGCCTGGCACTGGGCCCATGCCGCGCCGGGGCCCCACGAGGACATCGCCGCCGAGCTCGAGCGCTCAGCCGGCCGCGCCCAGGCGCGCGGTGGCCTTGCCGCGGCGGCCGCGTTCCTGCAGCGCTCGGTCGCGCTCACGAAGGATCCGGCGCGACGGACGGAGCGCGCGCTGGCTGCGGCGCAGGCGAGCCTCCAGGCCGGCGCGTTCGACGCGGCGCTCGGGCTGGCGGCCATGGCGGAGGCCGGAACGCCCGACGAGTTCCAGCGCGCCCGCGTCGACCTGCTACGGGCCCACGTCGCCTTCATTTCGTTTACCGGCGGCGATGCTCCCGCGCTGCTGCTGAAGGCGGCGAGACGGCTCGAGCCGCTCGACCTGGAGCTCGCGCGCGATACCTACCTGACCGCCTGGGGCGCGGCGCTCGTCGCCGCGCACGCCGCGGGAAAGGGCGTCCTTCTGAAAATCTGCCACGCCGTGCGGGCGCTCCCTCCGCCGCCGGGTGCCCCGCGTCCCCTCGACCTGCTCCTTGACGGTCTTGCTCTGCTGACCACCGAAGGGCACGCCGCCGCCACTCCGACGTTGCAGCGAGCAGCAAGGGCGCTCGCCGACATCCCCGTGAAGGGCGTCCTGCCATGGGGCTGGATTGCGGCGTCCGCCAGCGCCATCCTGTGGGACATCGAGAGTATGCGCGTGAACTCCGCAAGAGAGATCCGGCTCCTCCGCGGCGCCGGCGCACTTGCGGCGCTGCCGCCCTCCCTCTCCAACTTGGCGATAGCAACCGCATGGATGGGCGACTTCGCGGGTGCCGCCTCGCTCATCGCGGAGACCGACAGCGTGGCGGCGGCGACCGGGAGCCGCCAGGCGCCCTACGCCTTGCTGAGGCTCCTGGCACTGCAAGGGAGGGAAGCCGAGGCTGCCGCACCGATAGCGAGCGCGATCGAGCTGGCCGCGCCCGGCGGGCAAGGGATGGCGTCGGTCTGGGCGCATTGGGCGGCCGCCGTCCTCTATAACGGCCTGGCCCGTTACGAGGAGGCGGCATCCTCGGCCCGGCAAGCCACCTCAGACCCCCTCAACTGGTGGTCCATGTGGGTGCTGCCCGAGCTGGTCGAGGCGGCCGTGCGCGGAAGAGAGGCCGAGCTCGCCCGTGACGCGCTCGAGCGGCTGGCCGAGACGACACAGCCCTGCCGCACCGACTTCGCGCTGGGCATCGAGGCGCGCTGCCGGGCCCTGCTGGCCGACGGTGCAGCCGCCGACGGTCTCTACCGCGAAGCGATCGATCGGTTGGGCCGTACCCGGCTCCGTCCCGAACTCGCCCGCGCGCACCTGCTCTATGGCGAATGGCTGCGCCGGGAGGGCCGGCGCGTCGATGCGCGTGAGCAGCTGCGCGCCGCCCACGCCATACTGGACGCAACCGGCATGGAGGCTTTTGCCGAGCGTGCCCGCCGGGAGCTGCTGGCCACCGGCGGGCGGGTGCGCAGGCGCACCGCGGAGACCAGCGCTGGGCTGACCGCCCAGGAGGCCCTGATCGCCCGGCTGGCCCGCGACGGCCTCTCCAACCCGGAGATCGGCGCCCGGCTGTTCCTCAGTGCCCGCACGGTCAAGTACCACCTGAGCAAGGTGTTCACCAAGCTGGACATCGGCTCCCGTGCCCAGCTGCACCGAGTCCTGCCCAGCGACGTCCTGCCCAGCGACCCGGGCACCGTCCGGTCAGGCTAGCCGCCGGCCAGCCGGCCCGCTGCCGGGCCGTGACTGGCCACTGGGACTGTCCACTGGCCGGATGCGAACGCAGCCCAGTGCGAACGACACTTGCCAGGTCGCATGCGCCGTGCCGACACGGCACATTGCGACAGAGGTCCCGGACAGCCGACGGGGTTGCCGTCGGGTTGTCCCTGCGCCGATGAGAGGAGACCGCAATGTCTGAGTCAGCCGGCACCACAGGGATCCGGCCGTTCACGGTCCCGGTCACCCCCGAGGCGGAACTCGAGGCGCTGCGTGCCCGCATCACGGCCACCCGCTGGCCCGACCCAGAACTCGTCGCCGACTTCTCGCAGGGCGTGCATCAGGCGGTGACCCAGGAACTCGCCCGCTACTGGGCAACCGAGTACGACATGCACCGCTGCGCGGCACGGCTGGGCGCCCTGCCGCACTTCGTCACCGAGATCGACGGGCTGGACATCCACTTCATCCACGTCCGCTCCCATCACGAGAACGCGCTACCGGTCATCATCACCCACGGGTGGCCCGGCTCGGTCATCGAGCTGCTAGGGATCATCGACCCGCTCACCAACCCGACCGCGCACGGCGCGAGCGCGGCCGACGCCTTCGACGTGGTGATTCCGTCGATGCCGGGCTACGGGTACTCGGGCAAGCCGCGGGACCTCGGCTGGGGCCCGGTCCGGATAGCACAGGCCTGGGACACGCTGATGAACCGTCTCGGCTACCAGAGCTACGTGGCGCAAGGCGGCGACTGGGGCGCGATCATCGTCGACATGATGGGCGTGCAGGCACCTGCTGGGCTGGCCGGCATCCACACCAACATGGCCGGCGCCGTCCCGGCCGACGCCTGGCTAACGCTGGTGCGCAACGTGTTCGGGGCGGGCGGCCCGCCACCATCGGGCATGTCGGAAGAGGAAAGCCGCTCGTTCGACCAGCTGAACTTCTTCTTCACCACCGGTGTCGGGTACGGGGTGCAGATGGGGACCAAGCCGCAGACGCTGTACGGCCTGGCGGACTCGCCCGTTACCCTGGCGGCCTGGATGATCAACCACGATGCATCCAGCTACTCCGACATCGCCGACGCCTTCGCCGGACATCCCGTCGGCAACCTGACCCGGGACGAGATCCTGGACAACGTCACGTTCTACTGGCTGACGAACACCGGGGTTTCCTCCGCCCGCCTGTACTGGGAGAACACGGTCGGCTTCTTCGACGTCAAGGGCGTCTCGATCCCGGCCGCGGTGAGCACCTTCGCGCACGAGATCTACAAGGTCCCGCGCAGCTGGGCCGAGCGGGCCTACCCCAACCTCATCTACTTCAACGAGCTGGACCGGGGCAACCATTTCGCCGCCTGGCAGGAGCCAGGGCTGTTCTCGGCCGAGCTCCGCGCGGCGTTCCGATCGGTCCGCTAGAGGAGCGAGCGTGTCCGAACGGCTGCACATGCCTCCGCTCGGCGGCGCGACCGAGTGGGTCAACTCGCCGCCACTGGCGGCGGCCGGCCTACGCGGCCACGTCGTCCTGATCAACTTCTGGACCTACACCTGCATCAACTGGCTCCGCTCCCTTGCCTATCTCCGCGCCTGGGCCGAGAACTACAAGAACCAGGGCCTGCTCGTGATCGGCGTCCACACCCCCGAGTTCGACTTCGAACACGACCCCGGCAACGTCCGCCGAGCCGTCAAGGCCATGGGGATCGAGTATCCGGTCGCGGTCGACAGCGACTATGCGATCTGGAATGCATTCGGGAACCGCTATTGGCCGGCCTCCTACTTCGCCGACGCCCAAGGACAGATTCGGCACCATCGCTTCGGCGAGGGCGAGTACGAATGGTCCGAGATGGTCCTGCGGCAACTGCTGACCGAGGCCGGCAGCGGCGGCACGGACCAAGACCTGGTCTCGGTCAATGCCACCGGTGTTGAAGCTGCCGCCGACTGGGCCAGCCTGTGGTCGCCGGAAAACTACCTCGGCTCTGGGCGCACCGAGAACTTCGCGTCGCCCAACGGTGCCGTCCTGGACACCCCTCACGCCTATGCCGCCCCCGCGCGGTTGCGACTCAACCATTGGGCCCTTGCCGGTGAGTGGACGGTGAAGCGGCAGGCCATCGTGCTCAACCAGGCCGAGGGGCGGATCCTTTACCGCTTCCACGCCCGCGACCTGCACCTGGTCATGGGACCGGTAGCGCGAGGCGCTCCCGTGCGTTTCCGCGTAAGGATCGACGGGCTGCCCCCGGGAGCCGCCCACGGGACCGACGTGGACGACCAGGGCAACGGCACGGTCACCGAACCGCGCCTGTATCAGCTCATCCGCCAGCCGGGCCCGGCCAGCGAGCGCACCTTCGAGATCACCTTCCCGGACTCTGGCGTCCATGCCTACGCCTTCACCTTTGGCTAGGTCGGGGACATGCGGACAGCCCGGTGGCCGACTTCCCCACCGCGCCATGACGACGAGCGGCCTTCCCCGGTTGAAGCCCCTTCCGTGGAGCATGCCGGCGGGCGAAGATAGCCGACGCGCTGACGATAACACCGGCCAGGTCGGTGACTGTTTCGCCGCGGCTACCCAGGCGGCACTGGCGCTGGCTGCGTTCCGGCCACCCTACCGGGGCCGGCCCTCCCCGGTGAACGCGTGATGAGGGACATTCGATCTGGCGGTGTCCCTGTTCTCCGGCCGGCCGTCCGGTCCGCCCTCAGATGACTTCATCCTGCGCAATCCCGGCACCGCGAGATCAGGAGACAGCGCCGGAACGCGGGAAGCAGTCCCTCATCAGGCAGGAGAAAGCCCACTGCACGTGACCCGCGAGCCCGCTGCCAGGCACCACACACCGGTCAGGTCACCGGGCCGCCGGCGCCGGCCAGCCGGAGCGTGATCGGGGCGAACGGAGCTAACCGAGCAGGCGGATGCCACGACCGGCGATCCACCCGCAACAGCCATGCTGCCGGATATCCGGCACCCGTCCAAGGAGCACACAACCGTGACAGAGCACACGCCGTTCATCGACTTCGAGAACCTGCCCGCCCCGGGTGAGGGCTTCATCGTCACTTTGTTCATCACCGTCCGGAGCGTCGCTCGGTCTCGCGCGTTCTACTCCGAGGTCCTCGGCGGTCAGGTCGTGCTGGAGGAGAACCCGTGCATCGTCAAGCTCTCCAACTCGTGGGTGCTGATGAACCCGGGCGGTCCCCCCACCCCCGACAAGCCCGGCATCTCGGTCGTCAACTACGAGGCCGGCAACACGGTCTCCTGCTTCATGAACCTGCGGGTCGCCGACATCCAGGCTTGTTATGAGGAGTGGAGCTCAAAGGGGGCCGAGTTCGTGACATCGCCGATCGATCGCGGTGCCGAGATCCGCTGCTACATGCGTGATCCTGACGGCTACATGATCGAGGTCGGCCAGGCCACGGGAGTGCTCCACGGCCAACTGGCCAAGAAGCGACCTGAAGACTTGCCCGGCTGACCTCGAGCCCACCGCGGGCGGTGTCGCCGCCAGTGGCAGTCGTGGCTGTCCAGCCAGCTCGGCGTGCTGCACCGCTGACCGGGGACTACCAGGCCGCCGCCAGCCACCAGCGGGCGCTGAGGCTGATGCGTAACGCCGGCGAGCCCTGCGGGCCAGGCGTACGTGCTCAGCCAGGCGTACGTGCTCAGCGGCCTCAGCGAGCTAGTATCCCGGACCTCGGCCACCGGCCAGGCCCGCGACCACCACGGCCGGGCAGGCCGACGCCCGCGAGATCTACGCACCGCCGGGAGAAGCACGCGCCATGGAAGGAACCGGCCACAGCCATCTCCGGACGGCCACCACGACGGGGGCACAGCGTTCCTGCGCCAGGCTCTGGCCGTCTACCAGCGATCGGGGTCCCCGCCGCCCGCCGCGGCCACGACATCCTCGCCAGCCAAGGCAGGCTTACCAGCCAGGGGCTACAACGCTAGCGACTGATGTGGCCCCGCGACAGGCAACTGGTAACCCTCGGCATGCTTACAGCGCTCGGCGGCTGCGAGCCCCGCCCGAAGTGCGCATCAACGCCGCCCTTAACGTCGGACCCTGCCCTGGCGAGATCACCGAAGCGCTGCTGCATGCGGGCCGCCTACCGTAGAATGCCCCACGCCCTGAACGCCGCCTTCGTCGCCAAGAAGGTTTTCGCTGAGCGCAGCATGCTGCCCGCCGGCGACACTGCGGCCTGAACCGCCCTGCACAACCCGGTGATAGGTCTTGCAGCACGGTTCAGCCGGCCGGTCACTTTCATGTTCGCGCTGAGTGCCGGTCCCGCTGATTCGCGGTTCCGGGCTGGTTCCGGGCTACAGGTTCCCGGTCATAGCAGCCTTCATGCCCTGCACGCGCAATGTCCGGTCAGCGCCGCCCAGTCCACTGCGGCTCGGTCGCCGCCCAGTCCGCATCCCAGGCCGCCATCCGGCGCCAGTCCAGGAAGATGCCGGCGTATGCCCACAGGACCAGCAGCATGACCGACAGGACGACGGGCGCCGCCACCGCGGCCAGCGCCACCCGGGCAGCCACGCCGGCAGCCGCGGCCGGTGTCCCGGTCGGCCTGCCCAGCCGGCCGGTCCATACCGGCACGGCGCGGCCGGCCCCGGCGCCCGGCTGCGCGTAGACCAGCCCTGCCCGAGGCCCGGCCGGCCCGGCCCAGCGGCCCGGCACCTGCGGCCACGGCCCCGGGAAGGTCAAGCCGCCGACCGGGCCGGGCACATCGTGCAGCGGCACCGCGGGCACCTGGCGCCATCCTGCCTGGGCCTGCTCCGTGCGCAGCCCGGATGCCGCCGCCCAGTGCACCGCGGCTAGCGTGGTCAGCGGTACGCCCGCCAGGAGCGTCACGAGCAGCACAGCGGCGACCGCGAACTCGGCCCGGTCGACAGCCCGCCGCAGCGGATTACGATCCGGGCACAGCCTGCGCGCCCGCATTGCCAGTGGCGTTCCGCTCCGGGCGCCTCGTTTCATCACCATCACCCCAGAGACGCTGCCGGGGCCCGCGATCATGGGTTCCGGGCGCGCGCCCGCCGCGCTATCCCGCCAGATCGTTCCGGCTGGTGTCCAGACGCACGAAGACGTCCTCCCCATGGATCCGGACACCGTAGACGGCGACCGGCCGGGTCGCCGG
>Ga0209061_1005071_pt1 | contig 11920 bp, 13 predicted proteins | sample Coa_R1_10_FD_187157 | JGI IMG/M metagenome (GOLD analysis project Ga0209061, IMG submission 187157) | Surface soil microbial communities from Centralia Pennsylvania, which are recovering from an underground coalmine fire - Coalmine... | ecosystem: Environmental > Terrestrial > Soil >...
CGGCGCAGCTTCACGCGGAGGGTCATGTCACGCGGACCGAGGTGACCGGTGCCCTGGTCATCGTGCAGGCCATCCACTCCGTGCTGTTCCCCTTCATCGGCGCGCTCAGCGAGCGCATCGGCCGCCGCGCCTTCCTCGCCATCAACGGCGTCGCCGTCGCCGTGCTCTGCTCCGCGTCGTTCGCCAGCCTCGCCGCGGGCTGGTGGAGCGGGTTCGGGGTGATGCTGCTCGTCACGCTGGTGATCAGGCTGACCGGGGGAAGCATGTTCGCGGTCACGCTCTCCTACCTGTGCGAGCGCTTTCCCGCCGGGCTCCGGGGCACCGGGTTCGGCCTCGGCTACAGCACGCCGCTGCTCATCACCTCGTTTTACGCCTACTACCAGAACTGGCTCGGCGCGCTGATGCCCGGCGGTTACACGCCCGTGGTGCTGCTGGCCACCGGCGGCATCCTGATGCTCGCCGGCGCGCTGATGGGGCCGGAGACACGCTGGGCTGAACTCAGTGACCGCTCCGCGGAACCCGGGCGGCCCGGCGTCCCGCCCGGCGCGGTGACCGGCGGCCTGCCGCCCGGCGCGGTCGCCGGCGGCCTGCCGGGGACCGGCCCGGCCGCGAGCCCGCCGGAACAGGCGGGCTGACCGCGCGCAGGTGGGTATCGCTCATGACGGGACCTGCACGTGACGGAACCACAGGACGGGAGGCGCGGCATGGAGACGACTCACCCGGCGGACGGCACAAGGGAACCGGCGCCGCTGTGCGTCGCGGTGCTGGGGCTCGGTGAGGCGGGATCGATCGTCGCCGCGGGGATCGCGGCACGCGCGCGCGAGGTACGCGGGTTCGATCCGGCCGACGTTGCCGATCCTCCCGGCGTGTCCAGGCGCGATACGGCGGCTGGCGCGGTCGATGGCGCCGATGCCGTCATCGCCCTCACGCACGCCGTTGACGCGATGACGGCGGCGCGTTCCGCGGCCGGCCATATGCGCCCCGGCGCGTTCTACGCCGACTTCGCCACCGGTGATCCTGGACTGAAGCGTGACATCGCGGATCTCGCGCACGCCCGCGGCCTGCGCTTCATCGATGGCGCGATCATGAACCCGGTCCCGCTGGCGGGCGTCGCCACGCCCGTCGACATCTCCGGTGACGACCCGGAGGAATTCGCCGGGCTGCTGGGCCCGGCCGGGATGCGCCTCCAGGTCGTCGGCACGCAGCCCGGCGTGGCGGCGACGCGGAAACTGCTGCGCAGCGTGCTTGTGAAAGGAATCTCGGCGCTGGTGATCGAGTCGATGCGCGCGGCGGAGACCGCGGGGCTGGCCGACTGGTTCCGCGGGCACGTCTTCGAGCAGTTGTGCGGGATCGATGAGGAGTTCGTCATCCGCCTCGTGCGCGGCAACCTGAAGCACAGCCAGCGGCGGGTGCACGAGATGGCGGCGGCGAGCACGCTGCTGCGCCAGCTCGGCGAGCCCCCGCTGACCTCGGAGGCCACCCGGCAGGTGCTCGAATCGGTGCCCGCGCGCGGAGTACCCGGCCTCTCGGCCGGGCGATCCCCCGCCGCTGCGACGATGCCGCGCTGATAGTGCCAGTATTTGGTGGCGTCACAGGAAAGAGGCGAGTCCATTGGCGAACGCACCTCGCGAGGGGGACGCCGCGAAGCGGCGCGCCGTCGGGTCGCTGCGGGAGGCCATCATGAACGGGGACATGGCGCCGGGCCAGCGGCTCGTCGAGGCCGAGATCGCGGAGATGCTCGGCGTCACCCGGGCGAGCGTCCGGGCAGCGCTCATCGACCTGTCCGCGGAGGGCCTGGTGGAGCGGATCCCCAACAGGGGAGCGCGGGTCCGGGCGGTATCGGCCGAGGAGGCGGTCGCGATCACGGAGTGCCGGATGGTGCTCGAAGGGCTCTGCGCCGCCAAGGCCGCCGAACACGCCAGCGACGCCCAGGTCGAGCGGCTGACCGCCATCGGGGAGCGGATGTCCCTCGCGGTCGGCGAGGGCGAGCCGCTGAAGTACTCCTCGCTCAACCGCGAGCTGCACATGCTCGTGTACGAGATCTCCGGCCAGGCCGTCGCGGCGGACCTGCTGCAGCGGCTGCACGCGCAGATCGTCCGCCACCAGTTCCGCCTGTCGCTGCGGCCTGGGCGCCCGCACGTGTCGCTGCCGGAACACCTGGCGATCATCAACGCGATCGCCGCCAGGGACCCGGACGCGGCGGAAGCGGCCGCGCGCCAGCACATGCGCAGTGTGATCGGCGCCCTCCGTGAGGCCGGCGGGGCAACCGGCCTGGCCGCGCCACGGGAGGGGATCAGCGGGGGAGCCTGGTAACGGCCGCTGCCGGTACCCGGACCGGTCTTGCGGCCGTCATGAGCAGCTCGTGGCTGGCGTCCGCGAAGAAGCGCCGCATGAGTTCCCGGCTTGCCTCCCGCTCCCTGACGGACTCCCCGGTCCGGGTGAGCATGCCATTGAGCGCTGCCCCGAGGCGGCCCACCTCACCGCGGGCGTCCTGGGGGCTCACCCGTTCGGTGAGATCACCGGCGGTGATCCGGTCGGCCTGGGCGGCCATCACCTCGAGAGGGCGTAGTCCGCGGCGCACCACGAAGACCACGCCGGCGGCTATCAGCGCAGCCGCGGACGCGGAGCCGGCGATGACGATGAGCTGGAACCGCCCGGTGGTCTGGTTGACCTGGTCGGGGCTTGTGCTGACGACGAGGATGCCGTCGCCCGCCCGTGCCGCGCGGAGACGGAGCTGGCCGTGCCCGCCGGCGCTGCCCACCGTCTGGGCGCGCTGACTTGACGCGAGAGCGGCGAGGTCGGCCGGGAGCCGCGGCGTGAGGCCGGGATCCGCTTCCATGATCACGGTCGGGCTGCGGCCGCCGGATACGAAGGCGAGGTAATACTCGCCATCGGATTCACGCGCAAATCACGCTGACACCGGACTTCTCCCGCCGATGATGGTGCCCGATGGCGGGCGGATCAGCCGCCGCGCCATCGGGTTCTCACAATCCGAGCGCACAGGAGACGGCGCTATGTCCCGCGTTGGCGAAGCCAGCCATCCTCCGTATGAAAGCGGGCAGACCGTCCCCGCCCGCAGGATTGTCATGTACTGCCTGGTGATCCTCAGCATGACGACGGCGGTGATTCACTTCGCGGTCGCCGGTGAGCATTACCAGGAGTGCTGGGCCTTCGGGGTGTTCATGCTCCTGACAGCCTGGCTGCAGCTGGCGTGGGCGGCTGCGGCCATCATCAGGCCGTTCCGGCTGCTGCTTCACCCGACGGTGATATCACCATGCCCGGCCCGAATATGCAGATGGCTCAGGGAACGAAGATGGCGAGCGCTCAGCCGTGCGACGTCACGCCGGCGAAACAGCAGCAGAAAACCGCCGTCAACCTGGTGGACGCCGCATGGAACGGGGCGCGCAAATACCAGAGCCTGGCCGCTGCCAAGGCGGCAGGTTACCGGCCAGCCACCCCTACTGGCAGGGCCGTCGTCCACTACATCAACCCGTCCTAGTACCAGGCCACCGTGACGGGCGGGCCGATCCTCAATACCGCGGAGCCACGATCCCTGGTATATGCGAATACGCCCAGGGGAGCGGTACTTGCCGCGGCGATGTGCATTACCTCGCCCCAGGGCCCCACTCGCCAGCCCGGCGGCTGCCTCACGCAGTGGCACGTGCACACGAACCTGTGCATAAGCAAGGGGAAAGGTGTGGTGGCCGAAACTGACCCGGGGTGCCCGCCGGGGCCGAGGAACCGGGTGACGCCGCCGATGATGCACCTCTGGTTCGTGCCGATCCCCGGCGGCCCGACCGCGGTCGATGCCACCAATGCCCAGATTGCCCATGCCGCGGAGCAGGTAGCGTCCCCGGCGAACGGCGCCGCCTGATAACGGGTGACCATGGCAGCCGGGATTTCCGCCCGGCTTGCTGAGCCCTGCCGGCGAATGCGCCTGGATGCGCGGGTCCTTGTCACAGCCGGACATACGGTGGCCGCGCCGGCCGGCTGCCGGGAGGGATGCGGGCGAGGATGACGGTGGTGTCGTCTTCGCGGTGACCCGCCAGTGATCCGATGAGGGCGTCGCAGGCAGCGGGCAGAGGGCCGGGCTGGGCGGCCTGCCGGGCGAGAACGGAGCGCAATGCCAGGATGCCCTGGCTGGATGATCGCGTCCGGCTCTCCACCAGCCCGTCGGTGTAGAGGGCGAGCACGGTGCCTGGCGGCAGGTCCAGGCGGACCTGGGTGAAGATCCCGGCACCGAGTCCAAGCGGCAGGCCGGCCGGCAGGTGAGGGACCTGCGTGGTGCCGTCCGGCAGTGCCAGGACCGGAGGCGGGTGGCCTGCCCGGGCGACGACGCAGCGCTCGCCGGCGGGGTCGAGGACGGTGTACACGCACGTGGCGAACGTGACGCCCGGCAGCGTCATGGCCGCCCGGTCGAGCCGCCGCAGCACCTCGGCCGGGGCCAGGTCCAGTTCCGCCAGAACATGCGCGGCGCCCCGCAACTGGGCCATGACCGCCACGGCCCTCGGCCCGTGGCCCATCGCGTCGCCGACGAGCAGCCCGGCTCGCCCTTCCGGCAGGGCGATGATGTCATACCAGTCCCCGCTGATGATATGGCCGGGAGCGGGGAGGCAGCGCCAGGCGGCCTCGACCCCCTCGGGCACCGGCGGGTCGGCGGGCAGCAGGCCGCGCTGCAGCACCTCTGCGTCGGAGGCCTGCCGCATGAACCGGCAGGCGCTGGCGACGCAGGTACCAGCCCGCGCCGCGAGTCCCGCGACATCCGCGGCATCGCGGTCGCTGAACGCGGGGGCTTCTGCACCGCGCCCGAACACCAGGAACCCGATGATGGCATCGGCGGCGGTCATCGGCACCGTCAGGCACGAGTGGTAGCGGGACAGGGCGGCCCGGCCGTCCGGCCGCCGCCAGGCCCGCTCCAGGGTCTGGCTGTCCGGCTGCCCGAACACGACAGGTTCACCAGCGGTGGCGCACCGGGCGCAGGGGGTACCTTCGGCGAAGGCGAGCACCTCACCGGCCGGGAACGCCGGGTCCGTGACGAGGCGGCCGCCGCGGGCGAACCCTGTGCCGAGCCGGCGGGCCACCACCTCCCCGCCGGGGGCCGCTCCGGCTTCTGTGCCACGGCCGCCGGGAGCTTCTGTCTCGCCTGTCTCCAGCAGGCGCTCGAGGACGAGTACGGCCGCCGCGTCCGCGAACCGCGGCACGGTGGCCTCAAGAACCAGGCCGGCGATCTCGCCGAGGTCAAGGCCCGTGCCGCGCCCCGGCCCGGCCACCACCGGCATTCCGGCTGCTCCGGGCAGCCCGGTACCATCCGCCGGTGCGCCGTGCGGATCGTCCTGCCCGTGCATGTCGGCTCCTGGGCGTCATGTCGCTGTCGCAGGTGGGATCTGGCCGCCAGGGAATTATCCCGGGCAAGGTAACACAAACTTAACGGTCCGTAATGGGCGGGTCCAGTAGCAGGCCAGAAACCGCGGGTGACGTATCCGGCCTGGCGTTCGCTGGCGGCCTGGCGCTCGCTGGCGGCCTGACGTGACGTCAGCGGGTCTCGCCGGATGCGGGGATCGCGGTTACGATGACGCCGGAACCCGATCACCTACGCTGCCGGGACGGGAGAGGCGATGACGGTCGAGCCTGGCTGGGTGCCACCGGGGATCGACACCGACAAGGCGAACATCGCCCGGGTCTACGATTACTGGCTCGGCGGCGTCCACAACTTCCGGGCCGATCAGGATGCGGCACGTGCCCTCATCGCGGTCGAGCCGAACGTGCGGGCCATCACGCGCGCCAATCGCGCCTTCCTCGGCCGGGCGGTGCGGTTCCTGGCCGCCGAGGCGGGCATCCGCCAGTTCCTCGACATCGGCTCGGGCATCCCTACCGAGCGCAACGTGCACGAGGTCGCCCAGGAAGCCGCGCCAGGGTCACGTGTCGTCTATGCCGACATCGATGACGTCGCGGTCGCCCACAGCAGGCTCATCCTCGCGGACAACCCGGATGCCGCCATCATCCACGCCGACCTGCGCGAACCGGAGAAGATCCTCGCCGCCCCGGAAACCAGGCTCCTCATCGACTTCCGCCAGCCTGTCGCCCTCTTGCTGGTGGCCGTCCTGCATTTCATCCCCGATTCCGACGATCCCGCGCGGATTCTCGCCACGCTGCGGGATGCCCTCGCCCCGGGAAGCTACCTGGTCATCTGCCACGCCTGCCGCGACGCCCGGCCCGGTTTCGCGTCGTCGGCCGAAGCCGCCTACCGCAGCAGGGTGGCGGGCCAGGTATGCATGCGCACCCGGGAGGAGATCGCCCGCTTCTTCGACGGCTTCGAGCTGGTCGCTCCCGGCCTCGTCTACCTTCCGCAGTGGCGGCCGGACTCCCCGGAGGACATCCCCGGCGACCCGGCAAAATTCTGGGCGCTCGCCGGCGTGGGCCGCCGCCGCGACACGGCCTGACCCGCGGCCGGCCGATGCCACGGTGAGGGCAGAGCGGTGCCGGTGCTGATCGGGACGTCCGGCTGGCAGTACCGGAGCTGGCGCGGGGTGCTCTACCCGCCGGGCGTGCCGCAGCGCCGCTGGCTGGAGTACTACGCGGAGCGGTTCGCCACGGTGGAGAACAACAACGCCTTTTACCGGCTGGCGCCCCGCGAGACGTTCGAGGGGTGGGCTGTCCGGACGCCGCCGGGCTTCGTGATGGCGGTGAAGGCGAGCCGGTTTCTCACCCACATCCGGCGGCTGCGCGATCCAGCGGAGCCGGTGGCCCGCATGATGGCCGCCACCGCCGGCCTCGGCGGCAGGCTCGGCCCGGTGCTGGTTCAGCTTCCGCCCACCTTCGCCGCAGACCCCGGACGGCTGGAGGCCTGCCTGGCCGAGTTCCGCCGGGCCGGGGCCTCGGTCCCCGCCGGCCTGCGGATCGCAGTGGAGCCGCGGCACGGCTCATGGTGGAGCGCTGACGTCCGGGAGATCCTCACCCGCTACGGCGCGGCGCTCGCGTGGGCGGACCGGCTGGGCAGCCCCGTCGGGCCGCTGTGGCGCACCGCCGGTTGGGGCTACCTGAGGCTGCACGAGGGGACCGCCGCGCCGTGTCCGCGGTACACGGCGGCGGCGCTGCGCGAATGGGCCGCCCGGATCGCCGCCGCTTGGCCGCCCGAGGCGGACGTCTACGTGTACTTCAACAACGACCCGGGCGGAGCCGCGGTCCGCGACGCGGCCGCGTTCGCCGATGCCGTCCGGCAGGCTGGCCGCACCCCGGCCCGCACCCCGGCCACCCCATAGGCGGCGCTCGCGGTCATCCTCGAGCCGCCGGAGCTTCACGCCGCCTCGATGGCGGTGCAGAGCCACCGGGCCGGGCGGGCGGGCCTGCCCGGGGAGGCGGGCTGCGGGGCGGCCCGCTCGAACCGCACGGCCAGAGCGCGTGCCCGGGGCCCGAACCCGACGACCGCGGCGACCTCCACCACATCATCGGCGGGACAGGAGGTGATGAGCCGCCGCACGCGGGGCCGCTGCCCGGCCGCGAGCAGCGGCCCGAGCCTGCGGATGGCCGTCCGCGCGCGGTCCGTCGTCCAGGGCGTGACCTGGCTGGCGGGCCGGGACCCCGCCAGCGTCTCGGCGAGCACCTGGGCGAACTGGCTGGGCCAGTCACCGGCCGGCAGCCGGGCGGCGTTCCCATGGCCGCCGGCGGCCGCCCTGCCATCCCTACCCGGGCTGCCAGGACGCGGGACATTTCCTGGCTGTGTCCCCTCACTCTCCTGCGGCCCGCTGCGGTGCCCGCTGCGCACACGGCCGTTACCCTCTGTGTCCCCGGTGCCCGGGCAGGCCGGACGGGAAGCCGTGGCGGATGCGGCGGGCACGCTGCCATGGTCCGCCGTTGCCGCAGGCAGGAGGGGAGTGCCCATGCCGGGGCGCTCCTGGCCGTCAGGGGCACCTTCCTGGCCGTCATATGGTGGCGCGCACTCGGGCACGGCGGACAGGCGGACACCCGCCAGATCGGGCAGCGGGCGGGCGGGGCCCGGATCGCGGCAGGGGCACGGCGGCTCCGGCCGCGTCACCGGGGCCTGCGGGCCGGCCGGGGCCTGCGGGCTGATCGGGGCCTGCGGGCTGGATCGCGTCGGCATGTTCCCTCCCGGGACGCCGGTGACAATAACCGTGTTGAGCGAAGCGTGATGTGCAACGGCATTACCGGCACCTTTGTGTTGTACCGGGGAGGGGTGACATTTTCGGCGAGCGCCGGCCTCCGCCCGCGGTACCCGCCGTCGCCGGGGAGCACCGGGGAAACGTCCCCTGCCGGTCCCTCGGGCCCCGCCGCCGGCCTGCCGCCCCGGCATCGGCACAGGAGCTGCCCCCCGCCCGGCAGGGGCTGAAAGGATGTTCATGGGCCGCCCGCCCCAGCCGCCCGGCCGCGCCGTTGCCGGTCTGGTCGGCCCTACCGTGACGGGAAGCCGCCTGGACGCGGCGAGAGGAGGCATGTCGCAGTGGCTGAGACGCTCATCGCGGCGCGGCGGATCGTGCCCGCCGTCCCGCTCCCCGGGAACAAGGCCGGGGACGAGCCCGGCGTCATCTCTCCCGGGTACGTGCTGGTCCGCGATGGCCGTATCGCCGCCGTCGCGCAAGGCCGCCCGCCGCGCGCCCCCGACGTGGACATCCCTTCCGGACTGCTCGTCCCGGGCTTCGTCGACCTCCAGGTGAACGGCTATTTCGGGGAAGAGCTCGGGGCCACCGACCCGTCCGGCTGGCGGACGGTCGCCCGCCGCCTCCCCGAGACGGGCACGACCGCGTTCGCCCCCACCTTCATCACCGCGCCCGTCCCCGAGCTCGCCCGCGCGCTGCGTGCTGCCGCGGAACTGGTGCCGGCCCTCAGCGGCCCGCCGGGTGCAGACGCCGGCGAGGAGCCCGGAGCGCGGGTGCTCGGCGTGCACCTGGAGGGGCCGTTCATATCGGCGCGCCGGGCCGGCGCGCACAACACGGACTGGATCACCGAGCCGTCCGCGGACGCGGTGGCCGAACTCCTCGCCGCGGGCCAGGGCGTGCTGGCGATCATCACCCTGGCGCCCGAACTTCCCGGTGCTATCGAGGCGGTCAGGCGATTGGCCACAGCGGGTGTCCTGGTCAGCGCCGGGCACAGCGACGCGACCGCAGCCCAGGTGTCCGCGGCGGCGGACGCGGGCGCGCGAATGGTCACGCACCTGTTCAACGCCCAGCGGCCGCTGCACCACCGCGAGCCCGGGGTGGCTGGCCAGGCCCTGTCCGATCCGCGCCTGACCAGCGGCCTCATCGCCGACCTGCACCACGTCGCGGCGCCGGTGTGCGGCATCGCGTTCGCCGCCGCCCCTGGCCGCATCTGCCTGGTGACCGACGCGGCGTCCTGCGCGGGCATGCCACCGGGCCGTTACGCCCTCGGCGGCGAGCCCATCGAGCTGCCCGCGGGGGACGGCGTGCCCCCCGTCCGCGCCGACGGCACCCTGGCAGGCTCGGCGCTGCGCATGGACGTCGCGGTGGCGAACATGGCGCGCGCGGGCGCCAGTGTCCCCGCGGCGGTCGCGGCCGCCACCCGGATACCCGCGGACCTGATAGGACGGCCCGAGCTGGGCAGGATCACACTGGGAGCGTGCGCGGACCTGGTCTGGCTCGGTGATGACATGCGGGCCAGGGCCACCTGGGTGTCCGGCAGGCTCGCCTACACCCGGCCCGGCGGCTCGCTGACCCCAGATCAGCCGGACGGGCGGTGATGTGACGTGGCCCCGACGCCATCGGTGACCAGGATGCGAGCGGAGATCGGCGAGCAGCCCGCGGCGCTGCGGGCGACGCTGGAGGCGCTGCTGCCGCGCGCGGCGGAGGCTGCCGCGCTGGCCCGCGGCACGCGCCAGGTGATGTTCATCGCCCGCGGCACCTCGGACAACGCGGCGGTGTACGGCAGCTACCTGGCCCAGGTGTGCGCCGGGCGGCTCGCCACGCTCGCCTCCCCGTCGGTCGCCACCTGCTACCGGAGCCGCGTCGACCTGTCCGGCGTGCTCGCCGTGGCGCTGTCCCAGTCCGGGCGGACCGAGGAGATCGTGGAGACGCTCGCCTGGGCGGCCGGCTGCGGCGCGCGGACGCTCGCGATCACCAACGACGCGGCCTCCCCGCTCGCCGGGGCCGCGGAGGTCGCGTTCGTGACCGAGGCGGGCACCGAGCGGGCGGTGCCCGCGACCAAGACCTTCACCACCCAGCTCGCCGCCCTCGCGGTGGCCGGCCTTGGCCTTGCTGCCGCAGGCGGGCGGGACGGCCGGCTGGACGCCGGCGAGCTGCGCGCCGTGCCCGACGAGGCCGAACGGCTGCTGTCGGCTCCGATGGACCTGGCGCCGATCGTCGGCGAGCTGGCCGGCGTGCAGGGCGTGGTGGTGTCCGGGCGGGGGTTCGCCTACGCTGCCGCCCTCGAATCCGCGCTCAAGCTCAAGGAGGCGTGCTACCTGCACGCGATGGGGCTGTCCTTCGCGGACCTGCTGCACGGCCCGATCGCGGTGGTGGATTCCGGCACGCCCGCGATCATCGTGGCAGCCGACCGCGGCCCGGTGCTCGACAGCGCGGTCGCGCTGGCGGGCAGGGTGAGGGACGCGGGTGCGCGGGCCTACGGTATCGGCGGCGGCGCCGCGCTGGCGCGCGCCTGCCGCTACGCGCTCCCCGGCCCGGAGCTGCCCGAGTGGCTGGCGCCGATCGGCCTGGTCATCGGGGGCCAGTTGCTCACCGAGGCGCTGGCGCGCAGGCTCGGCATCGACCCCGACAGCCCCCGCGGCCTCAGCAAGGTCACCCAGACCACCTGAGGCCCCTCAGGGCCAGCCGGACAGGCGCCCCGGCCGCAGCGGCGGGGACCAGGTAATACCTGGCGGGTAACGCGAGCATCATGAAGCAGGGTCCCGTGCCCCCGCGGCGCCGGCCAGGCTACGGGGTTGCGATCACGCACCGCAGGTGCGGGGCGCGGCGGATGCGGCGGTCAAGCGTGACGAGCGTCGCACCGGTGAGTTCGGCAAGGGCGACGTAGCTTGCGTCGTAGCTTGACAGGTTCCGGCGCAGTTCCCACGCCCGCGAGGCGAGGAGTTCGTAGGGCCAGCGTTCGATCGCCAGGTCCAGCAGGTCGGCGTGGGCCTGCGCCGCCTGGTCGGTGCTGACAAGGCCGGCGAGTTCCTGGCGGCGGATGATGTTGGCGGACTCGAACGGCATCAGATCCGGGGCCGCAAGGCTGGCTCCGGTGAGCGCTTCCGCGGCCCAGCGCCCGTCCGGCCCGTCGTCGAGCAGCAAGGCGACCACGGCGGTGGCGTCGCAGACGATGCGGGTGCTCACCGCCTGTCGGCGTCTCGTGCGGCAAGGATCGACTCGGCGGTGACGCGCACCCCGGTGGTGGCAACGCGCGCCCGGGCACGTGCGATGACGTCATCGACGGGCGGCCGTGCGGCGCTGTCCACGAGCATGCCGCGGAGATACTCCTGCAGGGATTTGCCGGCACGGGCGGCACGGGCCGCGAGTTCGTCCCGGACATCGTCAGGCACGCCCCGGATCGTGATAGCGACACTCATGCAGTCATTATAGCAGCGCAGACGCTATAGTGCAGATTAACGGCCCTGCCCCGAACATCCCGCCCAGGGCCTGGGCCTAGGTCAAGAGGGTCCAGGACGCTCCTGCCGGGATGGTCGAGATGACGGAGGCCCCCGTGGGGGCACCTTCGAATACGGCTTTGAGCAGCAGCCCGTGCTCGGAGTGCGCCCGGCCCGGCGGGCGCGGTCCCGGCCGCCGGGCCGGCCGCCACCGGGAACTCGTGCCCGGCGCGGCGCTGCTCTAGCCTGGGCGGTTATGGCGGACTACCCGCACCCCTCCAGCGAGGGCCGGTCGGCCAATATGCGGGCCATCCGGCGGACGGGCACCAAGCCCGAGATCGCGCTGCGCCGCGCGCTGCACAAGATGGGCTA
>Ga0209061_1005073_pt1 | contig 11913 bp, 9 predicted proteins | sample Coa_R1_10_FD_187157 | JGI IMG/M metagenome (GOLD analysis project Ga0209061, IMG submission 187157) | Surface soil microbial communities from Centralia Pennsylvania, which are recovering from an underground coalmine fire - Coalmine... | ecosystem: Environmental > Terrestrial > Soil > Unclassified...
TCTCGCTCTCTTCGTCGCACCTGGCATTTAATGCGATCAAGGGCCAGGCAAACCTCACTCCTCAGACGGTGGTGCTCTCTGCCAGCAATTCGACCGCGTTTTCCTGGCAGGTCGCGCCGGTTGACGTTCTGCCTGCATGGCTCAGTCTCTCTGCGATGAGGGGGAAGGTTGCAGCAGGTGAAACCGCTAATCTGGTGGTCGGCGTGCAGCCCGCCACGCTTGAGCCGGGTACATACACGGCCAATCTCCTGATCAAGGCTTTCGATAATCGCGGCAAGGCGCTGGTTGGCAGCCCGGGGCCGCTGACGGTGACGCTGGGCGTGCATCCTCCTTGCGTACTCAATGTGTCCCCGTCGAAGCTGGACTTCACGGCTTTATTGGTTTCGGCTCCGACTCCTCAGACACTTACACTAGCAGAGAGTGCAGGCTGTTCGTTTCCGGTATACTGGCAGGTTAGTGCCGACGCTTCCTGGGTGACATTCTCTAGTTCGTCAGGTATCGATATGGAATCAGGCAACGCAATTATCGTTCAGGCCAGCAGCGCCAACAAATTGATCGGTTCGTATACTGCCCACATTACTTTGCAGGCGATCGATAGCTCTGGTACACCTGTCGCTGTCTCTCCTGCGTCCATCACTGTGACGCTGACGGTGATTGGATGATGGTTTCTACGGCCTGCTCGTAGTTCGCGAGCAGGTCGGTCAACTCGTTGAGCAAACTCGCGGCCAGTTGAAGCTGGGCCGCAATATCTTTGCGTCTGGCGATGGCCGGACCCAGAGTCTCTTCCAGGAAAATCAGGAAAGCGGTGGTATCGTTGACGCGCGCGGCCAATTTGCCCTTGTGTTCCTGTAACTGGATGTGCTTGTCATAGACTCTCATAAGCGGAGTGATGTCGTATGCAAGCGGCGGCTGTGTGTCTGCAAGCGGGGATTTTTGCAAGCGGGTCAGGGCTTCAGTGTCCGTATCGATGTCTTCGCCCTCGATAAGCTTTGAAAACTGTGCAGCGAACTCTCGAAACATGAAATATATGGCGCTGATAAAGGCGCGTACCCGATGGACTTGCCCCTCAATGGTCTGGTCGCTGGAAGCTCCCTCCTGCCGCAGCACAGCGAATTCTTGTAACTGGTCCAGCACGTCTATCGCGGCCTTATAGCGCGTTTCTAATGCGGCAATGCCTCGGCCCGGCTCGTTGCTGAGGTAATAGCGGTAGAGCCTGTACAGGTTTTGCCATGATATCTCCGGCGGCCCTCCTTCACCGGTTGGGATGCGTTCTGCTAACATTTCTTGCTTATCGGCATCGATGATTGCGAGATCCGCTCGTTTCTCCAGAGAAAGGGATGAGCTGCTTCCAAGCGTAGCATTGGCCTCCAGGCTTTTCTCCAGGAAAGCCAGGGTGCTCTCTATCTCTGCCAGAATCTCTTCTTTTTGTTCGGCGCTCAGGGTAGAATTATATTTGATGATAGTTCGGCAGGTAATAGTAACGGCAATGGCTTGTTGAAAGAGCTGGGTATAGCTGAACTGCTCTCCCGACATGTTCGCTGACTTCCTTCCTTTTGATTTTTACATATTCTACATCTTTGATTTAAATTGCTGCTTCTTTTGCAATAGAGCATCTTTTATTATGCTACAGAAATTGTTTGCTGTTCATGCTGATACGAGAAACGTGCCAGACGGAAACGCCCAAGTGGCACTTCTGGTTGCACCTCGCGTACCAGATTGCTCAGCAGGTGGCCCAGGAGAGGACCGAATTTGAAGCCATGGCCGCTCAGACCGGTGGCCAGAGTGATTCGCTGATCGCCGGGCAGATAGTCAAGAATAAAGTTTTCGTCGGGAGATACATCGTATATACAGGCTTCGACATGGGCCAGTTCGGCTTCGCGCAAGGCCGGCAGCAGCGCGCGCGCCCGGCATGCAGTGGAAGCGATGACTGCATCCTCGATCAGAACGGCTCCGTCCGGGTCTACAGGCCGGCCAAATTCGTGCGAGGCCACCTTGAGCCATCTGTGACTCCCCTTGTGAACGGGAAATCCATACAGGTCCTTCTCGATAAAAGCAGGAAAGACCCCTACACCAAAGCTCGCGGGCGTCAGGCCGGAGAAATAGAGGACGTACTGGCGCGTCAAAGTGATTGGCAGGCGCAACCCGCTAAACAAACGATGTATCCACGGCCCTACCGCGACAACTACCCGATCAGCCGCAATCTCTTCCCCTGAGCAGAGCCGCAGGTGGATTGGCCTGCCAGGGTTCTCGTGCGCAATCTGTGTAACTCTGTGATTCTCGATAATTTCTCCACCCAGATCGAGAATCGCTCGTTTGAGTGCCTGCAAACAGGCCGAGGCGTGCAGGATTCCACCTTCAGTGTTATACGTTAATACATTGTAGTTTTTGAATTCAAATTGCGGAAAACGCTGCCGGCCAGCCTGTTCGGTCAAATATTCGCTGGAGAGTCCCAGACCAAGAGCAATGTCTCGCGCACGCTCTACCTCCTCACCTTCGCGGCCGAGGCTCAGCAGACCAGTTGGCGTGTATAATGTCCTTTGCGTCTTCTGCTCCAGATCGCGCCAGAGCTTTAGACTGAGCTGGACCATGCGCGAATAGAAAGCATCGGCACCGTATTCAAAACGTAATAATCGAGAAATACTTGCAGAAGTTGATTTCGCGTGACTGACAACTGCTTGTTCCAATACACGTACTTTGTGCATCCCCTGCTCAAGCAAGGCATACGCGGTGGAAAGTCCTACAATCCCTGCCCCGATGATGACAATTTGTGGCTGATAGGCCATATTTTTCTCCCGCTATGTAAGATTTACAGTGTCAAATATACCAGAATATGCATATATTGTCAAATTTTGCATATTTTTTACATTGTAGATACATTTCACCTTTAAAATGTATGGAATGCACTCTCTTTTTGTCATAAAGATGTTGATACTTTTGTACTTGCATCAGGAACACTACTCGCTTGTCTTTTCTCCAAATGTCGCCTGGCTGCTGAGTTTTTTCCAGAGAAAGGGCTGTATTCCTTAAACAAATTACATCATATCCTGAATAAATCTACAACATGTTGGCAAAAGTTTCGTCGTTTCGCATTGCTTTGCTCGTATGATCCCTCGATTTTCTAGCTCTCCCAGAATTGCCGCTCAGCTTTGGTGAAGGCTTGTCTTCTGTGGTAAAGTAGGGAGAATAGGAGAAGCGACTACCTCTCATCGTGGTCAGTGCCTAGTCAGTCAAGTACTCCACCCCTGTCTGTTTAGTGCGAAAGGAAGAAATGGTGTACAAGTTCAAAGGCTTTGATAGCGCTCGCTGCGGAGATAGCATGAGCTCGTTGGAGCAGCTGGTCAATATCTGGATGGAAAGCGAGCACCCGCGCATTCGCCACATGTGCCAGAGCATGCGCGGCGACCACATCTTACTCAGCTTCGTCTATGAGGAGACAAAGGAACTAGAGCAGCGGCTCGCCGCACAAACGCAAACCCCAGCAGTACACAGGTATTTTGAGGAAGATTTCGCTGATGATCTGCCTACGGGCGGACGTATTCCGGCAACACCACCTCCTATGCATTGAACGTGAAAATGAACCAAAATTTGAAAGGATGCATGATGAGCAGCTACAGGGAATTTACTGCTGTAGAGGAAAAGCATGCACCAGCGCCCTACGTAATATACTGCACTCCCCAGGGCGAGATCCGCGCGGAGCCGCGTTTACGGGCGCTGGCCTTTGATGGCAGCCCGCTAGAGGCCGCGGATCTGATTCCTCTACCCGACGGAGCGACGCTCTCGATGATGCCCGATCGGCTTGCCATTGGCCTCGACCGGCGCGGCGGGCGCCAGGTAATACCCGAAAAGCGCGGGTGGGCAGCGGCGGCGCTGTTGCCAATTGGGTACACGCGCACGCACCTGCCTGCTTACGAGAAAATACCGGGAACGGAGCCACTGCCGTTCTTCGGCTACAGCGCGGTGGCCGGTCTGCGCGACCGCCTTTACGTGGCCGCCGTGCGTACCGACGATCCGCGTAAATGGCATCCACGCGCCTTTGACGCTCGAACTTTGCGCAGGCTGGTACGCGAGAAACGCGCCGCCTACCCACACAATCGGATCGTCGCCCAGCATGCTCACTGTGCGCTTGATTACTCCTGTCCGACGGCCAGCAACCTCTTCTTTGGGCGCTGGGAGATGGCCATAGCCGTCTCGCCTGGCTGCAATGCTCGCTGTATTGGCTGTATTTCTAAACAGGAAGAGGAAGACCTGGTTTCGCCGCAGGATCGCCTGACTTTTATTCCCACAGTCGAAGAGATAGTAGAAGTAGCTGTGCCTCACCTGGAGAGCGCCGAAGAGGCCATTGTCAGCTTTGGCCAGGGCTGTGAGGGCGAGCCGCTACTGCAATTTCGCCGCATCGAGCAGGCTATTCGAGCTATGCGGGCCCACACAGAGCAGGGCGTGATCAACATCAATACCAACGCCAGTCGCCCGCGCTGGCTGCAGAAACTCTATAATGCTGGTCTGGATACCGTGCGCGTTAGCACAATCTCCGGTCATCCCGAAACCTATACCGCTTATTATCGCCCGCTTGGCTATACCTTTGAGGATGTCAAAGAATCGCTCAAACGCGCCAGTGAGTCTGGCGTTTATAGCTCTATCAACCTGCTTTGTTTTCCCGGCATGATTGATCGCGAGCGCGAGGTTGAGGCGCTGCTGGCCTTCGCGCGCGAGACCGGTCTGCGCCTGATTCAACTACGCAACCTCAACATCGATCCAGAAGTTCTGCTTCCCCGTATGCCCGCGCTCGACAGCATGGGCCGCGCACTCGGTATGCGCACACTGCTCGACATCCTGCGCCGCGAGCTGCCCGGCATCGAGATCGGCAACTTTACGAGACCGGTGAAACGTGATCGCGGCACGATAAAAGTGTGACTCCTTCTCGTGCTATGGCTGGCACGGATTTGTACTTAGACCAAGAGCGCTGTCGATCGTGCTCGCCGCCACAAGCTGGCTGTAGGACGGTACATTGGTGACAAGGCCAGCATTCACATGGAACTGTCCCGCGGTGTTATATGATGCCAGGCTAATCACCGGGGTTGTGGCTATGGACGAAACAGTCGCGGTGTATACAGCATTGGTAATGTCCACACTGAGTTTAAGGTACTTGTTTAAGAGCGTTTTGGCCTCGACAGGGTTGTTCTTGATGAATAGCTCAGCCTGAGCAAGAGCGCGGATATATGCTGCGATTGCCTGTGGCTTGGCATCAATGGTGCTTTGTTTGGTATAAATAATGCCATGAACATCGCCCCGCAAACCGGGAACATCTCCGCGCACCGGGCTGATAAAGATATCACCAATGCCCTCCGCTTCGGCTGTCTGTCCGATTGGCGAGAAGAAGGAAAGCGCATCAACACGGCCTTCACGTAGATACGTCAGCGCAAGGCTGTTATTTGACCCCAGGCTTACCTGCTTGGTTTCCTTAGAGGCATCCAGACCTACCTGGCGGAACAGATAGGTCAGCAAGGCCTGCGTGCCGGTTCCTGCTCCAGTAATCCCGATTGTCTTGCCACGCAAAGCATTGATCTTATCAGTGAGTGAACTGGCCGCCGAAACTTGCATTTCCTGCTCAAACCGGTTGCTCACGACGACATCGACAACATAGCCGTTCATCACCGCGCCAATGATCCTGGCCTGTGAATTAACTCTGGCCCAACTGAACGCATCGGTGATTACGCCGTTGGCAAGGTCGTATTGGCCCGACTCAAGCGCAGAAACCAGTTTTGGACCCACCTGCAACAAAGGCGGAGTGGGAATGTTCAAGCCCTGGGCCGTAAAATAGCCTTTTTGCTGTGCTACGTAGATTGCGAAGAAGTTGATTGATTTGTTCAGTTGACATACCTTCAGCGTTGTGAGTTCACCTGACACGGCACCCAGAGCGTCATCTGCCTGTCCGACAAGGGCCTGCGTGTTGTTTGCGCAGTTTGCGGTACCGGGAAAACGCAAGAGATTCGGGTCACTGGCCCAGGCCAGCCCACCCAATAGAACCGCGGTTCCTCCAATAAGCCCCCCCGCTGCGGTTAAAAACTGCCGCCGCGAGCGCTTTTTAAGACGTTCGATATCCGCGTCCAGTCGTTGCCAGTAGGTGTCATTATAGGGACGTTCTACCGTGGCCTGCTGATTGAATTGCATAAATACTACCTCATTCTCCACGCTACTCTTGCCGTTGGCGCATCAGTATAGCGCTCTTGCAAGCAAATAGCAGCTCTGCTTTAAGGAACAATAACAATCTTGATAGGATCACCAACACGCGTCTTCAACACATGAAAAGCCTCGGCAATCCTCTCTAAAGGAATTTCGTGGGTAACAAGCTGTTCTCCCTGAAGGCGTCCCTGCGCCGCCAGCGCTATAGCACGTTTCACGTTATTGCCACCTTCACCGCGAGTTGTATACATGGTGATGTCGCTTCTGACTACAGCGCTCAGGTCGAAGGTCACGGGACCTGGATAGAAAGCCACAAAAAGGATCTTCCCTCCCCGCTTTGTTACCTGGACGCATTGCTGCGGAACCTCGACACTCCCCGAACATTCAATGGCAAGATCAACTCCAGCATCTCCTGTCAGTTTCAGAAGAGCCTGGACAGGATCGGTAAGACGAGCATTAACGACAGCGTCTGCCCCAAGCCGGCGCCCCATCTCCAGGCGGCTCTCGCGCGTTCCAACCAGAATTACCTGAGCCGCTCCCAGCTGTTTGCAAGCTTGCACGGTCATTAAACCAACCGGGCCAGGGCCAAACACGGCGATATCCTGGCCAGCGATATATCCTCCGCTCGCTTCGAGGCCGTACAACCCGGTTCCCGCGGTGGTAATCAGTACCGCATCCTTAAAGGATAGCGAATCGGGCAGCTTGTACAGAGCGCTGACATGATGCAGAGCGTATTCTGCGAAACCTCCGTCGGTTGTCATGCCGCTGGCCCGGTGCCCCTTTGCCTGACTGCCATAGTTCAAACATGCTGTGTATTTCCCAATCAGACAATTATCGCAGCGCCCGCAGCCGTGATGCGCCTCAATAGCGATGCGATCACCTGGAGCAAACTCATCGACGCCCTCTCCGAGAGCTACAACTGTCCCCGTCCATTCGTGGCCCGGCGTGAACTGCCCAAAAGGCGGAGTCAGAGGAAAGTGGCCCTCAAAGATTTTCAGGTCCGTTCCACAGGTACCACAGAGCGCAACTCTAACCAGGACCTCGCCAGGGCCAGGAACAGGGATGGGACGTTCAATAACGCGTATATCTTCTGGACCGAAGAGGACCGCGGCCCTCATTTTTCCAACAATGCCAGGTTTTCCCTGTGAACTGTGCGGCGTTGTAGCAGTATCCATAGCTTCTCCTTCACGATCTGGAGCAAAAGCGTCGTTACGCGCGTGCAAGAAATGTACGTTCAGGATCTTCGCTGTTCGCACAAGCGAAGAGACGGGAGCCATCTGCCACTGCTTCCACGCCTATGGCTCCTGCCTCTCGCTGTATAATCACACGGCCTATCCCCTGTGAGTTTTCAGAGACTCACAGGTGGCAGGTCTACCTTACCCAACTACATCACGATGACGCAAGGGCGCTGCTAATCGTGCTAGTCGCGATCAGCTGGTTATAGGGCGGGAGCGTCTTGATCAGACCCGCAGACAGGTGGAATTGCCCCGCAACATCGTACTGAGCCTCGGTAACCATCGGGCTTGTGGGTATACCCGACGCCGTCGCGGCGTAGACAGCATCGGTAATACTCTGGCTCAGTCCGAGATACTTCTGCAAGAGTACCTTGTCTTCTGCAGGATTGTTCGCGATAAATTGCTCGGCCTGATTTATTGCCCGAATGTACGCGGCAATCGCATTCGGCATAGCTTTGATGGTGCTTTCCTTGGTATAAATAACCCCGTGAACATCGCCTCGCAAGCCGGGAATATCTCCACGCACCGGACTGATGAAGATGTCGCCAATGCCCTCCGCTTCGGCTGTCTGCCCGACTGGTGAGAAGAAGGAGAGCGCATCAACACGTCCGGCCTTTAAGGCTGCCAGACCAGCCGTGTTATTTGATCCCAGACTCACCTGCGTTGTTACCTTAGAGGCATCCATCCCCTCCAGGTGGAAGAGATAGGTTAATAGAGCTTGCGTTCCAGTACCTGGTCCGGTTATTCCGATAGTCTTGCCTTTCAATGCATTGATTTTATCTGCCAGCGGACTGCTCGCAGAAACATGCATCTCCTGCTCGAACTTTTTGCTCACCACGATGTCGACGACATAGCCATCCATCACTGCACCAATGATCCTGGCCGATGGGTCGGTTTTTGACCAGTTGAAAGCATCGGTGATCACGCCGTTACCAATCTGGCAATCGCCTGACTCAATTCCCGCGACGACTTTCGGTCCCACTTGCAGCAGAGGCGGAGTGGGGATGTTCAGGCCCTGAGCTGTGAAATAGCCTTTTTGTTGAGCCACATAGACCGCGAAAAAGTTGATTGATTTGTTCAGTTGGCATACTTTCAGCGTCGTGAGCTGAGTATGATTGGAACCAGGGGTAGTTGTTGCAGGAGATCCTCCGCAGGCGCATATACCCAGGCAAAGGAGCAGTAGCACCGCTATTAGTAACAACCTGTGACGAACGAAATACATAGCTTCCTCCAAATATATCGTTTAAATGGGTAGATAGACTTTATCTATCTACTGCGGGATGATTCTGCTGGTTATACGCATTCCTGCCTTCCAGCGCGAGGTCTTACGATCGATGAAATTGACAATCGCGTTGAGTACGCCAGCGATCACGCCCAGGACCAGTAATGCTGAGAAAACGCCAGCAGTATCGAAATCGGCTGCTGAATTATTAATCAGATATCCAAGGCCGGTATTGATCGAGACCATCTCGGCAACAACAGCTCCGATGAGAGCGTAAGGAATAGCGATGCGCAAGCCTGTCAGGATATAGCCAGTGGCTGAAGGAATCATGACTTTGAGTATGACATCCCGGCGCTTGCCGCCCATAAGAAAGACTGCGTTAATGAGATCCTGGTCAACGCTGCGCATGCCGGCAAGTGTATTAAGGAAGACCAGGAAGAAAACTGTTACAGCAGCGAGAATGACCTTCATTTCCAGGCCAAAGCCAAACCACAAGATAAAAAGTGGGGCCAGGGCAACTTTGGGAATGCTGTAAAGCCCGATAATAAAGGGATTAAAGATCTCTGCTAGAATGGGCTGCACTCCGAAAAAAACACCGGCCACAATACCACCGATGACACCATAAAATAACCCCAGCAGTGTCTCCTCCAGAGTAACCCCCGTGTTGGAGGCAAGCGTGCTGCTGTACCAGGTTGTGCCATCGGTTGCCCACTCGCGCAGACGCTCCCACACCGACAGCGGGCTGCTGAGGAACAGCGGATTGTCAAGCTTGTTCGCGACCACCTGCCAGAGTAGAATCAGTAAGGCGAGAAATACAATGCGCCCGCCAATGATGAGCACTTGCCGCATCTGAGAGAGCTTTACTTTTGTGCTCTTACTCTTAGACGAAGACAGCGAAACGGCTGTCTGCTGCCGGGTTTCTCCGGTATAAGACGTTGTCATAGTACCTTGACCTCCTGCAACACACGTGCCTCTGTCAGGGCATTCCATAGATGGTGATGAATCTCAGCAAACTCCGGCTGAAAACGTATACTGGCGGCATCTCGCGGCCGGGGGAGCTTAATGAGTTCGTCGTCGATAATACGGCCATTTGAGCCAAATACCACAACACGGTCGCCTAAAACGATAGCTTCCTCGATATCATGGGTCACGAAGAGCACGCTCTTGCCAGTACCAAACCAGAGGCTCAGCAGAAGGTTTTGTAATTCCAGGCGCAGTTGTGCATCCAGCGCTCCGAAAGGTTCATCCAGGAGCAGTGTTTCGGGAGTGGTGCTGAGCATACGCGCCAGGCATGCCCGGCGGAGCATTCCTCCTGATAATTCATGCGGATAGTGTTTCTCAAATCCCTTAAGTCCGACAGCCTGGATAAATTCTTTTGCCCTCCTGCGGCGCTCCTCCCTGCTCACTCCTCGTATTTCCAGCGGCATCTCTACATTATGGGCAACGCTGCGCCAGGGCATCAGCGTATCTTTTTGTGTCAAATATCCTACTTCGAGGCGCGGGCCAGCCACCGGGCTATCCTTGTAGTAGACTTTGCCGGAGGTTACAGGCTGAAGCCCGGCAACAATATTCAACAAGGTCGATTTACCACACCCGCTCGGTCCTACGATGACGACAAAACTTCCCTGATCGATCTCTAGATCAATGCCTTTCAGGACAGAGGTTTCCTGATTATTGCGTAGAAACGACTTACACACCTGCTCAATACGGATAATGGTAGGCATCCTCTCGTCCTCCTTTCAATCGCTGCTCACAAGATCTGTGCCCTACTTGCAGGCCCTTTAATCGAACCTACCTACGGTTACTTATTTCGATATAGTAAGAAAATCATCGAAAGAAATAGAAAGGACGCCCGTTTGCTTTCACAGAGCCCTGAAGTCAGGGTATCTGGAAGAAAGCAGAATGAGCTGAAATATAGACGGCATCTCACCGAACAAACGTACTTTACATCTATATAAGGAAAATACCATCGCGATGATAAAGGGTGAATAGCATGCTCAAATGCTAGCACGGAGCAAGTTAGAGTGTCAAGCATTTGAGCTTTTTTTCCTATTTTAACTCTTCCTCTCGTCTCGACGATCCAGGGAGAAGAAGCGAGCGCGTGATAGAGCCGCTCTCTTGTTGACGAACAGCCTTTTAATCAGTACCATACATAGTGAAGTGGATTCGTGGATTGTGTGGAGGGGAAAATGTCGATATCCGATTCGCAGGCCGGTCACAAGGTAACTCAACAAGATACGCCGGTCGGGCGCACGCTGCAGAAAGGGGAGTATATCATTGAGGCGGTGCTGGGACACGGCGGTATGGGACAGGTGTTTTTGGGCGCACATGCTCAGGTGGATGTCCCGGTAGCTATCAAACAGGTACACGCGGACGAGCCTCTGCCTCCTGTCGTGATCGAGGAACTGGACCAGCGGCTGCATAGCAAGGAGCCCCCCCCTCCATCGACGCGGGGCGATTTCCCGCTAAGCGGCGGGCCGAATACCGACCGCTTCTTGCGCGAGGCTCTGCTTCTGGCTCGCTTGCGCCATCCGGCCATCCCTTTGCTCTACGACTATTTCCTGGAAAACGGCTGCTGGTACCTGGTTATGGAATATGTGCCCGGTTCTACGCTCTCCTCCCATATGCGCGAGCACGCGCCCTTGCCGCCGCTGGAAGCAGTCAACTACGCGCTGCAAATTTGCGATGTACTGGACTACCTGCACCGGCAGAACCCACCCGTGGTCTTCCGCGACCTCAAACCGGCGAATATTATTCTGCATCCCGACGGCCGGCTGATGATCGTCGATTTCGGCATCGCGCGTTACTTCAAAGAGGGACAATTCAACGATACCACCGACTTTGGCTCGCCCGGCTATGCCTCACCAGAGCAATATGAAGGGACCGGCCAGACCGACGCGCGCTCCGACCTGTATAGTCTGGGAGTGATTATTCACGAGATGCTCAGCGGCCAACGTCCCACCCGGCGAGGAATGCATATGGATCATCTGGAGCCCCTGCACAAACTCAATCCGGCAGTCTCGCCAGCATTGAGCGGACTGGTCATGGTGGCCACGCGAGCAGAGCCGATGTATCGCTTCCAATCGGCGCACACCTTTTATCAAGCCCTGGAACGCGTACACGCGGTGGAAGAGCGCCGGGCCTATCGTTATCACACCCTGATGGCGGAGATCACTGCCGCGCAGAAAACGCCCGTTTTTCCGATGCTGATCCCGCCTCCCAGTTCGCAGGGCTTTTTGAGCAGCGAACTCGCCCGTGAGCAGAACCAGCGATCCC
>Ga0209061_1005077_pt1 | contig 11907 bp, 16 predicted proteins | sample Coa_R1_10_FD_187157 | JGI IMG/M metagenome (GOLD analysis project Ga0209061, IMG submission 187157) | Surface soil microbial communities from Centralia Pennsylvania, which are recovering from an underground coalmine fire - Coalmine... | ecosystem: Environmental > Terrestrial > Soil >...
AACCGGTGTCATCCTGAGCGGAGCGTCCGCAAGGTTTTTCTCCGGCGCGCCGCCTTTGCGCGCCGGGCGGGCGCGGAGTCGAAGGACGCCTCTTCCTTCTTCCTTCGTCCTTCGTCAGAGCTGTGATCCTCAAACCGGTGTCATCCTGAGCGGAGCGTCCGCAAGGTTTTTCTCCGGCGCGCCGCCTTTGCGCGCCGGGCAGGCGCGGAGTCGAAGGACGCCTCTTCCTTCTTCCTTCTCCCTTCGCCAGAGCTGTGATCCTCAAACCGGTGTCATCCTGAGCGGAGCGTCCGCAAGGTTTTTCTCCGGCGCGCCGCCTTTGCGCGCCGGGCGGGCGCGGAGTCGAAGGACCCCTATCATCGCCAGACCTTTAGCGTCCGTCCTTAAAGCTCTTTGGTGAAAAGCGAAAGGCGAAAAACGGCGACTTTCGCTAGAATCGTCTTTCGGAGAACTACATGGCACACATGGTGAAATGCGTGAAGCTGGGCCGCGAAGCCGAGGGACTGGACGAGCCGCCCTTCGACGGCGAACTCGGGCAAAGAATCTACAATCAGGTCTCCAAGCTGGCCTGGGAGCAATGGCAGGAGCACATGAAGATGCTGCTCAACGAATACCGCCTGCAACCCTGGAAAAAAGACCACCAGGAATTCATCGTGCAGCAGATGGAAGCCTACTTCTTCGGCGAGGGATCGGAGAAGCCCAAGGAATACGTCCCGCCGCAAGCGTGATTCACTGCCCCTGGGGAACTTTCCCCGCACCCCGATTCGCCGTTGCGCTGCGTCTACGCCCGCTTTAGCTCGCCACGCTCGAAGCGTTCGAGCACTTGCGGCAGGGGAACGCCCGCCGGCCCGATCCACCCGCGGATGCCGGCTTGCTCCAGATGGCGCAATGCGCCCGGGCCGATGTTCGTGAACACGGCATCGGTACAGCCGTGCCGCGTCATGAGGTCCACAACGGCGTGTCCGTTCAGCGCCGTGTTCTGTTCGAAGCTGATTTCGCCGCTCTCGCCATCGCGGATCAGGATCCACTTCGCTTTGCCGAAGTGCGGCGACAGGGCCGAGTCTTCTCGTTTCAGTAATGTAGTAAATGCGACCTTGCTCATCGTAATTTCCTGTTTTCGAGGTACGATTTTCCCGCGTGTTCTACCAGAAATGACTGCTTCTCAAGTGGTCACCCCTGGACGCAGCATCAGAAATACTCCCCAGCCATGTGCACGTTCCACCCCGCTGGCAGTCACAAGCGTCGCTTCCGCTACGATCTTCCTGTTGTGCCGCTCGACCACCCAGCCGTGCACATGAAGTGTTTCCCCCGGTATCACGCGAGTCCGAAAGCGGACCCGCAGATCGACGGTCAGAGCTTCCCAGTCGCGGGCAATGACCGCCTTCGACATGGCCTCGTCCAGCACGGCCGAGACGATGCCACCGTGAACGGTGCCGCGAAAACTCTCCCACCCCTTGGCAGGAGTCCAGGCCGCATCGACCCCGCACTCTCCCATATGAAACTGGAGTTGAAGCCCCTTTGGGTTACGTGCGCCGCAGACAATGCAGTCTGGATTTAGAGGGGCATACCGGCGGGAAGCGGCCACGCGAGGTGCCATATTCTCCTTCTCCGTTGAAACAGGCGCTTTCGCGCGGACGAGCGACAAGCGAACGGCCCAGTCTTCGTGCGGGTGCTCTCGCGCCTGGGCCTCATCGGCCGGCATGGATTTCGCCCTTTCCTTCGCCGCCCCGCCACAAAGCAACTCCTGAAAGCACCGTAATTGCCGAGATCATCGTCAAGGAGCCGATACAGAGCAGGCACCATACCGCAAGCACATAAGCTTCGACGTAGGCCAGGTAGAGAGCAAACCCAAACCCAACGATGGCAGCCACAAGCCGAAGCGCGATCATCGGGCTACGGTCGCGGAGCGACAGTCCGAAGAGCAACAAGTATCCCAACAGCCCGACCAGCGCGACCGGCACGCCGAAAAGTTCCGAATAGACACTACGGTTTACCAGATCGCAGTTGAAGGTCGTACTCAAATCACAGTATTCCGTCGCCGATGCACTGTAGTGGCTGTGGAGAGAAACTGCGGACAGGACCGCGCCTGCCAGACAACATGCGAGCAGCAGGTAACGAACCACGCGCTCCTTCATGGCAACTTGCATCCTGATTTTTCGCTCAGGGTCTGCAGCGATTGCACTCCCACAAGCCGGTTTCCATCCGCAAAGATCCAGGTCGGCGTGAACCTGATCTGTGCCGCCATGCAGGGGAATGACTCTTGACGGCTTCCGCGCACGGAACATTCCACATAGGGAACATGCCGGAAGGAAGTGCCGAACATCTTCTTCTGATCATTACAATGCGGGCAAAGAAAGCTGCCATACATGGTGACTTTCTTCTGTGCCAGGCACAGCGCGAAGCTGTCCAGATTGCTTGACTGGGCAGAGCCAAAATTCGAGCAAAAGCCCAGCACGATAAGAGTGCCCAAGAAAGCCGCCGACCGCCAACGCCGCACCATACCTTGCCGGCACACCTCACTTGCCATAGCGACGCCCTGGCCGAGCACGAGGCCGGCAGCCGCAAAGATGAACAGGCAGGTGAGAGCACTTCGGGTTCGCATCGTCTCCCTCTTGGCGTCAAAACTTGGATGAAACGTTCGCTACCGGTACAGCAGCAGGCAACGGCAGCGATCTATTCGTGATCACAGCAATGACCATAGCCGCAATGTCCGCAGTGACGGCCGCCGCAACCATAGCCGCCGCAGCCGTAACCGCCGCAGCCGCAGCCAGGGCACGGGCCGCCCCCACTACTCGAAGCCGGCGGACCTTGCGAGGCGCGCAGGTTTAGGGTCTTACCTCGCATCTCAAGAGCGCTGGCAACCAGCAGCGATCCGTTGCCGACGCGCACGCCGGTGACCTCGATACTGTCGCCCACAGCAGGCACCAAGCCCTGGCTCTCCAGGAAGCGTTCCGGGCCCAAACAAACCTCTGACCCCGACCTTCCACTTTGCAGCCAAACGTGCAGGTCATTGTTGGACAACAGGGTAGTCTCCCCAACCGTGCCCTTGAGCGTGACGGTATCGTTTTGCGTTTGTGTCTGAGCGTGAAGGAAAACTGTGAAAGCAAGGATCAGTGCGATCAGGAGCGTGTTGCGATGAATCATCGTCGTGCCGATCATGGTTGCCTCCCTCGGAACCAGCCGCCGCTTTTCTTTGTCGGATAATGGATGTATTATACACCTAGATGTACAAAACGAAAGATTTGAGGACAAAACCAATGCGAATTGCCGTTCCACTATCAGCAGGGCAACTGGCGGAACATTTCGGCCATTGCGAACAGTTCTTGTTTGCGGATGCAGATCCGCAGGACCGCAAGGTCTTGCAGAAGACGCTTGCTACCGCTCCGGACCATGCCCCTGGTCTACTTCCCCGCTGGCTCGCCGAGCATGGCGTCGACGTCCTGATTGCCGGCGGATTGGGCGAGCGTGCCCGGGACCTGCTGGCCGCCAGCTCCGTCCAGGTGTTCGCCGGTGCGCCGGTCGCCGAGCCCGATGTGCTGATCGCCAGCTTTTTGAACGGCACCTTGCCGACAGGCGAGGGCCGCTGCGATCACTCAATGCACAACTGCAATCACTGAATCGCCGAGGAAAGGAAACGATTGCCTGCCACCGTCAGAAGAAGGAAGTCCAGGGTTAAGTGCCCGCGGCACGACTATCCCTGCACCTGCGCGATGGGACACCTCTATCGTTTCGTCGAGCCCGTGCTGCTGCTCATGCTCAAGGAAAAGGGCGGTTCTTACGGATACAACCTGTTGGGGAACCTGACCGACTACGCCTTCACGGACGGAGAAATCGAAAAGGCCGTCCTCTATCGTACCCTCCGGCGCCTGGAGCAGAACGGCTACATCCGTTCGGATTGGGAGATGGACGAGCCGGGACCGGCGCGCAGGGTATACACTCTTACCCGCGATGGCGAGCGCCACTTGCAGGAATGGGCCCAGGTGCTGGCGAAAGTTGCCGGTTCCATGAACCGCTTTGTACGGCGGGTATCCTCTATGCAGTAGCCGGTCGCCGGTTGCCAGTTCCCAGTTTGCGGCGGCAAGCTTAACCGGGACGAATTCCGTCAACCGAGGGCTGGCTACGGGTAGCGGGTGAAGCTCACATCACCATGACAATCTTGACCTGACACTGGGTGTGCTAAAACTGTGCAACCTGTTCTCGAAGTCACTGGTTTGGCGGTTAGCTTTGGCCGCACCCAGGTCCTGGCGGACCTGAGCTTCAGTGTTGCCAAGGGCGACTCGCTGGCCATTCTCGGACCGAACGGTGCGGGCAAAACCGTCCTGTTCCGAGCGCTCATCGGCGCTATTCCATGGGAAGGCCGGATTCTCTGGGCCCCGAAGGTCCGCATTGGTTACGTCCCTCAGAAGCTCGATCTGGAACGTGATCTTCCCGTCACAGGGGTGGATTTTTTGCGGGCGCGCACCGCGCTCGCGGGCAATTCCACGGCGGACGTCGTACGTGTCCTGGATCTCGTTGGTGTACCCCTGCAGATTGCGAAACAACCGATCGGGACCATGTCGGGCGGACAGTTCCAGCGTCTGCTGATCGCATTCGCCCTGGTCGGGAGTCCCACGGTCCTGCTGCTGGATGAGCCGACGGCCGGAGTTGATGAGCCGGGCCAGGAGCGCCTGAACGAACTGGTGCATCGGCTGCAACAGGACCAGGGACTGACCGTGCTCTTCATCTCGCATGAATTGTCGGCGGTTTACCGATACGCGACCAACGTGCTTTGCCTGAGCCGGGCCCAGGCCTATCTTGGGCCCCCGCAGACGATTCTCACCCCCGAATTGCTTCGCCAAGTTTACGGAACCGAGGAGTATCACGTGCATGAGCAGTGAAACCTTGCTGCTATCGGTAGCGATGGCCGTAGCGGCAGCGCTGGTCGGCTGCTTTGCGGTGATGCGGCGGATGGCGCTGGCTGCCGATCCGCTGTCCCACGTCGCGCTGCCGGGCATCGGTATAGCCCTGGCGCTTCACTTGAACCCCATCTTCGGTGCGGTGGCGATGTTGTTCTTCGGTGCTCTGCTGGTGTGGGCACTGGAAGATATGAGCCGCGCCGCCACGGAAACGGTCATCGGAGTGGTGTTTTCCACCGCCCTGGCCGTTGGCAGCCTCATGACCTCAGGCGAGGATTTGATCGAAGCGCTGTTCGGCGGCGTGGGAGTCCTGAAATGGCCGGAAGTTGCCTTCGGACTGGCGGCGGCGACGGGTATTGTGTTGTTCATCATCACCCAGCGAAATAGCCTCATCGTCATGCTCGTTTCTCCGGATGTGGCCCGCACCGCCGGCATCAATGTGCGGCGTTTGAATTTGCTCTACCTGGAGATGTTTGCCCTGACGATAGCGTTGGGGCTGCGTTACCTTGGCGTCCTGCTGATGGGAGCGTTAGTCATCGTTCCCGCGGCGACCGCTAAACGCTTGGCACACAACCTGGACAGCATGTTGTGGCTGACGATTGCACTCTCTGTCTTCAGCACCTTGGCGGGAAGCGCGCTGGCCGCATGGTTGCATCGCCAGACCGGACCGATGATTGTCACCGTGGCCGCCGCTGTGTTTTTCATCAGCTTGGCCTGGCGCCGGTAATCGGCGACTCCTTGCTTGTATGCGAACAGCGTGCCTGACGCAGGAAGAAGCAGGAGGGAATTACTTGCACCGCCTAACGGCTTAATCAGACCACTTAACTTGTAAACTCCTGGCGCGTCTAGAACTCCTGCTGCGTCGGGCGATACAGGATCTCATTCACGTCCACGTCCTCCGGCTGGCTCATGGCGAAGGCGACTGCCCGCGCGAACGAATCGGCGGGAATCGCCAGCTCATAGACCTTGCCGATCTTCTCGGCGACGTCAGCTTCGGTGATGCTGTTCGGCAGTTCGGTGGCCACCGCCCCAGGCGAGATCACCGTCGTGCGAATGTTGTAGGGCTTCACTTCCTGACGCAGCCCTTCGGAGATGACGCGCACCGCATGTTTGGTCGCCGAATAAACCGTTCCTCCGGGCCGGACCTTGTGCCCGGCAACCGAGGCCACATTGATGATGTGCCCGCTTTTCTGCTGCATCATATACGGCAATGCGGCGGCGATCCCGTACAGCACGCCCTTGATGTTGACGTCAATCATCCGGTCCCAGTCGTCGATTTTGAGCCGTTCCAGCGATGACAGCGGCATCAGCCCGGCGTTGTTGATCATCACGTCGATACGCCCATAGCTCCGTACCGCTGCATCCACCAAGGCTTGCACCTGCTCGCGGCGGGTGACGTCCGTTCTTATGGCAAGCGCATTGCCGCCACTGCCGGTCAGCTCCTTGGCCAACGACTGGATGCGATCTGCACGCCGCGCGCCCAGCACAACGCTTGCTCCCTGTGCGCAGAGCAAGCGGGCCGCCGCTTCGCCCAGCCCGCTGCTCGCCCCCGTGATCACCACAACTTTGCCTGCAATGTTATTGCTCATCGAACATGCCCTGTTTCCGGAAATTGATCCACGTGTTCTTCACATCACGGATCCCGTCTTCTTCTACATTTTAGCGATGGGGAAAAATCCGATGGACTCCGGGTCCGAATCGGCTACACCCTTCAAGAGCTCAATCTTGAAAGGGAACTTACCCTTGTACTCTCTTTCTGCTCAGCCGTCCACGGCCGGCTGGGAGCGCCTTCCAAGACCGGGAGCCTGCTCGCAATGAAGGATCTGCAAGAGAGCTAGCGTGGGCTGGTCTTCAGGAAGGGTGCTGAAAACCAGCCCAGTGCTGCCCGGCGCGCTATTCCGGCTTGGGCTTGGTTTCCAGGCTCTCGATGCGCTTCCGAATCTCATCGAGGGCGCGTTCGAAAAAACCAGCCTGGGCCTTTAACGCGCCAATCTCCTCATCGCGGCCAGGCGCGGCATACGGCGAACCGAAGGGCTGACCGAATGCTCCCTGCCACGCCGGGAAGCCTGGACCGAAGGGCCGATTTCTCCAGCCCCGGCCACCGCCGCGGCCGCCGCGCGAAAGGCCGGCGCCCCAGTTGTTAAAGGATCCGGGAGCGCCAAACCCCGCACAGAAACCCGCGCCGCGTCCGGTTCTTGGACCTCGTCCCAAAGGACCTGTTCCATCTCCAAATGGCATTTCAACTTCTCCTTTCCGTCAAACTGGACCAACAACTGAAGCTATGAGCGGACCATGGGCGTGCCGCACTTGGGGCACAACCTCTGAATGCAGGGCTGGCCTGTCCCGTGCGGCGCCTTTTCCCCGCAATTAGGGCAGACACAATAACCGCCCGGTCCGGCGGCAAAAGACCCTCCCATTTTCTCCGCTTTCTGGCCACGGCCTCTGCCTTGGCCACGCCCGCCGCCTCCGCGGCCGGCGCCCATTCCAAGACCTCTTGGCATAGCATTTCCTCCTTGCTGCCGGCGCCATCTTCGGCAGCCCGGCATCGCGAACGTCTCACTGCCGAGTTTGCCTTTCATGTACGCCGTTAGTACCTCGTCAATCCTGCCGCACATGAAACCGATCACCTTGACTCCGGAAGCCGTCAAGCGCGCCTCCAAAGGGGCGGAAATTCCGCCGCAGATGAGAACGTCGGGGCGGCAGCTCAAAAACTCGGTCATGCGGTTGAGAGAATCGACTCCTGGCAACTGCTTCTCCTCGCGCCCGATCTCGCGGCCATTCTCTACGTCAATCAGCAGGAGGCTGGCGGCAACATCGAAGACGGGAGAAATCCGGCCTTGCCATTGTGGAATCGCAATTCTCATCACAAAAGCTGAAGGCAGTCGGCGTGCCAAAGCCGAAGCCCTTTTGCCTGTGTGGGATTCGCGGACCGCCGGTCCCAGCGTCGTGCATATTGCAATCGTTGAGGCGATCTCGCTTTGCAGATTGCAACGCTGCCGCCTACACTGAAGAGAGATGACACAGCCATGCAGCGATCCGATCCTCGATTCCATCAATGAAGGCGTCTTCACGGTCGATCCCGACTGGCGAATCACAGCTTTTAATCGAGCGGCGGAACAGATCACCGGCGTGCCCCGGCAGGACGCGATTGGCCGGGTATGTTGCGAGGTCTTCCGGGCCAGCATCTGCGAAGGATCGTGCGCGCTGCGGCGCACGTTCTCCAGTGGCAAGCCGGTGGTCAGCGCCACCGCGAACATCATTGACGCCAACGGAAAACGCATCCCGATCCGCATCTCTACGGCCTTGCTGCGCGACCAGGACGGCAAGGTCATCGGGGGCGTCGAAACCTTCCAGGACCTCAGCCATGTCGAACAACTGCGAAAAGAGCTGGAAGCTCGCTACACCTTTGAAGACATCGTGGGACGCAGTCCGGCAATGCGCAACCTGTTCGACATCGTGCCGCAGATTGCTGCCAGCCAAAGCACGGTGTTGATTGAAGGAGAAAGCGGCACCGGTAAAGAGCTGTTCGCCCGTGCGCTGCATAATCTGTCGCCGCGTAGCAAAAAGCGATTTGTAGCGGTGAACTGCGCGGCCCTGCCGGACACACTGCTGGAATCGGAGCTCTTTGGCTACAAAGCCGGCGCCTTCACCGACGCGCGGCGCGACAAGCCCGGCCGGTTTGTGCTGGCCGACGGCGGCACACTCTTTCTCGACGAGATCGGTGACGTTTCCCCGGCCATGCAGGTCCGCCTGTTGCGCGTCTTGCAGGAACGCTCGGTAGAACCGCTGGGTGCGACCGAGCCGGTCAAAGTCAATGTGCGCGTTATCGCGGCGACGAACAAGGATCTGGCGCAACTGGTCCGGGAAGGCAGGTTCCGCGACGACCTGTTTTACCGCATTCGTGTGATCCACCTGAAAATTCCCGCTCTGCGGGAGCGGCGCGAAGACATTCCTTTGCTCATCGACCATCTGATTGCCAAGTTCAATCGCCTGCAGGGAAAGGACATTGCCGGCGTGTCGCAGGAAGTGCTGGTCCGCCTGATGGACCACAACTATCCCGGGAACGTCCGGGAACTGGAGAACATCCTGGAGCAGGCCTTTGTCTTGTGCCGTGGCGGGCTGATTGAGCTGCAGCACCTGCCCGCCGAACTTCGCCCGGCTGCCGCGGTGCCTTCGCCCGCCGGAGCCATGAATCTTCGCTTGGCCGAGCAGCACCTGATCAAGACGGCGCTGCAGCGAAACCACGGCAATCGCCGGCGCACGGCGCAGGAGCTAGGCATCGATCCCAGCACGCTCTACCGGAAGATGAAGGCGCTGGGCATATCTGCGCCGGACGGACGCACAAAGCTTCCTGCGTAGCGTGGCAGAACAGCACCAATCTCGCCGCTGGTAGTCGTGCATTTTGCATCGATATCTGCGGCGCTTCATCCGCTCCCGCCGCCTCCAGCAGCCGCATTCCTTTCGCTGACAATGTCATAGCCGAGCTTGCTCGTTCTGCACGTCTTGGCAGGCTACGTGCTTGTTCGCTAAAGAAAGAACTCCTCAGTGTAATGACGCCAAACTCGCGAGAAGGAGACCGCTATCGTGAAGGACCATTTCGAACTGAGCTGCCCACTCTGTGGCGTCCGGGCCTGTAAATCTGAGCCGGGCGAGAAAAAGCCGCCCGCCTTCTGCCCTATGCCGGTGGAACGCGAGCAGTTGGCAACCATCGAGCGGAAGTATCTCGAGGACGAGGAGCTGCGTAGGTGGGCGTGTGACTCGGCGCGCACTGAGTCCTCCGGCTACTGTCGTCGCACGCGGGTGGAGGAGATCATGGCTTTCGCCCGCCGCATTGGCGCTACCAGGTTGGGCATTGCTCACTGCATCGGCCTCATCGCGGAGGCCAAACTCGCGCGCGAGATCTTCCTCCAGAATGGATTTGAAGTCGAGGCCATCTGCTGCAAGGTTGGCTCCATCGAGAAAGGCAAAATCGGGTTAAAGGAGGAAGAAAAGATACATCCCGGTGAGTTCGAGGCCGCCTGCAATCCGGTGGCCCAGGCCGAGCTATTGGCTCGCGCCGGCACCCAATTGAACATTCTCATCGGGCTGTGCGTCGGCCACGACAGCCTGTTTTTCAAGCACTCGCAGGCGCCCGTGACCGTGCTGGTGGTCAAAGACCGCGTCCTGGGACATAATCCCGTGGCCGCGCTGTACACCAGCCATTCCTACTATCACCGGTTGAAGCAGCAAAAGGCCGACCCAACCGGCGAATAGGGCAGCCCACCCGAATAGGGTTTGGTATTGCGGACAAGAACAGTCCGCCCAGAAAGGAAGGAACTCCTATGGCAACACCGCAATTGTCAGCACAGGATGTCTTCAGCTATCTAAGACCGGAGCAAATCAACGTCATTCACAACGCCGCAGAGATCGTGAACTACCGAGCGGGCCAACTTGTGTACAGCCAGGGCGAAAAGGCCAGACACCTTCACGTCGTGCTCGACGGCCAGGTCGCCCTTCGCTTGCCAGGGAAGAAAGGATTCAGCGTTCTCATTGAAACGCTTGGCCCGGGCGCCATTTTCGGCTCGTGCGGCAGCTTTGAACCCGGGACCTACACGCTGACCGCTTCCTGCCTGGCTGACTCCAGGATCCTGAAGATCGAGACTGCTGTCTTGCGGCGGCTCACCGACGAGGACTGCCGAATGGGATACGCCTTGCAAAAGCGCATCTCGGAGCTTTACTTCAAGCGGTACATCGAAACCATGCAGAAACTTCAGGCAATCGTGATGAGCATTCCCCTGGAGGCCTAATCGCGGTGGTCCCCAGCTTGGCTGTTGCCGCAGCCTGAAGCAGGCCAGGCTGCTTTCAGGTGGGCCGCGGCCGGCTGGCGATCGTCGGATAGCGCATGCGCCAGCAAAACGCGGCGGGGGAAAGTAGCGGCGTCATAGCGCGCGGTGGTGTCTCGATTTGAGCCACTACCGAGCGCGCGACTTGCGTTCACGCCGGAGACGCGCAATTCCAGGGGAGAGCAGATCTGGCCCAGCGCGTGGACCGCGGGCATTCTCTTATGCGACGTGGCAGACGAGCCTATTACGACAAGTTTTCCCGCTTTTACGATCGCTTTGTTGCTCTCCATTCCCGTGACAAGCAAGGCGTAGCGAGGAAATTCCTGGCCGATCAAGTCCCGGTGGCAAACGGCGGTTCCGTTCTCGACCTGTGCACCGGTACAGCGACCCTTCTCACCCATCTGCAGGCGAAGGTTGGGGCCAACGGCCGAGTGGTGGGGGTGGATTTTTCCCACGGCATGCTGCAAGTCGCCCGAGAAAAAACCAGGTGCTTTGCAAATGTGTATCTGGTGGAAGCCGATGCGGGTTACCTTCCCTTCGCGACCGGCTCGTTCGATGCGGTGACCTGCTCGCATGCCTTTTACGAGCTCAAGGGCGAAACGCAGGACCGCGCCTTACGGGAGATCGTTCGCGTCCTGAAACCGCAAGGGAGCTTCCTGATGATGGAGCACGATGTTCCTTCGAACCCTTTCGTGCGGGCGCTGTTTTATGTTCGTCTCAGCTTGATTGGCTCCGGACGGGCGATCTCATTTCTTCGTCACGAACGCGAGGTCCTGGAGCGGTACTTCGGGCGAGTCGAAAAGCTCTTGGCCCCTGCGGGGCGATCCAAGATCATGCTGTGCCGGAAATAGTGTTATCGCGCAGATCAAGGTGAAGACAGGCGATTTTGCCTCGCCGCCGCGCGATCAGTTCCGGTTGCCGTGATTCCGGAGCAATTGCCGGGTGCTCTCCGATGGACGGAGTTCCACTCCATGCAGGTGGTGCAGCACGGGAGGAGAGGTCACTCTCCCCCTATGCCTATTTTCCGGGAATTGGCTTGCTTTATGCTGCGGTAGCTGACTTCTGCTCGTCGGTCGGCTGCTTCTCTTGCTGCTCAATAGCAACCACAGCCTGCAGGTTGGTCTGGTGCAGCATGCGATAGTGTTTTGGCGTAGTTCCCACCAGGCGGCGGAAGACGCTGGTGAAGTGGC
>Ga0209061_1005078_pt1 | contig 11904 bp, 8 predicted proteins | sample Coa_R1_10_FD_187157 | JGI IMG/M metagenome (GOLD analysis project Ga0209061, IMG submission 187157) | Surface soil microbial communities from Centralia Pennsylvania, which are recovering from an underground coalmine fire - Coalmine... | ecosystem: Environmental > Terrestrial > Soil > Unclassified...
TGATAAAGGACTCCTATATCGGGCCCTACACCTCCATCGGTGATGGTGTAGAGGTGGATAGCTGCGAGGTTAGCGGCTCACTCATACTTGACGGCGCATCCATATCACACGTGCGCATAGTGGACTCCATACTAGGAGCCAACTCCAAAGTGTACAGGCGAACAGCTAAACCCATCGGAAGCAAGCTCGTAGTGGGTGAAAACTCCCAGCTCGGCTTAGAGTAACAAAAACCCCGACACGCAAATCGAAGCGCACGGGTTTAACTCCGAGGTATCCCCCCGTAACCAAGCTGGAAGCGATTCTGACATTCGCTCGACTGGATACTATTCGGCTCTAAGCGGGAGCGGCCGATGCTACTTATCTGGCGGCGCTCACCACCGCTTATTTGTGTTACAGTGGGTCTCCCTCGATGTGCTTACTTCGCAGGGTGTGCGCCGGAGTGTTGCGGTGAGGCCCTCTTCTCGGCTGAGCGGGCGTGGCCCTCTAAACCTTCTAGTCTGCTCTGAGCCTCGGCTAACCTGGCGATTCGCCGCGACGCGGGGCCGCCGATAACCCTCTGATACGTCACTATTTTAAGGAAGGACCCCACGCTGAGCCCACCGGTGAATCTAGAAGCCCCACCCGTGGGTAGGACGTGGTTGGGGCCGAGGAGCATGTCCGAGAACACCACGGGTGTCCGCTCCCCGATGAAGAGTGAGCCGTAGTTTCTGAGCGCCCCGAGCGCCCTCCTAGTGTTGGTTGGGTTAAGGTGGAGTTCAAGGTGCTCGGGGGCTAGCTTGTTGGCGTAGCTCAACGCCTCGTCGAGTGAGTCGGCCACAGCGACCACCCCATGCCTCACCCACGATGTGCTCGCCGTCCCACGGGTTGGGAGGGAGCCGACCGCCTCCTCCACCGCTCGGAGAACCCTCTCCGCGAGCTGGGCGTCCACAATCACAGCCCAGGGTTTAGCGTCAACGTCATGCTCCGCTTGGGCGGCTAAGTCGTAGGCCACCAGCTCTGGGTCGGCGGAGCCGTCGGCGACAACGAGCACCTCGCTTGGCCCCGCGAGCAGGTCTATTCCGATCTGCCCGAAGAGCTGCCTCTTCGCCTCGTTCACATACTTGTTACCCGGACCCACCACCTTGTCAACGCGGGGAATAGTTTGGGTGCCGTAGGCGAACGCGGCAACGGCTTGGGCGCCCCCCACACTGAACACGTCCTCCACCCCCGCCTTCTTCAAGGCGTACACCACGGCTGGATTGGGTTTCCCGTCGCGTGTGGGCGGTGTGGCCGCGTAGATCCTGCCTACACCGGCAACCCTGGCTGGTACGGCCGCCATGAGCGCTGTTGACACCAGTGGGAACCTACCGCCAGGCACGTATACTCCGACTGACTCTATTGGTATCACCTTTTGCCCAAGTATGGTTCTCCCACCGTCGACTCGTAGCTCCATGTCCCTGTACATTGAGAGCTGGAACCTCGCGAACCTCTCTATTCTTCTCTGGGCGTTGTCTATTAGCTTCTTTGAGTGCTCGTCTAGTGAGTTCACCGCGTCCTCAATCTCGCTTGGGGAGAGTTTGAGCTGGTTGAGCCTTACCCCGTCGAACTTCTCTGTATAATGGTAGAGCGCCTCGTCGCCGCCTTCTCTTACATGGTTGATAATATCCCTGACACGCTGGTACACCTCACCATCCGCCTGCTCAACCGCGTCGGCCTGCGGCTTCTTTAAAAAGCCTAGTGGCACAGCTAACACGCCTCACCCATACCTACATGGTTCCCTGAAGGGTAAAGCGGAGTAATAGGCTTCTCACCCGTGGGATGTTCACCCAGCGGTTACATTCGCATAGTAGAGGGTGTTGTACCAGTAGCCGAATAGGGGGTCGCCCACTAAGCCGTGTACGTAGGGCTGCACAAAATAGTACTCGTAGGGGTCCGGCAACCACACGTATGGGGCGTAGTTATAAGTGATATTGTATACCTCACTCATGAGCTCAACCCTCTGGGTCTGATTGGTTGTGAATGGTAGCACACCCATTATCTGGTTTATGCTCGAAAGGTTAACCCAGGCTGGAAGATAGCTTGAGGTGGTAACCGCGGGTGCTACGAGCTGCAGCACGGGGTCAACCCAGTCGGGAACCCAGGCGTCATACACTAGGTTGGGGGTTGCCTGCGGACTGGTCCAGCTCAGAGCCTGTGATGCTGTGACCCCCTGCGTGGCCACGGAGAGGCCTATTTGGGCTAGTTGGTTCTGGATTATGAGTAGCTGTTCCCCCACGAGCGGTGTCAGCGGCGCAATGTAGGTTATTGTGAGCGTGCCTAGGGGTGGTGCTGATGGGTCGCCGATCACGTTGCCGTTTGGAAGCGTCACACTGAATCCCTCCTGTTTACCGGCTAGGTTAAGGTATTCTTCGGCTAGGTTAGGGTTGTAGCTATAGAGTGGTAGGCCGCTTGGATTGTAGAGAGGTAAGCCGGGGCTAACGGGTCCAAGCATGGGTGAAGCGTAGAGTGAGCCGTTGAACATGTAGGTCCTGTAGAGAATCTCTGTATAATTTATAGCGTGCTCGATGGCGAGCCTAAAGTAGGTGTTGTTAGTGGGGAACCTCTGAGTATTCATTGACACATAGAACAGCCCGGGTAGGAGACCGAAGCTGAAGAATATCTGTTTGAAGGAGAAGTACTCTCTGTATTGGTACGCGGAGTACATTTGACCGAAGAAGGGGACACTCACATAGGATATCTGGGCTCTGTTGGTCGCGAAGTCCTCCAGCCTTGAGTTGTGCGGTAGACCATAGTTTATAACCACGAACCTGATGTGCGCTGGCTGAGCAACAAAGGGTACATTCTCCGCATACTTGGCCCAATAGTTGGGGTTCGCCTCCAACACTATGTCCGAGTAGCCTGGGCCCACAGAGACCACGGTGTATGGTCCCGTGGCTGGCCCACTGTTCGCGTCGAAGTAGCTATTCTGAGTGTTGGCCTGCACACCCCCATGTGAATCCACGTAGGCTGGGTCCACTATGGCACCCCACCACGCCGCTATCACCTGCAGGAAGTATGGGTATGGGTGGAGGAGGTTGATTCTGAAGCTCATGGGGCCAAGCACCACGTACGCCTGCTGTGGGTAACTCATTATCTCATCTTGTGTTGTGTTGGATGGGTTAAAGTCCGAGAGCATGTTGTTTAGAACCGAGACCGTCAGGTTGATGTTGGTGGTTGCAGGTAGCCCCGTGGCCGCCTGTATGGCGTGCCTGATACCCCAGGGGAGCACGTACCCACTTGAGGTCGAGTTGGGTTCAACTGTGAGCTCATAGTAGTTGGATATACCCACAGCCTGACCCAAGTAGAGTTCACGCACGAAGCTGAACCACACATCGTACGCATTGAGCTGATGGCCGTTGCTGAAGGTAACATTCGGCCTGATCTGGAAGATGTAGGATTGGTAGTTGTTTTCAACACTATAATTCGAAGCCAACACGGGCACTATCTGATAGTTGGGGCCGTTGAACTCCACGAGTTGTTGGAATACCGCGTCAAAGTAGTACTCATCGTCGATTGTGAAACCTGTGGCTGGGTCGAGCGCGTCGGGTGGCTGGATCTGTGAGTCATCCACTAGGACGCTCGCGTTTGGGGGCCCAAGCGTGAACTTGGTGGGAGTGGTGCTAGGGGTTGTAGGGGTACTGGGGGTGCTGGTGGAGGTTGATTGTTGGCTGGCTGTGCTCGTGGTGATGGTCGCTGTGGGTGTTGTCTGGGGTGATTGGGGCGTGGGTGTGGTGGTGCGGTGATTAATAACCACCACTAGGGTGGCGAACACACCCAAAATGATCACAGCAATAACTATCGCTGCAATCCTTCCAATTCCAACGCGGTTATGTCTTAACATATTATTGTTTAGGCGGTGTTCTGCTTAAAGATTTCTGGTGTTATGCGCCGAGTGTTACGTGAGCTGTGGGCCACTACGCTACTATTATGGTTCAGGGTTTTTCAAAGGGTTTTTAGGGGTGTTTTGTGTGTTTTGTGTGTGAACTTCACCTTAAAGGAGCTTGATGTTAAGGGCGTATACATTATTGAGCCCAGGGTGTTTGAGGATGAGCGGGGCTTCTTTATGGAGACCTTCTCCGAGGGGGGATTCAGAGCGCTTGGAGTGGATTTCCACGTCGTCCAAGAGAACCATTCGCACTCTAGGCACGGCGTGCTGAGGGGGCTACACTTCCAGAGGGGGGAGGCTGCTCAGGCTAAGCTTGTACGTGTTGTGAGGGGCGTTGTGTTCGATGTCGCAGTCGACCTAAGAGCGTCGTCTCCAACATTCGGTAAACACGTGTGGGCTATACTCTCAGAGTACAACCACAGCATGCTCTACGTGCCCCGGGGCTTCGCTCACGGATTCCAAGTGCTGAGTGAGAGCGCCGACTTCGTATACCTAGTGGATAACCCCTATAATCCGGGAGCCGAGCTTGGGGTTGTGTGGTCCGACCCAGAGATCGGTGTGCACTGGCCGATACCCAACCCCATAGTTTCGAAGAAGGACTCCTCTCTTCCAACGCTCAGGGAGCTTATTTCACGTGGACAACTCTTCCCTTAAGCGGCTTAAAAACCGTGTGCATGGAGTTATTGGTGAACCCCGATTAGTCTTCGAGCTAGGTAGAGACCGTTTTCAAGCATGCCCTCGTCGTTGTTAAGGTATACGCCGATGACTTTCGCCCTAGCCACATTCAGCGCTTCCACTATTTGGTCAAGTTCTCGCGGGGTGTATACATATGAGTACCACTCGGTTCTACCGTGGAGTCGAAGGTATACAGTGTTGTTTATAGTAACCATGTTGTTAGGTAGACCAGGTGCGTCCACAGAGCAGAAGGCCACACCGGATTCTGCGAGTTCCTCCACATGTTGCCACCATTCGGGCGACCTGAACTCCACCACTGCTACCCCTTGGCGGCTCAGGGTTGAGAAGTAGTCGTTTACCCTACGCATGTTTTCGGGGGTGTATGTGAATGATGGCGGCATCTGGTATAGCCAGAACACCGTCTTAGGGTGGAGGGGTTTCAGGGTTTCTGAGAACCTTTCCCAGAGCTCTGCCGCCCTCTTCGAGAGCTTGGAGTAGTGTGTTATCGACCTGTGAACCTTGAATGAGAAGTGGAAATAGTTGGGCGCGTGCGCCCACGCGTTCACCATGGATGGTAGTGGCCATCGATAGAATGTGGCGTTGACCTCTACGCTGTTGAAGCCCTGGGAGATGTACCACTCGAAAGCTGAAGGTTTACGCTTGTTCCAGTAGTAGTCGTACCCCGATGTTCCAACATACACCTCTTTGTTTGCGCGCCCCAACCGCGGCTACCCATCCATCCCTTTGTATGCTCTTTGAGCTTGTTGGCCTAATTCTTGGCGTTTGGTGGGTGATGAGACCTCCACAACCCCGAACCCAGCTGTTCTCCCTCCCCCCACGTTGAGTATCTCAGCCCACTCGGCGAGTCTCCAGAGTAGGCGTGCCTGCTCGTTGTCCAATCCCTTTGCTGTGAGCTTGACCCACCCAGTGAAGCCTGGGTACACACGGCTCCCATCGCGCGTCATTATGCTCCTTATGTCCAACCCGGTTATCCCCAGCTTGGCTCGGAGCGCTTTAATCTTTTCGCGTGGGGTGGACTCGATTCTGGCTATGTGGAGCGTGTTTGCGATGTTTGTGAAAAGCAGTGTGAGGTTGGGTTGTATAACTTTGAATGGCGAGTTTTTCACGGAAAAATAGGTGGGTGTCTTGAACCTCATATCGAGCGACGTCTGCCCCGCGAGCCTTGCTCCTACGGCTGCCACGTCCACCTGCCTTATACTTAACGATGTGGCCTCCATCACTGCTCCACCTACACGTAGAGACCTGTGGGGGGACTGCATGAGTGCGCCGAGCGCTTCCTGAGCCAAGCCGTCGTCGAGGAAGGTGACGCTGAATGTGTACCCCCCACCCTGCTCGATCCACAGGGGTTTAATGGAGTAAAAAGACCTCTTCTTCTTGGTGGCGTCATACCCTCCGTGTAGTAGTGTTGATAGGGCGGGCTTGGCCTCGCCCACCCACCCTAGGAATGCCGCGCGTGTTATGAGCCCCGTGAATCCACTGGGTGGTCTACCCTCTGAGAGCCTCAGTTGAACCCTGAGTTCGATCATCTAGGTAAACCACGCAAAACAAGCATATATTCGTTACCGCGCAAACAACGTTTTGATTCGTGGTGATCACCACGACTACGCTGAATAAGGTGCGTGCGCGTCTCTGGGGGTGGAACCGTTGAGACGGGGTTCACGCTGTGCTCCCGGCGGGTTTGCGTGATACGAAGAAAAATAGACCCCCATGCATGTTGTGTTCGCGTGGCTTCGCAAAGCCCGCGTTCGCAATGAGCTGGCTTATGTCACGTCTTCCAAGTGTTCGTCCTCCCTGAGCCATATAGTCGAGCAGAGCCCCCCTAACTAGGGTGTTTTCATCCCTCCACGTGTTTCTGCCGGGGTCGCACACAGCCTCGCACACCACGATGTACCCATTAGGCTTAAGCGCCCTGTAACACGCGTTTAGAACACTTTGTTTATCCTTTATTACGTAGAGGACTTCACCGAGGTAGATGAGATCGATCACCCCCTCGAAGTCTAGTTCCTCCGCCCTCCCAAGTGTGAACTCCGCGTTAGGTATGCTCCTACACTTCTCCCTCGCTTCCTGAATTGAGTGCTCGTCTGGGTCCACACCAATAAAGTGTGACTTGGGGTAGTGTGGTGCCACCTTTGCTATCCAGCCACCAGCCCCGCAGCCTAGGTCTAGAACATTGGAACCCGCATCGAGTTTCCGGCGTAGTGTGGAGAGTTTTGGCAGGAGTGTCTTCAAGAACACCGTGTGGTCCCACCTAGTACCTTCAACGAAGGCCTCACTCAGATGTGAACCATGAGTGTCAGAGTGAGTTTCGCCTAAAAAGAGCGCGTCGAATGCGTCGAAGTCTAGGCTCCTCAACGCATAATATGAAACCAAGCCCCCCATAAACTTGGGGTTCTCATCGTCAACTAGCAGTGTAGCGAGGGCTCGGGGTAACCTGTAACCCCTACTGGTCTTCTTGACCACTTTAAGCGCGCTCGCCGACTCAAGCCAAGCGTCCACGGCGTATGGGTTGAGGTTGAGTGAGCCGGCTATCTCACCGCCCTCTAGGGGCGCACGCGCCTTGGAAAGAACCTCTAAGATACCGTACCTCCGACCTAGATGAATCACCCAAACCCTCCAGAAACCGATAAGCGACTCCCAGGCAACCATTGAGTAACCATCTGTGTTGGTCATTTTATGCCAATTCCGAGTGTTACCATCGGAGTGATATGTTTATCGAAGCGAAGCGTCCAGTTTAAGCCCCATCCCAAACGGCTCCAAAATGTTTTCTAGCTGACTCACACCTGAGTGTGCTCTAGGTGTCCTCGGGTTTCCCAAGCCTACTAGCATCGAGCCTTGGTTGGCTTGGCAAACTAGGCGTATAAATGATTTACACTTCCACTCATTTTTTGTTGAGGGCTGGGTCACGTCTAAACATTTTTTAACTGTAAAGGTGTTTGCGTAAAAATTATTTTACACTCCGCGCAGTAGTGTTTATGAGTGTTAGACTTAGTTTCAGCGATGCTCCCCTTATCAGGGTTGAGCCTCCTGGTCCCAGGGCTTCGGAGCTGATGGCGAAACAGGATAGGTGGGAGACTGGTTCGCGCACTTATACTCGTTTCTTCAGGACCGCGTTCGATGAGGGCCGGGGTTCGACGATTAGGGATGTGGATGGCAACGTCTTCGTGGACTGGTTTTCTGGGATATGTGTCCTCAACTTGGGTCACGCGCATCCCGCGGTGATGGAGGCTTTGAGGACTCAGCTCGACAGGCTCGTCCACATCAACGAGGTGGCCACCGAGGCGCGTGTGGGTTTCCTAGAGGACCTTGTGTCGACTCTTCCCGGCAACCTGAGGGGGCGGGCTAAGGTGATGTTCACGGTGACTGGGGCGGATGCGTGTGAAGCCGCGATGAGCCTTGCCAGGTGGACCACGAAGCGGCGCACAATAGTGTCGTTCAGTGGAGCCTATCACGGTGTGCATGGGGCGGTTGTTGGTGCCACCGCTAATCACCACTACCGTGAATATGCGGGTGTACCCCAGTACGCGGTGTACCACTTACCCTACCCCTACACCTACAGGTTCCCCTTCAGGGTGGCGGAGGGCGACGAGGCGAAGGTTGTGGTCGAGATGCTCGAACACCTGCTCAGGGATGACTACTCGGGTCCTGGACCCATCGGTGGGGTTATGGTTGAACCCATACAGGGTGAAGGAGGATACATAGTACCCCCAGACGACTTCCTACCCATGCTGAGGGAGGTCACAGATAGATACTCGGTTCCACTCATAGTGGATGAAGTTCAAAGCGGTGTGGGCAGGACTGGTAGAATTTGGGCTTCAGAGCATAGCGGTGTGAGCCCGGATATCATGTGTGTGGGTAAGAGCATAGGTGGGGGGATACCCTTCTCCCTCATTGCATATAGGGAGGATTTTGACGAAGGTCTCCCAGGCGGCTTCCACCTCGGCACATATAGGGGTAACCCACTAGGCTTGGCGGCTGGTAGAGCGGTTCTCCGAGTGCTTCGGGGGGAGGGCTTCCTAGAGCGTGTGCGCTCGAAGGGGGAGGAGGTGAAGAAGCGCTTCCAAGAGTTGCAGAGCGCCGTGCCCCAGATAGGCGAAGTCAGGGGGAAAGGCTTCATGATAGGTGTTGAGCTCGTCGATGACCCCGTGAAGAAGACGCCCAGCGCGCTCGCGGGTAAACTTAGGGAGGAGATGTTCAGGAGGGGTGTGCTCATGCACACGTGCGGCCACTTCGGAAACGTGATGAGGTTTATGGCTCCACTCACAATCGAAGACGACCTCATCACGGCTGGCCTACACGTGTTCGAATCCTCCCTCAAAAAGCTGGTTACACAATAGGTACACCTAACAGACCAGAGTCTACGGCGCGGGTCTAAGCCACACTCTTTTTTGCCTCCTCGATGATGAAGGGTAGCGAGTCCACGCTCTCAACTATAACGTCGGCGCCCAGCGACGCAAACATGTTCCTCGCCCTGGTGGGGTTGGGTGTGAGCCCAGTAACCCCCACAAAGAGTGTTCGTATACCGAATTCGGATGCGTTCTGAGCCATGGCTATATCCTCAGCCGAGTCACCCACATAGATTAGTGTTGGCACACCCATGTCTGAAGCCGATTTTATTATACCGTAGGGGCTGGGCTTCTGTATTGTGGGTGGGGCGCCGCCCATTATCTCATCAGCTATGAACACTGAGGCTCTGTCGTTAAAGTGTCTGTAGAGGCTGCCAATTGTGAGCATGGCTAGGCGCCTGTTTCTACCCGTGACCACCGCGAGCCTCTCGGCGCCATAAATCTCGGAGAGCCTCCTCAGGGTCTCCTCCCTGATGCTGCGAGTCTCCTTCCTGTAAAGCCCCACGCCTAGGTTGAAGTGTGGTCCCGAACCCTTAAACTCGGATACAAGCGGGCCGTAGTAGATGTCTGAGAACACTGTTTCGGCGAGACCCACACCGTAGGAGCCAGTCTCCCCGATGAATTCAGCGTAGAGTGAATACTCACCGCCCAAACCCCTCTCAGCCGCTAACCCCCTAAGCATGTCTTCAAGTGAGCGCCTGAAGGCTGCGTAGCCTGGCTCACCCACCCTCATCCGGCTCAGAACACTCGAGACGGAGGGGGGTCTCACCTCTACGCCGACCAGCTGAACCCTTGAGGCGACGCCCTCGAGAAAGCGGCTTGGATCACTACTCGGGCTCTCCCTCTTAGCCGCCCTTATCGCATCACCTAGAAGGCGGGCCTCCCTCTCCGGTAGCCCCAAGAAGCCCAGCAATAGTAGCGTCCTCGCAATATCCACACTGTTATTGAAGTGACCTGTAGCCTTAAGATCATCCACCTGCCTCTGATCCAATAGGGGGGAGCAATCCTTAATACCGAGTGTGTTGAGAATGAACTTCACGCTTTCAACAACAGCCCTACCATAGGATTCGCGGCTATCAACTAGCACACCATCACAGTCGAACACGACACCCTCAGCTAGGCTGAGCCATCCAAGCGATTTCTCGGCGACGAGAACCTCGGAGTCAACCGAGATGGGGACGGGGAGCTTAACGTACTTTCTCACACCTATCAAAACGAAACACCGAGCCCAGACTACAATGCGCCCCAAACATAAAAACACCACGCACCGCATCCCTCCCCCGCTCATCGGTGCGCCCGCAGACGTGGATTCCCCGCCCCACACACCACGAGCACACGCAAGCGCTTCGGTTAGGTTTAGATTACATCCTGCGACTCCGATGGTCCCCGCCCTAAGGGGCGTGGATTAGGAAAGTGTGCAATTTTACAAGCAGAAGACCACTACAATTTAGAGGTGTAGGTTGTAGAGTGGCGAGGCGTGAACCACTTATTCGGATACCACCCTACGAACCACGTAATCCTTATGACTCAAATTCGATGTATGGATGAGCTATTGGGCGATGATGTGTGATCTGCCGTCTGAAGGAGCTGTCTTACCCAAACCCATCGGTTTTGGGACAGCTAACTTTGATGTCTCCAGACACCCTGAGCCCAACGGGTTTGCGCGTTATCCGAGGCGTGCTCTCTGTATGGCCCGCTCACGCGTAGCACGTGTTTGTAAGCCGGTTTTCCCGCTACATAGGTCATAAGGCTTAAACGAGGTTTTCGCGGGGTATCTCCGTATAAGTCCTCTCTGGTGTTTGGTTTTGACGGTACGAGTAACGCGTAGGCCACTCTGGTTTTATTCCTCTTTCGCTGGTTCTGCCGCCACGGGCCCCCTGAGTACGTTTCTCGCTATATATGTTTTGAAGCAGGGCTACAGTGTTGTTTACTACTCACTTATCGTGTCTCAGGCGTCGCTTGCGACCATACTTGCGGCTCTGGTGTGGGGTGCGCTGATGGATAGGGGGTATAGGCGCAGCGTGTTCCTCATAGTGTCATACGCGGGCATACTGCTTTCTGTGGTAGCAATGTACACTTCTAAAAACATCGTGTTGATCGGGTCAGCGTATGTTGGGCTTAACTTTTTCTCCTCTGCTTCAGCGCCCGCCGCCAACCTGCTTGTCATGCAGTCCTGGAAGAGGCAAGAGTGGTCAGCGGTCTACGGCTACTACCTTTTCTTGGGGAGTATGGGGGGTGTGGTTGGGTTGGTTCTGAGCGCGGTGTGGACTGTGTTCCTACCGCTCGACACACTCCTGCTACCCCTCATAATATGCTCAGCCGTGGCCACGGCTCTGGCGGCCACCTCCCTCCGTGTTGAAGCGATACCAGTTGAACGTAGAGCCATGCTCCTAGACAAGTCCTCCTTCCTGCACAGGGTTACCCTAAACCCAAGCTTCTATCTACGCATCCCTAGGGCTGAGGACTTTAAGCGTATCTCAAAGATGCTTAGGAACGCGTTCACCAGACCCACACCCATACTCTACATAAGCCTCCTTGTATTCAACCTTGGCAGCGGAATCTTTAACACAGCCTTTAACCCATCACTCTACGTGCGCCACGTCACAGAGAGCCTCGTGTTCGGTGTGAATATATTCTCAATGCTCATTCAGGGCCTCACGATGAGTCGCTCGGGCGACCTAATCCCTGAGGGCTCGGAGAGGAAAAACGCACAGAAGGGCTTGGTGTACAGGGCTGCTGGCTACCTGGCGACCGCCGCATCGGTGAACTATCTCGTATCCCTCCCACTCGCGGTCACGGCTGCCCTGAGCTTCGCCCTCGCAGGGGGTTACGCTTACTCCCTAGTGTACGTGTCACTCACGATGCTCGTGTTCAGAACGCTTCCCCCAACAAGGCAGGGAGGTCTTCTGGGCGTGGTGAGCGCCCTCTCAGGTATAGGCGCATTCACTGGTTCACTGCTCT
>Ga0209061_1005079_pt1 | contig 11902 bp, 8 predicted proteins | sample Coa_R1_10_FD_187157 | JGI IMG/M metagenome (GOLD analysis project Ga0209061, IMG submission 187157) | Surface soil microbial communities from Centralia Pennsylvania, which are recovering from an underground coalmine fire - Coalmine... | ecosystem: Environmental > Terrestrial > Soil > Unclassified...
TCCCGGCCGGGGACCTCCCCGGGCGGCCACCTTCCCGGGCGGCCACTTTCCCCCGGGTGACCACCTTCCCGGGCGGCGGCCGGCAGCCGGCGGCTGGCGCCGGCGATCCAGCGGCGCCGGGTTGACCAGCCAGATCGGCTTGCCGCGCCCGCGCGGCTAAGCCGCGCGGGCTAAGTAGCCGCCTGGCCGTGCGGACGATCCGGTCCCGGTGCAGCGGTGAGCCGCGGTGAGCGGTACCCGCGGCCGGGGCGGTACGCGGGCGGCCGCTACCAGAGGCCGTCCGTGTCGGGGTAACGTTCGGTTATGACCACCACCACGGCACCCTTCGGCCGGCTGATGACGGCGATGATCACTCCCATGACGCCCGACGGTGCCGTCGACTATGACGGTGCCGCCCGGCTTGCCGCGTACCTCGTGGACGACATGCGCAATGAAGGGCTGGTGGTCAACGGCACCACCGGCGAGGCGCCCACCACGACGGACGAGGAGAAGGAGCGGCTCATCCGGGTGGTGCTCGAAACCGTCGGCGACCGCGCGAAGGTGGTGGCCGGGGTGGGCACCAACATCACCGCGCACACGATCGAACTCGCCCGCCAGGCCGAACGAGCCGGGGCGCACGGCCTGCTCGTCGTCACTCCCTATTACAACAAGCCCGCCCAGGACGCGCTCGCCGCGCACTTCACGGCCGTCGCCGACAGCACGGGCCTGCCGATGCTGATCTACGACATCCCGGGCCGCACGGGTGCCGAGGTGACGAGCGAGACGCTGGCCAAGCTCGCCGGGCACCCGCGGATCATCGGGGTGAAGGACGCCAAGGACCGCCCGGGCGCGACCTCATGGGTGCTCGCCCATACCGACCTGGTCTATTACTGCGGCACCGACATGCTCAACCTGCCGTGGCTCTCGATCGGCGCGGTCGGCTTCATCAGCGTCGTCGGGCACGTCGTCGGCGACCGGCTGCTTGAGATGATCGAGGCATTCACCGCCGGGCGCAACGCCGACGCGCTGCGTATCCACCAGGGGCTGCTCCCGGTGTATACAGGGATCTTCCGCAACCAGGGAGCGGTGCTGACCAAGGCAGCGCTTGACCTGCTCGGACTGCCAGGCGGCGGCGTCCGGGCGCCGCTGCTGGCGGCGAACGACGCCGAACGGCGCCAGCTCCGCGAGGACCTGACCGCGGGCGGAGTCAAGCTTCCCTGAGCGAGCGGGATATGCCGGGGTGAGCAGGCCACGCCGGCCGGGTGATGTACTGCGCTATACCAATGTGCTCAACTGAGACGGTGAATGTGACCGCAACAAATTGCCGCGGCGGGGCCGTGCCTTCTGGAGTGCTCTCGGGGGCGGACCGGTGAGCTACCCCCACCCGGAACTGAGCCCGCCGCCGCCGCTGCCCTCGCGGGGCCTGCGCGTTGTCGCCCTCGGCGGCCTCGGGGAGATCGGCCGGAACATGACCGTCTTCGAGTACGACGGACGGCTGCTGATCGTCGACTGCGGGGTGCTGTTCCCCGAGCCGGACCAGCCGGGCGTGGACCTGATCCTGCCCGACTTCCGCTACCTGGAAGACCGGCTGGACCAGGTCGAGGCGCTGGTGCTGACGCACGCCCACGAGGATCACATCGGCGCGGTCCCGTACCTGCTCAGGGAACGCGGCGACATCCCGCTGGTCGGCTCGCGGCTGACGCTGGGCCTGGTGAGATCCAAGCTGACCGAACACCGCCTGTCACCAGAGACGGTGGAGGTCATGGAGGGTCACCACCGTACGTTCGGACCATTCGAACTTGAATTTTTCGCAGTCAACCACTCGATCCCAGACGCCCTCGCCGTCGCGATCCGCACCCCGGCTGGCGTGGTGCTGCACACCGGCGACTTCAAGATGGACCAGCTGCCGCTGGACGGGCGGCTGACCGACCTGGCCGGCTTCGCGCGGCTCGGCGGCGAGGGCGTCGACCTGCTGCTGGCCGATTCGACCAACGCCGAGGTGCCGGGGATCGTCACCCCCGAGCGGGACATCGCGCCGGTGCTCGACGACGTGTTCGCGAACGCCGGCCAGCGGATCATCGTGGCCTGCTTCGCCTCGCATGTGCACCGGGTACAGCAGGTGCTCGATACGGCGGCGGCGCACCGGCGCAAGGTCGCCTTCGTCGGCCGGTCCATGGTGCGCAACATGGGCGTCGCCCGCGACCTGGGCTACCTGCGAGTGCCCGGCGGGCTGCTCGTCGACCTGCGCGAGGCCGAGGAGATGCCGACGAACGAGGTCGTGCTGATCTCTACCGGGTCGCAGGGCGAGCCGATGTCCGCGCTGTCCCGGATGGCCGGGCGGGACCACCCGATCCGCATCGCCGCCGGGGACACCGTGATCTTGGCCTCCAGCCTGATCCCCGGCAACGAGACCGCCGTCTACCGCGTGATCAACGGGCTGACCAGGCTCGGCGCCCGCGTCGTGCACAAGGGATCCGCGCTGGTGCACGTCTCCGGGCACGCGCCCGCCGGCGAGCTGCTGTGCCTGCTCAACCTGGTCAAGCCGCGCAACTTCATGCCAGTGCATGGCGAATGGCGGCACCTGCGCGCGCACGCGCGGCTGGCCGCGCTGACCGGCGTTCCCGACGACCGCATCGTCATCGCCGAGGACGGCGTGGTCGTCGACCTCGTGGACGGCAAGGCGTCCATCGTCGGCGCGGTGCCGTGCGGGTACATCTACGTGGACGGCCTCACCGTCGGGGAAGTGACCGAGTCCCAGCTCAAGGACCGGCGCATCCTCGGCGAGGAGGGCTTCATCTCGGTCATCATGGTGGTCGACGCGAGCAGCGGCAAGCTCGTCGGCGGCCCGGAGATCCACGCGCGCGGCTCGGGGATCGACGAGGGCTCGTTCGCCGAGGTGCTGCCCATGGTTGAGGAGGCGCTGGAGCGCGCCGCCGCGGAGGGCGTATCCGAGACGCACGCGCTGCGCCAGCTCGCGCGCCGGGTGATCGGCAAGTGGGTCAGCGACAATTACCGTCGCCGCCCCATGATCATCCCGGTCGTAGTCGAAGTTTAGTTCCACGGGAGTTCCTCGACCGGGTGCGGTCTCCCGGTGAGGGACGATAATTGGCCGATGACCATAATCGGTAGATGACCGAGGAACGGATCCGGGTCGCGCTGGCTGACGATGACGTCCTCCTGCGCGAGGGCCTGGCGAGCCTGCTTGAGCGTTCGGGCTTCGAGGTGGTCGGCCAGGCCGGTGACTCGGCGGGGCTCCTCGCGATCGTCCGCCGGGAGCAGCCCGGACTCGTCGTCGTGGACATCCGGATGCCGCCCGGCCACTCCACCGAGGGCCTGGAAGCGGCACACCAGATACGCGCGGAGTTCCCGGGCATCGCCATCTTGGTCCTGTCGGCGCACGTGGAGGTCGAGCACGCCATGGACCTGCTGGCGAGCGGCCAGCGGACCGGTTACCTGCTGAAGAGCCGGGTCATCAACGTGGACGACTTCACCGATACGCTGCGGCAGCTCGTCCGGGGCAGCTCGGCGGTCGATCCGGTGCTCGTCGCCGAGCTGGTCGCCGCCCGCCGCGCGGAAGATCCGCTCCAGGTCTTGTCCCCCCGCGAGCGCGAGGTGCTCGGGCTCATGGCGGAAGGGCTGTCGAACAGCGCGATCTCCCGCAAGCTCTGGGTGACCGAGGGCACGGTGGAAAAGCACGTGCGCAGCATCCTCATGAAGCTGCACCTGCCCGAATCCGACGAGGTGCACCGCCGCGTCCTGGCGGTGCTCACCTTCCTCGGCGCCCGCTAGTTCCCCGGATTCCCCGGCGCCCGCTAGTTCCCCGGCGCCCGTTCGGCCGGCCGGGCGGGTGCCTCGCCGAGGAGCCGCCGGATGCCCGCCGCTGACAGTTCCGCCTTCGGCAGGAACCCGGCCACGGGGCTTTCCGCCAGCAAGTCCGCGTAGTCCACGGCGGCGCTCGTGGAGGTCATGATCACGACGATGCCCGCGCTGACGAGACGGGGGGCGAGATCGAAACCGTTCTCGTCGCCGAGCCTGATGTCGACGACGGCAACGTCAGGCCGCAGGGTGCCGGCCTGCCGCAGCGCCTCGGCCGCGGACGACGCGGTGCCTGCGACCGTCACGCCCTGCCGGCCGAGGATGCCGCGCACGGTTTCGAGGAAGGTCCTGTCGTCGTCGACCAACAGGCAACGCATGGCCACGACTTCAGCGTGTCGCCACAGCCGCATGCGGCGCATTGCGGATAGCCGGAATTACCTGCGGGTACTCCCGGGTCGCCAGCGGTATCCGGGGGCGGCTGCGGCTCGGGCCGTTCCCCGCTCGCCCAGGGTGCGGGCTTCGCCGTGCCCGTCGCCTCAGATGCCCCTCAGCCGATGAGGCAGGGCAAGGGGCTGGACGGAGCCCGGGGGACGGAGCCCGGGGCGGTGAAACCGGTCCTCTATGAGGTGGCGGTGCCCCGGTCCTCGATGAGCTTGTCCAGGTCACGGGCCTGCCCGTAACGGGCGCCGCGGGTCACGCCTCCGCCGCCGGTACGCCGCCTCCGCCGCCGGTACGCCGTCGCCCGCCGGTACGCCGTCGCCTGCCGCGATGCCGTCGCCGCCCACGACGCCGTGCCCGGCCGTGATGCCTTCCCGCGCGGTCAGCGCGCCGCCCAGCCGCCGCGCCGTCCGCGGCGCGGCAAGGACCCCGAGGACGGCCGCGAGCAGCCAGCCGCCCGCGACGATGGGGAACCAGCGGCCGTCCCCGGACGGGTAGGGGTAGACGTTCCGGTACAGGGTGTACCCGAGCACGACCACCGCCGCGACAGGGATCACGACCTGCCACATCGGCACCGCCGGCATCCTGCGCCGCACGAAGACGAGCAGCGTCATACCCACGGTGGCGAGCAGGTAGGCGACCAGCAGGATCAGCGTGCCGATCGTGCCGGACCACAAGAACGCGTTGGTGGCCAGCGCCGACGGCACCGACGACACGAGAACGTAGACGACGTAGATCACCGCGGTCAGCACGGTCACCACGAGGGTCGCGGCGGCGGGCGTGCCCCACCGCGACGCCGCCCCCACGTGGCGCGGGCCGAAGGAGTCCCGCGACATCGCGTAGACCATCCGCGCCGCGCCTACCGTGCACGCCAGGCAGCAGCCGAACGCGCTGACCGTGGTCCCCAGCGTGATCACGTTGCCCACCCAGGACCCGACGTACGAGGTGCCCAGCGAGCCGAGCAGCGACGGCGACGACCCGAACGCGGCGAGCCCCTTCGGGGACGTCCCGAAGCCCATCATCTCCGCGGCCGTGACCACCACGAAGTACGCACCGCCGAAGATCGCCACGCCCATGATCGCCCGCGGGATGTCCCTCGACGGGTTGCGCGCCTCCTCGCCGAGCGTGGCGGACGCCTCGAACCCGGCGAAGGACAGGAAGCCGAACACCACGCCGAGGAACAGCGCCGATATCCCGGTGCCCGGCGAGAGGCTGAACACGCTCCAGGTGAAGCGGCTGCCTCCCGGGGCGTTGCCCGCGATCAGCCGCACGAGCACGACCGCGGTGACGATGAGGATGAGCGTGACCGTGGCGGCCTCCACGATCAGCAGCACGTTCGTGCCGCGGCGGGCCGGCAGGGCGGCCAGCACGAGCGCCAGGGCCAGCGCCACGCCGACGAGCAGCATCGGGGACCAGGCCGGCTGGTTCGTCCAGATGCCAAGCGAATCGAGCAGCCCGGTGCCGAATATCCCGGCCGCGGCCGCGGTCGTCACCGCGTAGAACGTGTAGGTGCCCACCAGGCCCCAGCCGGCGATCACGCCCGCCCGCGGGCCGAGCGTCGCGCCGACGAACGCGTAGACCGACCCGGAATGCCGGAAGTACTGGCAGAGCCGGACGAACGTGTAGGCGACGAGCAGCACGCCGAAGGCGGCGATGAGGAACGCGAGCGGCACCGCCCGCCCGGCGCCGATCGCACCCTGCGGGTTGATGTTCGCGGCCATGCTCGGCGCCATCAGCGCCAGTGACAGGCCGACCGCCTGCCAGACCGAAAGTGAGCGCTTCAGCCCAGGCTCCTGAGCCTTCAGCCCCGGCTCCTGGGCCGGAGTCGTCGCCATCGCCACCTCCCGCGAGCGTGTTCGCTTTCTGAAGTGTGACCGATATGTTCGGGCCAGGGAAGGGGGCGCGGCGGGCTGACGCGATCTATCGCGTTAGGCGATACTGGTACCGGCGGACGACGGCGTGATCGGACGGGGTGGCGAGATAACGGTGCGGATAGAGGTGCTCGGCACGCTTCAGGTGCGTGACAGCGACGGCCGCCCGGTCAGGATCGGCGGCCACCGGGTCCGCGCGCTGCTGATCCTGCTGGCCCTGGACGCGGGCCACACGGTGCCGCCGCACGCGCTGATCGAGCGGCTGTGGCCCGATGACCGGCCCGCGGACGCCGCCAACGCCCTCCAGTCCCTGGTCTCCCGGCTGCGCGCCGCGCTCCGCCAGGCGGGGATACCCGCAGACGTGCTCGAGTCGTCCCCGGCGGGCTACCGGCTGGCGGTGCCGCCGGCCTGCGTGGACGCCGCGGCCTTCGAGGCCGCAGCCCGCGCCGGCGGCCGGGCGCTCGCGGCGGGCGACGCGCCGGGCGCGGCCCGGCTGCTCCGGGACGCGCTCGCCGCCTGGCGCGGACCCGCGCTCGCCGACGTGGCGGGGGAGGAGTTCGCGGCGGCGCCCGCCGCCCGCCTCGAAGAACTGCGGTCCACCGCGGTGCTCGACCGGATCGAGGCAGACCTGGCGCTCGGCGAGGGCAGCGGCCTGATCGGAGAGCTCAGGGAGCTGTGCGCCGCCGATCCGCTGGCCGAGCGGCCGCGCGCGCTCCTCATGCGCGCCCTCGCCGCCGCCGGCCGCCAGGCGGACGCCCTCGCGGTGTACGCCGATGCCAGGGAACTGCTCGCGGACCGGCTCGGGGTGGACCCGTCCCCCGCGCTTGAGCAGGTGTACCTCGCGGTCCTGCGGCAGGAGGTCCCCTTCCAGCCGCCCGCCGCGAAGCTGCCGCCCGCCGGCGCCGCCCTTCCCGGCTATCCCGAACGGACGCGAGAGTCTCCGGTGACAGGACCCGCGCGCCCGCCGGCCGGCCAGCGCCCGCCGACCAGCTTCATCGGCAGGGACGACGACGTCTCCGGCGTGCTGAAGAAGCTGGCCGAAGAGCGCCTGGTCACGCTCACCGGCCCCGGCGGCGTGGGCAAGACGCGGCTGGCGGCCGAGGCGGCAGCGCGGCTGTCCGTCCCGGCCTGGTTCGCCGAGCTCGCCGTGGTCAGCGAGCCGTCCGAGGTGCCCTACGCGGTGCTGGACGCGCTCGGCCTGCGTGAGCGCGTCATCGGCCGGCCCGGCGCCGAGGTGGCCGGCCCGGCGGGTCCGGTGGACCGGCTGTGCGACGCGCTCGCCGGCCGGGACGCGGTGCTGATCCTGGACAACTGCGAGCACGTGATCGATGCCGCCGCCGCCCTGGCCGCCCGCCTCGTGGCTGACTGCCCCCGGATCCGCCTGCTGGCCACGAGCCGCGAGCCGCTCAGGATCCCCGGTGAGACCCTCTGGCCCGTCGCTTCCCTGCCCGTCCCGTCACCACTCAGCGAGCCGGACGCCGCGGACGTCGCGGCGTCTCCCGCGGTGCGGCTGTTCCGTGACCGCGCGGCCGCCGTGCGGCCCGGGTTCACGGTGGACGCGGGCAACGCGGCCGCCGTGGCACGGATCTGCCGGATGCTCGACGGCATGCCGCTGGCCATCGAGCTGGCGGCTCCGTGGCTGCGCACCCTGACCGCCGCCCAGCTCGCCGAGCGGCTCGACGACCGGTTCGCGCTGCTCACCGGCGGCAGCAGGACGGCGCTGCCCAGGCACCAGACGCTCCGCGCCATGGTCGACTGGAGCTGGAACCTGCTCGCGGAACCGGAGCGGATACTCGCCCGCCGCCTCGCCGTCTTTCCCGGCGGCGCGACGCTGACGGCGGCCGAGCAGGTCTGCGCGGACGCGGCGCTGGCGCGTGGCGCGGTGCTGCCCGCGCTGTCCGGCCTGGTCGGCAAGTCGCTTCTCACCGCCGTCGACGAGGGCTCAGGCCCCAGGTACCGGATGCTGGACACGGTGCGGGCCTACTGCCTGGAGCGGCTCGCCGACGCGGGGGAGGAGAGGCGGGTCAGGGACGCGTTCGCGGGCTACTACCTGCGCCTGGCCGAGACCGCCGACCCGCTGCTGCGCACCGCCGACCAGGTCCGCTGGTTCCACGAGCTGATCGCCGAGCAGGACAACGCGCACGCCGCGCTGCGCTGGGCGATCGCCAGGCGCGACGCGGACACCGCGCTGCGGCTGGTGCGGGCGCTCGGGTACTACTGGGTCCAGCGCGGGCACGGTGAGGGCGACACGCTGTCCCGCGAAGTCCTGGCGCTGGAGCCGCCGTCCCCGCCTACGCCGCGGATCGCCGAGGCCCGGGTGATCTGCGCGCTGCTCGCGGCGGGATGGTCGTGGGACATCGAGTCGGTCAGGGAGCCGCTGACCCAGGCCATCGCCGCGCTCGGCGACCGGGGGGCCGACTATGCGGCCCTGCACCCGCTGGTGGCCCTGGCGGAGCCGATGCTGATGCAGTACCAGGGTGAGCACGAGCGCGCGCAGGCCCGGTTCGAGCGGTACGCCGAGGCGCGGGACCCGTGGCTGCGGGCGATGGGGCGGTTGTACCGCGCGTCACATGCCAGCGAGCTCGGCCGGCTGGAAGGGGCCGAGGAGGACTGCCGCGCGGCGCTGCGCGAGTTCCGTGACCTGGGCGAGAAGTGGGGAATCGCCATCACGCTTGCCCAGCTGGCCGAGTTCACCGAGCTGCGCGCGGACCACGCCGCCTCGATCGCCGCGCTCGAAGAGGCCGTGACCGTCGGCCGCGAGTTCGGCGGCTGGGGAGACCTGTCCTACGTGGACGCGAAGCTCGCGGTCATCCGGGCGCGGACGGGTGAGACCGCCCTCGCCCGCGCCCGCCTGGAGGAGGTCCGGCGTACCGCCGTGGCCCGGGGCGGCCACGTCGACACCGACCGGTGGGTCACGTTCATGCGCGCCGAGCTGGCCTGGCGGGAGGGCGACTTCCCCGCCGTGATCTCCTGCTGCACGGCGGTGCTCGCCTCGATCGAGGGCAACAGGGCGCCATGGTGGCAGTCGCTGCGCGCGCAGGTCAAGGCCAGGCTCGCCATGGCGCTGCTCGAGCGGGGAGACACGCGGCGGTGCGGGGAGCTGCTCGGCGAGGCGTTGCAGGCCGCGGCCGCCTGGGTTGAGCACCCGGCGCTCGCCGCGGTCCTCGACGCCTGCGCCGCCTGCGTCCTGCGCCGCGGCCGGGACGGCGATGCCAGCCTCGCCGCCCGGCTGCTCGGCGCGGCACACGCGGTCCGCGCCGCCTTCGACGAGAGCAGCCTGGACGCCCCGGCCGCGCGGGCCGCGGCGCGAGCCGCGCTCGGCGAGCCCGCCTTCGACGCCGCCTACCAGCGCGGCCGGGAGCTGGACTACCCGGCCGCGCTGGCGTTCGCCCGTGAGGCGCTCGATGGCGGCTGACGCGCTGCTGCCGCTCGGGGCCGGCGCAGGCAGGCGTCAGGTCCGGCGCAGGTAGGCGCGGACGGCGAGCGGCGCGAACACCACGAAGATGGCCAGCGCCCACAGCAGCGACCTGGTCACCGGTGTGGCGGCCGGGCCGCCGGTGAGCAGGGCGCGCCCGGCCTCGGTCAGGTAGGTGACCGGGTTGACCTTGACGAACGCCTGGAGCCAGCCCGGCATCTTCGCCGACTCCGTCAGGATGTTGCTGCCGAAGACCAGCGGGAACATGAGCAGGAAGCCCCATAGCTGCACGCCTTGCGCCGATTTCACCAGCATGCCGACCATGGCGGAGAACCAGCACATGGCGAGCGCGAACACGAGCAGCAGCAGGCACCCCATGGCCGCGGCCAGCGGGCTGGTCTGTACGCGGAACCCGAGGATCATCCCGAAGCCGAGCGTCACCGCCACCGAGATGAGGTAGCGGACCATGTCGCCACCGATCGCGCCGGCCAGCGGCGCCCAGCGGGCGATCGGCAGGGCGCGGAACCGGTCGAACACGCCGGTGGCGACGTCCTGGCTGAGCATCATGCCGGTGCCGAGGGTGGCGAACACCACGGAGAGCACCATGATGCCCGGCAGCGAGAACTGGAGGTACTGGTGCGTGCCGCCGGCGATCGAGCCGCCGAAGACGTAGGTGAACAGCACCAGGTACATGATCGGCTGGAGCAGCAGCCCGAACAGGTCCTCCGGGTTGGTCCTGAGCTTGAGCACGCTCCGCCAGGCCAGCGTGAACGAGTTCCGCAGGCCGGTCACCGGGCCGAGCCGCCGGGCGGGGACAAAGGTCGTCATCGGGCACTCCTGCTCAGTTTCCGCCGTCCGGTTGCCTCGGCCGGCTCGTTGTCCCTGGGGTTCTCAGCGCGGTGACCGGTCAGGGCCAGGAACACCTCGTCCAGGCTGGCCTTGCGGAGCGCGAACTCGGCGAGCTCGATGCCCCTGTCGTCGAATTCGCGGACCAGCTCCGGTAGCAGCCGGCCGTCGCTGACCTGGACGGTCACCCGGCCGGACTCGTCGCTGACCGCGGGCGCGCTCTCCGTCCGCTGCCCGAGCAGCGCCGCGACCACGCCGAGGTCGGCCCGGTCGGCGGGGCAGACCTCGAGCACCTGCCGTCCGGTCCTGGCCTTGAGCTCATCGGGTGAGCCGGTCGCGATGACCTTCCCGCGGTCGATGACCGCGATGTCGTGCGCGAGCTGGTCGGCCTCCTCCAGGTACTGGGTGGTGAGCAGCACGGTCGTGCCGTCGGCCACCAGCTGGCGGATCAACGCCCACACCTCGTTCCTGCTGTGCGGGTCGAGACCGGTCGTCGGCTCGTCCAGGTACAGCACCCGGGGCTGTCCGACGAGGCTGGCGGCCAGGTCCAGCCTGCGCCGCATCCCGCCGGAGTAGGTCTTCGCCGGCCGGCCGGCCGCCTCGGTGAGCTCGAACCGCGCGAGCAGCCCGGCCGCGCGAGCGCGGGCCCCGGCACGGGACATGCCGAGCAGACGCCCGATCATGATCAGGTTGTTCGTGCCGGAAAGGCCCTCGTCCACGGACGCGTACTGGCCGGTCAGCCCGATAAGCTGGCGCACCTGGTGCGCGTCCCGCCCGACGTCGTACCCGCAGACCCGTGCCTCGCCGCCGTCCGGCCGCAGCAGCGTGGCGAGTATCCGCACGGCGGTGGTCTTGCCCGCGCCGTTCGGGCCGAGCAGCCCGAGCACGGTGCCCGCCCGCGCGGTCAGGTCCACCCCCGCGAGCGCCGTTGTCTTGCCGAACCGCTTGACGAGGCCGCGGGCCTCGATCGCGTTGGTTTCCTCTCCCATGGCCCCATAGTCACCGCCCCCGCTGTCAACCCCCGCACAGCCCGCTGCCAGCCCCGGCACGGATGGCTGCCAGCCCCGGCACGGATGGCTGCCAGCCCCGCACCCCCGCCGTCACGAGAGGCCGCCCGGCCCCGGAAAGCGAAAAAACCTTCATTATGAAGAAAAAAAACGGTATAAGTACGAAAATCTTTCACGATCATGAGCGCAGCGCCGGACTCTCAAGTCAGGGTTCCGGCAAATCAACGTAAAACGGGCGTCGTACCGTGCGGCGGGGAGCCGGGGTGGCCGGAATGCGGCACGGCCGGTGCGGGTGCCGCCCGAGGGGCACATCCCGCGCCCCCGCCGTCTCCCCGCCGCGCCCCGCCGCGTCCCCGTCGCCTTCCTGCCGCGCCCCGCCGCGTCCCCGTCGCCTTCCTGCCGCGCCCCCGCCGCGCCCCGCCGCGCCCGGCGGGGGACATCGTCCAGGCAGTGCTGGAGGGGCCGGGACGAGGCCCACCGGTCACGCCAGCCACCCTGGGTGCTGTCCGTCGGGTGCCCCGGCGCCGGAT
>Ga0209061_1005080_pt1 | contig 11899 bp, 8 predicted proteins | sample Coa_R1_10_FD_187157 | JGI IMG/M metagenome (GOLD analysis project Ga0209061, IMG submission 187157) | Surface soil microbial communities from Centralia Pennsylvania, which are recovering from an underground coalmine fire - Coalmine... | ecosystem: Environmental > Terrestrial > Soil > Unclassified...
GTGACAATTATGAACAAGCGGTGGCCGACGTCAAATCGGCCATTTGCTTCCGTATCGAGACCTTGGGGAAAGAAGTGTTAGACGTCGAAATCACCTGTGTTGGGGGCCTTTGTCGCCGAGGCAGAGGTGACGATGTAATGGCAAAATTTCCCAAAGACACTCCCAGGCAGCGCGTCATCAAGGTATGAGAAATGCCTAGGCTGCCAGCTGGTTCATGAGCATGAGTACATTGCGATGGTATGGAACAACACGGATGGTACTCAGATACTCTTGGCTATGCCAAATCATCGGTTGCTCAAAGGTTCAACGCTGCGAATGATTTGCACCCAGGCGAATATTCTCCGCAAGGAGTTCCTGCGCGCTTATCGGGAAGCATGAGCAAGGCTATTGCAGTCTATCTTGCGGTCGTCTGCTCCGCTCCATGCCCAGAAAAGCATCGGGCGGATTACACAGTAACTCCGGATGGAACAGTCCCAAATGGGTCCGCCGCAGCAGAAAATCGGCAGGCATCACTGCCATTTCATGATCGCGTTGATAAGTGAATTCAGCGAGAATATCGGGTTCGTCTGCCACGACGCGCTGGCTCAGCGTCGGATCGTGGTGCAGATAATCCGCCACTTCTATGGCACGCCGGCCATAGCGTTCGACGAGGTGCGTCGCTGTTTCTTCAGTTAAGTGACAAGTAGATGTCAGTGTGCGAATCGTCGAGGTTCGGAATTGCGGCCACGGCTGGTGCGGCGCGCCGTCCAGGCGAAACGAGCGTGTGCGACAGCGGCGCGACAGACCCAGACGACGGGCCACCATATCGGTGATGACCTCGGCCATGTGCCGATAGGTGGTATACTTGCCACCGGCTGCAGTCAACAATCCCGAAGGCGAAGCGTGCAAGTGAAATTCGCGCGACAGGTCCGACGGCTGGCCGGGCCGCGAGCGAATCAGCGGACGTAAGCCGGCAAAACTATTCCGCACATCTGAAGCGGACAGCGGCGGTGTGAAATAATGATTGAAGCCGGCCAACAGATATTCAATATCTTCCGGGGCAACACTCAGCTTGTCGGGGGAATTGTCCCAGACGGTATCCGTGGTGCCGAGCAGGGTCTTGCGTCCAAAGGGCAGGACGAAGAAGACGCGGCCATCGGCGGGATGCAGCAGCAGAAACGCGGCCGATAGCTGGCGATCGGGCAAGATCAGATGCACGCCCTTAGTTGGCCGCAGCAGCGGTTCGCCATCCTCACCAGCCAGGCGGCGCACAGCATCGCTCCACGGGCCGGTTGCGTTGAGTACTTGTTTGGCAGTGATGGCTAATTCCTCGCCACTGAGGCGATCGACGGCCCGCACACCGCGGATAACGCCGCCGGAGAAATCGAACGCGATCGCTTCGACATAGTTGGCGACGATCGCGCCATGCAGCGCTGCCGTGCGCAGCACTTCCAGACACAAGCGGGCGTCATCCATCTGCGCGTCGAAATACTCGGCTCCGCCGCGTAACCCTTCCGATCGCAATGCAGAAAACTCGCGGCGCAGATGCGGCAGCGCAATCGCTCGGCTGCGGCGAATGTTGCGAGCGCCGGCAAGAATATCATAAAGGATTAAGCCGATCCGAAATCGCCACGAGCTTACGCGTGCGCCTTCATAGAAGGGCAACACAAAGCGTAGCGGGTGGACGAGGTGGGGAGCGTTATACAGCAGCCGGCCACGCTCGTGCAGCGCTTCATAAACGAGGTGGAAATCACCGTTCTCCAGGTAACGTAGACCGCCGTGAGCCAGCTTCGACGATCGGCTGCTGGTGCCGGAGGCGAAATCGCCTTTGTCGATAAGGGCAACGCGCAAGCCGCGCAGCGCGGCATCGAGAGCGACGCCGGCGCCGGTGATGCCGCCGCCGAGGATTAGCAAGTCGAAAGCTCCTTCCGTTAGCGCTTCCGGCATTCGTTTCATGCGACCGCACCCCGTTTCTCACGCCAGCAGCTTGTGGACAATTCGGCCATGCACGTCGGTCAGGCGGAAGTCGCGGCCCTGGAAGCGATAGGTCAACCGGGTGTGGTCGAAACCGAGCAGGTGCAACAGGGTAGCGTGCAGGTCGTGAACGTGAACGCGGTCCTCGACGACGTTGAAGCCAAATTCATCGGTCTGGCCGAGCGTCAGTCCCGGCTTGATGCCGCCGCCGGCCATCCACATGGTGAAGGCATTGGGGTGATGATCGCGGCCATCATCGCCGCCGCCCTGTACCATCGGCGTGCGGCCAAACTCGCCGCCCCACAGCACGATCGTGTCCTCCAACATGCCGCGCTGTTTCAGATCGCGCACCAGGGCAGCACAGGCTTGATCGGTGTTCTTGCAGTTCTTGGCGAGGTCTTTCTTGAGATTGCCGTGCTGGTCCCAGGCTTCATGGAACAGCTGCACGAAGCGCACGCCGCGTTCCAAGAGCCGCCGCGCCAAGAGGCAGTTGTTGGCAAACGACGGTTTGCCTGGCTCGGCGCCGTACATCTGGAGGATGTGCTTCGGCTCTCGAGACAAATCCATCAGTTCCGGAGCACTCGTTTGCATACGATAGGCCATCTCGAATGAGTTGATGCGCGTGGCAATTTCCGGATCGCCGACCACATCGAGATGGCCCTGATTGAGGTGCTGGATCGTATCGAGCGATTCGCGCTGGATTGAGGCATCGATGCCGCGTGGATTGGACAGATAGAGCACCGGATCGCCGCTGCTGCGGAACAATACCCCTTCATAGACTGTAGGCAAAAAGCCACTACCCCAGTTGGAGTTGCCGCCGCTCGGCCCCTTCGAGCCGGAGCTGAATACGACGAAGGCCGGTAAATCGCGCGTCTCGCTGCCGAGGCCGTAGGTCACCCAGGCGCCGAAGCTCGGCCGGCCAAACTGCTGCGTGCCGGTGTTCATGAAAATCTGCGCCGGCGCATGGTTGAAGGCGTCTGTCACCATCGATTTGACGATGGCAATGTCATCGACGACTGTGGCCAGGTGTGGCAATAATTCGGACAATTCCGCTCCACATTGACCGTGTCTGGCAAACTTAAACTTTGGACCTAGCAGCTTGGAGTTGGGGTTGATGAAAGCGGCGCGATAGCCTTCGATTAAATGTTTGGGCGGCAGCGTGCCGTCGTATTTGGCCAGCTGCGGCTTGTAATCAAATAGCTCCAGATGGCTGGGAGCACCGGCCATAAACAAAAAGACAACGCGCCTGGCCCGGGCCTTGTAGTGCGGCTGTTTGACGGCTAACGGGCCGCCCCCCTCTTCCCCCCCCAATTGGGAGGGAGAAGAGGAGGGCGCGGCGAAACCGGCTTGGCGTAGCAGTTCGCCCAGGGCAATCGCTCCCAAGCCCACGCCGCACTGACGGAAGAACCAGCGGCGCGTGACGAGCTTCGGGTCTTGGCCGCGGTAAAGATGCATCTGACAATTCATAGGATCGCGCCCTCAAATTTCTGGGGTGGCCATCTGTTGATGATTATACATGTTATGGACGATTGGGAAACCTGCGGCGAACGGGGTTGGGTAAACGCTCGGAGAAGCTCTCTCTGGGGCGTTTACACAATCCCTATCGCTGCAGATTGGTAAGATGAAGGGCAGAGTTGGGTGTCCCTCTTGATTTGAGCGAGCGGGGTTGCGTTAGTGCCCCAAGCAGGCTTTATCTCCCCCACCAGGGGGGAGGGAAAAGATCGCTCGCACGGAAGCCCTCCTCCACGCCCAAATCAAGAGAGACGCCCGGATGAGTACGCTGGAATTGACACGTTGAAAACAGTTACTACAATCCATGACTCACCCGTGAGGCACATTCTTTGTTGGTCCTAACGAGAAAGCGACAACCGTGTCTGCACCACAAGATCCGTTCGAGGCCGTTCGCCTGGAAAAACTGCATGCCATCGAGGCGCTCGGGCTCGATCCGTGGGGCGGTCGTTTCGATGGCCATCAGTCCATCGCTGCCGTCTTGGCCCTGCCGGCTGACTTGCCAGAGGGGCAGCGGCCGCGCGTCCGTATCGCCGGACGCATTGTCAGCCGCCGTGAAGGTGGCAAGGTCCATTTTCTCGATCTCAAGGATTGGTCCGGCACGCCGGCCTTCCGCGAGATCAAGGGCGAACGCGAAGGCGAGGTAGAAAAAGTTCTCGATTTGAGCAGCCGCGTTCAAGTCATGGTAGGACAAAGGCAAGTCGGCGAAACCGGCTGGCAACTGGCGCAGCAGCTCGATCTGGGTGATTGGCTCGGTGTAGAGGGCACGTTTGGCAAGACCCGGCGCGGCGAGCCGACCGTCTTTGCCGACAAACTGACGTTTCTGGGCAAATCGCTGTTGCCGCATCCGGATAAGTTTTACGGTTTGCACGACCTGGAGCATCGGCTGCGGCATCGCTACCTGGATCTGGTCCACAATCCGGAGACGCTTGACCGTGCCCGCAAGCGCATCCTGATTGTGCGGACCATGCGGCGCTTCCTCGATGAGCGCGGTTTCTGGGAGGTGGAGACGCCGACACTGCACGCTCTTGCCGGTGGTGCAGCGGCCCGGCCGTTCATCACGCACCACAACGCCCTGGACATTGACCTGTATCTGCGCATCGCCCTGGAATTGCATCTGAAGCGCCTGTTGGTCGGCGGCATCGAGAAAGTGTATGAGATTGGCCGGGTCTTCCGCAATGAAGGCATTAGCCCACGGCATAACCCGGAGTTCACCATGATGGAACTGTATCAGGCTTATGGCGATTACCGCTCCATGATGGACCTGACCGAAGAGCTGATCGTTGCCTGTGTGCAGTCTCTCGGCGGCGGCTTGAAGTTGCCCTACGGCGAGCAGACCATCGATTTCACGCCGCCCTGGCAGCGTAAGACTTACGCCGAACTGTTCGAGAAACATGTCGGCGTCTCCATGCATGATGCCGACGCTGTCCGCCGCGCCGCCGACCGGGAAGGTTTTCCGACCGCCGGCAAGGACCCGGCTGTCCTTGTGCATCATCTGTTCGAGGAACACGTGGAGGACAGGCTGCATGGCCCTGTGTTTGTTTACGATTATCCCGCTCCGCTTTGTCCTTTGACCAAGCGGAAGCGCGACAATCCAGCTATCGCCGAGCGTTTCGAGTTGTATGTGTGTGGCATGGAATTGGCCAATGCCTACACAGAATTGAACGATCCGATCACGCAAGAGCAAACGTTTCGGATGCAGTTGGCCGGACTGCCGGAGGAAGAGTCGATGGCCAAGATGGACGAAGATTTCATCCGCGCCCTGCGCCACGGCATGCCGCCGGCCGGCGGCCTCGGCCTCGGCATTGACCGCCTGGTCATGTTGCTGACCAATACGCCGACTATCCGCGACGTCATCCTGTTCCCCTTGCTTCGCCCCGAGAAAAAAGTGAACTAACCACACCGTCACAGAAAACCCAGAGAAAAAACACAGAAAAGAAAAATAAAAGAGCTAAGAGTTAACGGAAGAAACACTCTCTCTCCTTGTGGGGGAGAGTTCGAGGAGGGGCTAGAACTCCTTAGCTGAAGGATACTTCCTCCCATCCCAGTCCTCCCCCACAAGGGGGTAGGGGGCCACTCGCCCTAAGAAAGTGATGCAGGAAGCACAAAGTTTTTTTCTTTTCTTCGCATTTCTTTCTGTGTTTTTCTCTGTATTCTCGGTGATTCTGGGGTTTGTTCTTTGTTGAGGTGAGACGTGTATAAATTGCTGCTATGCTGGCGATATTTGCTGACCCGCTACCTGGCCTTGGTGTGCATTGTCAGTGTCATGCTCGGCGTGGCCACGCTCATCGTTGTCAATAGTGTCATGGCCGGCTTCAGCACCAAGCTGCGTGAACGGCTGCATGGTCTGCTCTCCGACATTGTCATCGAAGCCCATGATTTTCAGGGCTTTGCCAATCCCGAAGGCAAGATGGCCCTCATTCAGTCGGACCCTTTCCTCAGCCAGCGCATCGAAGCCATGACGCCGACCCTGGAAATCTTCGGCATGATTCAGTTCAACTGCAACGGCACAGCTATCGCCCGACCGGTACATATCATCGGTATCGACCCGGCCGGCCGTGCCCGTGTCGGCGGCTTCGCGGAGCATCTGTTGCTTCACAAAGGCAAACCGTCCTTCGAGCTAAGTTCCGAAGCGCGGGAACGTCAGCACGCGCTGCATCCGCCGCATCGCCTCGACCGTATCGCCGCTATGTTGCTGCCACCGCCGCCGGACGACAAACCGGCTCCCGTGCCACCGCCGTCGAGCGAGTCGCCGCCCTCTACTATTATCATCGGCTATGCCATCGCTCACTTCCGCGCCAAACTCAATCCCGATACTCCTCCAGAGGAGGTGCGTACACTGGCGCCCGGCGATGATGTCATCATCACTACCATCAAAGGCCACGGTCTTAATGGTCGAGAACTCAGCCCCGTCCAATGGCGCTGCGCTGTTTGTGATTATTTCAAATCGGAAATGAGCGAGTATGATGCCAATTACGTATTTGTTCCGATCGAAGAATTGCAGCGCTTGCGGGCTATGCCGAACCGCGCCACCAGTATTCAAATTCGTATCAAAGACTATCGCGATCTCCATGCAGTCAAAGAGCGCTTGCAAGCCTTGCTCCCGGCTCATTGGGAATTGGCTGTTCATACCTGGGAAGACAAACAGGGACCACTCTTAGCCGCCATCAGCATCGAGAAAGGTATTCTCAATGTGCTGTTATTTATGATTATTGCCGTGGCCGGTTTTGGCATTCTCGCTATTTTCTCGATGATTGTCGTCGAGAAGACGCGCGACATCGGTATCCTCAAGGCGTTAGGTGCTTCCAATCGGGGGGTACTGAACATTTTCCTCAGTTATGGCCTGCTGCTCGGCGCCGTGGGTGCAGTTCTTGGTTCTGCCATTGGTACGGCCATTACCATTTACATCAATGAAATCGAGCAATTCCTGACTAAATGGACAGGACATGAATTGTTCGATCGTTCGGTTTATTACTTCAATGAAATTCCAACCGATTTAAATCCAGGGAGCGTACTGGTCATCAACCTGGGTGCAGTGGCTATTGCAGTGTTATTCAGCGTACTGCCGGCGCTGCGTGCCGCCCTGCTACACCCGGTGCGAGCGCTACGGTATGAATGATTCCCGACGGGCCACACCACAGAGTCACAGAGCACACAGAGACAAGAACAAGAGAATATAGAGAAAAAAACAGAGAATTATTTAAAATTAAAAGGATCTTAGTTATCTAGATATTTTGCTCCCTATTTTCTGTTTTTTCCTTCTCTGTATTCTCTGTGGCTTTGTGGTTCGATTTTCTGGAGATGTAAGCGATGCTTGATAATCTGCCTCTGCTGGCGGCGGTCAATCTTCACAAGACCTATCGCAAGCACGCCATCGAAGTGCCGGTGTTGACCGGGGTGGATCTGGAAGTATTTGCCGGCGAGTTTCTCAGCATCGTCGGCAGCTCCGGCAGCGGCAAGAGCACGTTGTTGCATCTGCTTGGCACCCTCGACAAGCCCGATGAGGGGCGCATTCTTCTGGATAGCGAGCGCATCGATAATCTGCCGGCTGAGCAGCGCGATCGGCTGCGCAATGAGACGTTCGGATTCATTTTCCAGTTCTACCACCTGTTACCGGAGCTGACCACACTGGAAAATGTGTTGATGCCGAAAATGATTGCTTTGCCGGTACGCGGCTGGTTCCGCCAGCGCCGCTCCCTTAAGCAGCAGGCTATCGAATTGCTCGATCGCGTCGGTCTTGGCCATCGTCTGCACCACAAGCCGCGTGAGCTGTCCGGCGGCGAGATGCAGCGCGCTGCTATCGCTCGCGCCCTCATCAACCGTCCACGTATCTTGTTGGCCGATGAGCCGACTGGCAACCTCGATGCCGATAAGGGGGCCGAAATCATTCGCCTGCTCCGTGACTTGAACCGGCAGGATCGGCTGACTATCATCATGGTGACGCACAATATGGAAATTGTCGGCAATACGGATCGGGTGGTGCGCTTAGTCAAGGGGCGGGTGGAAGAAGCGACAAATGGCGAGCGGCCGGCGTTAGCCGGCTGGTCGGCCCTGCCAGCCGGCTAACGCCGGCCGCTCCCTGTTCGGGAGGCTAGCGATGAATCAGGTGTGGATCAATGGCAAACTGCTCAACAGATCAGAGGCCAAAATCAGTGTCTTCGATCATGGTTTGCTTTACGGCGACGGCGTTTTCGAGGGCATCCGGATTTACGGCGGCAAAGTCTTTCGCCTCCCCGAACATATCGAGCGCCTCTATGACAGCGCCCGTCACATATTCCTGGAAATTCCGCTAGACCGCGAACAGATGACACAGGCCGTCCTCGATACGGTCAGGGCCAACGCCAAACCTGAGGGCTACATCCGTCTCGTGGTTACGCGCGGTCTCGGTACGCTTGGACTCGATCCGCAGAAATGTTCCGGTCCACAAGTCATCATCATTGTAGATGACATTCGCCTCTATCCGGCGGAATTTTACGAAAAGGGTCTACGGGTCATCACAGCTTCCGTCATCCGCAATCATCCCAATGCGCTGAACCCGCGCATCAAATCTCTGAATTATCTCAATAATATCCTCGCCCGAATCGAGGCCGATCGTGCCGGCTGTCAGGAAGCGATCATGCTCAATCACAATGGCGAAGTTGCCGAGTGCACCGCCGACAATATCTTCCTGGTCAAGCACGGCATCCTGCGCACGCCGCATCTGGCCGCTGGCATTCTCGAAGGTATAACGCGCAACCTTGTTATAGAGTTGGCCCGCGAGGCGAAAATTCCTGTGCAAGAAATGGCCCTGACGCGCCATGATGTCTACAGCGCTGATGAATGTTTCCTGACCGGCACCGCCGCCGAGGTGGCGCCCATCGTTGAGTGCGACGGCCGGCCCATCGGCAACGGCAAGCCCGGTCCTATCACCTGGCAATTGCGCGAGCGATTTCATCAACTGGTGCAGCAAGAACGGAACGATTCGGAAGCATAAGCGGCTTTATTGGTCCGAATGGCGAATTACCAATCGTTCGTGGGTGCGGAACGTCTCGACGATCAGTCCGCTGGCATGGCTGCGGACGGTAACGGCGCCATGCTGATGCGTGTCCAGCACGTGTGCTCCGACTTGTTGGTAGCGCTGCTGTACTTCGCGCGAAGGAGGCGGCCGGCCCTGGCAAGAGATGACGACGCGCGGCTGTGCCCACTGGGCCAACGCTGCTGTGTTGGTGAGGGGGCTGCCGTGATGCGGCGCCATCAGTACCTCGACCGGATGTGGTGGCCACTCGTGGAGGACACGCTGCAATCCTTGCCCTTCCAGGTCGCCGGTCAGCAGAATCGTGTGTCCGGCGTGGCGAATGAGAAGCACCAAACTGCGAGCATTCTCATTGCCATCGGGACCGATGGCTGGCGGATGTAGTACTTGCAGCACCACAGCGCCGGCTGTCAGGCGATCACCCGCTTTAACGATCCGCATCGGGATGTGACGTTCGCGCAGGATACGAAGAGCGAATTGCACACCCGGCACGGGCTTAACTGCAAAGGTGGGTGTGAACGTCACTTGGCCGATGACAAAACGGTCGAGCAGATCCACGATGCCGTTGAAATGATCGAGGTCGGCGTGCGAGAAGATCACTTCATCGATGCGGCGAATGCCGCGCTGCCAGAGGAATGGAGCGATCTGCCGCCGCGCCACTTCAGGACCGACAAGCGAGCCGGCGTCATAGAGGAGGGTGCGTCCGTCCGGCGTCTCGAGCACCGTGCAACCGCCGTGGCCGACGGCGAGGAAGGTGCAGCGCAGCTCATCACTCGGCAGACGCGTGGCTCCGGCGGCCAGGCCAACACATAACCATCCCAAGCCAGCGACGCTCGCCCAGCGCCAACGACGCCGCAACGGCTCCTGGGTCAACACCGCCAGCAAGCCGAGGTAGAAAATCCAGAGCCACCAATCGGGGATTGATCCAATGTAAAAATAAGCATACGGCAAACGATCGCCGCGATCAACAAGGAATTCACAAGTGGCGAGACTGTACCGAAGTATTGGCGAAAGTAGCGCTATCAGCGGTATACAAACTATTCCCATCAACAAAAGAAGAAAACCGGCGAACAAAGCCACCGTCGTCAGAAGGACGAGCGGCGGCCCCAGCAGCAAACCGGCAGGTGAGATCATTTGGTAACGAGACGCTGCCAAGGGCGTGATAGCTAACCAGGTCAGCGCCGTGAGTGCATAGCTCTCGAACAGACACCTACCCAGACGGCGCAGTATTCGCTGCCAGGCCGGCCGTGTCTCGTCGATCAAATGGGCCAACGGATCTTCCTCACGCCTCCAGAGCATCTGCACGCCCCAGGTCAACACAGCAACCGATAGAAACGATAACAGACAGCCGGACGTGAACAGGTCTGTCGGATTGACGAAGGCAACAGCGATCCACGATAGGGCCAATAGATTGGCCGGCAGCACACGGCGGCGCAGGACCATGGCCCCGCATGCGGCGCAAACGGCCACTGCCGAACGCAGCGCCGGCGGGCGTCCGCCGCTAAGCAGAGCATACCCCAACACCGCCAGCGCTACCATCCACGCTCCATGACGCTGCCGAACCCCCAGGCGCGGCAGTGCGAACCACAGAAAACCAGCCAAAATCACCAAATGCTGTCCCGAAATAGCTAAAACGTGAAGGACACCAGTACGGATGTACTTGTCCCAGTCGGCGCGGCTCATGCTGGCGTCTTCGCCCAAAAGCAGCGCACAAGCCAGCCCTTCTTGCTGCGGCGGCAGTGTCGTACGCAGGATTCGCAGACCACGGCCGCGGACCCCGGCCAGCCAGCCCTGCAACGATGTCGGCCAGCCGCGCTCGAGGCGCGTCACGGCTTGCGACGTCTTACGCACTGTCAGCACGGTGCGGATTCCCTGATCGCGCAGGTAGCTGGCGAAATCGAACTCGCCGGGATTGCCCGATGGCGTGGCGCGGATCAGTTGACCTACGACGTCCACCTCATCGCCGCAATGCAGTTCCGGCCAATCTTCAACGCCAACCATGCGCACCCGGCCGGACGCAGCCAGCCAATTACCACCGCTGCGGATCTCGTGGACGCGCAGGACCGCCACGGTCTCGCCGCCGCGAGCCAGAGAGCGCAACGGCTCTTCCGGCAGAACGTGATGGCGGACCGGCTCGTCGTCGAGAACGCCGCGCACCTGCACGGGCCTCGGCTCATCCTTGGCGTAATGAAAAATGTCATTCGCCGCGTAGCTGGTGCGGCGATAGTGGTGATACCCCGCTCCGAAGGCAGCGCCGGCCAGGGCCAGATAGACCAACGGCAAGCCCGCATGTGAACTGGCCCGCGCGCAAAACCACGCCGCCAGACAGGTCGCCGCCGCGAGCAAACTCACCGGCAGAGGCAGCGAAAGCTGTCGATCCAGCAGGATACCGCCACTCAGCGCCAACGCCGCTGGCACCAAGGGCGAGCGCCAGATGCTGCGCGGCAACCGGGCATCCAGTACCGACTGTGTCGGTACGGCAGAAGTGTTCGCCGAAGCAGCCGGACTCAGAGACATGATTCCACGCTCTCCTTGATCCGAGATCCGATGCTATCTCAGCGATTGTCGCTGTTTTCTGGTTGGAGAGCAAGGAGCAAGTGGGAGAAAATGGAGATGTGCTATCCGGTGTTGCCCAATCCGGTGCCGCCCGCGTCTTGCAAGCATACCTGCCGCGGTTGCACAGCTTCATGGAGAACATGGTGTGCGGGAGGGCGTGCAAGGAAGGATGAGCGGGGCATGGCAACGCCCTGGTGAAATTCCCACCGGGGCGTTGCCATGCCCCGCTCGCTGGTGAGGGGTGCGTCGGCGACATTGCCCGGTTCCCCTCGCGCCCTGTTATCGCAAGCGCGAAATCAAGCCTTTCTTGATTCCCTCACCGATGTTGTTTTTGCCGAGATAAATGCTCCAAACTGCCCGTGAGAAGTC
>Ga0209061_1005081_pt1 | contig 11898 bp, 12 predicted proteins | sample Coa_R1_10_FD_187157 | JGI IMG/M metagenome (GOLD analysis project Ga0209061, IMG submission 187157) | Surface soil microbial communities from Centralia Pennsylvania, which are recovering from an underground coalmine fire - Coalmine... | ecosystem: Environmental > Terrestrial > Soil >...
CATCGTTCACCCTCCCGGTGATGGTGTTTTGAGTTCTTCCAAAACTTCTATAACACACATCCCGTGGAGGGTGTTCGCTTTTTCTGACGCTTCTCCTCGCGTCAATCTCGATTCCTGGGAGATATTTTGACACTCTGTTTACACAGAAATGACTTCGGCTGTTTTTTTCAGGCTCGGCGGGCGTCTCGGAGCAGCCTGAGACCTTGCTATTGGGCGGAAATGGGAAATCCGATCAAAGTTTTCACGGCCACAGGCTCGCCGTTTAACCTTGCCGGGCGAAACGCCCACCTGGCGAGCGCTTCCGTCAGGGAGGAAGCAAATTGGGCATCCGGACTCTGCAAAACGCGTATTTGCTGAAGCTTACCCTCCGGATCGATGATGGCATAGACCACCGCCCATTGGCCCGCGCTTCGCAAAAGCGTTTCGCGCTCAAACCGGGGCCGCTCCTTGTGATTTGGAAACGGCGGCGCCAGCACTCGTTCGGCGACCGGCGACGACGGGTTCAGGAGAGCGTACTGCAACGTCCAGGAAGGCGCGGGATCAGCCACCGATTGCCTCATATCGATGTAAACCGTAAAGACCGCCTCGTTTCGGAAGACGCCGAAATCCGGCAATCCCCCTCCATTATTGCCGGTTGAGACAATCGTCAGGCCGTAAGAACCCTGGGGTTGGAGCGGCACTTCCGCCACATGATACGGCGCGCGAGACAGAGCGCTGGAGCTTGAACCATCCGGCCCCCAGCTTCCACCCTGGATGGTGATTCCCGCAAAGGCTCCGTTGCCCGGACCCGCGCCCGCTCCCGTCCCGCTCCCTGCGCCGCTCCCAGGCCCGTGGCCGCGCCCGCTTCCGGCGCCATTGCCCGCACCTGTCGCATTCGCGCCCGCTCCGCCACTGCCTGCTTCACCCGTTTTTCCGGGTGATCCCGCCGAGTTTCCATGAGTTCCGGTCGCTCCCCCGTTGGCGCTCGTGGCATCAGCCCCGTTTGCAGCAGGCGATGACCCTGCCGCAACCTGAGAGGTCGGCGTGCTGGTCTTGCCCGACCCTGCCGGCCCGGCATGAGCCAGGGCAAGCTGCGGATTCGGCGTCACTACAAATTGGCCGCGCGCTTCAACCGGCGGAATCTGGAGCGTGCTGGCGGGGGAAGGAATGGCGCTGAGCGTCAAGAGCGTTCGCGAGTTCTTTCCTGAAGCCGGAGTCGCAGGGCTTGCAGCTTGTTCCTGCTTCACCTCGTTCCTGCCCGGGACCGGTCCCGGCTCGGGCGGCTTTTCCGCAAGAACCTTTTTCGGAGTCAGCAACTCTTCAACAGGCGCCGCGGGAAGCGCAAGCTTCGGCTTCTCGATCGTGGGAAGCGGAGAAGATTCGATCAACGGCTTCACCCGATTGGCAAAATTCAGGCGCGCGCGAGCAAGAGCGGAATTCACAGCCTGCCGCGAAGACGACGCATGGGGCGTTCGGGCAGGCGGAACCGATTGGGCCAGCTTAACAACATCAGGCAGTGGAATGAAAGTGGCCAGCGCGCGGGGATGAGGCAATGAAGGCTGAAGAATGGTCTGAATCCGATTTGTAGGATGCGGCGGATTGGAAACAATCGCCTGCGATCCGGGATAACTGACTCCGCCGGGACTCGGGGCTGGTATTGCCGGAGTTTGCGCCTTTTGCGGCTTGGCGCTCGATTCACCCCCGCGCCCGCCGCTGCCTTCGTGGCCTCCGCCCAGTTGAGGAAGATAGATGGCATCTTTCGGCATCATCGTCAGTTCCCACTGCCGCGTGGGAGGAATCATCTGTTTATGGTGAAGGGCGATTAACGACAGGAAGATGATTAGGAAGAAAACAACTTCGTGGGCCAGAAGAGAATAGAGCAACCCGCGGCCAGGAAGGAGACCGCCCTCAACATAAGGAAACGTCAGCGTGGGAGCTTCGCCCTCGCAAGGTTCACAAGGCTCTACAGGAACTTCGGGCGGTTCGAGATCGAGCGAGAGCGGAGACATTTTGATAGAACTCCAAACCTGGGCCAAACGGCGTCAGGCCATTGATCCTGCCATCAAGTATTCACCACAGAGAGCAAAGTGCGGCAGAGCCGCGACCAAAGTCAGGTTTCAAATTTCAGATTCCAGAAAGCAACCGGCGTGCCCTCTGCGGCAAACCCGCCAGCGCTTGCATGCAGCCCCCCGCCTGTCATTCTGAGCGAGCGCAGCGAGCGAAGAATCCCTGTATTTCCAGAATCAAATAAATACAGCGATCCTTCGGCTCCTCAGGATGACAGGCCTTGGTGGGTTTCTCAGCAACCCGCCAAAGCGCTGCCCATACAAACCGCACAGCATTTACCACAGAGGACACGGAGATCACAGAGGTCTTTTCTCCGTGTTCTCTGTGTTCTCTGTGTCCTCTGTGTCCTCTGTGGTAAAGCCCTTCGGAAAAATCAAAAAAGCGCATACCAAAACCAGAGGTTTACGCCACCCCTACTGCAATAGACTCGCCTTCAGGATGTTATAGATGGCGTTAGGGTTCAGTTGCATATAAATCGAGCCGTTTCCCGCTTCAATCAGTTGATCGGCTGTGATATTTCCCAAGACGTATGTTCCCCCTCCTGGCGTACCTTGCAACTGAAGGAAGGCATTGTAATTGGTCGGGTAGCCGGCACACGTCGGGGAGTTGGGACAGTTATGGAAATACATATTGCCTGCCAGCAGCAGCCCACCGCCGCCTTGCATACTTGGCTGGCCCTGAACATAGCCATTCGTTCCATTATTGCGATCCTGAAAGAACAAGAGCCCTCGAACGGGGCCTGTAGAGTCAGTGCTGGGGTTACCGATGTAAGTACCCTTGTTCGTACAAGGTCCAAGCAGCACATTTCCGTTCAGCGTTGAGGGGAGTGCCGGTCCACCGCTGGGCGCTGATGCCCCACAATCACTGTAAACATTCGACGTGGGGTACGGATCAATGGTGTCAGGAGACGTCCCAGCGTTCGCATCGAAAAAGACTGAGCCGTAACCCGTCTTTCCGCCGGGGCCCGAAAGGTAAAACATGACACCATGACTCCCGTCTCCTGTCGCCCTAGCTACCCGCACGACTCCATTGCTAAGGACTGAGAAATCGTAATTTGACAGGCCTTTCGGTTTGGCTTCATTAGTGCAGCCTGGCACGCCTCCATTCTCGGTATCGAACGATGCGGGCTGCAAATAATAAATTCCTGGAACAAAAATCGCCGTTACTTTTTTTACAACGATGGGGCTCGTATAGAGCCCTGGAGTGTATTCTGTGCAGCCCGCTGTTTTGTCGGGACAACCGTCCACCCCATAGCTAACGTGGCAGCTTCCACTGACAATCTGGGCCGAGGTGCAGGAAGGGTTGCCAGGCGGCGCGACAGGAAAGCCGGGCACTGTGGGTGCAGGAGTCAAGGCATAAGGATCTTGAATCGCAGCAACAGAAGACTGCCAGAATCCTGTGGTGCCGCCATTGAAATTCGTCGGCGCTGACGTAGGCGTTCCGACCACGCCAAAATTGCTTCCTGTGAAATTCGGCCCGCCCTGGCTCAGATTAATCGTTCCGTTTCCATTGCATTGGGTGGAACCCGTCGCCGCCGCACAATTTTGGTTATTGGAGTTTACCTGAATGCTGCGGGTCGGGCCTCCGATAATCTGCACGGTGGCGCTGCCGCTAACCTGGAACGGGTCCTGGCAGATCGGATTCAGCACAATGATTGGCACGGGCGATTTGGCCTGAACCAGGCCGCAAACAGCTTTGGCCCCTACGTCCATCGTTTTGTTCCCGCTGAGCATGCCCAGGAAAAACACTTTCACGCGATCGGTAATATTCACCTGCAGGAACGGCGTGGGCGCAAGCCCCGCCGGCGGTGTGACGACCCCGGAAACGCTGGTGGGATAGCTCAACGCCACTTTATTGGAAGGGGTTTGAGCGGTGAGGCCAGCGCCATTATAACCATTCAGCGCGGCGTACTGGCAGGGGGCCACATTGTTGGTCCCTTTGCAGTCGGTAGTTTTGCCGGTGATCCACGAATAGCTGGCGGAGCCTTCGGCCTGTGCGAGCATATCCATCGCTCCGGCGGTGCAGGCGGCATCGGCGGCCGTCTGCGCAGCCTGCCGATGGAACCAGAGATTGGCAATATCCACCGCCCCGCCAATCGCGCCCAGCAGAAAAAGCCCGAGAGCCAGAACGACAAAAACCGAAGCCTGGCCGCTTTCGCCCCAGAGTCTGGCAGGCTGCCGCAAACCATTCTCAAAACGCGTCGCTCGAAGCCCCCCGCTTGTCATTCTGAGCGGAGCGCAGCGAAGCGAAGAATCCCCGTATTTCGAATACCGCACTCTGTTCTTTCCCATTTCTCCTGCCGCAGGGGCGCAGCCTTTCGGGCGCGCCCCTGCTTTCCCCCTCAATACGCGATGCGCCCCTCCGCCGCCGCGCGAACCGTGACCGTGGGCCACCCCAGGCCGAAGAACGGCTGATAAGGATAGCTCACCGTGACCCGAACCCGGGACGGGGCCGTGCAAGCGCTGTCGGGATAACTCACATTCACAGTCATGGCCGAAGTGCTGTGGAAAGAATATTGGGCATAGTTCGTGACCTGAGTCTTGACGTTTGCCCCTGTGCTGTCGCTGCAGCCAGGGCCGCTTCCGCTGGAGTTTCCCGACCCGTGAACGACGGCGTAGCGCACCCCTTCCTTGGCCGAATCCGCCAGCACGCTGTAGGTGTAGACCATCATTACCACTTCGATCATCCCCAGGATGAAGAGCACGAGGAATACCACCGTAAGAATAAACTCGACCGAAGCCTGCCCGCGAGCGTCTTTCCTGAAACCCCTCAAAGCGACTGTTTTTCCTCTTCGCGCCTGAATCATACGCTTATTAATGGCTGCAAATTATCGTGACAGCATTTTTTGTAGCGGCGCTGTCCGCAGCGCCGGAAAAGCGCCGGTGGGGACACCGGCGCTACAGCCGAGGCTGTCACGGTAATTTGCAGGCCGCATTAATTCATCACCCGCATGGAAGCCTGGCGGTGGAACGTGCAAGTAACACCGCTGGTTGTCGAACAGATCGGAGAAGCCAACAGCACAATGTTGAAGGGCGTCCCCGGAATGAGCGGCGTGAACTTATAGGTCACATCGACTCGATTCAAAATAAAATTGGGGGCTTCAGGGTCCGCATTCGGCGTATACGTCGGCGAACTATTGTATTGATTGCAGTTTGAGGTCTGCGATGACCCGCTGCCGCTGACGCCGGAATACGATGTACAGACTTGCACTTCAGCGTTCCCGCCGCTTGCCAGCGCCCCGGTCATATCGTTGAGCGTTAAATAACTCACCGAAGTGGTGGTTGCCGTCCCTCCGGGCGGGGGCAACGAAAGGTAGCCCGGCGTTGCGAAGCCCAGAATGGAATACTCCGCCCCGCTGCGCGGCGCCGCCGCCAGGTTGACGGCGACGAAAAAGAAATAGCCAAAGTTGATGGCGTTCAGGACGAACATCAGCAGAAGCGGCGCCATCAATGCTGTTTCCACCAGGCTCTGGCCCGATGCGGATTCCAGGTTCTTGAGTCTTCCGATGCGCATATGCATTCTGACCACAGGTCTTACTACAGAGGACACAGAGAGCACAGAGCAAGAAACTCCGTGATCTCTGTGTCCTCTGTGGTAAATACCAAGCGCTTACTGCACCCGATGGCTGAAAGCCGGCTCTTCGGACAGCGCGGATTCCTCTTCGGCCTCAATCTCTTCATCCGCCGCTTCCTCAACCCCCAACTGGTTCAGCAGCCGGTGGAGATAGCACCGGCTGATCTGCAATTCCTGCGCCGCCTTCAGCCTGTTTCCGGAGTGCAGCTTCAACGCCGCGCGGATCAGCTCGCGCTTGAACGACCGCACCGCCTCATGGAACGAGCCTCCCAGCAATTCCGAATTCACGGCCAATCGCTTGATTTCTGCCGGAAGGTCTTCCACTCCCAGCGCCTCGCTGTCGCACAGCACCAGGCTGCGCTCGATGACGTTTTGCAACTCGCGCACGTTGCCCGGCCAACTGTAACTGGCCAGAGCGTTCAGAAAACCCGGCGTCAAGCTGTGAACCCTCTTCTTATGAGCTCTGGCAAATTCCTGCAGGAAGTATTCAGCCAGCAGGGCGATATCGCCGGAACGCTCCCGGAGCGGCGGCAGATTAATCCTGACCACCGAGATGCGGAAGTATAGGTCCTGCCGGAAAGTCCCCTCCTGCATCATCTTTTCCAGGTCCCGGTGCGTGGCGCAAATCAACCGCACATCCACCGGAACGTTCTTGTTGGAGCCTAAACGCTGCAAGCTCCGCTCCTGCAAAACGCGCAGCAATTTAGATTGCAAGGGAAGGGCCAAATCTCCGATTTCGTCCAGAAAGATGGTTCCACCGTTGGCCTCCTCGAACCGGCCTTTGCGACTTTGCTGCGCTCCGGTGAAGGCGCCCTTTTCATGGCCGAAGAGTTCATCCTCAATCAAGCTGTCGGGCAGCGCGCAGGGCGAGAAGGCGACAAAAGGCTTGTCAGCGCGCGAACTGAGTTTGTGGATGGCGCGAGCCACCAGTTCCTTGCCGGTCCCACTTTCGCCGTTGATCAGGACGTTGGTGGAAACGGCTGCCACCTTGCGGATGACTTCATAAATCCGTTGCATGGCTTTGCTGTTTCCAAGCAGGCCCTCGATGTGGCTTGAAGGAATGAGCTTTTTGGCGGCGGCAAGGTCGCGCACCAGCATGACGCGCCGATACGCGCGGTCGAGCGCGAACTTGAGCTCCAAAACGTCCAGAGGCTGGGGAAAGAAGTCCATCGCCCCCATGCGGGCGATTTCAAGCGCGGTCGAGCGGCGGGCATCCCATCCGAAGGCGATTACCGGCGGGGCGCTGGCGAGGCTGGAAATCGCGTGCAGCAGGTCCGCCGGGGCCTGCTCCCCGGACGAACCGTTGGGATTCGCGTCCCAGTTCAGCAGAATCACATCCGTCTCATCCCGTTCTAGCGCGGGCAGCACCTCAGCGAAATCGGCGATGTGCGTGAGGGTATAACCTTCGCCCAACACGCTATTCAAGACGGTTGCGAACGCTTCGTCTCGATCAACCAGCAGAACTTTCTTCTGAACCAGCGACGATTCATCCACAGCGCACCCCCTCCTTCTTCTTTGGAGGAATTCAAAACCGACGGAGATTCTTTTGTGAAATGGAAATCAATGCCCTAATACCATCGAGCAATTCGCGCCACTGCGCAATGGCCCGGAAGTGCTACTCATGGTGCCATTAACTTAAACTGTATAAGTCCTGTGTTAACAAAACCATTAACATGTATACATTCGTGGACACTGTTTCCAAACGAATTGGTAACAGCCGTCGCCTTTTGTTTCCATCGATGCTCAGCATGGGTTGCATGCAGCATTCCAAAAGCCACATGCGTGGCGAGGCCCATCTTAGACCGGCCAGGGCGTCCTCCCCCCACCCGGCCCGCGGAGCGGGTCACCCCAAAATTAAAACCTGCCCTCACCTTCACCACAGAGGACACAGAGAGCACGGAGAGAGAAGCCAGTGACCTCTGTGCTCTCTGTGGTGAAAGCCCAAACCTGTCTGCGCGTTTCCTTTTTATGGAAATATTTTTCCACTTATGACCCTGAGCAATCTCACCTGTTTGTATCGACATCCAAGCCTGATTCCATGAGCCTTATCAGGAGTTAGTTAGGCCTGAACCCTCTTTATCTTCATGATCTTTCCGGAAACAGGCATCTCAAAAACTTCCGTCGCCAGCAGCCCGTGAGCGGGTTTCCGCAAGGCTCTGAGGGCCACGCTGCGACTGCAAGGAGTTAAATATTTGGCACTTCAATTGCCACATTGTGACGGGAGTCCCATAGGAGCGTTCAACCAGATGTCATCGCACGAAGTGGAAGCAGCAGTTTTGCATGCGGGTAGCGCGCTTGAAGAGACGGCTCTTGCCGACTCTGAAGTGGCGGCAGCGCCCGTCGGTGGCCGGTCGGAAGGTTTCATTGCAAAGTTGCGGCAACCGCTGCGGCTGCTTTTCTCATTCCCCGCAGCCATGCTCTCGGTCCTGGGACTGATTGTCTTTCTTATGGCCCGGAACGGGTTCAATGATCCCGACATCTGGTGGCACATGCGCAATGCCGAGTATCTGCTCACCCACCTGCAATTTCCGCGCGTGGACATGTACTCATTCACAGTAGCCGGCCATCCGTGGGTAAACCCAGAATGGCTGGGCGAGATTCCTTTTTATCTGGCTTTCCGCGCCTGGGGATTGGTGGGAGTCAAGCTGATAACGCTGTTTGCGGCGGAGGCGGTTCTTTTCGGCCTTTTTTACCTCTGCTACAAAAGCAGCGGCAATCTGAAAGCCTCGGTGGTGGCTGCTGGCTTGGCGGTCTTTCTGGCCGTGGTTAATTTCGGCCCACGCACCATCCTGTTTGGCTATGGCTGCCTTCTGGTTATGCTTCTGATTCTAGAGCGTTTCCGGGCGCAAGGCCGCGTCCGCCTGTGGCTGCTGCCGCCGCTCTTCTGCCTCTGGGTGAATACTCACGGCTCGTGGCTGATTGGTCTGGTGGTGTTTGGCATCATCATCGCCTCCGGCCTGGTTGAAGGGCAGTGGGGGAGGGTGGAAGCAACCCGCTGGTCTCCAAGGCAGTTGCGCAACTTGCTCGTCGCCTTTGGCGGCTCCATCGCGGCATTGTTTGTGAATCCTTACGGTCCCCAACTGGTTCTCTGGTCCATCGAATATCCTTTTCGCCTGAAACTGGGTGTGGCGCACGTTCAGGAGTTCATGTCGGTGAATTTTCACGACGCGCGGGGCAAGCTTGTTCTTTTGCTTCTTGTGGGACTGCTCATCGCGGCCCTGACAAGCCGATACCGATGGAAACTCGGGGAATTAGGACTTGTTTTATTCGCCCTTTACAGCGGCCTCACTTACGAACGGTTTTTATTTCTGGCAGCCATCCTGATCGCCCCGCTCATTGCGAAGTTTCTGGACTTCCTGCCGCCCTATCGGCCGGAAATCGATAAGCCTTTATTGAACGGAATCATCATGGCCGGGGTTCTTGCGACCATCATCTTCTGGTTCCCCACCGCGGCTCAGCTTCGGAAGTCGCTCGCGGCTGCATATCCGGTGGACGCTCTTCCCTACTTGCGATCGCACAACATTTCTGGGCCGGTTTTCAATGACTATCTCTGGGGCGGGTATCTCGAATGGAATCAGCGGGATGTGAAGACGTTCGTGGATAGCCGGGTGGACGTGTTCGAGGATGCGGGAATTTTCAAGGATTACATTGACGCGCTGGATATGGTTGATCCGCTGCGCGTGCTGGACAAGTATCAGATTCGGTATGTTCTGTTCTCGGCAAATCAACCGTTGGCTTATCTGCTCAGCAACAATCCGAATTGGAAGGTGATTTATAAGAGCAAGGTGAGTGTGCTGTTTGAAAGGGCGACAAGACAGTGACGAGTGGCGAGAGACGAGAGAAAAGTGAAGAGTGAAGAGTGATGAGTGACGAGCGCTGAGTTCTGAGTGATGAGTGAAAGACACTCGCTGCTCTTAACTCGTCACTCGTAACCCAGAACTCTTCACTCTTCACTCTTCACTTGTCACTTTTCGCTCGTCACTTTTCTGGGAAGGGGGGAGATCACCATGATTCAACCGAGCGCCTTATTTTACGCCCGGGGTGTTGACCGATATCTTATGATATTGATTCCGACGGCGTTCCTTCTTTACGCGACCAGTCATCCGGTGAACCGCCTTCGCGTTGAGATGCCAGCGCAGTTTGTGGACGCGCCTGCCAATTCGAGCGCCGCGCGCTGGGGAGCGGAGGCTGAGATCGCGCAGGCTTATTGGAACATGGCGGTCACGGTGACGCAGTGGCAGTACGGCTTTGGATCTTCCCTGCCTGCCGATCTGCCTGCGAACTTCCGCATTGATGAAAAGCTCTTCGGAGCGGCGCCCGAGTCGCGCGCGCGTTACTGGCGCAAGTTGCGGGAAATGTGGTCTTCGCCGGCATGCTGGCGGACCACGCGGGAATGGAACAGCGCCTGGGTCACGCGCCAAGCCAGCAAAGTGCTCGATGCCCTGCCGGACTACGTGAAAAAGCTGGCGGAAGGAGCATGAAGCGGCGCATCAAGGGTAAGGGACGCTTAATGACATGCCTCAGAAGAAGCGGACAATCGATCGGCTTTTAGTCCTGGTGGTTCCCGCCGGGCTTTTCATCTATGCCTCAACGCGACCCCTGATGCGCCTTCAGGCCGATATGCCGATGGAGTTTTTTCTGAAGCCGCGCCGCGAACCGATGAGCCGAGCGGCGGCTGAAAATGTGGCCCGGGCTTATTGGGACTGCGCGGTCACGGTGATCCAATGGAAATACTCATATGGTTCGAGCTTGCCGGAAAATCCGCCGGACGATTTCCAGGCAACTGGCGAAACCCTGGGGCCAGCGGCGAAGGACCCGGCGCTCCGAATGATGTATTGGCAAAGGCTCCGGAAAGTCTGGGCGCTGCCCAGCGTCTGGAAGCGCGCGCAGGTCTGGAGCACAGCGTGGATGACCACGCCCATCAAGAACGCGGTTCGGTGGATTGAGGATTACGTCGGCAACCTGGTGAGGGCCGCGTGAACGCTTTGGCGACATCGGCTTTCATGGTGATGGGCGCTTGGCTCAAGTTGCTGAGGGAGAGCGCCGAAGGTCAAGGCAAGGGCATTGGGAACACGTACAGGCCGCAATGAGCGAGTTCGACCAGTTTTCAGACAACTATCAGGCCCTGCTGAACGCCAGCGTCAGCATCACCGGGGAAGCGGGCGAATATTTCGCGGCCTACAAAGCGAAATTTGTTGCGGCAAAAGTCGCGCCCAGGCCGGACTGCCGCATTCTGGATTACGGCTGCGGAGTGGGCCTTGTCTCAAGTCAGCTTAAAAAAGCCTTGCCGCAAGCTCGCATCGATGGCTATGACGTTTCGCAACTGAGTCTGGACCGAGTCGATCCGACGCTCAGAGCCCAGGGAACCTTTGCCTGCAACACGCGCGATCTGGGCGGCGCGTATGATGTGGTGGTGCTGGCGAACGTCCTGCACCACATCGAACCTCGGGACCGCCAAAGGACGATTTCCGAAGCAGCGGGATTGCTCAGACAAAACGGAAAGCTGGTGATTTTTGAGCACAACCCGGCCAACCCGCTCACCCGCCGCGCGGTTGATCGCTGCCCCTTTGATGAGAACGCCATCCTGCTGCCGCCGCATGAAACGCGGGAATATCTTGTGCGCAGCGGGCTTTGGCGAACGCGGCTGAATTACATTGTGTTTTTTCCTCGCGCGCTCAAATGGCTTCGCCCGCTTGAGGGGAGTCTTGGCTGGTGCCCCCTGGGAGCGCAATATGCCATGGTGGGGAGTGGAACTTAACGGAGGATGACCGCATGAGCCGAAGACCCGACAGGCACCCGCAGCAGCGGGGACTCTCCGCGCATGACGCCTCCTCAGCGTTGCTGTCAGTGGTGGTTCCCTGCGCCAATGAGGAAGAAGTCCTGTTTGAAACCCATCGGCGGCTGACTGAGGCGCTTGAGAAGATCGGGATGCGCTTCGAGATTGTCTACGTCGATGATGGAAGCGCCGATCGAACGCCCAACCTGCTGCGGGAATTGCAGCAGGCGGATGATCGCGTGCGCGTGGTGCGGCTCTCGCGCAATTTCGGCCATCAGGTGGCGATTACCGCCGGAATGGAGCATGCCGCGGGCGATGCAGTGACAGTGATCGACGCCGATTTGCAAGACCCTCCGGAAGTGATTGCAGAGTTTGTAGCCCGCTGGCGGCAAGGGTATGACGTGGTCTACGGAGTTCGCACCGAGCGGGAGGGAGAGACGGCATTCAAGTTATGGACGGCCAAGCTCTTTTACCGGCTCATCGGGCGATTGTCAGAAACCAAG
>Ga0209061_1005082_pt1 | contig 11897 bp, 7 predicted proteins | sample Coa_R1_10_FD_187157 | JGI IMG/M metagenome (GOLD analysis project Ga0209061, IMG submission 187157) | Surface soil microbial communities from Centralia Pennsylvania, which are recovering from an underground coalmine fire - Coalmine... | ecosystem: Environmental > Terrestrial > Soil > Unclassified...
TCACGAACCGGATCGCCGTTTGCAACGCCTGCCGGGGAGAAATCTGATACGAACCGAACGGCAGGTCCGCAACGACCAATGCGCGTTGAGCCGCGCGGGCCACCGCCCTGTTGAGGATGAGCAATTCATCGACGTCGACGCCCAACGTGTCGGGGTAACCAAGCACGGTATTCGCGGCGGAATCGCCGACCAGCAGGACGTCGATGCCGGCCTCCTCGAAAATCCGCGCCGTCAACGCGTCGTAGCAGGTGAGCATGGCCCAGCGGCGGTGCTGACGTTTCCGGAGTTGCAGGTCGTGAATCGTGACGCGACGTGGGACATCGGATGCAGCGGACACCGTGACCTCCCCGCCTCGAGTCGCCGTCCGGCGTACCCGGGCAGGTTTCATCTTCTCATCCGAGGTGGACAAGCTGCCCGGCTTCTGCTCATCCGGGATGGGGGAGCCGCCCGGCCTCTGCTCATCCGGGGTGGGCGAGCTGCCCCGCCTCGACCCACCGGTTCGTGATCGGTAGCCGGCGGTCGCGGCCGAAATTGCGGGTAGTGATCTTCGGTCCGGGTGGGTACTGCCGCCGTTTGTACTCGGCGTTGTCGACCAGGCGGATCACGCGATCGACGAGGAATGGGTCATGTCCGGCGGCGACGATGTCGTCTCGGCTTGCGTCGTGCTCCACGTAGAGGCGGAGGACGGCGTCCAGTTCGGGGTACGGCGGGAGGCTGTCCGTGTCGAGCTGGCCGGGCCGCAGTTCGGCGGACGGCGGTTTGTCGATGCACCGCTGCGGAATCGGCGGCACCGCTCCGGACCGTTCGGCCTGCGCATTCCGCCAGCGGGCCAGCTCCCAGACGAGGGTCTTCGGCACATCCTTCAGCGGCGCGAATCCGCCGGCTGAATCGCCGTATAACGTCGAGTAGCCGGTCGCGAGTTCACTCTTGTTCCCGGTCGTCAGGACCAGATGCCCGTGCTCGTTGGACAGGCTCATCAGGATCGTGCCCCGGACCCGCGCCTGCAGGTTCTCGGCGGCGAGTCCGTGCAGGTCGAGGTGCCGTTCAAAGGCGTCCACCATGTCGGTGATCGGGATGACGGTGTGCCGGGTGCCTTGCCGCCGGGCCAGTTCTTCCGCATCCGCGAGCGAATGGTCACTGGACCAGCGGCTCGGCATCGCGACCGTGTGCACCGCCTCCGCGCCGATGGCGTCGACGGCGATGGTGGTGACGAGTGCCGAGTCGATCCCGCCGGAGAGGCCGACGAGAACCGACCGGAACCGGTTCTTGCGGATGTAGTCGCGCGTCCCGGTGACGAGCGCGGCGTACACCTCGGCTTCTGGTGCCAGCCGGGTGGCCAACCCGGTCGGCGCGGGCGGGTAGTCGGGCAGGCTGGGTGTCTTGAGGTCGACCCGTTCGATGGTCATCCGCGAGCCGTCCCGGACGTCGACACTGCCCCGCCGGCGGCTGGTTCCCGGCTGCAGGTGAAGGTCGACGACGGCGATGCCTTCGTCGAACTGCGGCGCGCGGACCAGCGGCGTGCCATCGGCGTCCACGACGAACGAATCACCGTCGAAGACCAGTTCGTCCTGACCGCCGACCATGTTGACGTAGGCAATCGGGGCACGCACCTCGGCAGCGCGGCGCTGGGCGAGCCGGAGCCGCGTGTCGGGTTTCCCCCGCTCGTACGGCGACCCGTTGATCGTCACGACCAGCCCCACGCCGGCGGCCCAAGCCGCGGTGAGTGGACCGCCGTCCTGCCAGAGGTCCTCGCAGATCGTCATCGCGATGTCCACGCCAAGGTGGCGGACGACGACCAGCCGATCGCCGCGGCTGAAGTAGCGGTACTCGTCGAAGACCCCGTAATTCGGCAGGTGGTGCTTGTCGTACCGGGCGACGACCCGGCCGCCGATGAGAAATGCCGCAGAATCCGTCGGCAGGCCTCGGCCGCCGGGACGCGGGCGGTCATCCGGCGAGGCGTCGAGATATCCGACGATCACGCCGATGTTGCCGAGTCCCTCGCGTGCCAAGCGTTCGGCGAGTTCGACGACCGCCCGCCGGGAGGCGGCGACGAACGACGGACGCAGTGCTAGGTCCTCGACCGGATAGCCGGTGAGCATCATCTCGGGGAAGGCGACGAGGTGCGCGGATCGGCTCGCGGCGTGCTTGGTCCAGGCCACGACGAGCTCGAGATTCCCGGCGAGGTCGCCGACCACGGGGTCGACCTGAGCGAGGGCGAGGCGAAGCTGCGGCACGTTATGAGCCTACGGACCGTGCCGCCGGCAGCCGGCGGATGTCGCCGACCGGGGAACGGCGGATGCCGGAACGGAGCCGGCGGTCCCGCACGGAGAACGCGGGCCCGAACGGCGCCGCCGGATGCCCGGACCGAGAACGCGGGCCCGAACGGAACGGCGGATGCCCGAACGGAGACCGGCAACACGCGGGCACCGCGGTGGCGTAACCGCGCCGTAACGTGCGGCAGGGAGGATGAGGGCGATGGGCGTGTGGATCGGGCAGGATGGTCACCATGGACAAGCAGACGGAATTCGTGCTCCGCACCTTGGAGGAACGGGATATCCGGTTCGTCCGGTTGTGGTTCACTGACGTTCTGGGATTTTTGAAGTCGGTCGCGGTGGCGCCCGCCGAATTGGAGGGTGCGTTCGCGGAAGGGATTGGATTCGACGGCTCGGCCATCGAGGGCTTTGCCCGGGTGTATGAGTCCGACATGCTCGCCCGGCCGGACCCGTCGACATTCCAGATTCTGCCGTGGCGGTCGGAAGCGCCCGGGACTGCGCGGATGTTCTGCGACATCCTCATGCCGGACGGATCGCCCAGCTGGGCGGATCCGCGGTTCGTCCTGAAGCGTACGCTGGCCCGCGCGGCGGAGATGGGGTTCACGTTCTACACCCACCCGGAAATCGAATTCTTCCTCTTCGAACGCCAACCCGGTCCCGGCGAGATGCCGGTTCCCATCGATGCGTCCGGCTATTTTGACCAGACGGCGCACGGCCCGGGACATGACTTTCGCCGTCAGGTCATCACGCTGCTGGAGGCCATGGGCATTTCGGTGGAATTCAGCCATCACGAGGCGGCTCCCGGTCAACAAGAAATCGATTTGCGGTACGCCGACGCGTTGACCACGGCGGACAACATTCTCACCACCCGGCAAGTGGTCAAGCAGGTGGCTCTTGAGCAAGGCGTCTTTGCGTCCTTCATGCCGAAGCCGTTCACCGAATATCCCGGCTCGGGCATGCACACGCACCTTTCCCTCTTTGAGGGCGACCGCAATGCCTTCTACGAACCGGGCGCCCCGTATCAGCTGTCGAAGACGGCCCGGGCGTTCATCGCCGGAATTCTCCGGCACGCACCGGAATTCACGGCCATTACCAATCAGTGGGTGAACAGCTACAAGCGGCTCTGGGGCGGGGCAACCCGGACCGCCGGCGCGGGCGGCGAAGCACCGAGCTACATCTGCTGGGGGCACAACAACCGCTCCGCATTGGTCCGCGTGCCCATGTATAAGCCCCGCAAGGGGAATTCCACCCGGATCGAAGTCCGCTCGGTGGACAGCGCGTGCAACCCGTACCTCGCCTTCGCCGTGCTGCTCGGCGCCGGGCTCGCCGGCATTGAGAACGGCTACGAACTACCCGAAGGAGCCGAGGACGACGTCTGGGCCTTGACCGAGGCGGAGCGACGGGCGATGGGCATCGCCCCGCTTCCGGCGTCTCTCGATGAAGCGATCCGGGCCATGGAGAACTCCGAGCTGGTGGCCAACATTCTCGGTGAACACGTGTTCGATTTCTTCTTGCGCAACAAGCGCGAGGAGTGGGCGGATTACCGACGCCAGGTCACCGAATACGAACGTGACCGATACCTCCGGGTGTTGTAACGGCGGTGACCGAGGAGCTGGAGCGGCTGGCGACCACTGCCGGGACGCTGGCCCGGCTCGGCTTCGCCGATCCCGACCGCGGTTCCGCCCTGCTTGGGGAACTCGCTGCCGGTGGATTCCCGGTAACAGACGAGCTTCTGGGCGAACTCGCGTCGGCGGCGGACCCCGACCTTGCGCTCATTGCCCTCCTGCGGCTGCGTGAGTCCGCCCAACGCAGCCACGTGCTCGGAGGGCTCGACGCCGCGCTGACCGCGGATGCCGCCCTGCGCCGGCGGCTCTTCGCCGTCCTTGGGGCGAGTGCGGCTCTCGGAGACCACCTGGTCGCTCATCCGGGCAGCTGGGCACAGCTCGCCGTCTCGGCGGATCGCTCGCCCACCTGGTACGGCTGGCGGGCCATGCTTGCCGTCGCAGTCGGCGACCGCAGCGGCACGCCCGCCGAACAAGCGCTCCACGCCGCCTACCGGGACGCGCTGTTGTCCATCGCTGCCCGCGACCTCGTCGGCGAGGCCGACGTCGTCCAGGTCGGCGCGGAACTCGCCGATCTAGCCGGTGCCACCCTCGACGTCGCGTTAACGCTCGCGCACCGCGCCGTCGCAGACCCCGCCGCCTCCTGCCGGCTTGCGATCATCGGGATGGGCAAGTGCGGCGGCCGGGAGCTCAACTACGTGAGCGACATTGACGTCGTCTTCGTTGCCGAACCCGTGCCCCCTGCCGACGACGAGACGGCCTTGCGCGCGGCGACCCGGCTCGCCACCGCGGTCATCCGGATCTGTGCACCGATCTGGCAGGTCGACGCCGCGCTCCGTCCGGAGGGAAAGAACGGCCCGCTGGTCCGCACCCTCGCCAGCTACCGGGCCTACTACGAACGGTGGGCCAAGACCTGGGAATTTCAGGCTCTGCTCAAGGCCCGGCCGGTCGCCGGTGATCTCGAGCTCGGCCAGGCGTACGCCGAGATGGTGTACCCACTGGTCTGGCGGGCGGCGGATCGTGAGCACTTCGTCGAGGACGTGCAGGCGATGCGCCGCCGGGTCGAGGAGACTCTGCCGGAGACGCTGGCCGACCGTGAACTCAAGCTTGGCCGCGGCGGCCTGCGGGACGTGGAGTTCGCCGTCCAACTCCTCCAGCTGGTGCACGGGCGCACCGACGTCACGGTGCGCAGCCCGCACACCCTGTCCGCGCTGGCCGCGTTGGCCGCCGGCGGCTACGTCGGTCGTGCCGACGCCCGAGACCTCGACGCGGCGTACCGGTTCCTGCGCAGCCTCGAACACCGCCTCCAGCTTCTCCGGCTGCGCCGCACCCACGAACTGCCGACCGACGACGCCGACCTGCGCCGATTGGGCCGATCGATCGGACTCCGCCGGGATCCCGTCCGGGAACTGCGTGCCGAGCACGAGCGGTGCGTGCACCTGGTCCGCCGGTTGCACGAGAAGCTCTTCTACCGGCCGCTGTTGAGCGCGGTGGCCCGGCTGCCGGGTGACGAGGCGCGGCTGACCCCGGAGGCCGCGGTCCGCCGCCTTGCCGCCCTGGGTTATGCGGATCCGCAGGCGGCGCTCCGGCACATCGAAGCGCTGACTGCAGGCGTGAGCCGGCGGGCGGCGATCCAACGCACCCTGCTCCCGGTCATGCTCGGCTGGTTCGCCGATGCACCCGATCCGGACGCCGGCCTGTTGGCGTTCCGGCAGCTCTCCGATGCACTCGGCGACACCCCCTGGTACCTGCGTTTTCTGCGCGACGAAGGAGCGGCGGCGCAGCATCTCGCGCACATCCTCGCGTCCAGCCGGTACGCCGTCGACCTGCTCACCCGGGCACCGGAATCCGTCGCCATGCTCGCGGACACCCCGGGGGAGGGGCCGTACCAGCTGCGCCCTCGGCCGGCGGCGGAGTTGCGGGCCGAATTCCTTGCCGCCGTCCGTCGGCACGAGGATCCGGCGACGGCGGTTGAGGTGGCGCGCGGCCTGCGTCGCCGCGAACTGTTCCGGATCGCCTGCGCGGACCTCCTCGGACTCCTCGACGTTGTCGCCGTCGGGCACGCCCTGACGGACGTCACGGAAGCGGTTCTGGACGCCGTCCTGGACGTGGTGGCTCGGGCGGTACCGCGAGCCGCCGGACACGTCCGGCTGGCCGTGATCGGCATGGGCCGCCTTGGCGGCCGGGAGCAGGGCTACGGCAGCGACGCCGACGTGCTCTTCGTGCACGAGCCGCTCCCCGGCGTCGAGGATGCGGTCGCGGCGGCGGCTGCCTATGAGCTGGCCAACGAGCTTCGGCGCTTGCTCGCCCAACCAGCCCCCGAGCCCGCGGTGGAGGTGGACGCCGACCTGCGGCCCGAGGGTCGCCAAGGTCCACTGACTCGCAGCCTTGACTCCTACCTCACGTATTACGCGCGCTGGTCGGAGATTTGGGAGGCGCAGGCTCTGCTGAAAGCGCGGCCGGTCGCCGGGGACGCCGAGCTCGGCCGTCGCTTCGTCGCCGCCATCGATCCGCTGCGATGGCCGGAGCAAGGGCTTGGGCCGGCCGACCTCCGGGAAATTCGTCGCATCAAGGCGCGCGTCGAACGGGAGCGGCTGCCACGGAATGCCGACCCGGCGCTGCACACCAAGCTGGGCCGCGGCGGGCTGGCCGACATCGAATGGACCGCGCAACTCCTGCAGCTGCAGCACGCGGGTCACGTCGGGAGCCTGCGGACGACGTCCACGCTCGAGGCCCTGCACGCCGCGGCCGACGCGGGGCTGCTGGACCGCGTGGATGCCGAGATCCTGGTCGAGGCGTGGCGGTTGGTGAGCAAGGTCCGCAATGCCCTGGTCCTGGTCCGAGGGCGGCCTACCGACACGATTTCCCCGGTTTTACGGGATCTGGTGGGCGTTGCCCGGCTCGTCGGTTACGCTGCCTGGCAGTCCGGTGATTTCCTCGATGCTTACCGACGGATAACCAGGCGCGCGCGAGCTGTCGTTGAACGGGTCTTCTACGGCTGACGGGCACGTCCGCGGTTAGGCCGGCGGGGGAATGCGAGCCGCGGTTGTGAGTGTCGACGAAGCGCGAGACGCTGCGCCCGAAGCCGGCGGGGCGGTCGCCGCCGAGGCCCGGCGTCCGGTCGGTCGTGTCTTCGCGAACCGCGAATATCGCGGCATCTGCCTCGCGCAGGTGACGAGCGAGTGCGGCGATCAGATTTCCGGGCTGGCCGTCGCCTACCTGGTGTACACCCGGTCCAACAGCGCCTTTCTCGCTGCGGTCTCCTACGCCGTCACGTACGTCCCGTGGGTGATCGGTAGCGTCTTGCTGGCGCCGCTCGTCGACCGCTATCCGCGGCGCAGCGTGCTGCTGTTCTGTGACCTGGCGCGTGCGGTGCTTACGCTGCTCTTGCTGGCGATGACGTTCGACTCCCGCATACCGATCGCTGTTCTGCTCGCCGTCGTCTTGCTCGCCAGTTTCTGTTCGCCGCCGTTCGTGACGGCGAGAAGTTCGACGATTCCCGATATTTTTGAGGGAAGTCCGCTGTACGTGCGTGCCGTCGCGACCGGCCGGATTTTGCAGCAAGTCGACCAGGTCTTCGGTTTTGCGCTCGGCGGGATTATCGTCGCGGCCATCACCCCACGCGGTGCGCTCGCCGTTGACGCCGCCACATTCGTCGCCTCATTTCTGCTGATCCTGACGCATGTGCGCAAACGTCCCGCACCGGCTCCGGTACGCGGGCTGGCCCTCGGTCGGCTGCTGCGGAATCTCGGCCCGGACCTGCGCCAGGTCGTCGCCGATCCGGCTCGTCGCTACCTGGTGCTCGCCTGTGCCTGCGCCTTGCTGTTTCTCATCGCCCCGGAAGGGCTTGCCGTCGCCTATGTCCGGCAGCAAGGGCATGGCGCGCTGGCCGCCGGCCTGCTGAGTGCGGCGCAACCGTGCGGCGTCGCCCTTGGGGCCTGGTGGTACGTCCGGCTGCCGCCGCACCAGCAGGGCCGCTGGCTGCTGCGGATGCCGGTCATCGGCGCGGCGCTCCTCACCCTGACCGCGTTCGCCCCGCCGGTGTGGTTGACCGCGCTCATCTGGCTGGCCTCCGGGGTGACGCAGTGTTTCGTGGTGACGAGCATTGCGGCGTACAACGTCATCACCGATTCAGCGCTCCGCGGCCGGGCCAACGGGCTGGCGAGCTCGTCGATCTGCCTGACGCAAGGCCTCGGATTCGCGGTGTGGGGTCTCGTCGGTGACGCCCAGGGAGCGGCCGCCGGCGTGGCGTGGGCCGGGGTGGCCGGCCTGCTGCTGGTGTCAGTGCTTTGGTATTTCTGGCCGGACGATGCGTTCGGTGCGGTCTGGGAGCGGCTCGCCGTCGCGGAGCGGCGCGACTGAGGCGGACGCCGCGACCAGCGGGACGGTGCGACCGGATTCCCCGGTCACGTCGATGAGCCGTTCGTAGGCGGGCCGGCCGGAGAGCGCCCGCTGGACGGCGAAACCGATCGCCAGCACGACGACTCCGCCGACGGCGTCCAGGATGAAGTGATTGGCGGTGCCGATGATGACGAAGAGGGTGGCCAGCGGATAAGCAACCCCAAGCGCCTTGACCCACCAGCGACGGGCCAGGCCGATGAGTGTCAGGCCTACCCACAACGACCATGCGATGTGCAGGCTCGGCATGGCGGCGAACTGGTTGGAAATCTTTGCGACACCGCCCGAATCGTACGACCCCCAGGTGTGAAAAACCGCGAGCGTGTCAACAAAGCGCTCCGAGGGCATCAACCGCGGGGGCGCAAGTGGGTAGAGCCAGAACACCGCGGCGGCAAGGGCATTTGCGGCGTACAGTACGGTGCGCGCAGCACGGTAATGCAGCGGGCGGCGGACATACAACCAGATCAGAACCCCGATGACGGCGATGAAATGCATGGTCGCGTAGTAGTAGTTGCAGATTTCCGCGAGCCAATGCCAGGAGTGGACGCGCGCAGCGGCGACAAAGTGGTTGACCGTTTGCTCGACGTCGATGTGCAGCGCCCGCTCGGCACCGAGGATGGTGCGCGCGTGCTGGAGCGCAGGGGTGATGTGGTTGGGTACAGCGTCGCGAATGAGCGAATAGACGACATAGCTCGCGACAACGAAGGCAAGCTCCTGCCACAACCGGGGACGTCGGCGGGTTCGCAGCCGGTTGCGTACGCCGGCCGGGATTTGTCGGACCCCGATCCATAGGGCGATGAGCCGGCCACGGAGGCTCGGTTGGGGCATGGTGATCGAGGAGAGGTCGGCGGGCGTCTCCCGAACGTGCTCCACGGTCTGCAATCTTGTCAGATGGGCGTCAAAGACGGGAAGGGACGGTCCCGACCGTCCCTTCCCGTCACCGTTCGGATAGTCGCGATCACCGGCTCGGATCGTCGCGATCACGGGCGGCTTCACCCGGCGACGATCGGAGGCGGGTCGTCGTCCGCGCTCTCCCGGCCACCGGGGCGTGCCGGCGGCTCACACGTCGAAGTAGAGCTCGAATTCGTGTGGATGCGGCCGCAGGCGGATCGAGTCGACTTCCTTGGTTCGCTTGTACTCCAGCCAGGTCGCGATGAGGTCCGGGGTGAAGACGCCGCCCTCGAGGAGATAGTCGTGGTCGGCTTCCAGAGCGGCAAGGACCTCAGGCAGCGACCCGGGGACCTGCGGGACAGCGGCGTGCTCCTCGGGCGGCAGCTCGTAGAGGTCCTTGTCGATCGGCTCCGGCGGCTCAATCTTGTTCTTGATGCCGTCGAGACCGGCCATCAACATTGCGGCGAACGCCAAGTACGGATTGCACGACGGGTCCGGCACGCGGAATTCCAGCCGCTTGGCCTTCGGATTCGTCCCGGTGATGGGGATGCGGATGCATGCCGAGCGGTTGCGCTGGCTGTACACGAGGTTGACCGGCGCTTCGAAGCCCGGGACCAGGCGGTGGTAGCTGTTCACCGTTGGGTTGGTGAAAGCCAGCAGGGACGGCGCGTGCCGGAGCAGGCCGCCGATGTAGTAGCGGGCGGTGTCCGAAAGGCCGGCGTATCCCAGTTCGTCATAGAAGAGCGGTGACCCGTCCTTCCACAGCGATTGGTGGGTGTGCATGCCGGATCCGTTGTCGCCGAAAATCGGCTTCGGCATGAAGGTGACGGTCTTGCCGGCGCGCCAGGCGACGTTCTTCACGATGTACTTGAAAAGCTGCATGTCGTCTGCGGCCCGGAGCAGCGTGTTGAACTTGTAGTTGATTTCCGCCTGACCAGCCGTGCCGACTTCGTGGTGCTGCTTTTCGACGAGGATTCCGGCCCGGATGAGTTCCCGCGCCATTTCGGCTCGCAGGTCGGCGAAGTGGTCGGTCGGCGGAACCGGGAAGTAGCCGCCCTTGTACCGCACCTTGTATCCGCGGTTGCCGTTGTCCTCAATGCGACCGGTGTTCCACGCGCCCGCGACCGAGTCGATGTGGTAGTAACTCTGGTGCGCTGAGGTTTCGAAGCGCACCTCGTCAAAGATGTAAAACTCCGCTTCAGGGCCGAAGTACGCGGTGTCCGCGATACCCGTGCTGACCAGGTACGCCTCCGCTTTCCGGGCGACATTGCGCGGGTCCCGGCTGTAGGCCTCGCCCGTCAGGGGATCGTGGATGAAGAAATTCATCGCCAGCGTTTTTTCGGTGCGGAACGGGTCGATGAACGCGGTCGTCGGATCCGGCAGCAGCTGCATGTCGGATTCGTGAATGGCTTGAAAGCCGCGAATCGACGAGCCGTCGAAGGCAAGGCCGTCGGTGAACACACTCTCATCGAATGACTCAGCCGGTACGGTGAAATGTTGCATGATGCCCGGTAAGTCACAGAACCGGACGTCCACCGATTTCACGTCATTGTCACGGATGAACGCCAGGACTTCGTCGGCGTTACGGAACATGCACATCCTCCTCAAATGCGGTTGCGGGCGCGGATCGGCTCGACCCTAGCGGACGGCGGTTTCTCGGCCGTGTCCCGCGTGTTTCGCGGAGGTTACGTGCCGGGCCGGAGTCGGCGTCCCCGAGAAAGCTATCGTGGCCAGCATGCGACGGGCAACGCAAGGCTCCTGGCTTGACGGTCCGCGCGTCGACGCGGCGGAACGCCGCGACGGATCATCCGGGTACCCCGGCGAACGCCTGGGCCTGCCGCCGGCAGGGCCCATGTCGGTGCCTGGTCTCGGCCGCCGGATCGTCGCACTCCTGATCGATTGGCTGGCCTGTCTGCTGGTCGTCGCGCTCTTCACCGGGCATCGGCTGCTCGCCCCTGGCGACCGCCCGATCCTCACCCTCGCCGTCTTTGCCCTCGAGTACGTCCTCCTCCTCACCGCCCTCGGCACCACCTTCGGCATGCGGCTGATGGGCATCGGGGTACGGCGGCTCGACGGCTCGCGGCTGCCGTTCCGGTGGGTGCTGGTCCGTACGGTCTTGCTGCTCTGCGTCGTCCCGGCCGCGATCTACGACACCGATTACCGGGGGCTGCACGACCGTGCCGCCGGGTGCGTTGTCGTCCGGCTCTGACCGGTGCGCGACGATCACGCTCGGGCTGGGGAATCCGGCGGGCGCCGGATGATTCAGCGCGGCAGTTTGAACCCTTGCGGCAGCCGGGCGCCCTTCGGCAGCGGCCCCTTCGGCATCATGTTCGCCAGCGTGCCGAGGGCCCGCAGCCGCGCTTCGATCTGATCGACCGTGCGGCCCTTGAACCGGCGGGGGAGCCGGTTGAGCCGGGCCTGGAGTTTGCGCAACGGCACCTGTTTCGGTCCATTGCCAATGAGGATCACTTCGACCGGTGTGCCGGACGCCACCCGCTGAATCCGCTTCTGCTGGTCGGCGATGAGCGGCGCGAGCCGGTCCGGGTCACCTTCGCCGATGAGGATGACGCCGGGCTTGCCGACGACCCGGTGGACGACGTCCATCGCACGGGTTCCTGCAACGGTCGGGGTGACCCGCCAATCGCCCCGCATCGTCGAGATCACTGCCGGCGCAGCTCCCGGCTGGCCCTCGATCTGGGCGTAGAACGCAGCCTGTGCGCGGCGGCCGAAGACGATGAATGCCGTCAGCACGCCGCCCAGCACTCCGAAGATC
>Ga0209061_1005084_pt1 | contig 11891 bp, 9 predicted proteins | sample Coa_R1_10_FD_187157 | JGI IMG/M metagenome (GOLD analysis project Ga0209061, IMG submission 187157) | Surface soil microbial communities from Centralia Pennsylvania, which are recovering from an underground coalmine fire - Coalmine... | ecosystem: Environmental > Terrestrial > Soil > Unclassified...
ATCCGATGTGCTAGTTTCGTACGGGGCGCAGTACTTCTTAATATTCGGCTAAAAAGAAGCTGTATGTGCGCCACCACATTCTTTGCAAAGGGCTAATCGACTCCCATATCCTTGGATCGTCCTTTCGGTCACGTGCTTCGCCGCGTTCATGACCCCTTTCGGTTCAAGCGTTGTAAACCTGGCCCTGCCCGCGATGGGAACTTCTCTTAGGATCTCCTTGGGCTACGTCATCTGGATCCCCACCGTCTACCTCCTTGCGATCGCTTCTCTTGAAACCACGATGGGCCGCGTCGGCGACATGAAGGGCAGGAGGATGATCTTCCTGAGCGGAGTGGTGCTCTACACGCTCGGCTCCGTGATCTGTGGCTTTTCTCAAGACTTGAATCTACTGCTCACCGGGAGGATCGTCCAAGGAATCGGAGGCGCGGGAATCGACGCGGGCGGGTTGTCGCTCGTCGCAGGTGCGTTCGGGACCGAGGGTCGAGGTAAGGCCCTCGGCATATACTCGGCCGTGGTTTATTCGGGTGTAACAGCGGGACCACTCGCCGGAGGATTCCTAGTCCAAGACTTTGGGTGGAGATCAATCTTCTTCCTCAACATCCCAATCGGAATCAGCGCGCTCTTGCTGACTTTGCTCTTCATCAAAAGTGACAAAAAGTTCCAGCACGGCTCCCGGGGTTTCGATGTCCCCGGTTCAGCGACGCTTGCCTTGTTTCTAACGGCATTGCTTCTTGCGTTGAGCGGCGGGGACTTGGGGTTCCCGCAATTTACGGTGACACTGTTCGTTCTGATCTTTCTTGCATCCATCATAGGATTCATCGTAATCGAAACCCGAGTTGACTCGCCTCTGCTCGACCTTCACCTCTTCAGTCAAAACAGGCTCTTCGCGGGAGGAGCCCTGACCGCTTTCATGAATTACTCTACCTCGGCGAGTACGCTCCTCATACTCTCAATCTATCTCCAGACGATCCTGAGATACTCTCCGCTCGAGGCGGGTTTGATCCTGCTCGCGCAGTCGGTATTTCAGGTGATTTCCGCCCCGATCGCGGGGACCCTCTCGGACAGATTTTCCGCGAGAATCCTGAGTTCCGCCGGGATGATCTCAAGGTCGATCGGGTTCATCGCCCTTTCCTTTCTCGGAACATCGTCCCCTGCTTCTGATGTCTGGATTCCCCTCATAATCGTCGGGATAGGCCACGGTTTCTTCTCGTCCCCTAACGTCAACTCGGTGATGGACTCGGTCACCCCGGACAAGTTCGGCATCGCTTCCGCGACTCTTGGGACCATCCGTACTGGGGCCCAGTCTGTGGGAATAGCGATACTCGCGGGCATAATCGCGACTCAGCTCCCCGTGGGATCACAAATACTCTTCAACTCCACCTCTGGAGTTTCAACGAGTCTCAGTCTCAGTTTGGATTTTGTGAGCGGTCTGAGACTAGCCTTCATCGCGGCCGCGGCGATCAGCTTTGTTGGAGCACTCACATCTCTGCTGCGCGGAAAGAAGGAAGAAGCGACCACCGAAGAGGGTCAAAAGGTCAAGTAACTTTACTTCTTCCATCGGTCTACAGGCTCGTGTCTTGTCTTGTCTTTGGTTGAACTTACTGCGAATCATCTCGCCTTCGTGACAATGTCAACCAAGGCGGGCTTGCCTTCTGCTTCAACGACGTTCAAAGCTGCTTCTATCGCTCCCCGAATCTCATCGGGTTTCTCAATCGGCCCCCTACCATACACGCCGTATGAACCAGCTAGCTTCGCAAAATCCACGGAAGGCTCCGTAATCCTGCCCCCCACGTCATAGGCTCTACGTGAATCTCTTGCTCTTGCTTCGGCGACGAGCTTGTTGTGCTCCGCATCGTTGTAGTACAGCCTGTTGTTGAACATCAAGATGAGCACTGGAACTTGATAATGGGCTGCTGTCCACAGGGCGCTCGGCACGAACAAAAAGTCCCCGTCGGCCTGGAAGTCGATCACCAACTTCTTCTTTCCATCACGATGATTCTTCAGAGCTAGAGCAGCTCCGATGGAAGCTGGTAGTCCGTATCCCAGCCCCGCTCCACCGCTATCGCCCAGGAAGCATCCCGGTACATTCCAGTCCCAGAGCCTCCTCGCCCAGCCTTCAAGGGAGCCGTTCGCGATCACCCAATCACTCCCCTTCACGAGCTCCCACGCCTCGAGCGCAAGCCTTGGCAGAGAGACGGGTACGTCATCCCACTGACGCTTTGCCTCCTCGACCCAGCGGTCTCTTTGCTTCCTGTGTCTGGTCCGAGCCCGTTCCTTCCTCTCCAAGATCTTATTCTTCATCGACGGTCCCGCTTTTTCGACCGCCCTTGAACAGAGCTCCGCTAACCTGGGAAGTGCGTTTGACGTGTCGGCCAGGATCGAGAGCTCGGAGGATACAAGCCCCTGATAGTCAGCGGCCCACCCCTTCGTGAGAAGATCTTCGAGGCCCACCCTCGCTATCCTGACATCGCTCCTCGTGATGAGCCTTGACTCTCTCGTGCTCTTGTTTATCTTAGAAAGAGAGAATTCCAATTTTAGAGCGTCAAGCGCGAGTATGAAATCAGCTTCCGCGAGATCCATCTTGTCAGAGACGTCCAGTGGATTCGTGTTTGGAAAGTTGAATCGATCAAGAGTATCAAGGACCCTCGCTCCTACGGTCTCCGCTATCTTCACGAGTGAGCCGACCGATTGTGGATTGCGACCCACTGTGCCGGCGACGATGTAGGGGTTGTTCGAGTCCAGCAGAAGATCGACTATACGCTGTAGCGAATCATCAGAGGGGGCTGGGAAGGAAGGGATTGCAGGCATTTCGCTGATCGACTTCGCGCCATCAAGTTTCCTTTCCAGGCACTCGCTGTCGAGCGAGATGAATACCGGGGCGCTCGGCCCCGTGACGGCAAGGTTGTATCCCCTCGCAAAAGATTCAAGGAAACTCTCAATCGAGAGCGCGAGATCATCCCACTTTACGTAATCCCTGACCGCATCGTTGGGGATCATCGACGTGTGTATCCAGTCGATCCACGGCCTACGCTTCACTGGATCCATGGGGCCCGAAGCACCCAGGAGGATTATCGGGACCCGATCGCACCAAGCGTTGTAAATCGCCATCGTCGCGTGCTGCAACCCCACCGTATCGTGGAGGATCGCGGCCATCGGCTTGCCCGAGGCTTTGGCGTATCCGTGGGCGATGGCAACGGCGATCTCTTCGTGGCAAACGGCTATGGTCTTCGGAGAAACGTCATCGCCATAGTTTACAAGTGAATCCCACAGACCTCGAAACGTCGAACCGATATTCGCTGAGATATACTCAATCCCGTATTTCCGAAGACAATCGACGATCAGATCAGAGCCGTATTCGGGTTGTTTCTTTTCATCTGGACTCATGTTGAACGCCTAAACTTTTGGTTGTGATTTTAAGATGCAGAGCTCTCTCGGTCGCATTCTTGATTAGCATCATCGATCGCGGCTGACCTACACCATGATCAGTTTGCTACGGCTTGCATTCCACGACTATGCAGTTTAAAAACGATACACCGAGCAAAGGAAAACACCGCGCAACTTCGTATCGAGATCGCTTTTCCCCGATTGTATTCGTAAGTGGTATGGATTTTGCTGAGCAGAAGTCTGGGAATGGAAGAGGGACATTTCGCATTGCAAAGTTTCGACGTTTACTTATTATATTCAGGAAAGACCGCGCCTTCCCTCCTAGTGAATTTCTCATGATAACTGAAACCATTACGATAGACTCGATCCACGGCGGAAAACCAATCGGCGCGTACCTGAGCAGGCCCGACACTCCAGGGAATGGGCCCGCGTTAATCGTGATTCACGAATGGTGGGGGCTCGTGCCGCACATCAAGGACATAGCCGATCGTTACGCCTCTCAGGGGTACGTTACGGTCGCCCCGGATCTCTATGGAGGCGCGGTTGGAACGAGCCCCGAGGAAGCATCGAAACTCTCATCCAGCGTTACCCCGGAGATTTCCAAGAAGATGCTCGACTCCGTCGTAAGTTATCTAAGCTCGGTGAAGTTCGTAAACCCCGAAAGGATAGGAATCACTGGATTCTGCTTTGGCGGCACTCACTCGTTCAACTACCTTTGTGAATCAGACAGAATCGCCGCAGGAGTACTTTTCTACGCTACCCAGCCCGTCCGGGCTGAAGAGAAACTTGCCAAGATAACCGCTCCCGTGCTGATCATCTACGGCGATCAGGACTATAGGGTGAGGCAGGAGGTCGCGCGGGAGATCGAGGGTAAGCTCAAGAGGCTCGGGAAGAACGCGCAGCTCGTGATATACCCCGGCTGCGGGCACGCCTTCTTCAACGACCAGAACAAGCAGGCATACAGACCGGAGGCCTCAAGGGATGCCTGGGAGAAGACTCTGGCTTTCTTCGCAAAGTACCTAAAGCCCTAAATCGTGACCATCACAGACTTGCTCTGCGTGTAACTCTTGAGTTCATCGATGCTCCCCTGCTTTCCGATCCCGCTCATCTTGTACCCGCCGAACGGAACGCCCCGCGTGCGGGTCGGACCGTTGATCCAGATGAAACCGGCTTCGAGATCTGAAGCGAGCCTGTGAGCGTTCGACACGTTGTTCGTGAGTATGATCGCTGTGAGCCCGTACTCCACGGAATTGGCTTGGGCCACCATCGTCTCATAGTCGTTCCACGCGACCACGGATAGCACCGGACCGAAGATCTCCTCCTTGATCAGTCGCGAACCTGGCGGGACGTTGTCAAACAACGTCGGCCTGTAAAAGTACCCTCTAGCAAGTTCGGGATCCTCAGGCTTTCTCCCACCGGTCACAAGTTTGGCGTTCTCCGCGACACCCACCTTCACGTACTGCTCCACCTTGGAGATCTGCGACTTTGAGGATAGACACCCCATCTGCGTATCCTCGCGCGTGGGTATCCCGAGCCTTATCTCCTCGAAAGCTTGTGCCAGCCTCGTGATGAATTCATCGTGGATGCTAGAGTGGATGAAGCACCGCGAGGTCGATTGACACGACTGGCTCGCGGTCCACGTGAAGTTCATCCCCTTGACCGCAGTCTTCACCGCCGTCTCAAGGTCAACGTCGGGGAAGATCACGATGGGATTCTTCCCCCCGAGTTCGAGTGTTATGTACTTCAGGTGCTCCGCGCCTAGCCGCGCGATCTCCTTCCCCGTCTCGACGCTTCCAGTTAGGGCGACGCGCCTGATCTTCGGGTGGCTCGCGATCGCGGCCCCCACATCGGAGCCCGCCCCCGTGACCACGTTCACAACCCCGGGAGGGAAGATCTGCTCTATCTCCCTGCAAAGCATGAGAGCCGAGAGCGGGGTGATCGAGGCGGGTTTCACTATCACAGTGTTTCCCGCAACGAGCGGGGCCGCCAAGGCCTCGCACATGAACATCAGCGGATGATTGAACGGGACTATGCGACCGACCACTCCGAACGGCTCCCTCAGCGTGTAGTTGAGCACTCTACCGGGCGCTCCTGGTATCGTCTCTCCTCCAAGTTCGGGGTACAGCCCGGCAAAGAAGCTCAACGTGCCCGCGCCGGCGTCAGCATCCTCCTTCATCGCCCTAATGGGATGCCCGACGTTGAGGCTCTCCGCGTATGCGAACTCCTCTCTCTTTGAGTGCAACACGGAAGCGAGCTTTGCAACGAGTGAGGCGCGCTCCTCCGGTGGAACCTTCCTCCAAGACTCAAACGCCGCGGACGCGGCTTGCACGGCTAAATTCACGTCCCGCGCGTCTCCGAGCGGGACGGAAGCTATCGCCTCAGCAGTGGCAGGATTCACAACATCGTAGCGTTTGGAGGAGGAGCTCTCGATCCACTTGCCTCCAACGAACATCCTCTCGATTTCTTGAATTTCAGTTTGCAATGCGGTGGGGACTCGACAACCTCTCCTGCGAGTGATTTCTAAAATTTAAGTCTTAAAATAAAACGTGCGCAACCCGAAAAATGGATCCAGGAGAGAGGCGGCCGGATGAATGAGTATCGATTCTTCTTCCTCATCATACATTTGCTGCGAATCTATTCAAATATTCCCTAATTTATCTTCCAAATTCTTTTGGAATAATTAGATTATACTGCCACGCCTCAGCTCCTCGATCCTATCCTTCGAGTATCCGAGTTCGCCCAGAACCTCTTCGCTGTGCTCCCCCAGCCCCGGAGGAGCCATCCGTATCGACGTCCTCGATTTTGAAAATTTCACCGGGGTCCCGAGCTGCTTCAGTTTCTTCCCCGTCCTCGGATTGTCCACCTCGGTCACCATCCCCCTTGCCAGTACATGGGGATTGCTCACGACCTCTGAAATCTGGAGGATCGGTCCGGCCGGAACCCCCGCTTTTCGAGCGGCGTCCAGCCAGTGCTCCGCCCTCTGCGTCGCAAACAACTCGTCCAAGAGAGGCAAAAGTTCCGGCTTGTGGTTCATGCGATCGGGATTCGTCCTGAACCTTGGATCCGTGGACCACTCCTCGTGACCTATCTCCTTGCAGAAATCGGTCCACAATTTGTCGTTCCCCACCGCCAGAACGAAGTAGGTGTCGCTCGCCTTGAACGCCTGGTACGGCGCGAGGTTTGCGTGCATGGACCCCGTCTTTCTGGGATTCTTTCCCGTCGCAAAATAGTTCATCGCCTGATGAGACAAAAACGAAACCTGAACGTCGTGCATCGACACGTCGATGTGCTGACCCTCGCCTGTCCTGTCCCTTTGCCTCAGCGCGGCGAGGATCGCGGACACCGACCAAAGACCAGCGCCGAGATCAGCCAGAGGGACGCTCACCCTCACAGGCGGCCTCCCCTCCTCTCCAGTGAAACTCATGATCCCTCCCATCGCGAAAACGATCAGGTCGTATCCCGGAAGATCCCTGTAGGGGCCGGAGTGCCCGAAGCCGGAGATCGAGCAGTACACTATCCTCCGATTCACCTTCGATACATGATCATAGTCAATCCCGAGCTTCTCCGTCACGCTCGGGCGAAAGTTCTCGATCAGGACATCTGATTCCCGTACGAGTTTGAAGAAGATCTCGAGGCCCTCCCTCGTCTTCATGTTCAGGGTGAGGCTCCTTTTGTTCCTGTTCGCGCTGAGAAAGTATGCGCTCTCGCCCTCGATCGTCGGGGGATACCAGTACCTCGTTTCGTCCCCCTTCCCGGGTTCCTCTATCTTGATCACATCGGCTCCGTAATCCGCTAGGAGCATGGTCGCGTACGGCCCGGCCATGACCCTCGAAAGGTCGAGCACCTTTACGCCGCTCAGCGGGCCCTCCTGCTCTTCTTCTTCATTGTTGTTCTTCTTCTTGATCTTCGTCCCTTGAGACATTTATTCCACTGCAATCCCCGAAAACTCGATGCAATATAGTTTGCCGGAGAGCCGCACGATGGGAAAAACATTGCGTCGAGTTCTTCACAATGAGTCCGAGTGAGCGTATCTTATTTATGCCCTAAACTTGACAGGGGTTTCCCGTTGTCTCTGCGTCAGTGACGGGAGCAGCAATATTTTCGATGAACTTTGCTCGAACGCGATGCCTTGCGCTGGAAAAAAGGCAGTCGTAATATAAGCTCATTGCTTTTTTTATTTTTTTAAAATTTTATTTTTTTATTTATTTGTTTAATTAGTTAATTTTTTAATTGATCAATTGATCAATTAATTAATTTAGGCGATGGTTAAATCCTAGCTCGTGGTAGTTACTATCTCATCGTCATTATGCACACTTGAGGAATAACGACAGCCCTCGATCCTTTCAATAGAGCACAGTTCGCATTTTTTGCCAGCCAGAAAGGGAAAGGGAAGGACAGGATATCTTTGACCACAACGCGACCAAATAGCTATCAAACAGAATCGTTCTCGACAAGTGTCGAGAATACGAGTTATTTCCCAAATTTTTACCCACCCTCCAGCTGGAGGGGTGTTTTGATCGCGGGGAGATACAACCAAGGGTTGAGAAAATTTTCGAGTTAGTGATGTCCCCCCCTAGGGAGGGGGAGGGATACTAACAGTTTGTTTCGCGGTTTTGCGGTTTTCCCAAAAAGCAAGGAAAGGCGCAGGATAACGGGTGGAACAAGGATGAAAGGGCGCACATCTCCGTCAAATCAACAAAGGAACGCAGAGCAAGAAGGGTGCCAATTTTGCACCATCGAAGGAAAAACATACGAGGACAGCTGATTCAATAAACAATGGGGGAAAGCCAAAGAAAAAAATTGACCCCGAGGGACAACCACAACCACATCATACTCTCCGACATTGACTCGATGGTCGGCTCCGCAAGAGCAAGGGCGATCAAAGAGTTCTCGATCACCGAGCACGTGTCCCAGTTCAGAGAGCCCAGAAGTTCAATCGACTTTGGATCAATACACGACACGGGGAGGATCTTTGAGTCGCTGAAGGAGTATGACCTGGAGTTCTCAAAGATCAAGAACAACGAAGAAATCAAGGTAAGGCGCGGCCTCGAGGTGGACTACTCCCCGAGATACGAAACCAAAGTCGGGAACTATGTCAACCAGGACGAGTTTGAGATTTTGCTCTGCTCGGTGCACGAACTGGAAGACGGAACGGATGTCCAGAGACCTGGGACGATGAGGAAAGATGAAGATCCAAAGAAACTGTGGCTGGAATACATTGAACTCCAAAAGAGAGCCCTCGAGAGCGATTTCGTCCCATTCAACGTCCTGACCCATCCCGTGAGGATGGCTCAGGGAGTGAAGAAAGATGCATGCCCGGAGAACATCGATGAGTTGCTCCTGGATCTTGCAAAGACGGCGAGGAAGCGAAACATCGCACTTGAGCTGAACGGGAGCGACCTAAACTTTTCAGAACTACTCGTGAGAAAACTCGCCATCGCCTGCTCCGAGGCAGGATGCAAGGTCTCTCTGGGATCAGACGCGCACCGTCCCCACGAGGTGTTCAGAAACATGTCAAAAGCAAACAAGATCGTCGAAGAACTTGGCCTGGAGGTTCTGCCTTGATCACTGCATTGGCCCGAGACGGGGGCACAAAGAGAGATTTTCAATCACTCTTTATAGAACGCACCCGATTTACAAATGACAGGACATGACACAGTTGGGGGAGAGATCTTCGGATGGGAAACAAGATAGTCCACTTTGAGATACCGGTACAAGACACCGAGAGGATGAGCAGGTTCTACTCCGAGCTCTTCGGTTGGAAGTTCGCCAAGGCCCCGATGGAGGGGATGGAGTACTGGCTGATCAGCACAGCCGGGGATGGATCACTGGGCGGAGGAATGTACAGGAAGATGCAAGAGACGGACAAGCCTCGATTCTACATGCAGGTCGAGAACATCGACGAGCACACCGAGCGCTTCAAGAAGGCCGGTGGAACAGTGATAGTGGAAAAGCAGGAGGTCCCGGGGACAGGTTTCACCGTGATCGGAGCCGACCCGGAGGGCAACGCGATAGGTCTCTTCCAGCCAACCGCTCCTCCACCGCAGCAACAAAGCACAGCTACCAACAACGCCGCTCCTCAGGGATCATCCGCCAGCAGGAGATCTTCGTCTCCTTCGTCTTCTTCCTCCTCATCAAGCAAGAGAAAATCGTCAAAAGCCAAGACGACGAACAACAAGAAGAAGAAAAGGAAGAGTGCTCGCAGCAGCAAGAAGAAGAAGTAGACGAGGAGAAAGTAACCAATCGATTTTCTCATTATTAGGGCAATAACGATTTTTCAAAATGACAACGACGAAATACCACATCGGGTGCAGCGGGTGGTCCTACGCTGACTGGGTCGGCCCGTTCTACCCTTCCGGCACAAAACCAGCGGAGTACCTCAAGAGGTACTCCAGGGTCTTTGACTGCGTCGAGATCGACTCTTCCTTCTATCGCATCCCAAACCAGTTCATGATCAACCAGTGGAAGAAGAACACGCCGGAGGGGTTCCTATTCTCGCCCAAGTTCCCAAAGAAAATCACCCACGAACTGAAACTTCAGAACGCCTCGGACACGATATCGTACTTCTTCCGCACGCTCGCCGGGCTCGGGGCAAAGCTCGGTCCGATGGTCGTTCAACTACCCCCGTCGTTCAAGTACGACACAGGGATCAGGGACCTCGAACTGTTCATCGCAGAACTCAAGAGCGGATTCAAGTACTCGATCGAGTTTCGCCACAAGTCCTGGTTTCGGGATGACGTCTACTCGCTGCTCCAGGCGAACAACATCTCCATGTGCTGGTCGATCAACCAGTACGTCGAGACCCCGAGGAAGCTGACCTCGAATTTCAACTACGTGCGCATGGTCGGCGAGGATAGAGAGATCACGAAATTCTCCGCGATCCAGAAGGAGACGACGGAGAAGATGGCGGAGGTGGCGAGCGACGTCAAGGCCTCCTCGGGATCCACTGACGACACGTTCGTCTTCTTCAACAACCACTTTGCCGGCTTTGGTCCAGAGTCGGTGAGCGAGTTTCGTCGCCTCCTCGGACTCATGGAGATAAACTACTCACCGAGCTCTGAGTCAAACAACGACAGTGGCAACAACAGCAAGAGTCAGATGAGCCTTGGCGACTTTTAGGATAGTGATGCACGTAGACGTTGACTCTTTCTACCCCTCCGTCGAGAAAAGAAACGATCCCACGCTAGAAGGAAAGCCCGTGATCGTTGGGGCCGACCCGAGGAGCAGCAGGAGGGGGGTCGTGGCCTCCTGCTCGTACGAAGCAAGGAAACTCGGAGTCAGGGCCGGGATGCCGATCTCCCTGGCGTACAAGATCTCCCCGGAGGCGGTGTACATACGCCCTAACTTTGCTCTCTACTCCAGGGTCTCCACGAGGGTGATGGGACTGCTCAGAGACCACTGCGACGTGTTCGAGCAGGTGAGCATCGACGAGGCCTTCCTAGAAGTAACTAACAAGGCAGGAGGAGACTATGAAAGAGTAAGAGACCTCGCCCTTGAGATCAAGGCGAAGGTGAAACGCGAAGAGGGACTGACCTGCTCCATCGGGATATCCGTAAACAAGTCGAGCGCGAAGATCGCATCCGACCTCCAAAAGCCCGACGGGCTGACAGTAATCCCCAAGGGCAAGGTCGCGGAGTTCCTCTCCCCGCTCCCCGTGAGGATGATCACCGGCGTCGGGAGGAAGACCGAGGAGTTCCTCTCGGAGACTCTCGGAGTAAAGACGATCGGTGACCTCCAGAAGATCAAAGGCGAAATCCTCCTCAAGCACTTTGGCAAGACGGGCGTGTGGCTGTGGGGAGTCGCCCACGGTTTGGAGCAGATAGAGGTGAAAGAGCGCACGCTGATGAAGTCCTTGAGCGCCGAGCACACATTCCAGGAGGACGTGGAGTTCGAGGAAGCCCTTTCCAAGGTCAGGGGAGAACTCGCACACACCCTTCACAATAGGTTGATGAGCGCCGGCTACGAGTACAGGGTCATCTCGATCAAGATTCGGTTCTCCCACTTTCAAACCCACACGAGGGATAACACACTCCCGGCGTACACCACGAGCAAGGACGCGCTCATCGATGAAGCGATCAACCTCATGGGCGAGTTCAGGGAAAGCAGCAAGGGTGGGAGTAAGAGCAGGAGGAGGGTCAGGCTCGTAGGAGTCAGGGTCGCCGACCTTAGAAAGAGGTCCTCAAATTCGGATCTCGGGGATTGGATCCCGGAAGGATTATGATGATTATGATTATGATGATGATGTCCTCTAGCGCAGCCCCCACGTCCTCGCGGAGGTCGAGTTGAATAGTTGCTTGTGACCGGAGTACGGAACCCTGATCGAATCGGTGTACTTGCAGTCCTGGCACTCCATCCCGAGCACGACCTCGTACCCCGACGGGAGATCGTTGACCCAGATCCTGGAGGCCTTCAGGAGCCCACCGCAATCCACGTCCGTCTCCCTCCACTCCCCGTTCCGGAACTCCACCCTCTTCGCGTGTATGAACGTCGGCACGCCGAAGAAAGCA
>Ga0209061_1005086_pt1 | contig 11884 bp, 9 predicted proteins | sample Coa_R1_10_FD_187157 | JGI IMG/M metagenome (GOLD analysis project Ga0209061, IMG submission 187157) | Surface soil microbial communities from Centralia Pennsylvania, which are recovering from an underground coalmine fire - Coalmine... | ecosystem: Environmental > Terrestrial > Soil > Unclassified...
TATCAAATAATACTTGACAAGAAGAGGCTATTCTATTATTGTGACATGATGGGTAGGTAATCAGAATAAAGTAAGTTGATTCCTATCTGGCTTTAACCTAGGCTCTACCTCCAGAGGGTCGGATTCTGACCCAAAAATTTACCCCTGGAGGGGAGTCTATGAAAAAGCAACTTTTTTCTCTATTTTTTGCAGTTCTGATCGTTTTTGCGAGTGTTTCACTTCGTAAGGCTTTTGCCAACGCTGAAAGTTCAGCAGCATTATGGAACGGCTCGAACGCCAATTTAACTCAGCCCGCAACGTTGCAGGCGCACCCATTGCCGGTCGGCGTCAGCCCGGCTCCGACGGCCGCTTCCATCGGGGGATCACCAGTTCCACCCTTCCGCAGTCTGGCCGCTTCTATCGGAGGATCGCCGGTTCCACCCTTCCGCAGTCTGGCCGCTTCTATCGGAGGATCGCCGGTTCCGCCCTTCCACAGTCTGGCCGCTTCCATCGGAGGATCGCCGGTTCCGCCCTTCCGCAGTCTGGCCGCTTCTATCGGAGGATCGCCGGTTCCGCCCTTCCGCAGTCTGACCGCTTCTATCGGAGGATCGCCGGTTCCGCCCTTCCGCAGTCTGGCCGCTTCCATCGGAGGATCGCCGGTTCCACCCTTCCGCAGTCTGGCAGGCAATGGGGGGGGGGCAATTGCAACGGTGTAGTTGATCCAGGCTCCACCGAAGCTCGCTTTTACAGTCAATTATATTTTAGCGCCCAAGCTATTTGTGCTATAGTTACTGAGCGCGCCCTCGACAGGAGGCGTCGCTCATGATGGCTTCGGTCTTTGCCCAATTCCTGCAATACTCGTGTTACGCAGTTGAAGCATGCCTCGTGATCGCCGTGGTGGCTCGCGGGCAGTGGAGAAAGTATCCTGAGTTTGCGCTTTTTGCGGTAGGTTACGCATCGATCGATGCAATCCTGCGGCCTATCATTCTCTTTCACTACGGCCAGTCTTCTCTTCAGTACCGATATTGCTATTGGCTCTCTGATGCCGCGCTGACGTTAGGCGCTTTTTTGCTGATTTCCCTCTTTTTCAGGCGGGCGTTAGCTAAAAAGAAGGAAATCTGGCCTCTTCTCCGCTCCATCTTAAGCTCCGTCTTCATCCTCATCACGCTGATTTCCGCCTTCTCAATCTCTTCGCATTACCATCATCTGATTGGCGACTTCATCGTTGAATTCCAGCAAAACCTCTATTTCACCTGCCTGGTGCTCAACACTGTGCTCTACGTCACGCTGGCGCAGATGGAAAAGGTGGACGAGGATCTGAATCTTCTGGTCTGCGGTCTTGGGGTCCAATTTGCCGGGCCTGCAGCGGTCATGGCGCTGATCTACCTGACCGGGATAGGCGTACATGCCCCTGCATTCTTTGAACTTTGCGCTCAAGCTTGCACCCTGGCTACGTGGCTCACGTGGCTTTACACTTTCACCTGCAAGCGGAGCGCGGAATCCACCTCCACTGAAGAGCGTAAAGAAACGTCTGCTTTCGCCAAAGTTTCAATGCGCAGATTGAGCGAGGTCTAAAATGGTTGTCGCAACCCTTATTCTGATTCTCTCGACAGCATTGCTGCTGTTCTATCTCCAGGCCATCTGTCAGAGGATCTTGCAGCGCCGCGCGCATCAGGAATTCTATCACTCGATTGTCAACGCCAATCGCCTGGAGTTTCCGTTCGTTCGCAGCGCGATCGAAGACTACGACGCCCCGCTTGACTATTCAAGGTTTCGTATGCAGTTGAAGTGCGATTTCCTGGCCCTGACTTACTTGCTGAAAAATGCCGCGAATTCCAGCCAGAAACTCTCGACGGATGAAAAACTGCTGATCCTGAACTTCAGAGTGCTCTTCTTTTTCCTGGGGGTCTTCCACCTGGCAGGCGTTGGCGAAAAGATTTTTATGCTGAAGCTGGCTTCCATTCTTCAGTATTTCAGCAACGTGCTGGGTGAGCGCGTCAGCAAGATCCGTTTTGGCAACATGACGGCTTCGGAATACTTATTGAGCCTCTAGGCAGGTTACTGAAAACCCATTTGGGCATGCCCTGCTGAACCTTGTCTGTCATTCTGAGCGATAGCGAAGAATCCCTGCATTCCAGCGTAAGGCAACTTCCGCAAAGCGTCCCGCACTCATTCTCCCATTTCCCTTCTCAATTAATCCACCGATCGGGACCATCCTTTTTCTCATGCTTGCGCATATAAACTTCAAACTGCTTGCGAAGCCGCGCCCGACGCCAATCCTCGTAATTTCGCCGGAGCCCTGAAGGAAGCCTGAATCCTCGCAGATAAAGATACCCAATCAGCATGCCGCTCAAGTGAGCGATATAACTGACGCCTGTTCCCGCCTGGCCGAACAGGCTGACAAATTCGATGACGCCCATCAGCACCACAAACCATTTGGCCTTGATGGGAATGAAGAAGTACATGTAGATGGGGCGCTCAGGGAACAGGAGTCCGTACGCCAACATCAGCCCGAATAAGGCTCCCGAACAGCCAATTGTCATCACAATGCTGTGGGGACCCAGCAGAACATCCACCACACCGGCGCCAACGCCCGTCAGAAAATAGTAAAAAAGGAATTGCTTGCCGCCCCAAAGGCTCTCCAGGTCAGGACCGAACATCCACAAAACAAAAAGATTGAAAATGATGTGGAAGAAGCCTGCGTGGAGGAAGAGGTACGTGAAAGGCTGCCACAAAAACAAGTCGTGGGTGACGAGGTAAGGACGGAGGCCGAAGAAGAAGTAGGGATACCCCCAGTGCGCGATTTGAGCCGGGAAATAAGTGAGAACAAACGCCACCGCCGTGGCGATGATCAGCCCCTTAACCTTGGGAGTAAGTGGAGGGCCAAAGGATACGGAATATTCACGATAACGAACCATCTTTAAAGCTTACCTCAATTGCCCGCTGTCGCGCAGGAGCATCGGCGCAATGACGCAGCTTGGCCGCGCTTTGCGCTCCAACAAGAAAACCGGAGCTTTCTCAAAGCCTCACCCCGTCAGCCGCGCCCGGACTTTTTCGCTGACCTGCTTGCCATCAACGGTCTTCCCGGCCAATTTAGCCATCACCGCTTTCATCACCTTGCCCATATCCTTGGCTGTAGCAGCCCCCGGTTTCGCCGAGAGCTTCGGTTACCGCAGTTTCAATTTCCTGGTCTGTCGCCGAGGCGGGAAGGTAGCTTTCCAAAATCACAAGTTCCGCAAGTTCTTTCTCAGCCAACTCATCGCGCCCGCCCTGGCGAAACAACTCCACGGCGTCCTTGCGCTGCTTCACCAGCGTCCGGAAAACGGCGAGAGCCTGCTCATCATTGAGCGGCTTGCCGTCCTCAACCTGTTTGTGCTTGAGCGCGGATTTCATCATGCGCAGGACGCTGAGTCGCACCGCGTCCTGGCTCTTCATAGCCTGGACAAGATCCTTATCAACCTGTTCAGTCAGCAACATCGGATTATTCCTTTCCATGAGGATTGAAGAGCGCCCCTCGACATCACAACCCATCTTAACCTTTTGCCGTAACCAGAGACCGATCGCGGCTTACTTCAGTAACTTCAAAAGCTCGCCTTCATCGATGGTTTTCACGCCTAGGGCGCGCGCCTTCTCCAGTTTGGATCCCGGTTCAGCGCCCACCACCACATAGTCCGTCTTCCTGCTCACCGAGCCCACAACGCGCCCGCCCGCCTTCTCAATCATTTGGCTGGCCTCTTCGCGCGAATAATGGGGAAGCGTCCCGGTCAGCACAAATTGTTTCCCAGCGAGCGGCTGCGGACCTTTCTTCGCAGCCTTTTCCTGCTCCATGCGAACCCCTGCAGCCCGCAGTTTCTCGATCAACTTTCGATTCCGCTCTTCGGCGAAGAACTCGGCGATCCCCTGCGCCGTTTTGGGGCCGATCTCATGCACCTGCTCAAGCTCCTCTTCGCTCGCTTTCGCCAACCGGTCGAATGAGCCGAAATGTTCGGCCAGCAACTGCGCAGTTCTTTCGCCCACAAAAGGAATCCCGACTGCGAAGATTACGCGAGCCAGATCGACTTTCTTGCTCTTTTCGATCTCCGCGATCAGGTTTGCGGCAGACTTCTTCCCCATCCGCTCCAGGGCAGCGAGTTGCTCCTGGGTCAGGGCATAAAGGTCTGCGGCGTCTTTCACAAGGCCTCGATTGACGAGTTGATCGACCAGAGCGTCGCCCAATCCGTCGATCCCCATCGCGTGACGCGCCGCGAAGTGAAGAAGCGATTCTTTCAGCCGGGCCGGGCAGGCGGCGTTCACACAACGATAGGCCACTTCGCCTTCGGCGCGAAACACGTCGCCGCCGCAAACGGGACACCGCTTGGGCATATGGAATTCGCGGCCATCCGGCGCGTGCTTCACAACTTTCACCACCTGGGGGATCACTTCTCCCGCCCGTTGCAGCAGCACCGTATCGCCGATGCGCACTCCCAGGCGCGCAATTTCATCCATGTTGTGAAGGGTGGCATGGCTCACGGTGACGCCGCCCACATTCACCGGATCAAGATCGGCGACTGGCGTCAGGGTTCCGGTCCGACCTACCTGAGCGCGAATATCTTTCACGACGGTCGTCGCCTGACGCGCGGGATATTTGTAGGCAATCGCCCATCGCGGGGATTTGGCGGTTTTGCCCAACTCTTCCCATAACCTGGTGTCATTCACCTTCACCACCACGCCATCGGTCTCATACTCCAACTCATTTCGCTTCATTTCCCATTCCTGGACGAATTCCAGCAATTCATCAAACGACGCGCAAAGCCGCCGGTGAGGATTCACCTTGAACCCCATTTCCGCCAGGGCATTCAGAGTCTTCCAGTGCTCCCTTAGAGGGACATCCCCCCCGACCAGCAGGTAGTAATGAAACATATCCAGCTTGCGTTGCGCGACCATCTTGGGATCAAGCTGGCGAATGGTTCCCGCCGCCGAATTGCGAGGGTTGGCAAATTTGGGCTCGCCCGCCGCCTCCCGCTGCGCATTCAGCCGCTCAAACATCTTAAGCGGCATGATCACCTCACCGCGAACCTCAAATCGTTCCGGATGGCCGATGACCTGCAACTTTCTTTCGTCAATTCGCAAGGGCACGGAGCCGATGGTCTTCACGTTGGCGGTCACGTCCTCGCCTTCCACGCCGTTTCCACGCGTCACGCCGCGCGCTAAAACGCCCTTTTCATAGATGAGCGACATGGAAAGGCCATCCAGCTTCAGCTCAGCGACATATTCCACGCGCGACCGCCCGGAAAGCTCGCGCACCCGGCGATCGAAATCCCGGAGTTCCTCAACGGAATAGGTGTTGTCCAGGCTCATCATGGGAACCTGGTGGCGGACCTTGGGAAACTGCTCGGCAGGCTTGCCGCCCACGCGCTGGGTCGGAGAATCTGGCGTCACCAGCTCCGGATGCGCGCGCTCAAGGTCCTGAAGCTTGCGCATCAGCTGGTCAAACTCGTAGTCGGAGATTTCAGGATCATCCAGCACGTAGTAGCGGTGCTCGTGATAACGAATCTCTGCCCGCAGCTTTTCAATTTCTTTCTCGACTGAAGTCGCCAAAGCGCCCTCACTTTATTGGAATATCTGAATTCATTAAGGATTATGGCACAGCCGCATTGAAGCTCAAGGGTGGAAAAGGCCCCTCTGACACGTTGCTGAAAAACTCATCCAACCCGTCATCAGCGAAAATGCCGGGATTTTTCGCTACGCTCAGGATGACAAGCGAAGGACTCGGAATGACAATATGCAAGGTCGTTTTGCAGCAACCCGCCAATGGCCGCACACATCCTGAACGACGGGATGTATGCGCCACTCCGAGGCGCATTGCGGACTGCGAAAGTCGGGTCTGCCCGTCTTGACACGATAAAATTTCAGAACTAACTTTTGAAATGGAATCTGGCTTTGAGGAACACAGGCGCTGATTCCGAAAAAATTTTGATCCAAGGGAAGATAGAAAGGAATGAAACAAGTCCTTATTTCATCTCTGATTGCGTTAGCCAGTTTAACTCTTGCTCTCCCAGGGTGGGCGCAGCGCACCACCGCTCCCCAGCCGCCTGATAATGCGCGCTTTGGAATTCCCACGGGCGGGCTTCCCGCCGTTTATCAGGACTATCTCTTCGGCGTGGTCTCCAAGATTAAACCCGATGAACTGGTGCTCGATAAGACCAAGTACGGTGTCCCGCAGACCATCCATTTGGACCGAAAAACCAAGTACATTCACAACGGCAAGCGCAGCTCACTGAGCGACATCAAGGTGGGCGATCCTGTATATGTCGACGTCAAAACGGACAAGAAAACCGGCTCCATGTTTGCTAAAAAAGTGGTGAGCGGAGTCAACGCGACTCGTGGATCGTCATAAGCTCCGCGCATTCTGAAGCTCGTTTTATGCCCGCGAACCGCGATCTTTTTCACCTCGACCCCGTCCCGGAGCGGGGCGAAGAGGGAGGGAACCTGAAGCTGCCCTGACACCCGCCTTGAAACGCGCCACCCTGATCTACAATCCGGTCGCCGGCAGAAATCCCTCGCGCCGCGAACGCCACATCCAACACGCGGGCGAAATCCTGCAAAAATCTGGTCTGGAGGTCAAACTCGCTCGCACCGCCGGTCCCGGCTCCGCCACGGAACTGGCGCGCCAGGCTGCGGCTCACGGCGATGAAATTATTCTGGCCTGCGGCGGCGATGGAACCATCAACGAAGTGATTAATGGCATGTGTCCGGGCCATGCGGCCCTGGCTATTTTGCCCGGCGGCACGGCCAACATCATCGCCAAGGAATTAAGACTCCCTCATCACCCCGTGCGCGCGGCCCGGGAGTTCCACGCCTGGAAGCCGCGCCGAATCGCGCTGGGACGCGTCACGGGGGATCCCATTCCTCAGAGCGCTGCTTCCGATCCCGTCCAGCGATACTTTTTGAGTGTGGCCGGTGTGGGATTCGATGCCTACGTCATTCATCGGCTGACCTTTGGCTTCAAAATGTCTCTGGGCGTGGCGGCGTACATCCTGGAAGGCGCGCGGCAATGGACGCGCTACTCATTTCCTCCTGTAATGTGCCACGTGGACGGGCGCGAGCAGCAAGTCACCTTCGCGATCGTACAGCGAACCAGCCGTTATGCAGGATGGTTTCGCACGGCTCCTCAGCAGTCCATCATCAATTCTCACTTTGGCGTCTCTCTCTACACCAGTTCCAGTCGCCTCCGATATGTCGCTTATGCTCTTGGCATCTTGTGCCAGCGACGGGTGCGGGACATTATCGAGATCGAGACCCGCAACTTGAGCTTCACAGCGGTGCGGCCTGAACCCCCGGTTTATTTTGAAGTGGACGGAGAACTTGCGGGAACGCTTCCCGCCCGTTTTGAGGTAGTCCCCGACGCGCTGACGCTTTTTATGCCATGACTCACACAGCGCGGCGTGGACAGAACCAAAGCCGGATTTCAAATTCCAGAGCATTTTTCCTAATAAAATCTTATTTTTGAGCTTATTGACCCTTCCCAAGGCCAGCGATATACTGAGCGTCAGCATGATAGTTCAACATTAGATTAATGATTCGAGAGGAATCGCTATGAGTTCAGCTCGCGGGCACATCTTCCGAAAGAAAGCGATTGCGCTCTATGTTGTGACGGCGGTAATCATCTTGTGCGCCTGGCATCTTGTTCCTTCGCGCGCCGCATCCCGAGGCTCGCTCTCGACAAATCCCGGAACCTCTTCTTTGAGCTTTGACCATACGCTCCAAGGCTCTATTCATCCTGGGCAGACGCTTGCCTGGCAGACTCCGGAGCTGAAAGCTGGCGCGCTTTACTCGGTCAACGTCAGCCTGGATTCGCCGGCCAGCCTGACGACTCCCGACGAACTCGTACCGCGCAAAATTGCTTCGCCCATTACCTTTAATGTGGTGAAGAAGGATATCGTCCCCATCGTGCCGCGCGTTGTGGTCCATTTTGATTCCGCCGGCAACCCGGAAATCAGCAAGAAACTCCATTCAGGCGACCCGGGAACCTACTTTATTATCCGCGCAGCTCAGTCCAGCCCTGCCCGCCTTACGCTGGATGCGCCTGCCAGCGCCTCATCAACGCCCATTCACTTCGAGGCTGAAATCAGGCCGCTCAGTGTAAGCCAGCAGAATCAGGTGCAAATTGTTCCCAATACCGCCCGCGACTGGCAGCACGCCTCGCCCATGGTTCTGAGCAAGACTGTTTTTGGAACCTCGGACGACATCGAATATCTTTACAACACCGATGAAGGGAAGGTCGGGTGGCAGTGGCTCACTTTTGATTACAATCTTCCCAAGCCCAAGCTGGTCTTCTTTGAGCTTGACCTGCTTGACCGCGACGTGCCTTGTACACTGAAGATTTATCGCCTGGAAAACGGCCTGCAGGGGCCACATCTGGTGGAATACACGCAGGGGAAAGATCCCACTGAAATCCGGCATGATGACCAATCGGATGAATTGGTGGACTTCAAAATGATCACCCGCGTGCTGACGCCCGGCCGCTACTATTTGAGCATCAAGTCTAACCATCCGCGCTGGAGCCTGCGCACAGCGCTTTACGACGTGCCGCCTTATCAGGACCCGCATGAAGCCGTGCAGGTGGCGATGCGCTACATGGTGGATGTGGGAGATTCCTTCTTCTCAAACACGCCTCGCAAGGGCGCGGTGCGAACGCGGGCTGAAAATGTGACCGATGAAACGGAACGCTGCATCACGTGCCATCCCGCACAGTTCACCATGCTGAGCGTTCTGAGAGCGCAGCATCACGGTTATTCCGTGGTGAATAAACCGGAATACAAGTTCATGATCGACAAGCTCTATAACGCGCCCGCGCCGTTTTACGGATTCCCCAATACTTACTGGCTGCGGTTTGAACTTGCGCCCACCAACGGCATCAGCCGCCTCGGGAAACTGCTGCTGATGTATGAAGACGGGGTAAGCCACCATCCGACTGAAATTCCAGGCGACAGCGCCAATTACATCCGGCTGGTCTACGATGCCCGCAATCTTCTACCCCGGGTGGATAAAGCTCACTTTGTTCCTGAGTTTGAGCCCGCCAAGACCCGCAATTATGAATTCGACGGCAATCGTCCCATCAGCGATTTCCGGGTGGCCTCAGACTCGTGGTTTGACCTGAACGACCTCGCCCACCGAGACCATAACGCCGCTTATGCCCAGAGCGCCGCTCACCTGAAGTACCTGATGACCACGGCGCCCACCAACGATCTTGAAGATATCGTCGAGCAGACGAAGGGCATGGTCGATATGGGCGACGCGCGGTTCAAGCCGATTATCGCGCAGAACATTCAAAAGATCCTTGCCAAACAGCACACCGACGGCGGATGGGTGACCGCTGAGTACATGTCCAACGAGCAGTTCTTCGATGCCGCCGCGCGCGCCCCCTTTGAGAAGAAGACCGATCCGAGCCTGCAATTCATGACCGGTGAAGTGCTCTACACCTTGAAGATCGCCGGCTACAACATGCAGGACCCGCGCGTTCAGAAAGCCATCCATTGGTTGCTTGGCTTGCAGAAACCTTTCGGCGGCTGGCTTGACAATAAAGGCGAACTTTTCCTTCAGCCGCACAAGGAGACCTGCTGGGCGCTGATCGCGCTTTCCAGCGTCTATCCGGAGTCCAATCCGCCGCTCGCGCCGGCGCCCGCTCCGCCTGCCGGCATCCGCGACGCGCAGAATCCTCCCTTGGTTCCAACCCTTCAATGGCTGGACCGGGTTTGGTATGACCGGAATACCTCCGATTTAAAACTCGTTCTGCCATTGCTCAAAAACCCCGAACCGCTCATCCGCGAGTCGGCGGCTTCAGCAATAGGCCGCATGGCGGTGGATGCGCCAAATCCCGCTCCTTTCCGCATGGCCGTTCAGCCATTAATCGCGCTGCTTGGTGACCACACCAAGATGGTGAGCCGCGCCGCTGCGTGGTCGCTGAGGCAACTGGGCAATGACGGTGTGGGCATTGACGCGATCAAGGTCGCGCTCAATAGCCCGGACGATTACACGCGCAGGGGCGCCGCCCGCATCTTTTATCAATACTGGTATCACATGATTCCGCGGGAGGACGTAGCCCGAATTCTCGTCCAGCGCGTGAACGATCCGGATATGCTGGTGCGGATTGAGAGCCTGAAGGCGCTCTGGCGGTGGTGGTATCGGACGCCGGATTTCGCTCTGCGTCGGCAGATTGAACACGCATTTCTGGAGCGCGCTGCGGTCCAGCGCGAAGATCCCGTGGTGCGCCTGAATGTAGCGCAGGCCCTTTACAACATCCTGGACGATAATACGGTCCAATTCCACCGCAACTGGCTGCGATCCATGGCCCTTCAGAAGGACCGCGACCGGGCGGAAGCCGCGCGCATCGCCAACGTCGAGCGGCCGCTCGCTCAAGAACTGGCAGCGGCGCTTCGTTCTCCAAATGTCACATCACGGCAGACTGTCCTGACCGCATTGGATTACTACTTCATGCGCGGCGGCATCGGCAACGATTATGACTCGATCATGTTTTATGATCGCGAAGCGGCTGAAACCGTAGCCCGCGCGCTTCTGCCGCTGATCAAGTCGCCGGACCCATTGATTGCCGGCAAAGCTTTGGAAGCGGCAGCCGTTGCGCGCGATGCGCAGGACCGCGACCTGTTGCTGGCCGTGATGGACCATCTGACTTCAAAGGATGCGCGCGCGCGCGAAGTGGCTGAGGAAGAGTTGAGCAAGTTCCCAACGCAATACGCGCCCTTCAGTCCGGCGCTCGCAAAAGATCGGACAACCCCAAGTCGGAAGGCTCATCCAGGGAAGACAAACCTCCAGGTTGCAACTCAAACAACAGCCAGCGGCGCGGGCGGGGGCCGGTGACGATAGGTCTTCCCGTCGCTGCCAAGCACGGCTGCATTCTTGTACCAATTTTCATTTAAGGAACGGATTTCATGAGGTTTTGGGTTCAGAGTCGGAGCTTCATTTTCCCCGCGCTGCTCGCCGTCTGCGTCGCGCTTGTTCTGAGCGGACCGAAGTCGAAATCAACACCCACAGACCCGGAGCCCACTCAGGAAACTAGTTCTTCAAGCCCTGCCACACATCCCACGACGGATTATGGGATTGTCTCCACTCTGGAAGTTCTGCTGCGCAGCCCACAACCCGATGTAAGAGCCTCAGCCCTTGAGTGGATCGCGCGAGATAAGCGGGCGCAGAATCCTGAATTCGTCTCTCAAATTTTTGCGGCGCTCAAAGACAAGGATGGGAACGTTCGAGATAAAGCGTTAACCAATATGGGTTGGATCCTGGATCGATATCACGGTTCGACTACCGGTGACCAGGCGCTTTCCACGATCCAGAAGGCTTTGAAACAGACCTCGGATCACGCAGCTCAGTTGGCCGCTCTCGACCTGATCGGGGGCTCCGGGCAGGGAGGAGTCTACTACAATGCGGACGCAACTCACGAAGATCCATTGCTGATCTCTGACCCCTCGATTCGCAGCCTGCTTGTTTCCATGCTGGCAAATCCTCAAAGCTCGCTTCGCCCGCAGCTTCTGCGGCTGGTCAGCGGATCGCCCAGCCTGCAGTCTGACCCGGCGATGGTGGGAGCGGTAGCTGCCGCTCTGAATGACGATGACTTGAGCGTGAGGAGCGATGCCGTCGATCTGCTGGTCAAGATTTATCAGCAAGGCCCGCCGAGTCTGCGAGCGCAAGCGAAAAACCGCCTGCATGCGGCGCTTGAGACCGGCGACCCCAATGTTCAATTGCGAGCGTCGCGCGCGTTGGGCATTCCGGTTCCCCCGCCTCGCCCCCAGCCGCGGCTGGTTTCTTTAACGGGCGAAAAAGTTTCCATGGCGGATGTGCCCTTCGACTTTAACTTCTTCACTGCTTTCGTTCAGCCTCTATTCGTGAAGCGTTACGGCAACGCCGC
>Ga0209061_1005089_pt1 | contig 11881 bp, 9 predicted proteins | sample Coa_R1_10_FD_187157 | JGI IMG/M metagenome (GOLD analysis project Ga0209061, IMG submission 187157) | Surface soil microbial communities from Centralia Pennsylvania, which are recovering from an underground coalmine fire - Coalmine... | ecosystem: Environmental > Terrestrial > Soil > Unclassified...
GGAGCTTGCAGGGCGGCATACAATAGAGGAAGTCAAGGACACCCATGTTAAGAAGTATTGGCCCAACCGAATTGCTGGTCATTATCCTGGTGGCGTTGCTACTCTTTGGTGGCAAGAAACTGCCGGAGCTGGCCAAGGGGTTGGGTGAAGGAATCCGGAACTTTAAGACTTCTCTCAAAGAGGGAGAAGAGAGCAAGGAAGAGCAGAAGAAGTAGGGCCAGAAGCCTCCCTGCCAGCAAAAAGCCCCGCTGCAACGCGGGGCTTGCTGGGCCATTTCCCCTATCCGATGCGGTTTGAATTGCGGTAGTAGCCGTTCCGAGCGTCTAGCGTGCAGCGGACTTTTTGGGCGGCACGATCGCGTCCTTAACCGCCTTTGCGACGCGGAATTTGACTACTTTTTTAGCGGGGATTTTGATGGTCTCACCGGTTGCCGGGTTGCGTCCCATGCGCGCTTTGCGTTCGGCACGGACGAGACGTCCAATGCCCGGCATCACGAACACGCCATTCTTTTTCGTCTCCCGGATTGCCAGCGCGGCCAGCGCTTCCAGGAACTGCTTGGCGACGCGATTGTTCACGCCAGTGGTTTCCGCGAGTTCTCTGACAATCGCGGTCTGAGTCATTCGTTTTGCTTCAGCCAATGCTTCCTCCGTAGTTTGTGAAATTGGAATTGAGAGAACTCGTTTCCGCGGCCAATAAAACAGGACCTTGCGGAAATGTTTTGAGCTCTTCGGTCACCTCGATCATACGGAACTCTGAAGCGGTTGTAAAGAGAAAAGAGCAAAAAAACCGCGTTTTTTCGAACTTTTTTGAGGGTGGAGGCGTTCGAACCCCGATAAACAGGGTAGCTGGCGTGTTTTCGGGGGCGCGTGAGGCCGTTTTCTGAAGGTTTTCGGTGGAACTGTCGATGAGAGATTTCGAATGGTGTCGCCACCATGGGGAAGGAAGTATGGAAGTTGTCGCGATCGTTGGCGTGTTTGGGATATCGACGATCACCGGTTGGGCGCTGGCAAAAGCGGCTCTAACGGGTGTATTCGCCGCGCTGGGTAAGCCTAGAATCGGGAAACAGTAGCCTCGGCGGGAGCGGCGCATGCTGGGCGTGGCGTGCGGGTCTCGCGGCTGTAGCGAAAGTGCTTGGAAAAGCCGGGCTAAGCGGCTGTAGGTCTCAGGTGACTTTCCCCAGCAAATCGGCGATTGAGATTGGGTTGGCATCTGTCGCCGCGCGCGGGAGCTTTGGGCCGATCGCCAAGGCCTCCCGATGCCCTTCAAACCAAACCAGAAAAGAAGATTGTTCGGCGCCGTTCAGGCGCTGCTGATTGATCCAGGTGTAGTAAGCACCCATGTCGGCGTCGATCAGGGAGGCTTGAGGGTCGGTAACGGGGACTTCGCCTTCTAGTGGCCGAATTTCTGCATCGCGCTGACGCGGTGTGTAATGAGTCAGCAGTGTCAAAGGCTGGGCACGCCGCAAGGCTTCGCGGGCGGCCCACTGCACGAAGGTCGTGCTAAAAATCTGCGTGCCTGAGCCTTCGGTCAGCAGACTCAGTTGAAAACGGCTCAGAATGGCTTGCTCACCCTGATCTGGCAGGCCGACATCCTCCGGACGCATCAGGGCAAGCTGAGTGCGTAAGGCCTCGGGCCCAGCGCCACTGGCGATGGTGGCAATCATCTTTTTGAGCAGCAGGTTGCGAACCGGCTGCAGTGCGCTGTAGCTCACGCAAACGATGTGAGGATGGAGGATCTGTGTGCTGCCGCCGTCGATATACCAGTGCGCATAAGGGATCGGGTGGGCTTGGGCGCGCTGGATTAGTGCAGAATGGAGGGTTTCCCGTCCATTGGAGGCAACGACATTCGTAAAATGCACGCCGTAGGGCCGGAGTTTGCGAAACAAAGGGTAGGATGTCGCCTGGACCTGCTGGCCGACAATGACCAAACCGAGGCGGGGCACTGGAGGCGGTTGTTCGGGTCTTGCGGCATGGACACCGTGAATAAAGTCGATGGAGGCTTTACGAAACTGGTCGATCTGGTGGGTCTGCCAGAGATAGGCGCTGAAATCCTCTGAGAACCGGACGGGCTGGTTGACCCAGTCCATGTTCTGCAGTTGCGGAGAGAGCCGGATTTCCGAAAAAGGATGCATCGTTTCTGCGAGCTGGTCCTTGCTCATCGGTCCGAGGTAGAGAAATTGATCATCGATCTCTTTGCGCTCAGCGGGGAATTTCCAGTCATAGGCGATGAGTTCACGTAAGAGCAACGGCAGATAGCTTAAGGGGAGCTGTCGCAGGAGCGGCAGTTGACGGATGGCGATACGGCGCGCCTCCGGGGGATAAGCCTGGAAGTGCTCGGGATTAAGCTGGCTGGGCAGCATGGCTCATACCACCTCGGTGAGCGGCTTGCCCTGCGAGTAAGGAGTCGCAAAGCCCAGGATTCTACCCAGCGTGGGGACTAAATCGACCGACTCGACCGGCCTGTCTACGATTGTGTTCTGGCGAACATGGGGGCCGAGCACCATCATCCAGGTTGTGCGCGAGAGCGCGTCTCCGGTGCGGTGGTGCTGGAAGCCGTTGCCGCCCGGATCGGTATCGGAATCGCGCCCGAAGTCTGGCAGGATGAACAGGGTAGTCTTGCCAGCATATTCGGGCTCGCTTTGGATGGTTTCCCAGATCTGTGCACAAAGCCGGTCGGAGCGCTGAATGCCCTGCAGGTAGAGCGAGTAGGCCCCGGAGTGCGCCACATCGATGTCGTGCAGCGTGATCCAGAGCATACTGGGTGCGACCTGGCGCATCAAACGTCGCGCGATGTAGACGGAGAGCTCATCGGGGCTGGCAAGCGAGACGGCATGCGCGGTGAAGTCGGCGACGGAGAGCCGCAGAATTTCGGCAAGTTCATGCAGTTCAACGTGGCTGCCGCTGATATCGGGAGCATAGAGCGGTGTTTCGTAGTTATCGCGCAGCAGGTGTTCATAGAGAACGGTGTCTGCCGGTTTCAGCGCCGAGGCGAGCAGCCGTTTGGGCAGAATGACGCGTGCGCCTAAACCCTCCCCGTAAGACCGATGGCCGCTCTCACCAATCCGGTTGAATCCGTTGCTCGGAGCGATCACCCAGGCATCCGATGCCGGCCGGTTCAGATCTTTGCGGAAGTATTCGAAGACCGTCGGATATTCCGGCGGCACGGCGGCGAAATTATTGAAGGTTTCGTAAACCCCTGTGGCCAGGCTGGCGGTGGCCACGTAATGGCCCAGGATGCCCCGGTTTACCACCTGAGCGAAAAATGTGGCCTGCGGGATCAGCTCATGGAGCAGGAAGGGAATGTTCTCTTGCCCGTCAGGCATGAAGGTTTCCTCATCACGAGCTCCTCCGCCAAACGTCACCACGACCACCTTACGGCTGAGCGGAGCGCACCTCAGGCGCGCCGGAGCAAATCCGAAAAGGCCTGCTGTGGCGGCCGCACCCGTAGCTTCCCGCAAAAACTGGCGGCGGCTCTGAGCTACAGTATGAGAAATTTCTCGCGGGCTCAATCCCCGGGTAATTCGGTGCAAGCTCACTTGTGTCTATCGATTTTACGCCAGGGCAAGTGAGCATAATGATTAGTGTTCGCTATTAAACATGCAAGAGCAAAATCGAATGAAGGTGCTGATCTCCTGTTTGTTCCTGCTGGCGGTGCAATTGGGGGCGGCACAGAATCCTGATTGGTTCCCCCGTCAGCAGTTGCTTACCATTGGCGTTTATTATTATCCGGAGGCTTGGCCTGAGGAACAGTGGGCGCGAGACATGGACAACATCCGTCACCTGGGTATGGAGTTTGTCCATATGGGCGAGTTTGCCTGGTATTTTGAAGAGCCGCAGGAAGGCCAGTACAACTTTGACTGGCTCGAAAAGAATATTGATCTTGCGGCCAAAGACGGCCTGAAGGTGATCTTGTGCACGCCGAGCGCGGCGCCTCCTGTTTGGTTATTGCAAAAACATCCTGAAGTTTTGATGGTGGATGCTCAGGGTCGCCGGATGCAATTTGGCGCGCGCGCCAATGCGGACTGGAATTCACCTGTTTTCCGCGATTACGTGGCCAAAATTGACACGGAACTGGCGAAGCGCTTTGGCCATGATCCGCGCGTATGGGGCTGGCAAATCGACAATGAGCTTGGCCACTATGGCCGCGGGTTTTCGTATTCGGAAGCAACGGCGCAGCGCTTTCGAGAGTGGCTGAAGAACCGGTACGGCACCATTGAGAAGCTCAACCAGGCTTGGGGCGGCAGCTTCTGGTCGCTGATGTACCAAAATTTCGATCAAATTCAGATCCCCAATCCCGAAACATTAGTCGAAGGTCCGAACCCGCACGCGCTGCTCGATTTTGAGCGCTTTTGGGCCTGGAGCGCGGCCGATTATTTGAAGATGCAGGCTGACATTCTCCACCGGTATTCTCAGAACCAATGGGTCACGACGAATTTCATGGCAATGGATGGAATGGTGAATCCGGCGCTTTCGCAAGGAGCGTTGGACGCATTCACCTGGACGATTTACCCGGTGCATGGCGGGCTCGGTGATGGTCCGCTCGGTTTCCGGCTGGGCAACGCATCTGTGATGAATTTCATGCACGATTTCATGCGCTTACTTGGTCCGTCTGGGCCCATGGAATTGCAGCCGGGACAGGTCAACTGGGGACAGGTCAATCCCTGGCCGCTACCGGGAGCGATTCATATGTGGATCATGCAGGCTTTCGGAGCTGGCGCGAAGTTAGTCTGCACGTACCGCTACCGGCAGCCGCTTGTGGGACGCGAGCTGTATCACAAAGGGCTCGCGGAGACCGATGGCGTTACGCCTTCGATTGGCGGGCGCGAGTATGAGGCGGCAATGCGGGACATTATTGAGTTACGCAAGCACTATGATGAGAATGCGCAAGAGCCGAAGTTACTCGCCAGCCGCCGCACCGCTTTCCTTATCTCTTTTGACAATCGCTGGGATATCGAAAACCACAAACAGACTGTGCGGTGGAACACGCTTGCCCACTGGCTGAAATACTATCGAGCGCTCAAGAGTATGATGGCGCCCGTGGATGTACTGACGCCGGATCGTGATTTCAGCAAATATCCATTTGTCGTTGCGCCTGCCTATCAACTTGTCGATGAGGATCTCATTCGCCGCTGGACGGAGTATGTCACCAACGGCGGTCATTTGATTCTCACCTGTCGCACTGCGCAGAAAGACATGGAGGGGCATTTATGGGAAGCGAAATGGGCGGAGCCCATCTACGATCTGATTGGAGCACGTATTCCGCGCTACGACGATTTGCCGGTAGGAGTAGAGGGAACCGTAGTGGCCAACGGAAGAAATTATAAGTGGGGATCCTGGGGCGATCTGATCGAGCCCCGAACCGGAACCCAGCTGCTGGCGACGTATGCGGACCAGTTCTATAAGGGCCAAGCCGCCGCAGTTCAACATACCTTAGGGAAGGGAACGGTTACTTATATTGGTGTCGATACACTGGACGGCAAGTTAGAGCACGATTTGCTCTATCGTCTTTATACAGCAGCCGGAGTCGCTCCAGCCAGTCTCGATCCGGACTTTATTGTGGATTGGCGCGATGGCTTTTGGGTGGCTACCAACTTCACGAGCAAACTCCAGATGATTCCTGCGAGTGCGAATGCAGAAATCCTGCTGGGCAAGCGCCTGGTTGCACCCGGAGGGTTTGCAGTTTGGAAAGAGAAATAAGCTGCCGGGTAGAACCGGGAGCGTTAGCGCTCTGGATTGCAGCACTCGACGTGTCGAGCTGAAGCCGCTTACGCTCCCGGGCGCCGTGTCTGGCTTAAAAAGTTAAATGCATTCCAAACTCGCCCCAGAGCGAGCGCGGGATCACGGTGCTGCTCGGATCGATGAATCCGCCTGGGTGTCCAAAGGTATCTGGCGCCCCGATGTTGTTGTTGTAATCGTTACCGTAGTTAGCGCGGTTGGTAAGGTTGAAAGCCTGTCCGATGAGCTGCAGCGTAACTCGCTCGCCCAATCTGATGTCTTTCGCCAGCCGCAGATCGAGCTGGAAGAAGGGATCGCCGTAAAGCGGGTTATAGCGTGCAATCGTGCATGCCTGCGGAACCCCATGCAAGCCGTAAAAACAGTTCTGCGCGCCGGTATTGTTGCCTGAAAACGCAAGATAGTTGGTCGGATTGAAAATCGGAACCACTACCGCGTTTGCCGTGCCGCCGCCTGTATTTAAGGTGTTGCCCGAATTCGTCGGATTCCACGGCTCTCCGGATCCTGCCTGCAAGATCGGCGCAAGCTCGAAGCCCATTGGCAGACGGAAAATTCCCGCCAGGGTCACACGGTGCCGCTCATCGTTGCTGGTAGGCCCCCATTCGTAGTAGGCGAATGGATTGGTGGCGAGCCTTGGGTAGTTACGGAACCCGCTAACATCCTGGCTGAAGCCCATAGCCCAAGCCAGGGTGTAATTCGCATTCAGTGAGAAATTGTGAGTCATTCGCTGGCGATAGCTGAAATTGAAGCCATCGTAATGAGACCGGCCGATTGATTGCTCGTCACGAACACTAGCCAGTCGCGGGAGCCCGGAAGCGGCAAAGGCTGAATCTAAGGGAGCGGTGCAGCAGTTTCCGTTCATCGGAATCCGCTGGTCGATGTTGATGGTTTTGTTCTCGTGCAGGCTGAGGACATGCGTGTATTCGACCTCGATCACCGAGTTTTGTGTCGCCGACCAGCTAAAGCCCCCATTGAACTCCTCGGCTACCGGATTCCGGTAGTCAGGGTCCATTAAACGGCCCACGCTGCCTGGCGCAAGCTGCGTCGAAGGTGGCGGAATCACCGGCATCGGAGAAACGCCGTAGCGCCACTGGCCGAGGGGAATGCCGGTGCCTGGGACGATATCGGTAGGCGAGGTTAAGCTGAGCACGGTTTGAAATACCGTGGGATTGCTCATCTGCTCCATGAACAGCGGAATGTTCTGGAATACGTTTCCAAAATAGAGTCCGTAGCCGCCGCGCGCCACAAACTTACCGGTTCCGGCAACATCCCAGGCAAAGCCGATGCGCGGGCTGAAGTCCTTGTTATCGTCGTGCGGCAGGCGGGAGACATAGGGATTGGTAAGAGGATTGTTCAACGCAACCAGCTCCTGGTAAGTGCGGCTCTTCTTCACGTCTGAGACGCCAATCATGTTGAAATCCTTATCCCAGCGCAGGCCTAGATTTAACGTCAGACGGGGTGTAACCTTCCAGTCGTCTTGGAAATACAGTCCGAGTTGTTTGGTTGCCACCAGGAAGTACGGATCGCCGTTAGCCTGAGTCATGCCCGTAATTAATCCGGGAGTGGAGAATCCCTGTGGATAGAGCCCTGGATTGCTCAGAATCGTGCTCGGATTGACGGCGAAATCAATCTCGAGAGTGGAGCTGAACTCAAAGAAACCGCCTTCTTCCGGGTTCCAGATATAATCCACACCTGCATTCAACGTATGGGCGCCGATAGTTTTCGAAATGTCATCCTTAAACTGCCATTTGCGCTGCCAGGATTGTTGAGGAACATTGGTATTGGTGCCGAACGACGCATCCGGGAAGGTGACCAGAGGCGCACTGATATGGCTCGCGATGACGTTGTTCCAATATTGCCAGCCAGCGGTGAACTGATTGATGGTGTTGCTTGAAAGCGCTGAATTCAGCGTAAAGTTCGCAAGCTGCATGTGGTTTGTGGTGTAATTTCCGTTCGTCAGGTCGCCTGTGCCGTCGGACTGGTCATTCAAACTGTTGTTTGCTTGCGAGCTGAAGCTAGCATAGGCGCTGTTCTTGTCGTTGATGTTCCAGTCGATGCGGCCGGTATAACGGGTCTCATAAAAGGGTCGCGGAATCACTTGGGCAGGCTGGGCTGCAAGACCTGCTTGTTTGGCGAGCACCAGCTCGGAATACGAAGTCCCGGTCTCTTCGAGGCCCTGGTTTTCCCGCTCACGCTCAATGGCGAAAAAGCCGAAGAGCTTATCTTTCTTAAAAGGGCCACCTAGCGATCCGCCAAACCACTGGCGGCTGTAGTCGGGATGCTCAAGGGTGTAGCCGCCTTTACCATTGGGAACTTTTTCGTCGGTATCGAGCGCCGCATCACGGAAGAACCCGAACAGCGAGCCGTGAAAGGCGTTCGTGCCGCGCTTGGTGATCACGTTGATCGCAGCGCCCTGTGAACGCCCGTTCTCCGCCGAGAATCGCTGCGTGCTAATTTTGAATTCCTGTATCGCCTCGAGCGGAAGCTGCATCACCGGGCCGCCAACGGTGTTGTCCTTATTATCAATGCCATTCACCGTCACGTTTATATTGCGGCCGCCTGCGCCGTTTACGGACATAATCGCGTAGCGATTCTTCGTCGGATCATATGAGTCGGCAGGCTTAACGCCGGGCGCCAGCCAAGCCAGATTGCCGATATCACGACCGATCATCGGCAGCTCTTCCACTTCGCTGGGTGTGATCTCCTGGCTAACGCTGGTTTTTGCGACATCGATCAGCGGCGGTTCAGTGGTCACCTCGATTACCTGTGTAGTTGTGCCGGGTTGCAGAACTGCATTGGCTGTGGTCGTCTGGCCAATGAGCAAATTCACATTCTGCGCAAAAGAAGCGAATCCCGGCTTGGATACTTTTATGGCGTACGTGCCAGCGGAAAGCAGATTGAACTGGTAATTACCTGAGTCGTTGGTCGTCGTCGTGCGGATCTCTCCCGTTGCCTTGTTGGTAATGACGACCTCCGCGCCCGGAATGACCGCCTGCGACTGGTCGTAGACCGTGCCTTGCAGTGTGCTGCTGGCCGTGGCCTGCCCGAACAGATTCCCGGCGGTCAATAGCAAAAGTACTGTGACACCCAACTTGAAACGATTGTTCATCCTATAGCCCCCTAGATTGGCCTCTGCACCCCAACTACGTACCGGGTTTAAGTTAGGCCGCTCGGTGCTAGGCAATCTTGGTGCCAAGTGTTAAGAATTCGTAAATTGCAGAAACTACGATAACTTCTAAAGGCGATCGAAAATGGGTATTTTCGAAATTTCATATCGCCGTGCTATGAAATCCCGTATTGCGTGGGGCAAATTTTGAATCGATGGGAGGCATTCTAGTCCGGCTCCTCAACCTGCAATACCCGATCGCACGGCTGATTTGTGAGCACCTGCCGCCTGCCGCTGGGCCAGGCGATCTCGATCTTGTCAATAGAGGTGGCTTGGCCGAGACCGAAATGCAGGCGCAGATCGTTTTGAGAAAGATAGCTACCACCACTGCGCACCTCCTCTACCTGTGAATGCCCATTGGCGGTGAGCCGCACCCTTGCTCCAATCGCGTTGCGATTGCTTTTCGTGCCCACAAGCTGCAAGATGATCCAGTGCCCGGGAGGCGTGGCGGTTTGTTTGAGCAGGGAGGGAGCTTCGTTCTGATTATTGATTGCGATCTCTACAGCGCCGTCCTGATCAAAATCGCCGAACGCCGCACCGCGCGAAGAGTGTAATTCCGCAAGGCCGGGTCCGGCATGAGAGGAGATGTCCTGAAATTTCCCGTTCCCGAGATTTTCATACAGGATGGCGTGGTCGCGATAATGGATGTCGATATGAAGGCGATCTACCTCGGGGAAGACGTGGCCGTTGACCAGCAGGAGATCCTTCCAACCATCGTTATTGAAGTCAAAGAAACCGGTTCCCCAGCCAACATAACGTGTATTTTCGCCCATCCCTGCTGCCAGCGTGACATCATCAAAAACGCCTTTTCCGATGTTGCGATATAGTGTTTCGAGTTCATCTGAAAAATTTGTGCGAAAGATACTGAGATGGCCGCTGCCGTCATAATCGCCGGCAGTAACGCCCATGCCCGACATAGCTTTGCCATTTGCGTCAAATGCGACTCCGCGTATCATGGCTTGTTCATCAAAAGTACCGTTACCTTTGTTGATGTAAAGCAGCGAAGGGGTTTGGTCGCAGGCGACGTAGATGTCTGGCCAGCCATCCTCATTGAAATCTCCGGTGAGCACGCCGAGCGCGTAGTGACCGATTGGGGCGTCGATGCCTGAGGCGGTGGAAATGTCGGTGAAGGTGCCGTCGCCATTATTGCGGTAAAGAATGTTGCGGTCGAATGGCAATCCTCGCGGTCCGCAATTTACCGGGATTGCACGATAGTAGCAGTAAGGATTTGCGCCGGGTTTGGGCGTAGTGGCGAAATCAAATTTTAAATAGTTAGCTACAAAGAGATCCAGATAACCATCGCGATCCACGTCTACAAAGGCGCAGCCTGTGTTATAACGTGTGCGATTTTGTATAAGATGTGCCGCGGCAGTTACATCTTCAAACTTACGTCCACCGATGTTGCGATAAAGATGATTCTGCCCCCAATAGGTTACAAATAGATCGGTGTAGCCGTCGTTATCATAGTCTCCTGCGCAGACACCTTGTGCCCAACCAGAGGAACGTAGGCCGAGCTGATCTGTTACGTCGCGGAAACGACCTTTTCCCTCGTTGTGATACATGCGATTGGTACCGCCTGCTCCCGAGAGGACAAACAGATCGAGCAGGCCGTCGTTATCGTAGTCAATCCAGGCGATCCCGCTGCCGGTGGTTTCGAGAATGTACTCCTTAGATGTCGTGCCGCCGTTCGGAAAGATCGCTTTCAGGCCGGCTTCAGCGGCGATGTTTACGAAATGGGGTGAATAGGACGGCGCGGTGCACACGGCCAGAGCTGCACAGAACAGAGAGAGAAGCGGCAGGAAGATCTTCACTGGGCGGGCTGCTTCTCACCAAGCTTCTTGAGAAAATCCGAGAACTCTCCCTCGGGCGGTTTTTGCAGGTGATCTAAGACCATCTTTTCCGCTGTGGCCTTTTCCATTTGGCCCGCATCGCGGTAAGCGGTCATGAGCGCATAGTGCGCGGCTTCGTTAGAAGGCTGAATCCGGGTCGCGCGACTTAACAGTTCGATAGCCTGGCTATACTGCTTCTCCTGCGAATAAATTTTTCCGAGTGCGATGAGAGCCTGGGTGAAGTCCGGCGAAAGCTGTATGGCACGTTCAAAATGCGCCTGGGCTTGGGCCATGTTGCTCTGTGTCTGTGCGATCTGTCCGAGCTGGAATTCGCACGCGCTGTCTTCCGGGCTAATCCTTAGTTCGGCCTGAAATTCCTGAGCCGCCTCCTGTAACGCTTGGGGAGAATGACTTGCCAGCAGCATCGCGCGCCCGAGGCGGTAATGCAGGCCGGGCGCGTTTGGATTCAATTCAATTGCTTTTTTGTACTCTGCGATGGCTTCCGAATAGCGATTCTGCACTTCGAAGATTTGAGCGGATAACTCGTGAACTCGATAGGAGGAGGGGGTGTGCTGAAACATAGCGAAAGTGGCGTCGTTAAACGCCTTCATATGCAGTGTGGCATCTAAATACAGGATGTCTGCATCGTTGGGGAAGCGCGTTTTCAATTGCTGAAGGCGGCTGAAAGCAGCGGCTTCATTACCACTTGCGCTTTCACATTTGGCCTCTGCAATTCCGGACAGCCGATCCAACACTGCATCTCTTCTCGGTTTAGAGAGCTCGGCTAAAGCCGCTTTGCAATTGCCCATTGCGGCCTGAGTCAAGGCCAGGAATACGGCGGCTGTCTCATCGTGCGGGTTCTGCTTCACAGCCGAGCGCAAAGCAGACAAGGCGATCGAGTAGCGACCTTCTTCAAAGGCTTTAATTCCTTGGTCACGCTGTGCGTTTTGTGCCGCACCATGCAGAGTGAAAAGGCCGATTGCGGCCAAACAAAAGCAAACTGGGTTAATGCCCCGCATCGTCCAGCATGAGATCCTGATTGCCGAAACGGTGATGCTCGGCGCCTTCATAGTAACGAAAGCTCAACAGAGGCGGTGCCCCCGGGGCGATTTGCGGAGAGGGGGAAACCCGCACGTCTGGTGATTCGCCAATTA
>Ga0209061_1005092_pt1 | contig 11875 bp, 10 predicted proteins | sample Coa_R1_10_FD_187157 | JGI IMG/M metagenome (GOLD analysis project Ga0209061, IMG submission 187157) | Surface soil microbial communities from Centralia Pennsylvania, which are recovering from an underground coalmine fire - Coalmine... | ecosystem: Environmental > Terrestrial > Soil >...
GGTTGCCGACGCGGCCCTCTGGCCCATCCTTACCCGTCTCCTTACCCGTCGGCGCGAGACCTGCGGCACTGCCCCTTAGCCGGGCGCCATGTCCACGAAGCGGCTGTAGTGTCCCTGGAAGGCCACCGTCACGGTCGCGGTCGGCCCGTTCCGGTGCTTGGCGACGATGAGGTCCGCCTCGCCCGCCCGCGGCGACTCCCGCTCGTAGGCGTCCTCGCGGTGCAGCAGGATAACAACGTCCGCATCCTGTTCTATGCTGTTGTGCAGGTTTATCCCATTTGCGATGAAATTATGGGTTTCCTTCACGGTCGCGTCGTAGACCGGCTGCGGGCCGAGCGGCTCGATGCTCACGATCTTGTCCCAGATGATGTCGCCCGGCGCTGTCTCCCGCGGCGTTTCAGATCCCGGCAGGGCCCCGGGTTCGCGCGCGGTCTCACCGCGGCTGCCGTGCACCCCCACCCGTGCGCAGAAGGTCCGCAGGCCCGGGCCATCGGCGATGACCACGTGGTACCCGGGTTCGCGGCCGGCCTTCCCCGCCTGACGGATGCGCGCGACGATCCCCAGCCGGGCTAGCAGGTGAGCCACGCCGTTGGCGAGTTCGCGGCTCGCGGCCGCGTAGCACGCCCCGGCCGCGGCCCTGCCGTGAGGCGGCCGGACACACCCGCCCGTTGCCCACAGATGGCGCAGGAACAGGCAGATCTCGGCGTCAGCGGCCGAGTACAGGGCATCCGGCAGGCGCTTGCCGTGCGCGACGGTGTGCTGTGCAAGCAGCCCGATCCGGTCCTCCGGCCAGCCCAGGCCGGCCGCAAGCGGCTCAGGTATACGACGCGGGATGGCCACCCGGTCGCCTGGCCGGAGGCGCCCCAGCGGGGTCCAGCCCGCAAGCGCGAGGAACGGGTGGTTCGCGGTCGCCTCGACCTCCCGGCCGGTGGCTAGCCGCAGCCGGTAGACCTCCTTGGTTCCCGACTCGAAGACGTTGCTCACCGGCGCCGGGACGAGCCTGTACTGCTCGTCGAGAGACCAGACCAGGACACCGTCCCAGCCGTCACGCAGCAATTCGCTGAAGGTGACCGGAGCGCCCGTGTCCGCGCGGAGCAGCGCGGTGCCGGCGGTCAGGCATCCCGACTCCCGCAGGTCGGAGAGCATCGGCTTCTTGTCCTGGCGCTGCTCGGGGCCGCGGTTGAGCTGGGACAGCGCCACGACGGGCACGTCGAGCTCCTTGGCGAGCAGCTTCAGCGACCGGGAGAACTCCGAAACTTCCTGCTGCCGGTTCTCCACCCGCCGGGAGGAGGACATCAGCTGCAGGTAGTCGATGATCACGAGCTTCAGGTCGTGCCGCTGCTTGAGCCGGCGGCATTTGGCCCGGATCTCCATCAGCGACATGTTGGGCGAGTCGTCGATGAACAGCGGCGCGTCCGCGACCTCGCTCATCCGCCGGGCCAGCCGGGCCCAGTCGTCGTCGCTCATCTGGCCGGTGCGCATGACGTGCATCGGCACCCGCGCCTCGGCCGACAGCAGCCGCATCGTGATCTCGTTGCGCCCCATTTCCAGGCTGAACACCACCGTCGGCAGCTGGTGCCTGATCGTCGCCGAACGCGCGAAATCGAGGGCGAGCGCGGAGTTGTGGGTCGGGATCATGGCCCGGCCGGCCAGGTACAGGTGCTCGCCGTTGTCGACCTGGACGCAGCGGACCGGAACGGAGGGCACCGGCCTGACCGCGACGACGTACCGCCAGGGCAGGGCGTCGGTGAACCGGATCACGTGACGTCCGGGCGGGCCGGCGGCCACCGTGGCCTGGAAGCCGAGGCCGTGCAGCAGCTCGCGGACGTCCGCGGCCAGCTCCTCGCTCCCCACCTCGATCCGGCCCGGGCCCGCCGCCCGCTCCACGCCGAGCAGGCCGGCCAGGAGCTCGCGCCGCTGCGCGACGCCCGACCGCAGGTACGACGGCGGGATGCGGCCCGGCGGGAGCACCGCCGGCCGCCCGGCCGGCGGTGCTCCCGCCGGCACCCGGCCGGCCAGCGCGGCGCCGAGCGCGCGCGGCGGCACGGGCAGGTCGGCCGCGGGCAGGTCCAGCGGCCGCGGCATGGCCACCGCGTAGCGGAACCGCGCGCCGGGCGCGGGGCGGCGCAGGGCGGCGGCCATCTCAGCCGTGGTGACCGCCCGCGGCGGCACGAATCCGGCGGCGTGCGGCGTCCAGGTGAGCCACTGGTGGCTCTCGTCGGCGACGATCGCCTCCCCGTCGGAGAACTCGACCCGGTAGCACGGCCGCCCGCGCATGGCCTCGGTCGCCGCGACCACCCGCGTCGGCTTGCCGTCCGCTCCGACCAGCAGGTCGCCGACCGCTACCCGCCCCATCGTGGTCCACCCGCCGGGCGTCGGCAGCGGGGTGTCCAGCGCGAGCGCCTTGCCGACGGCGGGGCGGGCCGCTATGACGATCATCTGCCCGGGGTGCAGGCCGTTGGTGAGCGCGTCCAGGTCGGCGAACCCGGTCGGCACGCCGGTGATGCCGCCCCCGTGCGCGCCGATCGCCTCGATCTCTTCGAGCGCTCCCGGCATGATCTCCGAAAGCGAGTGATAGTCCTCGGTGATCCGCCGGTCCGTGACCGAGAACACCTCCGCCTGCGCCCGGTCCACGAGCTCGTCGGCGTCGCCGTCGCCGGCGTAGCCGAGCTGCACGATCCGGGTTCCTGCCTCCACGAGCCGGCGCAGGATGGCGCGCTCCCGGACGATCCGCGCGTAATAGCCGGCGTTGGCCGCGGTCGGCACGGACGCGATCAGCGTGTGCAGGTACGGCGCGCCGCCGATGCGGGCCAGCTCGCCGCGCCTGGTGAGCTCGTTGGCCACGGTAATCGGGTCGGCGGGCTCCCCGCGCGCGTACAGGTCGAGGATCGCCTCGTGCACGATCTGGTGCGCGGGCCGGTAGTGGTCGCCAGGCCGGATGACCTCGAGCACGTCCGAGATGGCGTCCTTGGACAGCAGCATTCCCCCCAGGACGCACTGCTCGGCGGCGACATCGTGCGGGGGCATCCGCTCGAACTCTTCGCCCCGCTGCGCCACCTCGGCCACGCTCACCGGACGCCACCTCCCCCGGATGTAACGGATCCCGGATGTAACGGACTCGCCCCCGGTTCCTCGACACTGTCTTCGACGCAGTCATACCGGGGGGCTCTGACATTCTGGCGGTGCGCCGCACGGGCAGCCAACACGGACCTGTGGATAACTCGTGGAAAACCTGCCGGCTAACGTGTGCGCGCCCTGGGGAATGTCCTGTGGACCCGCGCCGGCCCTGGCTCAACGCGCCGCTGCTGACCTTGGCTGACACCGTCCACGGGGTGTGCATGGAAAATAGTCGGCGGATTTTCCCGCGAAGATATCCACAGAGATATTCACAGGCAGGCATCGCTTGCGTGTGGAAAAAGGGTGCGGCGAGGGTGCTGGCTGAGGCCTTCCCCCATGCCGAACGGATGGTGGCGCCTGTCCGCGGCCATCCGCGCTTCGCGGCCTGGCCGCCGTGCCGACCGCCTGCGCGAGGCTGTCCCCCTCCGCTATCCTTCGCGTGTGTGTTCGACGCTGGGGGAAGCGATTGACCGGCTCACTGAGGCCATCGACCAGCTAGCGCGCGATGTGCGCGGCGGGGGCAGCGGGCCGGAGCTCGCCGCCCGGGTGGCCGATCTCTGGATGATGGTCAGCGCCCTCGACCCTGAAATGGCGCGGCGCAGCCGGGGGTACGCGGCACCGGCCGACGGCGCGCCCTCGGCCTGAAGGCGCCGCCGGCCGGTGCGCGCGGACACGGCCAGCCTGTGGATGCGGCTGTGGAAAAACGAATCGGAGGCTGTGGATCAGGCCGCCGTGATCTCGATGTTGACGGCGGCGGTCACCTCGGGGTGCAGGCGCACCTGGACGCGGTGCGAGCCCGCCGACTTGATCGGGTCGGGCACCACGATCTTGCGCCGGTCGACCTCCGGGCCCCCGGCGTCGCGGACCGCCGCCGCGATGTCCGCCGGTCCTACCGAGCCGAACAGCCGCCCGTTAGCCCCCGCGCGCCGCTTCAGCCGCACGGTCAGCTTCTGCAACTGCCCCGCGACCGCCTGCGCGTCCTCGAGCGTGCGGATCTCGCGGGCCGCGCGAGCCCGCTTGATCAGCTCGACCTGCTTGGCGGCGCCGCGGGTCCACGGCATCGCGAACCCGCGCGGGAGCAGGTAGTTGCGGCCGTAGCCCGGGGCCACGTCCACCACGTCACCGGGCGCTCCGAGGCCGGTGACCTCCTGGGTGAGGATCAGCTTCATTTGCGTGCGAGACATCAGTCGGTCCTCCCCTGCCTCAACGAGCCGTGCTGGTGTAGGGGAGCAGCGCCATCTCGCGGGCGTTCTTGATCGCCGTGGCGACGTCACGCTGGTGACGGGTGCAGTTCCCGGTCACCCGGCGGGCACGGATCTTGCCGCGGTCGGAGATGTACTTGCGGAGCAGGCCCGTGTCCTTGTAGTCGACATAGGTGATCCGCTCCTGGCAGAACACGCATATCTTCTTCTTCGGCTTGCGTACCGCTGGCTTCGCCATCGTGGTGCTCCTTAACAGAGCCCCGCATCGCGGGGATGGTCGGTTTCTCTTACCTGTCTAAAACGGCGGTTCGTCGGAGTAGCCGCCCGCGTCGGACGCCCACGGGTCGGCGTCCGGCCGGCCGCCGCCGGATGAGCCCTGCCCGCTGTACCCGGAGCCGCCGCCCTGGCCGCCGCCGAACCCGCCGCCACTGCGGCTGGCCCGGTTGACCTTCGCGGACGCCCACCGCAGCGACGGGCCGACGTCGTCGACCTCGATCTCGTAGACGGTCCGCTTCTCGCCTTCCTTGGTCTCATAGTTCCGCTGCCTGAGCCGCCCGGACACGATGACGCGCATGCCCCGCTGCAGGCTCTCGGCCACGTTCTCGGCCGCCTGCCGCCACACATTGCAGGTCAGGAAGAGGCTGTCGCCGTCCTTCCACTCTCCGGTCGCCTGGTCGCGGACCTTCGGTGTCGATGCCACGCGGAAGGTGGCCACCGGCTGCCCGGCCGGGGTGAATCGGAGTTCCGGATCGGCGACGAGGTTGCCGACAATCGTGATCTGGGTGTCACCTGCCGCCATCGTGGTGCTCCCGGTCCTAACGAGATCTGGTGGGTTGAGTCGGGCCTAGCGGTGCTCGGGCCGCAGGACCTTCGTGCGCAGCACGCCCTCGTTGAGGTTGAGCTGCCGGTCGAGTTCCTGGACTGTCGCCGGCTCCGCGGTCAGGTCCACGACGGCGTAGATGCCTTCCGGCTTCTTGTCGATCGGGTAGGAAAGCCGGCGCCTCCCCCAGATGTCAAGCTTGCCGACCTTGCCGCCGTTGTCGGTCACGACCTTGAGGAACCCTTCAAGCGACGGCTGCACCGTCCGCTCCTCGAGGTTCGGGTCGAGGATGATCATGATTTCGTAGTGGCGCATAAGCGTCCCGTGCCTCCTCTGGACTGACGCGGTCACGGCCTTTCCGTGACAGGAGGGTGCGGACTGCGACGTTAGCCTGGTGATGATCCGCAGCCACCAACTGTATCAAGGACCTACGACTGTCCGGACCGGAAGCGCCCATGGTTTCTGGCCTCGCGAGCGGGAAGACTCCGTACTGGACCCAGACGGCCAGAGCAACTCCCCCGGAGGCGCCAGTGGCAGGTGACACCCGCACGCGCGGGCACAACTCCGTTCTGCGCGTGTCGCTCAACTCGGACGGGCGGCCGCACCCCCTGCTGAACGCCCTCGCGATCTTCACGCTGATCGTCGGCATCGTATCGTTCGTACTCGGCCTGATCATCCGCAACGCCCCGAGCGCCGACAGCCTGGGCATGGCGATAGCGACCGCGGCCACCGGCCTGGCGGCCATGGTGGTAGGGCTGTGCGCGCAGATGATCTCGGCCACCCGCGAGGAGCGCGTGCTCATCGTCACCGGCATGATCGCGGGTTTCGTCGGCCTGGCGCTCGGCCTGGCGCACGGCGGCTTCAGCTGATTTTCCGGGGCTGCCCGCTCAGCCCCGCTGCGTATTCCTGTTCCCGGGGCGCCCGGATGCCCTCCTGTTCCCGGGGCGCCCCGTATGCCCCGGGCTGCCTCCGGCGGCCTGATGCTGGCGGTTCGGGCTCCCACTAGACTCGGGCCATGCGCATCGGAGGTCATTTCCACGCTGAGGACCCGCTGGCCGAGGCGGCGGCGTGCGGCGCGCAGGTCGCGCAGTTCTTCCTCGGCGACCCGCAGGGGTGGAAGGGGCCGGTGATCCCCGGCGGCGATCCGGGCGCCGTGCGCGACGCGTACGCGCGGGCCGGCGTGGACGTGTACATCCACGCGCCCTATGTGATCAACGTGGCGACCACGAACAACCGCATCAGGATCCCCAGCCGCAAGCTGCTCGAACAGCAGCTCAAGGCGGCGGCCTCGATCGGGGCGAAGGCACTGATCGTACACGGCGGGCACGTCACCGCGGGGGTGGACCCCGCCGCGGGCCTGGAGAACTGGCGCAAGGCGGCCGAACGGATCGAGCGGCCGCTCCCGCTGCTCATCGAGAACACCGCGGGCGGCGCCGGCGCGATGGCCAGGTCGCTGGACGCCATCGCGCGCCTGTGGGACGCGGTAGCCGGCACCGCGCCGGGCGGCGGCGAGATCGGGTTCTGCCTCGACACGTGCCACGCCAACTCGGCCGGCATCGACCTCGCCGAGGTGGTCGACCGGATCAAGGCGATCACCGGCCGGATCGACCTGGTGCACTGCAACAACTCACGCGACGAGTTCGGCTCCGGCGCCGACAGGCACGCGAACTTCGATTCGGGGACGATCGACCCCGCGGTGCTGCTCGACGTGGTGCGCGCGGCGGGCGCGCCCGTGGTCTGCGAGACGCCCGGGACGGGGCTCGCCGCGGACATCGCCTGGCTCCGCGAGCGCTGCTAGGCCCCGGTGGGCTCCCCTCTGGCATGGGGGGCTCCCGCCCCCCGTGCCCCCTGGCCCCCGGTGACCCCCCGCATGGGGGAACCGCACGTTTCCCCATGCCCCCCGCGCCCCCGCTGCCAGACGATGACCAGCCGGTCGGGCGCACCGTCGAGGACACCACCCGCCGGATCATCGCGGTCCTTCGCGGCCCGAACCACGTCCCGTTCTGGATGAAAAATGTCCCGCACCACGACGGAGGCGAGCAGGCCCACGGTGAGCAGCCGGGCGGCCAGCGTGACGAAGTACCAGCCAGGGCCGATCCCGGTGTAGCCCGTCTCGCCCGGGCTCGGGTACAGGTAGACGAAGTAGCCCCAGATGCCGAAGAAGTACGCCACCTCGGCCAGCTGCCACGCCAGGTAGGGCCACAGCCGGGGGCGGGCCAGCACCGCGAACGGCACCAGCCAGATCACGTACTGCGGTGACCACACCTTGTTCAGCATCAGGAACGCGGCGATCAGCAGGAAGCACAGCTGCGGCAGCCGGGGGCGGCGCGGCGCGGCGAGGGCGAGCGCGGCGATGGCGAGGAAGGCGACGGCGACGCACGCCATCGACATCAGGTTCAGCTCGCCCACCGAGGAGTTGCCCAGGATCGGCACGTTGAAGTGCTCGAACATGTACCAGACCGAGCCCCAGTCGGCACCCCGCGACCGGCTGAACGCGTAGAAGTGCGCCCAGCCGGCGGCCGCGGTCAGCGCGATCGGCAGGTTGACCGCCAGCCAGGCGAACGCTCCGGCGGCGAGCGCGCGGCCGAACTCGCGCATCCGCCCCGCCCGCAGGCAGAGCAGCAGCAGCCCGGCGAAAACCAGCAGCGGGTAGAACTTCGCGGCCACGCCGAGCCCGAGCAGCACGCCGGCCAGCACCTCGCGCCGCGCCGCCCATGCGGCCAGGCCGCCCGCGGTCAGCGCCATCGCCAGCAGGTCCCAGTTGATGAACGCGGTCAGGATCAGCGCCGGCGACAGCGCGACCATGAGCGCGGCCTTCCGGCCGCCGTCGTCCCGGCCGGCCGCGTAGCCGGTGGCGAGCACCCCGGCGACCAGGCAGACGGCCAGCAGCACCACGGTGACGTAGTAGAAGTCCCGGCCGCGGGCGAAAGCGTCCGTGACCGAGTGCACAGCCCAGGCCGCAAGCTGCATCATCGCGCCGGTCAGCACGGGATACTCCACGGGGTGCCCCGCGTACGGCACCTGCCCGGCGGACAGTCCCTCCGTGTAATACAGGGGGTAGATGTCGGTGTAGCAGGCATCGCGGAACTGGCCGGTGAAGTTGTTCCACGCGCCGCCCGCGCTGCACGGCAGCTTCTGCGCGACGCCGAGCAGCGCGGCCAGCGTGGACGCCGCCACCCCCGTGCCGGCGAATGCCGGATACCGCAGGTATCGCACTATCCCGATCCCGTCTCCCCAGGCCCGGATGTCTCGCGGCCAGCTCCTCCGGCCCGGATGTCTCGCGGCCAGGCTAGCCGGTCCCGCCCGCCTGGACACCGCCCTGCTGACCGGAGAATATGCCCGATGCCGGCGGCGTGTCCGACGCGGCGGGGGTCGCGGTCGGGCTCGCTCCCGGGCCGGCGGCCGGGCTGCCGAACGGCCCCTGGCCCTGCCCCGGCCCCTGGCCGGGCCCTTGACCCTGCCCCGGCTGCCCTTGTCCCGGCCCTTGTCCCGGCGGCGTCGGGGCCGGGGTCGGGGCCTGGTGCTTCTTCTGCTGCTTCTTTTTCACCGGCGGCAGGTTCCCGACCTGGTTCCACTTCTCCCCGGTGAACACGGGGGTGAGGAACTGCTCGACCGGAAGGTTGCTGGTCACCTGGGACATGAACGTGTGCCAGATATTGGCGGGCCACGTGCCGCCGAAACCGCCGCCGCCGAGGGCGGTCAGCGTCTCCGGCGAGTTGGGGTCCTGCGACTGGGTGAAGATCCCGACCACGAACGTCCACTGCGGGATCGCGCCGATGAAGAACGCGGACTTGGAGTTCGTGGTCGTACCGGTCTTGCCGATGATCGGCCGGTCCGGCCCCAGCGAGGCGGCGGTACCCGTGCCGTCCACGGTCGTGGCTTCCATCGCGTACTGGACCTGCGAGTCCTGGTCCGGGGTCAGCACCACGTGCTGCGAGACCACGCCCGGGACCACGGGGCCGCTGGGCGCCTGGTAGGACTGGATGATGTGCGCGGAATGGTAGGTGCCGCCGTTGGCTATGGTGGACAGCATCGTGGCCTGCTCGTTGACGGTCATCGGGGCGATGCCGAGCGCCATGCCGACCTCACCCCGGTAGCTCGGCAGGCCCGACCCGCCTTCCGAGTAAGGGCTTAGGTTCACCCCGAAGTTCCCGGCCATCTGGATGATGTTCTCGGTGCCGACCCGGTGGGCGAGGTCGGTAAAGGCCGTGTTGGACGACTGGGCCAGCGCGTTCTGCACGGTCGTGGCGCCCCCCCGGCCCCCGATCACCTCGTACCCGTCGTTGTGCACCGGGTACGCGTTCGGCACGGCCTTAGCCGCGCTCGTCGCGGACAGCACCATCGGCATCGTGTCCGGCGGCACCCACAGCTGGGGGCTCGCGTTCAGGATGCTGGTCTGGACGTTCATGCCCTGGCTGACCGCGGTCGCAAGCACATACGGCTTGAACGACGACCCGACCTGCTCGCGCGCGTAGATCGCGGTGTTCAGGTCGCAGTCGTAGATCTTGCATTGCGCCGGCGACATGTTCTGGCCGCGGCCCGGGTACATGGCGACGATCGCGCCGTTGCTCGGGTTCTGCAACTCGGCGCCGATCATCGCGTAGGACGGCAGCGAGTAGCCCGACGCCTTGATCGCGGCGATGTTCTCGTTGACCGCGTTGTACAGCTCGACCTCCATCGGCCGGCTGATGGTGGTGACGATCTTGAGGCCGCCGGTTTCCAGCGTGGCCGGGGAGACGTGGTCGACGCCGGTGAGCTCGTTGTAGACCACGTTCATGATGTAGGGAGCCCAGGGATCCTTGGAGGTGCTGGTCCCGAAGTTCTGCGTGCTCCCGCCCGTCTTCGAGTCGGTCAGCAGCCTGGGGAACTTCAGCGACGCCGCCTGCGCCGCGGTGAGGTCCCCCATCCGCACCATCCCGTTCAGCACGTAGTGCCAGCGGGCGATCAGGTCGCTCCGGTACTGCGGCAGCGGGTAGTTGCTCGGCTGCTGGATGATCGCCGCGATCACCGCCGCCTGGGCGATGGTCAGCTGGGACACCGGCACGCCGAAGTAGGTCCGCGCGGCCGCCGCGATGCCGTAAGAGTTGTCGCCGAGGAAGATCGTGTTCAGGTAGTTCGTGAGAATCCACTGCTTGGACTTCGCCTTGGCCAGCTTCATCGCCACGAAGATCTCCTTGACCTTGCGGCTTATCGTCTGCTGGGTGCCGATGTTGTCGTAGTAGTGCCGGACGAACTCCTGGGTGATCGTCGACCCGCCGGCCAGGTTGCCGCCGCTGCTGGTGATGTCGTCATAGGCCGCGCGGATGATGCCGGTGGGCGAGATCCCGCCCTCGGTCCAGAAGCTGCGGTCCTCGGCCGCCAGGACGGCGTCCTGGACGGCCTTGGGGATCTGGCTGAAGGTGAGGAGCTGGCGGTTGACCGGCCCGATAGTGCCGATGGGCGTCTTGCCGTCGCTGTAGTAAACGGTGGAGTTCTGGGCCAGGACGTCGGATGCCAGCGTGGTTGGGATCTGGGTGGTGTTGTACAGGTAGAAGTAGGTGCCGACGAGGACCAGGATGACCATGCCGGCCATCCCGCCGACGACGCCGAGCGCCTTCTTCCACGTCCAGTGCCGCCACCAGCTGCCCTTTACCCTGCCAGGCTGGCGTCCGCGCCCGCCGGGGCCCCCGGGGCCCCCGGGGCGCCTCCGGCCGCCGGGGCCGCCCGGCCCGCGAGGGCCGTCGTAGCCGCCGCCCGGCCCGTCCGGCCCGGGCGGCCCGGACGGGCCGGCTCCGTAGAAAGCCGTCGCCTGGTCGCCCGCTCCGTGCTGCTGGCCGCCTCCTCCGTACTGCGCCCGCGCACCGAAGGGGTCCGCCCGCGTGGCGAAGGGGTCCGGCCGCGCGCCGGAGGGGCCCGCGGCGCCCCGGCCGTTTCCCGGCGCGGAGCCGCTCGGGGAGCTGCGCCAGCCCTGGCCGTCTGACCAGTAGCTGTAGCCGCCGTCGCCCGCGGCACGGCCGCGGCTGCCCTGGCGGGCGGTGCCGATCAGTCCGGTCTCGTAGTCGGCGTCGATGCCCGGGTCTTTCCAGAACCCGTCGTTCGCCCATCCCTCCGGGGCGGGGTACATGCCCCCGCCGCCGGCGCTTGCCCCGATCTGGCTTCTTCCGTTTCCGTTTCCGCGCGCGTAGCCCCCGCGGTCGCCTCCGGCGTAATCGTCAGCTCCCCGCCCCCCAGCGGGCCCGTACGGCCCGTTAAAGTCGCTGCTACTCACACGTCCTCGCTGTGGCTGTACGCGAGCCCCGCGGCCCGCACGGCTGGGATTTCGTCTGGTCAGACACGCACGAACGGACGGCGGGCAGCCCGGCCCGCCGGTCCCACACGTTACATGCCGCGGTGATCCGACCCGGCTAGTTCGGCGCAAGCCTCCTCGTACGTAAGCGGTGCGGAACGGCCGCGCTACGCGTTACGGACTGCTCCGTTACTGGCCGCTCCGCGCACGGCGTCCGCGGCGTGCCGGGGGTTCACCAGTTCCGAGCACGTAGGACGTAGCGAGGTGGTTCCAGCCACAACTCTGGCAGACCTCGACCACGTAGACCCGGAATTCGCCATATTCGGCTGCCATCTCCGCCAGTTCCGGCCCTCGCTTGACGCGCCCGGCGTACTGTCCGAGTTCGTCTCCGTACACATAGGTGACGTGCGTGAGGTTGCTCTTGCGGCAGATAGGGCAGCGGACGTCGGTCTGCTCGCCGTGGTACTTGGC
>Ga0209061_1005093_pt1 | contig 11874 bp, 10 predicted proteins | sample Coa_R1_10_FD_187157 | JGI IMG/M metagenome (GOLD analysis project Ga0209061, IMG submission 187157) | Surface soil microbial communities from Centralia Pennsylvania, which are recovering from an underground coalmine fire - Coalmine... | ecosystem: Environmental > Terrestrial > Soil >...
TGGCAGTCCCATGCCCATTGGGGTTTCGTTTAATGTCATAGTAAGCCAAAACCAGGGAAATGGTGCTTATGTGCTCACGGCGACGAGTGCCAACACTTCTGGCTATATCATGTATATCAATGAGCCAGATCTCAATGATAATCCTGCAGCAAGCTTCCAAGTGACGCAGAATGGCGGAATGAGTGGAATCATTGGGGGGGGAAACTACAATAATCACGCGATTGGTGTATGGTACGATTCATCGGTTGGGGAGTGGACCATCTACAACGAGGATCGCAGTCCGATCCCCTACGGAACTTCATTCAACGTTCAACACTCAAGTTATATCACGCAGGTGGCAACCGCGTCGAATACCTCCGGTGATTCGACCTGTCTTCAACTGGGCATCTCTCTGAACAGCACGCTCCTTGTCACGCATGAGTATAGTGGCTATCTGACCGCGAATCATGGCTACTTTACCGATGTCGCGGCAGTCTGGTATAACGAGGCGCTGCAAGAATGGTGCATCTTCGACGGATCGTATAATGCGATGCCCATCGGCGAAACCTTCTTTGTCACCCCGTGGTAATGAGCGCAAAAGGAGGAAGGTAGTTATGGAAATTACCTTTGCCTTGCAGGAAGAGTACAATCATTTGAATGAAGACCAGCACACGATTGTTTCTCGCGAACGGGGCCTCTGCTGGTTATAGCCGGGCCTGGCTCTGGCAAAACCCACAGTCTTACACTGCTTGCTATGAACCTTTTTTATGCGAAAAGGCAGAACCATCGCAACTCGTGCTCTGCGCCTATACCGAAAAAGCTGCTCGTGAACTGCACGACCGTATTACCTCGCTCGCGAATAAAGTCAATTATCAGGGAGATATGTCCCTGATGCGAAGAAGAAAACTGCCGACTTAAACCACACTGCGGCTTCAGATGACTTTGTGCGCCTGCCAGTCCAGAGTGAACGAATCAATCTGGCTAGCTGGCTCGTTCGCTGGTTGACCGTCTTGCACTGCATAGTATGTCCCTATGAGCGTGGTGGGTGTAGCTTCCATCAGCAAGTAGCCGTGACGGTCATCGCAGTAGCTGGCGAGGGTTATATCTGTACCAGGGACAGAGTAGGGCGTGGGTAGCGGATTGCCCTGCGGATCTTTAGCCATTCTGTGCAGATTCCAGTAGCCACCGGCCCCGGCCACGATAAAGGGTATCTCGCGGTCGGGCAGCGCACGAGTGTAGCGCTGGTAGTTGTGGACGTGGCCGGCAAGCACCAGGTCTGGCCAGCGATTGGCCTGCTGGACCGCGTTTTCCAACACTCCTGCCATATACCTGCTGCCGGTATGGTAAATATCGGCGGAATAGATCGGGTGATGCATTGAAAGGATCAGGGCTTTGTTGGTTGGAGCGCTGCTCAGTTCGTTGCTCAGCCAGGCAATCTGTGTATGATCCAGCCAGCCTCCTTCCGGCACGTTAGTATAGAGGCCAACCATAGTCACAAAAGGCGTATCGAGGGTCCAATAGACATTTGGCTGAGTCATTGCGTCGCGCGAGACATCGCCGGCCTCTTTGGTCAGGTGGGGTTCAGGCGCGCAGAAGTTCTCTACAAAAGCGGCCAGTGAAGGCACCGAGGTATTCTGTATATCCCCATCGTGGTTGCCTGGAATGGCCATAATCGGTGCAGGATACAGCTCATATGGTTCATAGAACTGAGAATAGTACTGGCTGGCCTCACCGTAGTAATAAACAACGTCGCCCAAATGATAGAAAAAGGACGGGCGACGAGTAGTATCCGGGTTATCGAAATCGTTCTCCATGTGTACTGCGACATCCTGCTGATCTTCCGGGGTTTTCACACCGCCAGTATCGCCAACAACGTGAAAGACCATGCACTGGGCAGTCTGGATCGCCTGCATCTGAGTGGGGGTGAGCACAGAAGCAAGAGAGAGGTGATAGGGCGACCGGCCCGTAGGAGCCGGTAATGGCTGTGGTGTCTGATTTGGCTGGCGCGGGTGCAGGATGTTGAGTTGCAGGGGATCGGGCGCGATAACGCGTACAGGAATACGCCGGGCGGGCGGATTTTGCATAGTAGAGCTTTTCCTCCTTACACTGGGTTGATGCTTGCAGACACTGTTATGTCTGAAGAGAGTTCCTGCGCAAGCATAACACACCAGGTAGCTGAAGAAAAGGCGACCAGGAAGACCATTTTGTTCGTCTATGTCGAACAAGATGCTTGTAAGGACGAACGGCACGCACTATACTAAATGTATATTCATGGTCGATGGGCGCCCTCATCTTGATAGAAAGGCCAACGCGATGCTGCACACTGTTCAGAAGGCCGCTGAGGTTCTCAACCTCTTTTCAACGGAGCAGCCCGAGTGGGGCATTAGCGAACTTTCAAAGCGGCTTTCTTTTCCTAAGTCTACTACTTCCGCACTTGTCTCCACCATGACTGAAGAGGGTTTGTTGCGCCGCACCAGTGCGGGAAGATACAAGCTAGGATGGCGAGTTATTGCTCTGAGTCAGGTGCTTTTATCCACCACAGATTTTCGTCTTGAGGCCCGGCCGGTCATGGAAGCGCTGATCGCGCGTTTTGGTGAAACTGTCCACCTGGCAACGTTAGAGAGCGGGCAGGTCATCTATGTGGACAAGCTACAAGGGACGCGCGCTGTCCAGGTTTCTGTAACCGGCGTGGGCTATCGTTTACCTGCCCATTGTAGCGGCGTGGGCAAAGTGATCCTGGCAGAGCGCCCCTGGGCCGAGGTTCAGCAAATTCTCGCCAGTCGTGGTATGCCTGCCGTTACATCGAAAACCATCACGACTTTGGAGGCATTCAAAGCGGAACTAGCTTGCGTAGCACGCCAGGGATATGCCTATGATATAGAAGAAGCGGTAGAGGAGTTGTGCTGTGTGGCAGCTCCCATTCGGGATCATAGCGGGGAAGTGGTGGCCGCGCTGAGTCTGTCAGTACCGGCCTATCGCTTCCAGCAAGCCAGAGAGCAATATCGCCTGGCAATCGTCGGGGCTACGAAGCAGATCTCCGAAAATCTGGGATATATTCCGGCCAGATGTGCCAGGAAGAAAAGTTCGTGATGATTCCCTACCGTTCAATTACGAAGTCTCGCGCTGTGTGCCGTCGTACCAGATCAAAGTGTAATGAGAAGTAATGAAAAACTTTACATAACACTAAAAACAGCAGGGAGGAGGATCTTCATGGATACTGTTCAAGAGCCAGTCCATGATATTGCGCACCTGGGCCATGTTGAGCTTTTCACGCCAAAGCCCGATGAGAGCCTGCACTTTTTCCAGGAGGTTCTGGGCATGGAGGTATCGGCGAAACAAGGCCAATCAGTCTATTTGCGCGCCTGGGGAGACTATGAGTGCCATACGCTTAAGCTCACCGAAGCGAAACAGGCCGGATTGGGCCATGTGGCCTGGCGCGCGCTCAGTCCTACGGCCTTGCAGCGGAGTGCGCAGGCGCTGGCGGCCAACGGAACGGGCAAAGGCTGGATCGAAGGCGATCGCGGTCATGGGCCAGCTTACCAGTTTACCGACCCCGATGGTCACTTGATGGAAGTCTATTATGAAGCAGAAAAGTATACGGCCTCCGAAGAGATGCGTTCCCGCTTATTTAATCAACAACAGAAGTATATCGCCCGTGGTGCGGCCGTGCGCCGGCTTGATCATGTCAACTTGATGTGCCACGAAGTCGTCTCGAACCGGCAGTTTCTGCAAAGCGTGCTGGGTTTTAAACTGCGTGAGCTTCTCCAGCCGGAAGTTGATGGTGTCGAAGAAGGGGCATGGCTGAGTGTGACACCGCTGGTGCATGATATCGCCTATACACGCGACTCAGCCAGAGCGCACGGACGCTTGCATCACGTCGCTTACTGGCTGGACTCACGTGAGGACATTCTGCGCACGGCCGATATTCTCACGGAGAACGATATTTTTATCGAGGCCGGGCCGGCCAAACATAATATTACTCAGGCATTCTTTCTCTATCTCTATGAGCCAGGAGGGAACCGTATTGAGGTCTATTCGGGTGGCTATCTGATTTTTGCTCCCGACTGGGAGCCTGTTATCTGGCGCAAAAAAGAGCGTGGGCGCGGTGTGTACTGGGGAGGCGCTTTGCCACCCAGCTTCAAGACGTATGGTACGCCAGTCGTCGAGTCGCCTGCCGAGGCAGACCAGCAGGCCAACGTCTTCACTCCGGCCTCGTAAGGTGGAAAACTAGCAATTCTATATATCAGGGGAGGATACTGTCTATGAGCACCGGGCAGAAGGTGCCAGAGATTGGAAAGTCTATTCGCGCGGGTGAGGTCATGACCAATTATCATGAAGTAGGAAGCGGCGAGCCGGTTATTCTCATTCATGGTTCGGGGCCGGGGGTCTCGGCATGGAGCAACTGGCGGCTGGCCCTGCCATACTTCGGCGAGCGCCTCCATGCCTTTGCCTACGATCAAATTGGCTTTGGCTACAGCGAATTGCCCTCTCAGCATGTCTATAGCCTTTCGCGCTGGACGGAGCATCTATTCAGCTTTATGGATGCTGTAGGTTTGGAGCAGGCTCATCTCATTGGCAATTCGATGGGCGCGGCTGTGGCCCTGGCGGCTGCGGTAACCCATCCAGAGCGCGTGAGGAGGCTCGTTCTGATGGGGCCAATGGGAGTGCGTTTCCCAATTACTGAAGGGCTTGATGCGGTCTGGGGATACACGCCAAGCGTGGAAAATATGAAGCATTTGATCGATATTTTTGCTTATGATCGCAGGCTGGTTACGGATCAACTGGCCGAGCAGCGTTATCGAGCGAGCATCCGGCCAGGGGTGCAGGAGGCGTTCTCCAGCATGTTCCCTACTCCCAGGCAAAACGGTGTAGATGCTCTGGCCGCCTACGAGGACCGTCTCTCAGAGATTCAAGCTTCCTCGCTAATCGTTCACGGGCGTGAAGATCGCGTCATCCCGTTGGGCACAAGCCAGAGGCTCTTGCAAGTCCTGCCGAATGCCCAGTTACATGTTTTCGGGCACTGTGGCCACTGGACACAGCTTGAACATGCAGCGATATTCAATCGCCTGGTGCGCGATTTTCTCACTGACGAAGGATAGGATGTGATATATGCAGCAGAGTATTGAAGGCATCGCGCTGGCTCTGGACAGAGCCGAGAAGCAGCGCCAGCCGTTCGCGCCATTGAGCGAAACCTATCCATCGCTTACGGTGGCGCAGGCGTATGCGATCCAGAGCGCGTGGCTGGATATCAAATGCCGGGGGCAGGTAGCTATGCTGATCGGGCACAAAATCGGGCTGACGAGCGCGGCTATGCAGCAGCTCCTGGGGATCGATCAGCCGGATTATGGCTTTCTGCTTGATAACATGGTGGTACTATCAGGAGGCATCCTGGCGCGTGGAGATTTTATCGCGCCGCGCATCGAGCCGGAGATTGCTTTCTGGCTTGCTCAGGATCTACAGGGTCCAGGTATCACAGTGGAGGCTGTGCTGGCGGCAACACGGGGCGTTTGCGCTGCCTTAGAACTGGTCGATAGCCGCATCAATGATTGGCGTATCAAGCTTGTGGATACCATTGCCGACAATGCCTCGTCCGCCCGTGTGATCGTGAGCGAATACGTAATCCCTCCTGGGGAGATCGATCTCGCCGCGGAGGGCGTGACCCTGTATTGTGATGGGACGGCGCTTGGCTCTGGTACGGGCGCGGCTGTCCTGGATCATCCTGCGAACGCGGTGGCCTGGCTGGCGAATAAGCTGGCAGAATTTGGTGTGGGCTTGCGGGCGGGGCAACTGGTGTTGCCGGGGGCGATGTGCGCTGCTGCCAATGTCAGCGCGGGCGAGATCTATCGGGCGAGCTTTACGCATCTGGGAGAAGTAGCAGTTCGTTTCGTGTAGAGCAAACTGTGCAGTTATCCAGAGAAGGACTGTAGATGGAAACAGGCATGTCACCAGAGCAGCGCGTTCCCGTAGCCATTCTTGGCTCAGGTAATATTGGCAGCGATCTCATGTACAAACTCCTTAAGCAGCCGGGGCATATGCAGCTTGTACTTCTGGCAGGCATTGAGCCGGAGTCTGAGGGGCTGGCACGCGCTCGTTCGCTGGGCGTCGAGGCAAGCTCTGCGGGCATCGATGCTGTTCTGGCCAATCCAGAGATCAAGCTGGTGTTTGACGCTACCAGCGCCAGAGCGCACGTGCGCCACGCCAGAGCCTTGCGCGAAGCCGGGCGTGTCGCTGTTGATCTCACACCGGCGGCTCGTGGTCCCTATGTGATTCCACCGGTTAATCTGAGCGATCTGGCCGATCAGATGAATATCAACATGGTCACCTGCGGCGGTCAGGCGACGGTGCCTATGGTCTATGCGGTGAGCCGAGTCGCACCGGTGAAGTACGCGGAAATGGTCAGCACGGTTGCCAGCCTCTCTGCCGGGCCGGGCACGCGCCAGAACATCGATGAGTTTACCAGAACTACCGCGCTGGCTCTGGAGAAGATCGGTGGGGCACAGCATGGCAAGGCAATCATCATCCTGAACCCGGCTGATCCCCCCATCCTGATGCGTAATACCATCTATATCTTACCCGAGGGAGGCTTCGACGAGACTGAGATGCGCGCCTCAATTGAGCAAATGGAAGCCGAGGTGCAGCAGTATGTGCCCGGCTATCGTCTCAAGAACCCACCCGTCTTCGATTTTGTGGAAACGCCCTGGGGCAAACGGTCAATAGTCACAATCCTCCTGGAGGTCGAAGGAGCCGGCGACTACCTGCCAAAATATTCGGGCAACCTGGATATTATGACGGCAGCAGCCCGGCGGGTAGGTGAAGTTCTCGCGCGGCGCCTGCTTGGCGTGGAGGAGGTGGCCGTGTGAGGAACTTCTCTGGCGTGAAAGCTCCACGTATCACCGATAGCAGCCTGCGCGATGGCTCGCACCCTATGCGCCATCAGTTCACACGCGAGCAGGTACGGTCTGTAGCCCAGGCGCTGGACGCAGCTGGCGTGCCGGTCATCGAGGTCACACATGGCGATGGTCTGGCCGGTTCATCCATCCAGTACGGCTTCTCGCGTATCTCTGAAATGGAACTGATCGCCGAGGCCCGCGAAGTCTGCCGCCAGGCCAGAATCGCCGCGCTGCTGCTGCCTGGAATTGGCACAGTTCATGAACTGAAGGAGGCAGTAGCCAATGGCATTCAGGTTGTGCGTATCGCTACCCAATGTACCGAAGCGGATATCTCAGCGGAGCATTTCGAGATCGCCAAAAATCTCGGACTGGAGGCTGTCGGCTTCCTGATGATGGCGCATATGCGCCCGCCCCAGGTGTTAGCCGAGCAGGCTCGCTTGATGGAAGCGTATGGCGCGGACTGTGTTTATATCGTTGATTCCGCCGGGGCCATGCTGCCAACAGACGCCTACGCCAGTGTCAAGGCACTCAAGGAAGCGCTACGTATTCAGGTGGGTTTTCACGCGCACAACAATCTGGGGCTGGCTATGGGCAACAGCCTGGCGGCGCTGGAGGCGGGCGCCGATCAGCTCGATGGCTGCTTGCGTGGCCTGGGAGCGGGCGCGGGCAATGCGCCAACCGAACTGCTGGCGGCAGTACTGGAGAAGCTTGGTCTCAATCCGGGATTGGATGTGTTCAAGCTCATGGATGCCGCCGAATTTATTATCGCGCCTATCATGCCTTATCAACCATTTCCCAATCGCGACGCTATCTCGTTGGGTTATGCTGGCGTCTATTCGACCTTTTTGTTGCATGCCCAGCACGCCGGCGAGCGCTATCAGATCGATCCGCGCGCGATCCTGGTAGAGCTGGGACGGCGCAAGGCGGTAGCAGGGCAGGAAGACTGGATACTGGATGTCGCGCTGGACCTTGCTCGGCAAAGAGATGAACAAGCTGATACAATAGGAGAGGTGTAAGGTCCCTATCTGGCCATGAAGTTCTTTGGTACGTGGTTTATAGAGATATTCGTCAATTTATTAATTGGAGGTGATACAACATGACCTATCACAGTGAAGTGGTGGGTAGCCTGCTCAGACCCACATATCTCACGGAAGCGCGCAAGCAGTTTGAGGAGGGTCAGCTCAATGCCAGGGATTTCAAGGCGATAGAGGATCGGGCGGTCAGCGAAGCAATCGCTTTGCAGGAAGCGGCCGGCCTTGATGTGATTACCGACGGAGAGCAACGCCGCTACGCCTTCTATGGGCATCTGGTTGAAGCGCTGGATGGCTTCGATAAACTTGGTGGCTGGGCCATCCCGTTCCACGACGAATCAGGCGAACAGCTTGTCTATAAACGCCCCGTCGTGGTAGAAAAGCTAAAGTGGCGCAGGAGCATGTGCGCGGAAGAATGGGTCTACTTGCGCTCGCATTCCTCTACGCCCGGCAAAGTGACCATGATCAGCGCGCAACAGGCCGCAGCCTATTACGATCCTGAGAAATCGAAGGGAGCCTATCCCAGCCGGGACGCCTACCTGGCGGATATCGTTGATTTCTCGCGCCACGAGGTTACAGAACTGATTCGCCTGGGCTGCACATACATTCAGATCGATGCGCCACAGTATGCCGCGCTGCTCGATCCGCAGATCCGTGAGGGCTATCGCCAGCGTGGCAGCGATCCCGACAAGTTGATTGATCTGTGTATTGAGATGGATAATGCCATCATCGATGGGCATCCTGGCATTACCTTTGGTATTCATATCTGTCGTGGCAATAACCAGAGCAAGTTCTATGCCGCAGGCGATTACGAGCCTATTTCGCGTATCTTTAGCCAGACACACTTCCAGCGCTTCCTGCTCGAATATGATGACGAGCGCTCAGGGGGATTTGAGCCGCTACGCCATATGCCCGATGATCGTTTCGTTGTGCTTGGTCTGGTGACCACCAAGAAGCCGCACCTGGAAGCTGCTGAAGAGTTGCGCGCGCGCATTGAGGATGCTGGCCGCTATGTTCCGCTGGAGCGTCTTGCGCTCAGTCCACAATGCGGCTTTGCCTCAACTATGGAGGGAAATCGTCTGACTGCTGACGACCAGCGTCGCAAGCTGGAACTTGTGGTAAGCGTTGCTCACGAGGTCTGGGGATGATAACTTAACCCTCTGACGAGTGTAGCAGCACTGCTTGCCCGCTTCGTAGATCCATGAAGCGGGCAAGCAGTGCTGCTACACTCGTCAAAAAAGAAAGAGAGGACAGGAGAGAAAAAAGCATGACCGATCCATCTTCTTCCGCACCTACCGTGCGGCCTTTTGTCAGTACCGAGCTTTTCCGGCCCTCGCTCCAGTATCCGACCTATCCCTATGCGGAGATGCTAGCGCGCACGGCTGAACGCTATCCGGAGCAGGTGGCGCTGGTCTTTCGCGAAGCCTATCTGACGTACCGGGAACTCGATGCGCTGGTTAATATCCTGGGGAATGCGTTGCTCAATCTAGGAATTCGCCGAGGCCAGCGGGTTTGCCTGTTCATGACAAATTGTCCAGAATATGTGATCAGCTGGTTTGCTATCACGCGCATTGGCGCCGTGGCCAGTCCACTTAATCCATCATATAAAGAACGCGAGGTTGCCTATCAACTTGTGAATAGCGGTGCCGTGGCGCTGATCGTCCAGAGCGAACTCCTGCCGCTGGTGGAGGCAGTGCGCACGCAAACGCCAGAGCTACGCCTGCTCCTGGTAGTGGGCACCGCGGAACACAATGCCGAAGCGCAGATCTATTCTGTCTCTCGCCTGTTAACCAGCTATCCAGCGACGCCGCCTGCCGTCAGCGAGCTAAACTGGGAGGATCTGGTTGCGCTGCCCTATAGCAGCGGCACGACCGGCTTGCCTAAAGGCGTGATGCTCAGTCACAAAAATCTGGTAGTCAATGCCTGCCAATCGATTGCAACAGCCCACATTACCTTTGCGGATCGGATGCTCAGTTTTATTCCACTGTATCATATTTATGGAATCATGCTTATGGGCTGCGCGGCCATGTCGGGGGCACGCCTGGTGCTGATGGAGCGCTTTGAGCCGGGTCTCTGGCTGCAATTGATCCAGGAGCAGCGCGCAACCATTGTGTACAGCGTTCCCACCGTGCTGGCGGCTGTGGCAGACTGGCCAAATGTAGAAGAATATGATCTGAGCAGTGTGCGTTTCAACCAATGCGGAGCAGCTCCTGTGCCTCCCCCCCTGGCGCGGCGTTTCGAGGAGCGCACGGGCATTACCGTTATGACCTCGTATGGTCTGACAGAGGCTGCACCCGGCACGCATTCAAATCCTGTGTATAATCCACAGCTCATCAAAGTTGAGACCATTGGCCTTCCCATTCACGATACCCAGCAAAGAATTGTCGATATCGAAACCGGGCGGCGCGAGCTGGCCGCGGGCGAAGAGGGTGAGTTAATTATTAAAGGACCGCAGGTCATGCTGGGCTACTGGAAGGCCCCAGAGGCGACCGCTGAGACGCTGCGTGATGGCTGGCTCTATACAGGAGATATTGGTTGGCGCGATGAGCTTGGCTATGTTACGATTACCGATCGCAAGAAGGAAATGATCAAGTATAAAGGATTTAGTGTGGCCCCGGCTCAGATTGAAGCAATTTTTCTTGAGCATCCTGCGGTGGCCGATGTGGCCGTTGTCGCCAAACCGAGCGACGAGGCTGGGGAGATCCCCAAAGCTTTTGTGGTTCTGCGGCCTGGTTATGAAGATCAGTCTGCTTACGAACTCATGGTCTGGGTCAATAATCAGCTCGCTTCTTACAAAAATGTGCGCTCTCTGGAATATATCGACGCTATTCCCAGAAATCCCTCTGGCAAGATCCTGCGCCGGATTCTCAGAGAACGGGAGCAACACCGTATGTAGATGCTTTGAGGGAGGCCGGAAAGGATGCGTAGAGAGCGGGAGAAAATTAGAAGCTATCCTCTGGGTAGGTAAAAACGATCTGGAGGGCTTCTTGTGGCGAGTGATCCAGCCATTTGAAAGTCTGAATAGCGTGGCTGAAAGGAAAACTATGTGTAATCAGCGGGAGGGTTTGTAGGGTTCCTTTCTTGAGTAAAGTAATGGCGTATTGGTCCAGCCGGCGTTTGTCCCAACATGGCGCTCGGCGAGAAAGGCATCCATTGGTGCTCATTGAGGACAATAAGGTGATCCGGTTACGCGACCATTCGCCGCCTAGATATAAGTTCCTTTCAGTCTCGCTGTATGTGCCAATGGTAACGACGCGCCCGCCAACGCGGCAGCACTGGATTGCTGTATAGAGACCCTCTGAGCTTCCTGATGCCTCGATGGCAACATCGACTCCGCCGTTCGATGCTTGTTTGATTGCCAGAGCAGCATGATCCTGAGCATTGACTGGGACACCGCCAAGCTGGGATACAAAGTTCAGGCGTTGTGGGATAAAATCAACGCCATAAACAACACTGGCTCCGCTTAGTTTGGCAAATTGCAAGGCCAGAAGTCCAATCACGCCGGTTCCGACAATTGCAACTTGGTCTCCGAGGGCAATTTGCCCATCATGGATACCGTTGAGTGCTGCGCGTGCTCGCACGACAAAAACAAAGCGTTTTAGCTTCTCGGAAAACTGATCTGCAAGCTCTTCGGGGCTAAGTAGCAAACCATACAGCGCTTCGGCTTCACTGACAATGTGAGTTTGCCGGTGTGGTCTGTCTACCCAAACAAGTGATCCCTGACGGATGCTCTCGACTCCAGGCCCGATGTTCTGTACTATCGATATAGTCTCATAGCCAATAACTCGTGGCCATGACTCCGGATTGAGCTGATTGCGATAGAGACGCCACTCATGATCCCATACCTTAGAAGAGGTGAGGCCACGATAATTGCGTAGCTCTGTTCCCGTGCTGATGCCGCTGTAAAGAGTTTTGAGGAGAACTTCTCCCTGTTGGACATCTCGCTCGGTGTAAGAGCGCAGGGAGAGGGTACG
>Ga0209061_1005096_pt1 | contig 11863 bp, 11 predicted proteins | sample Coa_R1_10_FD_187157 | JGI IMG/M metagenome (GOLD analysis project Ga0209061, IMG submission 187157) | Surface soil microbial communities from Centralia Pennsylvania, which are recovering from an underground coalmine fire - Coalmine... | ecosystem: Environmental > Terrestrial > Soil >...
GGCCTCGGAGATGTCGAAGGCGGCACCTTCACGATCAGCAACCTCGGCTCCTACGGCGCCGACGCCTTCACCCCGATCGTGAACCCCCCGCAGTGCGCCATCCTGGGTACCGGCCGGATCACGGAAAAGCCGGTGGTGGCCGGCGGCGAGGTCTGCGTGCGGCCGGTGATGTGGCTGTCCCTGACCTTTGACCACCGCATCGCCGACGGCGCGCCGGCGGCGCGGTTCCTCACCGCGCTGGCCGAAACGCTCGGGGAAGCGCCCGGGGAAGCGCCCGGCCCCGCGGGGCCCGCGGGCTTCACGGGCTCCGGGCCGGGAAAGGCGCCGGGGCTTCCAGGGCACCCCGGGCACCCCGGGCACGGACCGGGGCACCACCCGGAGCACGGGCCGGAGCCTCCCGGGCACGCGCCTGTGCGGACCCGGCACGCACCAGGGTCCCGGCCGGGATGACGGGGCTCGTCGGCCTGATCGCCAACCCGGCGGCTGGCCGCGACATCAGGCGGCTCGTCGCGCGGGCGTCCGTCGTGCCGGACCACGAGAAGGCGGCGACCGTCCGCCGCGTGCTGCACGGCCTGGCGGCCGCCGGCGTGGAGAAGGTCGCCTACCTCCCGGACCGGGCGGGGATCGTGGCCTCCGCGCTCGATGAGGCCGGGCCGCTGGCGGCCGAGCCGCTCCCCATGCACGCCACCGGAGAGGCGGAGGACTCGGCGGAGGCAGCACGCCTGCTCGCCGGCGCCGGCGCGGCGGTCATCGTCACGCTCGGCGGCGACGGCACCAACCGCATGGTCGCGGCGGGCTGTCGTGACGTGCCTCTCGTGGCGATCTCGACGGGCACGAACAACGTGTTCCCTGCCATGGTCGAGGGCACTGTCGCGGGACTGGCGGCCGGCTTCGTGGCGGCCGGCCGGGCCGATCCTGACGCGGTCACCAGGCGCACCAAGAAAGTGACCGTGGACTGCGGCGGCACCCGTGACTTCGCGATCGTCGACGCCGCGGCATGCCGTGACAGGTTCGCCGGGGCACGGGCGATCTGGGAGCCCGGCCAGGTGCGGCGGATCGTCCTCACCCGAGCCAGCTCCTGGAATGTCGGGCTGTCCGCCATCGCGGGCGCCCTGTGCCCGGTCGGCGCCAGCGAGCCCGCCGGGGTGCTCGTCGACGTGGGCGACGGCCCGGCGGTCACTGTCCCGCTCGCCCCCGGCCTCGTGGTCCCCGTGCCCGTCGCGGGATGGCGGCGGCTCGCGCTCGGCGAGCGCGTCCGCCTGAGCGACGGGGACGGCACCGTCGCGCTCGACGGGGAACGCCAGCTCACGCCCTCCGGGCGCGGGGCCTGCGCAGGGCGCGGAGGCTGCGCAGGCCCCGTGATGGCGGCCGTAACCATGGACGGGCCGCGGGTGGTCGACGTGCGGGCCGCGATGGCCGCGGCGGCCGGGGCGGTGCGGACCGCATGAGGCGCCTTCTGCCAATCTCGTCATGCTCGCCCACGGCGCAGGCGCCGGGCCACGCTGCTTGCCTGCGCGCCTCCGGCACGACCCAGCGCCAGCGGTGTCCCGGCGCCGGGAACCGCCTCCCGCCGTGCTTTTTCGCGCGCCTCCGGCACGACCAGCCGAGGCGCCCGCGAGGGAGGCAGTGAAATTGCGCGGGCCGGATCTCGTGGTTGCCGGCGGAGGACCCGCCGGGGTGGCGGCGGCGCTGCGCGGGCGGCAGATGGGCGCGGAGGTCGTGCTCGTCCAGCGCGGCCTGCTCGGCGGCACCTGCGTGCACTCGGGCTGCATACCGTCGGCGGCCTACCACATGTCAGCGGGTTTCCTGCGGGAACTGCGGGCCGCGGCGGCCGCGGGGGTGGACGCGACAGCCGCCCTTGACTGGCCCCGCGTCCAGGCATGGGCGTCACGGGCCAGCGAGACGGTCGCGGCAACCGTCCGCACACGGCTCGGCCACGCCGGCGTCGCGATCGAGGAACGCGAGGCCGTGATCGGGCCGTCGGGTGCGGACGGCTACGCGGGCGTGCCGGTCGTGGTGGCGGCCGGGGCACGCCCGGCCGCGCCGGAGGGGACGCTGTCGGCCGAGTCCGTCATGGGCCTCACCCGGGTCCCCGGCACGATGCACGTCCTCGGCGGCGGGCGTTTCTCCCTGGAATGGGCTGATTTCTTCGCCACGGCGGGGAGCGCGGTGACGGTCGTGGCCAGTGAGGTGCTTCCCGGCGAGGACCGCGAGCTTGCGGAGTTCCTCCAAGGCGCCCTTGAGGACCGCGGGGTGCGGTTCACGGAAGAACGCCCGGGCCAGCCGGCGGATGCCGTGCTGTCCGCGGACACGAGGGAACCTGCCCTGCCGGGGATGACCGTCGACGAGTTCTGCCGTACATCGGCCAGCGGAGTGTGGGCGGCCGGCGACGTGACGGGGCCGCCCTGGCTGTCGAACCGCGCCCGGCTGCAGGGCGAGGCCGCCGCCGCGGGTGCTCTCGGCGAGCCGGTGCGCGTCCGCGCGGAGCGGCTGGCCCGCAGCGTGAACACCGACCCGGAACTCGCCGCCGTGGGGCTGACCGAGCAGCAGGCGGCCGCCCGCGGCATCGAGGCGGCCGTGGGGGTCGCGGACTGCGCGGCCAGCGCGCACGCGATCACGCTCGGCCAGCCGGCGGGCGCGCTGAAGCTCGTCGTCGACCCGGAGTTCGGGGAGATCCTGGGTGCCCACATGGTGGGGACGGGCGCCCGCGAGGTCATCGGCCAGGTCGCGCTCGCGATGACGCTGGAAGCCGACTACCGTGACCTGCCGCGCGTCGCCTACGTCCACCCGAGCGGCGGCGAGCTCATCACCAGCGCCATCGCCGCCATCTGACCGCCCCGGCGCAGCCCGGGCCGCCCAGGGACAACTCACTCAGCCGGGCGGGCGCCCACCCAGCCGGGCGGGCGCGTGGCTCCCTGCCCCGGCAGCGCCGCCCTGCACACGTAAGACATCTGTGCACACTCCTCCTGTGCGCAACGCGCCAATGCTTACACCCGGGAACGCGCCTACGCCGACGTGGCCCCGTGCCGTCAGGGGCCGGATCTGCCGCCGTCGCGGCCGGGTCCCGTTCCGGCGCCCGTCCTGGCGTCCCCGCCGCTCGTGCCACCGGTGCCGCTCCCGCGGCCCCCGCCCTGGGCCCGCTGAGCCTCCCGGGCTCTCTGAGCCGCCTGCGCCGCCCGGTAGGCGGCCAGCCCGGCTCGCGGGCGCCTGCCGCCTGGACCGCCCGGCTGGCCGGAGTCATCGGGCGGCGGCAGCTTCTTGAACTGCTTGTTCATCGAGCGCAGCAGGAAGAACAGCGCCAGCCCGAGGCCCGCCACGACGAGGAAGCCGATAACGCCGGCCGAGACGTTGCTGTCCGGGGAGGCCGCGGCGGCGATGACCGTCACAGGCTCACCTTCTCCCGCACTCCGGCGAACAGGTCATCTTCCGGCAGCTCGGTGTCAACGAGCGACCTAGCCAGATGATAGTCCTCGGTCGGCCATGCGGCGCGCTGCACGTCCAGCGGGCACGCGAACCAGAAACCGTTCGGGTCGACCTGCGTGGCGTGCGCCAGCAGCGCCCTGTCCCTGATCTCGAAGTAGTCGCCGCACGGCACGCGCGTGGTGATCTCGAGCTGATGCGAGTCGCCGCCCTGCTTCGCGCGCTCCCTCGCCCGCTCTTCCCACTCCTCGAGCCTTTTCACGTAGGGCGACTCAAGGCCGCGGCGCAGCATCTCCTCGTGCAGCGCGATGAACTTCTCCAGGTTGAACGTCGCGAAATAGTAGAGCTTGAGCGTCTGCCACGGCTGCCCTGCGCCCGGGTAGCGATCCGGGTCGGCGGCCGCGTCGAAGGCCGCCACGGAGACCTTGTGGCACATGACGTGATCCGGGTGCGGGTAGCCGCCCGAGGGATCGTAGGTGAGCATCACGTGCGGCCGGAACTCGCGGATCGCGCGGACAAGCGGCTCCGCGGCCTCCTCGACCGGCGTCAGCGCGAAGCAGCCCGCCGGCAGTGGGGGCTTCGGATCACCCTCGGGGAGACCGGAGTCGACGAACCCGAGGAACCGCTGCCGCACGCCGAGGATCTCGCGGGCGCGCGCCATCTCCTCACGGCGCAGCCGCGGCATGGCCGCCCTGACCTCCGGGCGGTCCATCGCCGGGTTCAGGATGTCACCGCGCTCGCCTCCGGTGAACGTACAGACCAGGACGTCCGCGCCCTCCTTCACGTAGCGCGCCATCGTGGCGGCGCCCTTGCTCGACTCGTCGTCGGGGTGCGCGTGCACGGCCATCAGCCGCAGCGCCTCCCGCCCGGAGGGCTGGACGAAGGGCTGGGCACTGGCGGGCCGCTTGTGCCCGTCGTTCCCGGCTGTCTGGGCTGGCAACAGTGATCTCCCTGGGTTAACTCGGGCGGCGCCCGGCGCCGCGGGCCCGCCTGCTCACGGCCGCGGCGGATACCCGGCTACCCGGCGCCGCGCCACGAGGGGAAACACGCCCGGGGGGCGGCTGAATTCCCCCGTCCGCCCCTGTCCGCGCCAGTGGACGGGTACACCTTACTCGCCGGGGCTTGTTAACCTCAGTAGGTTACCCCCTAAGGGCCGACGGCGGCCCCGCGGACGTCAGCAAACCGCGCAGCAGGCGAGGAGAGCCCGTGACCGAGACCCGCGACGACAGCGTCACCTGGCTGACCCAGGAGGCGTACGACCGGCTCAAGGCCGAACTGGATCACCTCTCGGGACCCCAGCGCACCGAGATCGCGAAGAGGATCGAGGCGGCTCGCGAGGAGGGCGACCTGCGCGAGAACGGCGGCTACCACGCCGCCAAGGAGGAGCAGGGCAAGAACGAGGCGCGGATCACCCAGATCCAGCACATCCTGGAGACCGCGCGCGTCGGCGAGCCGCCCCGCACGGAGGGCGTGGTCGGGCCCGGCATGACCGTGACGGTCAGGTTCGCCGGCGACAACGACGAGGTGACGTTCCTGCTCGCCTCCCGTGAGGAGACCGGCGCTCCCATCGACGTGTACTCGCCCCGTTCCCCGCTCGGCAGCGCGATCCTGGGGAAAAAGGTCGGCGAGCGGGCCACCTACTCGCTCCCGAACGGCCGGTCGGCCACGGTCGAGATCCTTGACGCCGTCCCCTACGTGGGAGACCGCCAGGGAGCCCGGCGCTAGCCCGGCGGCCAGAACGCGGCGGCCAGAACGCCACCAGGCGGGCCTGACCATGCGTGCCGCTGCCACCACGATCCGTTCGGCGTGATCAAGAGCGGGCTGGGCGCCGGACGGCCCGGCCCGCTCAGCCGGCAGCGGCCCTGACGAGGGGAAGCACGCGGTAGCGGACCGGTGCCGCGAGGGCGATCACCGTCGACGTGCGCATCACGCCGTCAGTGCCCACGATCGCGTCGATCACCCGCTGCAGGTCCGCGTTGGTGCGGGCCACGACCCGGCACAGCATGTCACCGGGCCCGGTGATCGTGTGCGCCTCCAGCACTTCGGGGATCTCCGCGAGGCGCCCCGCGACGGGATCGCGCCCGCCCGCCTGGCGGATCTCCAGCGTGATGAACGCCGTGATCCCGTAGCCAAGGCGTGCCGGGTCGATATCCGGGCCGTACCCGGTGATCACGCCCCGCTCCTGCAGCCGGTCAAGGCGCGCCTGCACGGTCCCCCGTGCCACGCCGAGCCGCCGGGACGCCTCCAGCACCCCCACCCGCGGTTCCGCCGTGAACAGCTCGATGAGCGCCGCGTCAAGCGCGTCGATCACTGCGCCTCCCTATCCGGCCTTGCCTGCTGGCTCTATCTGCCTCATCCGGCTTTCCCTGCCTCATTCGGCTCCATCCACCTCGCAGACCCGTCCCCCGCGCCAGGCTCGCTTTCATCGGACACGTGCAGCCTCGCGCCGGGCCCGCTCTCCTCGCGCCGGCCCGCTCTCATGATGCCGGACGGGTCCGGGGTTCCCGTGCCAGCAGCACAGTCAGCCGGCCGCCGTGAGCCCGCGATCAGCCGGGCCCGGGCAGCGCGGCGCGCCGGCGGGAGTGCCCAGCAGGCGGTGGGCGTCAGGGACGCGCTTCGTGATCGAAGCTGGCGACCGGTGCTGGCGGGCAACCACTGACAGCCGTAACCACCGTTTACCGGCAGTCTCCGGCGGGGGCGGGCCGCGCCGGCCAGTGCGCTCACCGTGCCGGTGCGGGCCGGGCGGTGTCCGGCTTGCCACATCGGCTCGTCACATCGGGGGCGGCCGGCGGGTCAGTGTGGTGACGGCCGGGACATGCGAGGGTGTGGGATATGGACGACAGCGAGTGGCTGGCCAGCCGGTTCGAGGAGCACCGGCCGCATCTGCGGGCGGTGGCCTACCGGATGCTCGGCTCGCTGGCCGAGGCCGGCGACGCCGTCCAGCTTCGCCGCGGCGCGCGGGGGCGACATCGGCGCGCTCGTCGCCGTGCTGCATCCCGACGTCGTGCTGCGGGCCGACTTCGGCCCCGGCCGCCCGGCCGCGTCCCGGGTGATCCGCGGCGCGGCGGCCGTCGCGCAGCAGGCGCGACTGGGCGCGAGCCCCGCTGCGGAGCTGCATCCCGCGCTGGTCAACGGTGCGGCGGGCGTGGCCATCACCATGCGCGGGCGCCCGTCCGCGGTGCTGGGGTTCACCGTCACCGGCGGCAAGATCGCCGAGATCGACGCGTTCGGCGACCCCGGGCGGGTCGGCAGGATCGCCGCGGCCGTGCTGCCCGGCGCCTGACCGGTGCGGCTCTCGGCGGCTGGCGGGTACGCGCACCGGCCGGAGTGCGCTGTCACATCGTCGGCCCGTGACGGGTCAAACAGGTAAGGCCCGGAATCACCCGAAAGACAAGGAGGCCGGCGGATGTCTCCCTACCTTCCGCCCATCGAGAAGCCGAAGGGGCTGCTGCTGAAGGCCGTCTATTACTTCACCCGCCGCCAGTTCGGCAAGGTGGCCACGCCCATCGCCGTATTCTCGGCGCGGATGCCGGCCGGCTTCCTGTCGTTCTACGGCAAGATCTCCAGGCTGGACAGGAAGCTCAAGCTGCCGGCCGGCACGGCGGTGCTCATCCGCGAGCGGGTCGCCAGCATCAACTCCTGCCCGTACTGCATGGACACCGCCCGGTGGTACGTGATGACCAAGCGGACGTAGGCTCCCGTTCAGCCGAAGAGCAGGGCGTACCCGCCCCTCCGCAGTTCGGCGATCACGTCCTCGCAGTGCCCGGGCCCCCGGGTCTCCACCTGCAGCATGACCTCCACCTCGCCGACCTGCAGCCGGGGGGTGACCCGCTCGTGCCAGACGTCGAGGACGTTGGCACCGAGGCCGGCGATGTCGGTGAGCAGCCGCGCGAGCGCCCCGGGCCGGTCCGGCAGCCTGCAGCGGAACGCGAGGTAGCGCCCTGAGGCGGACAGGCCGTGCCTGAGCAGCTTCGACAGCAGCAGCGGGTCGATGTTGCCGCCGGAGAGGATCACCACGATGGGCGGCTCGAACTCCCCGGCGTGTTCGAGCAGCGCGCCGACCCCGGCGGCGCCGGCCGGCTCGACCACCTGCTTGGCCCGCTCAAGGCAGAGCAGCAGCCCGCGGGACAAGCTCTCCTCCGACACCGTGACGACCCGGTCGGCGAGGCTGGACAGGATGCCGAACGCGAGATCGCCCGGACGGCTCACGGCGATGCCGTCCGCCATGGTGGGCGTGGCCTTCACCGCGACGGGGCGGCCTGCGGCCAGCGAGCCGGGGTAGGGCGCGCAGGCCGCGGCCTGCGCGCCGACGATCCGGATCGCCGGGTCGAGGCTCTTGACCGCCACTGCCACGCCGGCCGCGAGGCCGCCGCCGCCGACCGGGACGACGATCGTACGCGCCTGCGGGCACTGCTCGATGATCTCGAAGCCGAGCGTTCCCTGGCCGGTCACGATGTCGGGGTGCTCGAAGGGATGAATGAGGATGCTCCCCGTCCGCCGCGCATGCTCTTCCGCACCGGCCAGGGCGTCCTCCACGCACCCGCCGCGGAAGACGACATCCGCGCCGTAGCCGCGGGTCGCCTGCACCTTGGGCAGCGGGGCACCCTCCGGCATGAACACCGTGGCCCTGGTGTCCAGCAGGCCGGCCGCGAACGCAACGCCCTGGGCGTGGTTGCCCGCGCTGGCCGCCACGACGCCCCGCCCGCGCTCGTCGTCCGTGAGCCTGGCGATCCGCAGGTAGGCGCCGCGGACCTTGAACGACCCGGTTCGCTGCAGGTTCTCGCACTTCAGGTAGACGGGACCGCCGATCAGCTCGGACAGCACCCGGGAGTGCAGCACCGGGGTGACCGAGACCACGGTGCGGATGAGTTCCCGTGCGGTTACCACATCGTCGCCCTGCACCGGGCCGGACATCGTCGTCACGCCAGCAGTCTCCCACGCCATCCCCCGCCGGGCCGGCCCGCCGCTCACTGGGCCTCATGTGACCTGGCTCGCGCTCACCGGCCTCACGTGACCTGGCTCGCCGGTGAAGGCCGCGCAGAGGCCCGGATTCCCCGGGCGGGGCAGCCGGGCACATCCGGTGCGGGCGATCGGCGGTGCGGATCTCCCGGGCACCGGGCCATAGCGCGAGGAGCGCAGCACGCCAGATGGCGGTGTCGGTTAGTGTCGGATGGTTATGGAGGGCACGGTCCGTCGCGCCGCCGGCTTGTCCAGTATCGGGCTTGTCCGCGAGAACAACGAGGATTCGGCGTATGTGGGACGGTGGCTGTACGCGGTCGCGGACGGAATCGGCGGCCACGTCGGCGGGGAGATCGCCAGCGCCACGGTGATCGAATCGCTCCGGCCATATGACGCCGATGTCGCTGCCGCGGACGTGCTTGCGACCCTGGGCAAGGCCGTCAGCGCGGCCAATGCCGGGCTCCTTCGCAAGGTGGAGCAGGACCCGGCACTGGCTGGCATGGGGACAACCCTCACGGCGATGCTGTGGTCGGGCGACCGCGCGGCCCTCGCGCACATCGGTGACTCCCGTGCCTACCTGCTGCGCGGCGACACGCTCTGCCAGATCACCGAGGATCACACGCTGGGCAGGGTCTGCGCCGAAGCAGCCGCATCACCCTGGCTCGCGCCGGTGCTCGTGCGCTACCTCGACGGGCGCCCAGACCAGGTGCCCGACCTCGCTGTCCGCGACACCCGCCCCGGTGACCGCTACCTGCTGTGCTCGGACGGGCTGAGCGGGGTCGTGGATGCGGACGTTCTGCGCGAGGTGCTCGCGTCGGCTGCGGACCCCGACGGCGTTGCGCGTCAGCTCACCGAGCTGGCCGATGCAGGCGGCGGTCCCGACAACACCACCGTGGTCGTCATCGACGTTCAGGGCCCCGAAGCTGAGCCGGCGCCTGCTCAGCCCATGACGCTGGGGGCCGCTGCGGACGCCGGGCTGTGATGCTGCGGACGCCGGGCCGCAGGCGGGCAACGCTCCCGGGCGGCCGCTCGCACGGGCGCAGGGTCCGTGTCCGCTGGCCGGCTGCCTGCGCCGCTCCCCGGGTCCTTTCCCGCCGTTCGTTCCCCCGGCCTCCTGCCGCCGGTTGGCCACCGGCAAGGACATCCGGCGTGCCCGCCTGACGGGGGGCGGATGCGAGAGGTGGCGATAGCGGCATAGTGTCGAATGGTGCAGCCAAACAGCCAGCATCGTCCCATGCCAGCCCGGCACGGCCAGCCCCCCGCTGCCGCCACCCTCGGCGAGCTCCGCGCGGATGGTCATGCCTACAAAAGCATCAAGGAAGAGATCAGGCAGAACCTCCTCGCCAGGATGCGCGCCGGCCAGGACCGGTTCCCCGGCATCATCGGCTTCGGCCAGACCGTGCTCCCGCACCTGGAGCGCGCGCTGCTCGCCGGTCACGACGTCATCCTTCTCGGCGAGCGCGGCCAGGGCAAGACGCGGCTGATCCGCACGCTTGCCGGGCTGCTCGACGAGTGGACCCCCGCTGTCGCGGGCTGTGAGATCAACGACCACCCGTACGTTCCCGTGTGCGCGCGCTGCCGGCGTCTCGCCGCCGAGCTCGGTGACGACCTGCCGGTCACCTGGCGCCACGCCGATGACAGGTACGGCGAGAAGCTCGCCACGCCGGACACGAGCGTGGGCGACCTCATCGGCGACATCGATCCCGTCAAGGTTGCGGAAGGCCGGACGCTCGGTGACCCGGAGACCGTTCACTTCGGCCTGCTGCCCCGCACCAACCGCGGGATCTTCTGCCTCAACGAACTGCCGGACCTGGCCGAGCGCATCCAGGTGTCGCTGCTCAACGTGCTGGAGGAACGGGACATCGGGGTCAGGGGCTACGCGCTGCGGCTGCCCCTGGACGTGCTGCTGGTCGCCAGCGCCAACCCGGAGGACTACACCAACCGGGGCCGCATCATCACGCCGCTCAAGGACAGGTTCGGTGCCGAGATCCGCACGCACTACCCGCTGACGCTCGGCGACGAGCTGGCCCTCGTCCGGCAGGAAGCGGCCGTCGCCTGGGACGGCGGCACCCCCGGGGCGGAGCTGCCCGACCATCTCGTCGAGGTGATCGCCCGTTTCGCCCGGCTCGTCAGGGACTCACCGGCGGTGGACGCGCGCTCCGGCGTTTCCGCCCGGTTCGCGATCGCCGCCGCGGAGTCGGCGGCCGCGTCCGCGGTCCGCCGCGCCGCGCTGGCGGCCGGCAGGGCAGGCGAGGCCGCGGAACCCAGGCAGCCGGTCGCCCGCGTGTGCGATCTCCCCGCCGTCGTCGCGACGCTGCGGGGCAAGGTGGAATTCGAGGTCAGCGAGGAGGGCAGGGAGGAGGAGGTGCTTGCCCACCTGCTGCGCAGGGCGATCGCGGAAACGTTCCGCGCCCGCCTCGGCAGCGCCGATCTGTCCGCCCTGCTCGCGAAGTTCGAGGACGGCGGGACGATCACCTCAGGTGAGCTGGTGCCCGCCGCCGGCCTGCTCCAGCAGGTCGGGGAGGTGCCCGGGCTCGCAAGGATCATGCGGCGGCTCGGCATGGACGGCGGCGAGTCGTTCGGGCACGCCGCGGCCGCGATCGAGTTCGCCATGGAGGGCCTGTACCTGATGCGGCGCCTGTCCAAGGACACGGCCGACGGGTCCGCCGTCTACCGGACGTAGCCGGGCCCGCCGTCTACCGGACGTAGCCGGGCCCGCCGTCAACCGGGCGTAGCCGGGCCCGCCGTCAACCGGGCGTAGCCGGGTCCGCCATCTACCGGACCATGGACAGGTCCGCCGCCTACCGGACATAGGAGGTGCCAGTGCGGGACGCAGGACGCCGCAGCGGCCCGGCACGCAGGCCCTGGGTCCCCCGGAGGATCCTGCCAGACGCGGATGCCCCGTGCCGGGTATCAGGCCCGGGGCGTCGTGCCGGGCATCAGGCCCGGGGACTCGTGCCAGGCGCAGGGGACAACACAGACAAGCGCAGGGAAAGGCGTGGGTAACTACCGATACGGCCCGTATGCAGGCGGCCCGGACCCGCTGGCGCCGCCATACGACGTGCGTGCCGCGCTCGACGAGATGGGTGACGCGGTGCTGGAGGGCGTCCCCCCGGGGGAGGCGCTGCGCGAGCTGCTGAGGAAGGGCATGCCCGGCCGGCGGGGCCTGGACGACCTGCTCCGCAGGGTGCGGCAGCGGCAGCGCGACATCCGCCGCAGCGGCCGCCTGGACGGCACGCTGGAGCAGGCACGGGCGCTGCTGGACACGGCGATCGGCCAGGAGCGCGCGGAGCTCTTCCCTGACCCTTCCGACGAGGCGCGCATGCGTGAGGCAGACCTCGACGCCCTGCCGTCCGACACCGCGCGGGCGATCCGCCAGCTCGCCGCCTATGACTGGCGCTCCCGCGCGGCACGCGAGACGTTCGAGCAGCTCAGGGACCTGCTCCGCCGCGAGGTACTTGACAGCCAGTTCCGCGGGATGAAG
>Ga0209061_1005097_pt1 | contig 11859 bp, 5 predicted proteins | sample Coa_R1_10_FD_187157 | JGI IMG/M metagenome (GOLD analysis project Ga0209061, IMG submission 187157) | Surface soil microbial communities from Centralia Pennsylvania, which are recovering from an underground coalmine fire - Coalmine... | ecosystem: Environmental > Terrestrial > Soil > Unclassified...
CAGCCCCTCGGCATAGGCGGCCATCAGCCCGTACTCGATCCCGTTGTGGACCATCTTGACGAAGTGTCCGGCCCCGCTGGGACCGCAGTGCAGCCAGCCTTGCTCCTCCGGGGCGGGGTCGCCCTCTCGCCCGGGGGTCCGCGGAGCCGCCTGGACCCCAGGCGCGATCGCGGAGAACAGTGGCGCCAGCCGCTCCACGGCCGCCCCGTTGCCCCCGATCATCAGCGAGTAGCCGCGCTCGAGCCCCCACACGCCGCCGCTGGTTCCCACATCGAGGTAGTCGATGCCCTTGGGCTCCAGCTCCCGCGCACGGCGCATGTCGTCCCGGTAGTAGGAGTTGCCCCCGTCGATGAGCACGTCGCCGCGCTCGAGCAGGTCCGCCAGATCGCGAACCGCCCGCTCGGTGACATCGCCGGCGGGGACCATCACCCAAACCGCCCGGGGCGGCCGCAGGCCCTTGACCAGCTCCTGCAGCGATCGCGTGCCCACAGCTCCTTCGCGCGCGAGCGAGGCGACCGTGTCCGGGTCGACGTCGTAGACGACGCAGTCGTGCCCGGCACGCATCAGCCGACGCACTATGTTCGCGCCCATCCGCCCCAGACCGACCATCCCAAGCTGCATCTCGCGATCCTCTCGTTTCGGGTGCGCACGAGCCCGCGCCGCCGACCGCCACCGCGGACGGCGGCTGCGCGCTCCAGGGTCGCCTCCTAGTAAAGCGCCCCCGGCCCAGGGCAGGTTCTCCGGCCAGCCATCGATGGCCTTCTGGCGCGGGGGACCCGGCGACCGCCAGACGGCCGGCCATCGATGGCCGTCTGGGGTGGCCCGGCGACCGCCGGCGCGGCCATCGCCGGCGGGTCACAGCTCTTCGACCAACCATCGATGGCCGTGGCGGGCCACCGGCCGCGCCACGACCCCCTGCAACCACCCTGGAGGAGATCATGCAGATCACCCGCAACTCGCTTGACACCCAGCGAGGCTCTGAGGACTGGTTCACCGGCGCCGTGCACATCGACACGATCGCGGTGCCGGCGGCGAGCGCCCGGGCGGCAGCCGCGATCGTGCGCTTTGCTCCCGGCGCACGCACCGCCTGGCACACGCATCCTCACGGCCAGACGATCTACGTCACCGAGGGCCTGGGGCGCTGCCAGCGCGAGGGCGGCCCGATCCAGGAGATCGGCCCCGGCGACCGGGTGTACTTCGAGCCCGACGAGCGCCACTGGCACGGTGCGGCGCCCAACCGGTTCATGACGCACATCGCCATCCACGAGGTCGACGACAGCGGCAGCGCGGTCAGCTGGGGCCAGCACGTCAGCGACGAGCAGTACGCGGCCCGGTGAGGGCGCAGGCGAGTCGCTGACCTGGACGGTGCACGACCGCGCGCCGGGCGCACGCGCGTGGGCGCCACGCCTGCGCGTGCGCTTGCCGGGCTCACGTGCGGGCGCCGCGCCTGCGCGTGCCGGGCTCGGGCGCTGGCAGCAGCACCCCGGCGAGCACGCGCCGCCTTCTCCCACGGCCGGGCGGATTGGCAAGCCGGGGCCCGATGACCGCCACGAGCTCGGTCAGCATCTCCTCAAGCTCGGCATCGGTGAGCCATGCGGCCGCCAGCCGGTAGCCGGCGCGATCGCGGGCGAGGTTCGGCCTGCCGCTGTCCAGGTACCGGTCGAGCTCCGCCAGGATCGCCGCCAAGAACGCCATGAACGCGTGGCGATGCTGATCCGCGGACATTGCGGCGAGATCCGCCGGGCTCACCTGCGCCGCCGCCAGGCGCAGCGTGTACGTGCGCTCCACGGCACCGCGCACGCGCCGTTCGGCCACCACCTGCAGAACCCCCGACCTCGTCAGCAACGCGACGTGGCGATACAGGCTGCCGGTGGGCACATCCTGAAGCTCGCGTCCGAGCTGCGCGGTGGTCAATGCCCGGTCGCCGAGGAACGCCTGCACGATGCGCAGGCGGACGGGGTGCAGCAAAAGCTCGGCGCTGTTCACCCCGCCGAGGATAATCCGATCCCGTCAATGATATCATTTGCAATGATGCGAATAGCTGCGATGAGACGCCTCGGCGCCACGGCTCGTTGCCGCCGCTCACCACGCTGGGGCGCCCGCTGCTCGCCAAACCGCGGCGGGCGCGGCTCGCCACACCGTCACGGTTTGACGTGGGCGCTCGCGTTCGCGGGCGCCGAGGCTTTGCTGCTCGCCCGCCGGAGGGGCTCACTGCTGACACTCGACACGGTCGTTCGCTGCCGCGCCGGGCACCTGTTCACCACCTGGTGGATACCGGGCGCATCGATCAAGGCGCTGCGGCTGGGGCTCTGGCGGCTTCAGCGCTGCCCGGTGGGCGCTCACTGGACCCTTGTGTCCCCCGTCAGGGCCGCCGGCCTCACCGAGAACGAGCGTGCGGAGGCGGCGACGCATCACGACCTTCGCGTGCCCTGACTGCGGGCGGCGCCGGGTGCACGCCCGCCTTGCGGTCACCCGCGGCGCGTCGACGGATTCTGTCCGCATCGCGGCGAGAACGTCCGAGCACCTCGCCGCTCAGGGCCGGCGCAGAGCGTGCACGCTGGCCCGGTGCTCCCCGTGCGCGAGCGCCGGGCCGAGCTCGCCCCTCCCCTGGATCCCCAGCTTGCGGTACGCGTGGGCAAGGTGGCTTTCGACCGTGCGCACGCTGACGTTCAGCTCGCGCGCGATGCCGGCGTTGCTCAGGCCGTCGGCGGCGAGCTGGGCTACCCGCCGCTCTGAGGCGGTGAGGGTGTCCGCCCCGTGGCGCAGGATCCTGCGCGGGTGCGCGCCGGCGGCCTTGAGCTCGTCGTAGGCCTGGGCGGCGAGCGCCGGCGCGTCGCAGTCTCGCGCCAGCGCCAGGGAGTGGCTCAGATGCTCGCACGCGGCGCCGCGCTGACCCCTCCGACGCTGCTCGGCGCCAAGCGCAAGCAGCGCGCGCGCGTGCTCCAGGCGCGCCTCGCTGGCTGCGAGCACGGCGACGGCCTCCTCCAGCGCGCTCAGGTCGCGACCGAGCCGCCCCTGGACGGTGAGCGCCATCCCCAGCGCCCTTGGGCCTCCGAAGGCGCGCGCTCTGGACACCCCAGCGCTCGCCTGCTCGGCCGCTTCGCCGTCGCGGCCGAGGGCGTGCAGCGAAAGCGCCGCGTCGGACTCCCAAACCGCCAGCACGGGGCTTGTCACCCGGAACTCCTCCGCGATCCGCGCGCACAGGCCCAGATCGGCGAGCGCCCGCTCGTGGCGGCCCAACGCCGCCTCCAGACGGGCGCGCGCAGCGGCAAGCCAGACGGTGGTCGCGGCCGGGGCCAGCGAGCCGTCGAAGCCGTGCTCGCCGAGCGCCGCCCGAGCCCGCATCAGCTCGCCGCGATCGATCAGCGTCATCACCAGCGCGCCCGCCGCCGGGCGCGGACCGAAGCGCAGGCCGTAGCGCAGCGCGCTCAGCGTGAAGCGCGCGTCGTCTGACACCTCGCCCAGCGCGCCGCGACGGTAGGCGCACTCGGCTCGCAGGCCGCGCGCCACCGCCTCGCCGAACAGGGAGTGCCGCGCGTGGGCCTCCTCGATCATCCGCGTGAGCTCGCGGTCGGCGTCCTGGAGCCGATCGGCGTGCATCAGCGCGTAGGCAGCGAGATGCAGCAGCGGCGAGTCTGGACCCTCGCAGTCCAGCAGCGCGCCTTCGCCGAGGGCGAGCGAAGCCAACTGGGCCGTGCGCGCCGCCGTGCCGCAGCCGGACTCGATGCTGGCGAGGGCGGCGAGCGCGAGCCGCTCGCCGCGGGTGCGAGGCTCCTGCGCCTGCGCGGTGAAGCGAGGGGTCCGGCTTCCGGCTACGCGGGCCGCCACCAGATGGACCTTGCACGCCAGCTGCAGCTGCGCCTCCAGGCTCAGTCCCAGCTCGCGCTCGCTGGCGGGAAGGCCGTCGATCGCCTCCGCGAGCAGCCGCGCTCCGAGGTCTCCGCGCTGGGCGTAGGTGAGCGCCTGCTGAAGGCGTCCCGTCACCCGGGCGCGATCGACGGGCGTCGCGCAGCGCTCGAGCGCCGCTTCAAGCACGTCGATCGCCGGATCGGGCTCGCCGGCGCGCAGCCGCGCCTCTCCCATGAGGCACAGAAGCTCAACCTGGCGCTCGGCGGGCGGCGGCTCACGCAGGGCGCGGCCCACGTACCTGGCCGCCGCCTCCGGCGCGCTGCGCTCAAGCGCCTGGCGGGCAGCGCGCTCCAACGCATCCACCACCCACCGGTCCTCGGACGGATCGGCATGCAGCAGATGCGCGGCCACGAGGTCGCGATCTCCGGCGGGAAGCTGGTCGATCAGGAGGGCGGCTCTGCGATGCAGGGCCTGACGCTCGGCGGGGCGCATATCGCGGTAGACCGCTGCGCGCATCATCGGGTGCGCGAACTCGACCGGTCGCCCGGAGCCCACAAGTCCGATGTCGGCCAGCAGGTCCGCCGCGTGCGCGGCCTCGTCAGCCGACAGCCCCGCGAGCCGCGCGCCGAGCTCGAGCTCGGCGCGCCCGCCGAGCACAGCCAGCGAACAGGCCAGCGTGTGCGCCGAGGGGGAGAGCGCCGCCAGCCGCGCCAGCACGGCACGGCCCAGACCCGCGGGGGCCAGCTCGCGAACCGCCTCGGCGGCCCGCTGCTCGTCGTCGGCGACGCCCTCTGCGACCAGCGTTCGAGCGAGCTCGCAGACCAGGAACGGGTTGCCGCCGGTCACCTCGCGGGAAGCGACCGCGACGCGCTGCGTCGCGCTGGCCACCCCGTGCAGCGCGAGCATCCGGGCGACCGAGCCGGTGCTCAGCGGCTGGGGACGGAGCGTCAGGACCCCCGGGCTGGCCACCAGCGGCATCAGGGCCTCCCAGTCGGTGTTGGGCTCGGTGGGCCGGCAGGCGAGGAGCAGCACCAGCGGCCGCTGCTCCAGGCGGGTGGCCGCGAACTGCAGGACGCCGACGCTCTCGGGGTCCGCCCAGTGCAGATCGTCGATCGCCAAAAGCGCCGGGGCGGGGTCGGTCAGACGTCGCCACAGTGAGTCGCGCGCCAAAAGCGTGCGCGCCGACGCATCGATCAGCCCGTGGGCGGCGCCGTCCCCGGCAAGCGGCGCGGCCTCGGCGAGCACGCTCAGCAGATCCGCGTCGCCGAGCAGCTGGGAGACCACCGCGTAGGGGGCGTCGCGCTCCAGCTCGGCCCCGCGCGCCCGGCGCACCCGCATGCCCGACTCCTCTGCAAGCCGCACGGCCGCGTGCACGAGGGCGCTCTTGCCGATCCCGCTCGGCCCCTCGATCACCACCAGCGCGCCATGACCCGCCGATGCCCCGGCGAACGCCCGCTCGATCGCGGCCAGCTCCGCCTCGCGCTCGAGCATGCGCGGCAGCTCGGCATCCCCGCTCGAGCTCTCCTGCACGTACTCCTGCACCGCAGCGCCTCACACAGCCGAGCGGAATCCTAGCGCTCGTGAGCCCTCCGGCCTCAGTGTCGAATGTCGGTGTCGCTCACCGATGCGAGCGACGGGCTCCGGGCCTACCTTGCCGCCTCGATGCGACTCCAAAGGCAGCCCCAACAGCCGAGTCTGCCCGGATGCCGCGGCCAGGACCGCGCCGCGCCCCAGCCAATCCAAGGCTCGGCCCCAGAGGACGACAGCCGGCCTATGCCCGTCTCCAGTGACGGAAGCCGCCACACGCCCGCGCCCTGGCACGCCACGCCCGCGCCCCGGCACGCCACGCCCGCGCCCCGGCACGACACACCCGCCCCCCGGCACGGCAGCCGCCGCTCGCGGGCCGTGCGCAGCTGGGCCCACTCGCTCACCAGGCGTCGTGCTCGTCGCTCGTGCGCCGGCGTGACGCTCGGTCGCCTGGTGCTGACATCGCTTGCCACGCTCTGCCTCTTCGCCGCCGCGGCGGCCTCCGCAGCCGCGTCGGTCACGATGAGCACGCAGGCGGCCACCAAGGTCGCCGGCACGAGCGCGCAGCTCATCGGCGACGCCGCCGGCGCGGGCAGCGGTGACTACTGCTCGTTCATCTTCTGGACCACCAGCTCGTCCAGCTACACGACCTACTACCCGGCGACCCACTGTGGGTCTCCCTATGAGGTCAACATCGCCCATGACAACACGCTGCCGCTCCAAAACGACACCACCTACCACTATGCGGCGATCCACTGCGCGGACCCCGTGGTCGTACAGGGCCAGGGCGAGACCTGCCAGACACCGAGCGGCAGCACCGCGCCGTGGGATGCGATCGACAGCTGCTACAGCACGCCGTCGAGCTGTCCGTCGTTTGAGACCGGCAGCGGCAGCGGGATAACCGGGGCGCCTCCCAATAACCTGCCGCTCGCCACGACCTCGCCCACGCAGGTAAGCGCGGTCTCAGCGTTCCTGCAGGGCACGAGCGGAGGCTACGTAGCCGGCAGCAACGGCAGCGGGGACTACTGCTCGTTCCTGCTGTGGCAGGGGAACGCGAAAAGCGGCGCGACGGTCCAGACGCCCGCGGTCTCCTGCACCGCCAGATACTCGCTGCAGGTGACCGGCCTGACCCCGGGCACCACCTACGCCTACGCCGCCGTGCACTGCGCCGCGGTCTCCGGCCAGCCGAACGGGCCCTACTACTGCGACACGACCGGCGCGTTCAGCGACACGAACGTCTACGACTACGCCGATCCGTGCTTCTTTGACGCCAACAGCAACTGCACCGAGTTCACGACCCTCACCCCAAGCGCGGTGGCCTCACCGGCCGGCGACGTCCTGGGCACAAGCGCCACCCTCAGCGGCCAGATTCTCACCGAGGGCGAGCCGGCGGGCAACATCTCATGGTGGTTTGAGTACTCGACCGACGCCGGGTTCGCGGCCTACGCACAGACGCCCGTGATGGCGCTCAACTGCCCCTCCCCTTCCGGCAGCGACGGCGCCTGCCAGGTCTCGGCTTCGATCGGTGGCCTGCAGCAGGGCACGACCTACTACTTCCGGCTGGTCGCCGCGGTTGCCGACAGCCCGGCGGGCAACGCGACCAGCTCGGCGCAGAGCTTCACGACCGGCGGGCGCGCCCTCACCGACCCTGCCACCTCCGTGACCGCGTCGAGCGCGACCCTGAATGGCGAGCTCGCCCCAGGCGACAGCGCACTGTCCTACAACTGGGCCTACTCCACCGCCGACACGGTCAACTCAAGCGGGGACCTGGAGGGCCAGAGCGCGTGCGCGCAGAGCTGCGGGACCGTCGCCGCGGGCGCCGACCAGCTCGTCTCGCAGCAGATCAGCGGCCTGGCCGGAGCGACGACCTACTACTTCCAGCTGCAGACCGCCAACCCGGCGCTGCACGGCCAGGTTCTGACGCTCACGACCGCCAACCCCAGCTGCACCTATGGCGGCAACTACGGCACGCAGGGGGTGACCGGCACGACGTTCGTCGTCAGCGGCTGCTGGAGCTCGGCCAACGGCGTCTGGACTGGGTACGGGCCCGTGCGCATCAACGGCCTGTCGCTGCCGGGACCGGCCTCCTCGACGGTGACGATAAACACGAGCAAGCGCACGCTGTCGCTCTCCGGCGGCTTCCAGGTCGCGCTGGGGCGGCTGCTGCTGGTCAACGCGAGCGGCACGCTCACGTTCTCCTACAGCACCGACGGCAACGGCGACAGCGTGCTCGCGCTCGTTCCGGACCCGAGCGCCTCCTGGTTTGGCTTCCCCCTGCTGGGCGACGTCACGGTCACGGCCTACGGCCAGCAGGCCAAGAACGGACCCCAGGGTGGCTCGACGATCTCGATTCAGGCGCTCGGCGTGCCGGCCCTGTTCGGCGGGATAACCGCCACCGGAAGCGGCTCGGTGAGCGCCGACGGCTCGCTGAGCAACATCACCGTGCAGATCGGCCAGTCAACGCTGGGCCCGCTGACACTGCCGTCGTTTCAGTTCTCCTACGACGAGCCGTCCAACACCTGGAGCGGCAACCTCCAGCTCTACATCCCGATGATCCCGGACGGGATCGGCGCGAGCGTGACCGTCCAGAACGACCGCCTCAACGCGATCTCGCTGTCGGCCGCTTGGAGCCCCGGCATTCCGCTCGGCGACGGAGCGGAGCTGTCCTCGCTCGGCGGCCAGGTGAGCTTCAGCCCGTTCTCGTTCGGTGGCCAGGTCGGGATCGGCTTCGGACCGGAGTTCCGGGGCGTGAGGCTGTTCGTTGGCACCGTCGGCTTCCTCGCGGCGTTCAACCAGGACCAGACGATCACCGGCAACCCCGGGATCCCCGACGGCTACACGCTGCCCGACGTGCCGCTGACGATCACGGTCAACGGCCAGCTGCAGCTGCTGGGGTTCATCACCCTGGGACAGGGCGCGGCCAGCTTCTACGACCTGCCGGGCTCGGCGCTGATCACCGCCAACGTGGGGCTTCCCCCGTCGCTGGCGGTCTCCTGCCCCAGCTGGCTCGGCGGCGGCCAGTTCGGCATCAGCCCCAGCTTCAACGTCGCGGGCGACGCCTACATCGACTACGGCAACCTGGCGGGCAGCGACTTCAACCTCGTCGGGGCCGGCACGCTCACCGCCGACCTCTGCGGCCTTGGAGACTACGGAGGAGGCGGCGACGCGGTGATCTCGAACGTCGGCTTCGCCGTCTGCTTCGAGCTGGACGGGAATGCGGACGGGCTCGGGGGCACCTGGCCGACGACGCTGCCCCGCAGCCTGAGCGACCTCCTCGCCCACTTCCACCTCTACCTCGAGGGCGGGTGCGACATCGGCCCCTACGAGGCGGAGATCAAGCTCTCCGAGAGCGCCGCGATCGCCGCCGCCGCCGGATCCGGTCCGCAGCGCCTGACCACGTTCAGGCTCCCGCGGGGGCTGCCGTTTGCCGTCGTCAAGGTCGCGGGCCGGGCGCAGGCGCCGGTGCTGGCGCTCGACGGGCCGCGCGGGCTGCGGGTGGTGATGAACGGCCTTAACCACCTCACGGTCGCGCGCGACCGGTATCTCGTCACCCCGGATCCGCTCGACGACACCACCTACATCGAGCTCACCCGCCCGCCGGCCGGGCGCTACCTGCTGTCGGTGCTCCCGGGCTCGGCGCCCGTGCTCAGCGTCGCCCTCGCGCACGGGCAGCCCGCGCCCACGGTCAGGGCGACGGTGACCGGGCGCGGCTTCGTGCGCGTGCTGAGCTGGCGTGCGGTCAACCTTGCCGGCCGGCGAATCCTCTTCCGGGACCTGGGGGGCACGGGCGACCGGCTCCTGCTTTCGACCACCAGGGCGCGCGGTGCGCTGCGCTTCCGCGTGCGTCCCGGCCTCGGCGCCAAGCGGTTCATCGAGGCGGAGGTGATCGCCAGCGGCATACCGGTCCGCATTCAGCGAGTCGCCTCCTACAGAGGACCCGTGCTCGGCCTGCCGGCCAGGCCCGCGAGGCTACACGCGCGCCGGCGCCGGACGATGCTTCAGGCCAGCTGGCGCGACCGTGGCGCCTCCCGCTACCTGGTGTTCGTGGCGCTGCCGGACCGGATCCGCCGGCTGTACATGACGCGCGCACCGCGGCTGACGCTGCGGAGCATCCCGGCGCGCGGCGAGATCACGGTCACGGTGACCGCGGTCAACGTGCTGGGACAGAGGGGGCGCAGCGCGCGCATCCGGGTCCGCTGAGCGCGCGGCGCCCGAAGGCGGCGGGCCGCCAGGACGCGGTCCGCCCCCCGCGCGCGCATCCCGGGCGCAGGCGCCCCGCTGTGGCGGCGCCGAGCCTGCCGCGCGGTCGCGCGGGCATACGTTCAGGGCGATGGAGCCTCGACGCACGCACCGCTCAGACCCCGCGGTCCCGCTCACCGACGGTTCTGCTCACCGTCGCCTTCGCTGACGGCGCGGATGCGTCGCTGAGCGCACTGACCGAGCGAAGGCCCCGCGCGGTGCTGAGCGCGGCGGCGCCGCTGACCGCGAGCATGCATGCGAGCTGGATCGCGGTGCTGGTGGTGACGCTGATGAGCTGACCGGGGCCGTTTGCGCCCGCACCGACGCCCGGCGCGTCGGACACGACGCCGAGCAGGAAGGCTCCGGTCGCAAGGGCGATCGCCGTCATGCACGGCGCCACGACCGTCATGCACGGTGCCACGACTCCGACAGCGAGCACGGACAGGACGAACGCGCGGCCGGGCACCTCGATGCGTCGCGTGATCGCCCGCGACGACGCGCAGCAGGCGAAGCCGCAGGCCCCCGCGCACAGCCCGCAGAGCCGAGCCACCCACCGACCCCTGCGCGGTGGCGATGCGCATTCAGCCACAGCGCGAGCAGCCCGACCGAGCCGCGAACAGCGCCCTCGCCGCCGGCGAAACAGCGATCAGCTTCATCAAAGCCGGCTGTCGCGTTTCGCCGCGGCTGTGCCAGCGATTCGCCGTGCCTGTGCCAGCGAGATCCACGCGAGCGGCATCGCGGCCAGCGCGAGCGCGCCTGCGGCGATGACCGCGGCGGTCGCTATCACCGCATGAGAAACCACGAGCAGCGCGTGGACGTGCTCGCTGTGGTCGTACTTCTCGGTCCCTTCGCGAAGCCCGCGCCGAAGGCGCAGAAGACGATGAAGCACCCAAGCACGCCGGAGATGGTGCTCCGCGCACTCAGCGCCGGCGGCGAGACTGCACGCGATCGCAGGTGCGCGCCCAATGCGCCGCGCAGAAGATCAAACCTCGCCCTCAGGCCCGGCGGATCAGCGTCAAGCAGCGCAGCCATCTCATCGCCTGCAGCGCTCGCGCCAGGCCTCCGGATAGAGCGAGAGCAGCCGCTTGCTCATGCGCGCGCCCAGGCCGCGGACAACCGACTGAGCCCAACGCTCACGACCCGTTCGCCTGCCACCAACTGTTCTCGAAGCGAGGCCACCCCCGCACCCGTGAGGCGATACGGGTGGCGGCGGTCGTCGGCCTCAAGCCGTTCGATCAGGCCGCGCTCCTGCAACCTGGCGATCGCGCCGCAGAGCGTTCCGGCGCCGAGCTCGTTCCCCGGCCAAAGCCTGCGATGCGCCCCCGATCGCCGCCCAGTGCTCGCCACCCTTCTCAGCGCCGTCGCCCGTTTGAAGTGAGTGCCGACGCTGCGCGGAGGATCTTTGGGCGCAGTGGCGGCGGCGCCAGCTCGACAGGCCGCCCTGTCGTTGGCGAGGAGGAGGTGCCAATGCCGGACACCGCCAGAGACCCGGTCTGCCCTGATCGACCGCCCAGATCTCCGCAAACCGGCCAGACACCGCGAACGTGATCTGACCCGTACCGCACGCAAGATCTAACAGCTGGCCCCGACCTCTGGGCTGCACCGCTCGAGGAGATCACCGACCAACGACCGCGGACACCGAACCCGGAGGCGGTCGTAGTCCCCGGCCGTGCCGCGGAACAGGTCCCGGTCAAACTCGACTTCCTCGGACATTCCACCATTGTCACGCACCCGCCGCCCTCCGCGGAGCAAAGCCCTCCTTCGGCTCACGTTGTGCGACCTCGGAAGATGAGTCCCTGGCTTCCGCTACCCCGCGGACGCGGGCGCGGACGCGGACACGGACGCGAGGATCGCGCCCATCCGTTGAACTGCAGCTGAGAGCTCGTCGCGCGGGAGCTTGACCTCGGGGAACGGGCTCACGCGTGGCTCGTCGTTGATCGTCTCCCACGTGCCGGCGACCCGCCCGTCTAGCAGCACGATCGGCGAGATCCACCCGCCTGGCCGGCTGACCAGTGCGCGTCGTTCGGGCGCCAGGATCGCAGGGTCGCTGGTGCCCGGGCCGAGGACGTACTGGTCAAAGGCCGGCAGCAGGTGCACCCGATCGGTGTCGGGTTCAGTAGCGACAAGCTCATCCAAGTCGGCTCTTCGCGCCAGGGCGGCCTGGCCTTCCACATCGACTTGCACGATCTCCTGCTCAAGAGCGGCGAACCAACCGCGCAACTGTTTCTTTGGGGTAGCACCACG
>Ga0209061_1005098_pt1 | contig 11859 bp, 12 predicted proteins | sample Coa_R1_10_FD_187157 | JGI IMG/M metagenome (GOLD analysis project Ga0209061, IMG submission 187157) | Surface soil microbial communities from Centralia Pennsylvania, which are recovering from an underground coalmine fire - Coalmine... | ecosystem: Environmental > Terrestrial > Soil >...
GCTGCCGGAAGATCCACGGTAGTAATAAAGATCACAAGAATTACTAAGGTAACAATCCTGACGCGCGGGTATAGCAGTAAGAACGCTCCCATAATGCCGGCAATCGCGCCGCTGGCGCCAATAGTCGGCTCCGGACTGCCTGCCATGGCAAAAACCTGAACAATAGCCGCTGCAATTCCACACAGTAAGTACAGCATCAAAAACTTAGCCCAGCCAATCGCATCCTCAATGTGTGAGCCAAAGACCCATAAGAACCACATATTCCCAATCAGGTGCAGCCAGCCGCCGTGTAAAAACATTGAAGTAACCAGGGCGCTTAAATGAAGCCGGTCCGGTATTAGTGCATACTGCTCGATAAAGATATTTCGCAGGTAGTAAGGCAGAGAGGCTTCAAAGAGGAAGATTGCGGTGTTCACCAGAATAATGCACACCGTAATGACCGGTACCGTTCGCCGGGTGAGCAGGGCACGAAGAGGGATCATTGACTCGAGTGTCTGATTCGTGCCGCTTTCGTCGGAACACGTTCGGCGATATCGGCAGCCTCGCGCCTGGGCACATGCCCGGCCTGCGCTCGCAGCATCAGCGATTCCACCTCAGCACGCGTGGGAATATGGCCGCGCGCACCAATAGCCGTACAGTTAATGGCCGCCGCTGCGTTTGAAAAATCCAGCGCGCGCTGCATCGCCATGCCTTTCAGCGTGGCGTAACAAAAAGCACCGTGAAAGACATCGCCCGCCCCGGTCGTATCCACTGCCGCCACTTGATAGCCAGGTGAGTAAATCCAGTGGCCATCTTGCAGCGCGAGTGCTCCATGTTCTCCCAGCGTACTCGCCGCTACCCGCATTCCATATTCGGCCTGCAACCGCTCCAGCGCGCGGAATGGATCATTTTCTCCTGTCCATTTGTGCAGCCAGTCAGAGCCCGCCACCAGATAATCCACCTTCTCCAATACCGAATCAAAGTCCGGATAAATCGTGTCCACATCGAGTGACACCGGGATGCGAAATTCTCTTGCAAGCGACGCACTATACGCCGCTGCTTCCACATCGCACCCATCAAGATGCAGCATACGCGCTGCCGCAATATCCTCGGGCCGAATCTCCGACTTCTTCAGCCGCAGACACTCCTCCCTCTGCCACAGCACGGTCCGCTCCCCGGTTCGCTTGTGAATGATGATGTAGGCCGTTTGATTGGGGCATCCCTGACGGACAATTAAGCCCGTCGTATCCACCCCCGTGCCTTCCAGGCTCTCTCGCTGAATCTGCCCGCGCCGGTTATCGCCGATCGTGCCGATATATTTAGCGCGTAATCCCAACTTAGCGCACGCCACCATCGCCGTCGCCACTTGCCCGCCGGGACTCAATAGTTCCCGCTCAAAAGGCACTTTACCTGCATAAGGTGGAAACTCATCCACCAGCAGCAGTGTGTCGGTGGCGTTCAGCCCGATTCCTAAAACATCGCAGGTCTGATTCAATCAGCCCTACTTTTTATAAGAGTTGGGAACTTCGTACAAGTAAATGGTGTGCATGGCGCCGTGATGACCCTCTGTCTCAGCCGTGTCCACCGGAGTCCATCCAGGAATGGGATAGTCGTAGGAAACCACGCGGGTCTTCGGTTTGAGATAACGTTCCAGATTCGGCCTCAGCATATCGTTCGCGCTCGTCGCTAAGTATAGCGTCACGATATTCGCCTCGCTCAGGTCAGCCTTCATGAAGTCGCCGTGAATCACTTTGACGCTCTTTTGCAGGCCGTTCTTTTTTACATTTTCAGCCGCTTTTGCAGCCAGATGCGCGGAAATCTCAATACCCACTGCCTTCACCTGGTAGCGTTTGGCGGCGGTAATTAAAATGTTGCCATCGCCGCAACCCAAATCATACAGGGTCTCGCCAGGCTTCGGATTCGCCATTTGCAGCATGCGCTCCACGGCCTGGTCCGGCGCGATCACAAACGGAGCGAGATTGTTCTTGAACTCTGTCCAGTCACGCTGTTGCCCGAACGCAGAAAGGACAAACAGACAGAAAAGGATCGGGACGGAAACACCCAAACCACGCATCCGGCCGCTCATAAACCACGCTCTCCCCTGATGCCTCTAGCTTACCTCGTTGCGTCGCAGCTTTCCTGAGCCCGCGGCCGTTCTGCTCTGGCGGACAATCACTGCGCTGTGGGCGGGTCTTCCGCTCCTGTGCCGCTCCCGGCTCGAGCATTGGCATCGCCCGCTGCCCGCTGGTGCTTCCAACGCATGACTCGGTTTAACATCTCGCTTGTGGCAACCCATAGATCTCGCGGTGTCGAAATGGTGTACTCGGTGCCCTTGAACACCCGGATCGCATGGCTGATCGCGTCTTTCCACGGCGTCGCCTGCGGATTCAGGTTGTAATTCATGTAAAAAATCGGGCACTCAATATCTCCGATGCGCCGCAGGTCATCTTGGGGTACATTGGCATCGAGCATCGCCTTCGGTCCCGCAAAGACAATCGCATCCGGATGCCCCGGACCGGCTACCTCATGCTCAATCAGATTCTCCAGGAAATCGGTTTCGCTGTGCTTTTGCAACTGGTCCACGGCCACTGTCCCTAGCTGCATGTTTTTAAGCGCTGAGCCCAGTGCCGGAAAATCGATCTGCTCGGCAGCGTTCTGGCGGTAAAGGATCCGCATCTGCGGAAGATTGAACGCCACCAGGGACAGGCGCGCCACCCGGGGATCCCGCTCTATCTCCTTGAGAATGCTGACGAGCGCATCCGTATCGCTCTCCTGAAGCGTAGCGGCATGCTCGTCTTGAGGTGCAAAATTCACTAGCAGCTTCAGGTCCAAGCCATTTGCACTGCTCTTCCGGCCTCTGCCCAAAGCTTCATTCACAAAAGGCTCACGCAGCGATTCCGTAATCTGGTCCGGGCCCAGAAAGAGCGGAATCTTGTCTTTATCACTGAGCTTCGCCTCCGTATCCCACGAAGAGGAACAAACCCGCTCGGCGTGGTCCCGCATGAGCCAGTCCACGTGATAGCTCCCCTCGCCCACATCCACGCCGCCATCCAGTTCTGCATCGCCCTTGGCGTCTTCCTCAATGGGCGGCACGCGGAAGTGCTGCACAAAAAAGGCCGCTCGATTCTTGTCCCCCTCCGGATACACTCGGAACAGAACTGTAAGCTGTCCGCCTTTTCCCGCTAGCTCCGCAAGCGGCAGCGTCGCCTCATAGCCGATATGGAAGCGCAGATCAAAGCCAAGTTCCGGCTTGCGCGCTACCACATTGCAGGGCAAGTCTTTACGCGCTTCACCTGCCTCCATTACGGCAAGATCGGTCGGAAACAGGTGAACAATCCCGCCGGCATGTTCCGGCGGAATGATCTGCTGCGCACGCAGCCATCCCGCGCCTTGCACCCCCATGATCAGCAAGCACCATGCCCCCACCCTCGCTGCGATCAGTCGTCCCATGCGCGCCCGTAAAATGTCAAACAATGTCATTATGCGCCAAAATCGGCGCCGTGCTATCATGCCTCCGCAACTTTTGACTCGTTCCGCGAAGAATTTAAAACTCTCATCGGTACCAGTACAAATACCTTCATATGTGATACAGTGCGAGTGACTATGGCTTCCCGCAGCCTGAATAAGGTATTTCTCATTGGAAATCTCGGGCGTGACGCCGAAACCAAATTCACGCCCTCTGGAACCGCCGTAACGCGCTTTTCCGTCGCTACGACGCGCAACTGGAAAGACCAGCAGACCAACGAATGGAAAGAGGAGACCAACTGGACCAACGTCGTCTTGTGGCGCCAGGAGAACGTGGCGAACTACCTGACCAAAGGGAAACAGGTCTTTGTCGAAGGACGGCTGCAATCGCGTAGCTACGACGACAAAGACGGTAGGAAGGTTTACGTGACTGAAGTCGTGGCCGACGATGTCATTCTGCTGGGAGGAAAGGAAGCAGCGGGCATTCCCGAGCCCGGAGGGCCTACCGCCCGCGCCGCCTCGTCCGGCCGCAGCCGCCCGGTCCCCACAGCTCCCGAAGAGGACCCGTTCGCCGGCGAGATGGGAATCAGCGACGACGACGTGCCCTTCTAACCGCCGCAATCCGTTTTAAGCTGGTATCACACGGCCGTGCTCCCGCGCTGGTCCAGACTTCGCCTTCTAAGCCCGCTCCTGACCCTTACCCTCTCTGCCAGACTGCTTCCCGGCGCTTTGCCGTTCTCTCACGGCGAGCGCTGGACCGAACTTGACATCGGCCCTTTCTACGTCGATACCTCCCTCGACCTCCCGGCCGCTCGCAATGCCCTCGCCAGCATGGAGCAGGTCCGGTGGGTGCTCGGTGGCTTGCTCGAAACTCAGGACCTGCATAGCCTTTGGCCGGTTCGCGTGGTCTTCACCAAACAGGACGCTCCGGCGCAAATTGGGTTCGAATGGCAAAACGGACAGTATCTTCTCGTTTGCCGCCCGGGAACGCCCATTCCCCTGGACCAGGTCGCCGGCATTCTGCTCGACGCCAACACGCCGCGGCTCCCCGACGAGGTGGAATCCGGCCTGCGCCAGCTCTTTTCCACCCTGGAGGCCCACGGCAGCCACGTCACCTGGGGTGGCGCTCCCGCGCATCCCGATCTCGCCTGGGCGCGCATGCAGCTCTTCGCCACCAAATTCGAATACAGCGCCAGCTTCCACATCTTTCTGGCTGCTCTGAAGAGCGGCGCAAGCATCCGCTCTGCGGAGCGGAACGCCTTTGGTAAGCCAGATGACGTCCTGGAACAGGAAGCCGCCGCTAATCTGGCCTCGCATCACTGGCAGCCTGTCTCCGTCTCCGGCCGCCCGCTCGATCCCAAACGGGACTTCGGCGAACATCCTCTCGCTCCCGAAATCGCTGCCGTCTACATCGCCGATGCCGAACTCTCCCAGAACCCACAGGCCGCCGAAACCGCGTTTAATTCCGCGGTCGGCTCCGGCGGCCCAGCAGCCGCGCTCGGCTATGAAGGACTGGCGGCAGTCGCCAAGCTCGAAAAGGAAGATCCCCTGCCTTCGCTGCAAAGAGCCATCGCCGCAGGCAGCAAGAGCGCTCCGGTTTATCTCGCCGCCGCGCAGGAACTCCCTGCCGGGCAAGCGCTGCCTTTGCTAAAGAAAGCGGCCGAATTAAACCCTCTGTGGGCAGAGCCCGTTTACCTCGAAGCAAAACTCGCCACCGACCCGCATGAGAAGGAAGAGCTCCTCAAAAAGGCCGTGCAGCTTGATCCGCGAGGCACCGCGTACTGGATCGAACTCGCTCAGATAGAAACCACAAACGGCGAAGCTTCGGCGGCCCAAGGCGCCTGGCTGCGGGCCGAGCAGTCCGCCCCAACCGATGCCCAGCGCGAACAGATCCGCCAGCAACGCCTCGCCTCCGAGCAGAAGCGCCTGGATGCTGAGGAAGCTGCGCTCCGGCGCGAGCGCGAAGCCGTTCGCCAGGAAGATCAGCAGGCGCAGGACGCCGAAATGGCACGCATCCGCGCCGCCGAAGAAAAGGCAAATGCCGCAACCGCTTCTTCCGGCAGCCCAGTACCCCAGGAGGTCATTCCCTGGAGCGCCATCGTGCCCCACAAGAAATTCAATGGCTATCTCACTTCGGTCGAGTGCCTGCACACCGCCACGCGTCTCTCGCTCGAAGACCGCACCGGCAACTCTCTCCGTCTCCTGCTCCCGGATCCCTCCCACTCCGGTCTCACCTGCGGTCCGCAGAAGCCCGTAAGGCGCGTAACGGTCGTCTACGCCGCACAGCCCGACGATTCCTACCACACCGCCGGCTCCGTCGTCAGCCTGCAAGTGCAACCATGAAGCCGCTGCCGGCCGAGAAGCCACAAGAAAACAGCAAAAGCCCTCAAATCCGCCCCGCGCGCCGTTCCGATCTGCCCAGCCTCATGGAGATTGAGCGCAATTCGTTTTCTTACGCCCACTGGCCACCGGAAGGCTTTCTGCACTATGACTGCATCGTGGCCGAAATCGAGCAGAAAATCGTGGGGTTTCTCGTCTCCCGCCAAACCTTTCCCGGCAATGCCCAGGCCCCGCCCGAGCGCGAAATCTTAAACCTCGCCGTCGCCCCCGACTTCCGCCGCATGGGCATCGCCACCCGCCTGTTGCGTCATGAGCTTGCTCGCGGCGGTGTGCATTTCCTCGAAGTTCGCGAATCCAACCGCCCGGCGCAGGCCCTCTACCGAAAAATTGGCTTCGTCCCCGTGGGCCGGCGCCCGGGATATTACCAGAATCCCCCTGAAACGGCTATTGTCATGAGAATGAAATAATGCTAATCATCGGAACAAGGAGACTCTGCATGGAGAACCAAACCCAAGAGAGCTTGAAAGCGCATCTGCTTGCCACCGACGAGCAGTTCCGCTCCCTGGCTGAGCAGCATGCGCAGTTGAAGAAAAGGATTGAAGAGATCGAATCCAAGCCGCATCTAACCGGCGAGGACGAGCTCGAGGAGCAGCGCCTCAAAAAGCTCAAATTGCACATTAAAGATCAAATGAACGAAAAGCTGGCGCGTCTCCGGCACGCCACAGCTAGCTAATTCGCTCGACTTTCGGGAAAGCCTCTTTTTAACGGCTCTCCCCGCAGCCGCAACACGCCGCTCCTCAAGAAAAGCGCCGATACCGTATCGGCTCATCAAAATAACGGCTGAATTTTCAAGCGGATTGTGTGAGCAAAGAGAGGTGTCGCAATTGTCCCGCTGCGACGCTAAACACAGAGCCGAAGCTAGTAAGCAACGCGCTCAAAAAGCTTCGTGCGTTCTTTGAGAAGTGAAGAACAACCGCTAGTCTTGCGCCGACATCTGCTGGTCGACATCACGCCAAGCGCTAATCTTCAAACGCCGGCATACCCAGCACAAATTATCGGATTGATGGGGACCACTGATGGGACTGCAGACTGCGCCGCACACGACACACCGCTTCGGTTTGTGCGGTTTTTCCGAATGCAGCGAACTTTTCGCCATTTCGAGAATCTCTGGCGAGATGACCGGTTCGGCAATCGGCTTCTTTTTCATTGCTCTCGCTTTCACTATAAAACATGTCAGCCGAAAGCAGACAAACCTCGGTACTGTTTCTCGCGATAGTACCCGCTGACAGGGGAAAATTCGCTCACCTCTTACAATAAATCCAATGTCAAAGGTGGCATTCCTGTTTCCGGGGCAAGGCTCTCAATACGCGGGAATGGGCAAACTGCTCGCCCAGACCTATCCCGAGGCCCTCGAAACCTTCGAACAGGCCGATGAGACGCTCGGCTTCGCGCTATCACAGCTCTGTTTCGAAGGTCCTGAAGAGGAGCTCAAGAAAACCGAGAACACGCAACCGGCTCTCCTTGCCGTCTCGGTAGCAGCCTGGCGCGTGTTGAACGCTCACGGCTATCATCCAGACCTTGTCGCCGGCCATAGTTTAGGCGAATACTCGGCGCTTGTCGCTGCCGGATCGCTCTCCTTTGCAGACGCTCTCCAGCTTGTGCGCAAGCGCGGCCGCTATATGCAGGAAGCCGTTCCGCTCGGAACCGGCGCAATGGCCGCCATTTTAAAACTGCCCGATGGAAAGCTGGAGAGCATTCTGGCCGATGCGGCCCAAGGTCAGGTGGTCGCCGCCGCGAACTTCAATTCGCCAGATCAAGTGGTGATCGCCGGTCATGCCGAGGCAGTCGAGCGCGCTATGCAGCTTGCTAAAGCAGCGGGTGCAAAACGCGCTATCCCGCTGCCGGTAAGCGCTCCCTTTCATTGCCCTCTCATGAAACCGGCTCAGGAGCGCCTCAAAGCAGATCTCGATGCAGCGCTGTTTCGCGATCTGCAAGTTCCCTTGATCAACAACTGGCAAGCGCAGATCATCACCCGCGCCGAACAAGCGCGCGAAGGACTGTTTCACCAAATCCCGAATCCGGTCCGCTGGACTGAGACCATACGCCTCATGGTAAAGGAGGGTGTAACCCGCTTTGTTGAGGTAGGAGCAGGTTCGGTCCTGATGGGCCTCTGCCGCTCGATTGCACCGGAACTCTCCGGGGCTAAATTTGGTGAGCCGTCCGATCTTGAAAAAATGAAACCTTTATTTGCCTAGTTCTATGAGATGATGAGCCCTCAGCTCCAAACTACTTTTCTTGACAGATGCCGCCAAGGTTCGGCAGACTGAGTGCGAAGGGAGTCTAACTTTAGGTGAAGCTTAGCATCTTCCTGGCAGTTTTCTTTTGTGCCTGGCCGGCAATTGCACAGCAGACACAAGGCGCGGCCACACAAGAAGCTAACCAGGAGTTTTTTAATCCATTTACACTCGCAAGCGGCATTTTGGAACGCAATTTTGTAAATGTTTTTGCATTCGCCAATGGTGCTTATGACACCAACGCCCAGGTTTTCTCAAACAGTCAGCACGTCGGCGGTTGGGGATATGGGGTCGGTGGAGGGATCGAGGCATCGCATGTCTGGAAGACAGCGCAACTCGGCATTAGCTATAACGGCGCCTATCAAAATTACAGCACCCCTACCTTTGTAGGAGGAACAACACAAAATCTTGTCTTCGGCTACACCAAGCGCTTCGCCAGAAGGTGGACTCTCGCGCTCACCGAAGGCGCAGGCAGTTTTCTCTACGGGCAAATCTATTACAGCTTTGAACCGGTAAATACCACCCCTGTTGTGACGAATCCATTTTCCCCGGAAACTAGATACTCATCCACCTCTTTTAGCCTGTCCTATCAACAAACACGGCGCTTGAGCTATGTGCTGAGCGGTTTCTATTCCCTTTATCGTTACACAGGTCCCGGTGGCATCGGCGCCTCCGATCCAGGAGGTTCTTTTTCTGTGCAATATCAGCTAAAAGCGCGCACCACGGTGGGCGCCACTTACTCCTATACCAACTTCATATTTCAAAGACACGCCGGCTATGATCACTTAAATGGATTCTTCGGCACTCTCTCACATCAGTTTCACGGCCGTTGGAGCGGATCTTTATCAGGCGGCGTGGTTCGCAGCTCTGCATCCGGAACCATTGCCGTTCCCGTCACTATCCTGACCGGACAGCAGCAGGCCATTGCCGGTTATGCGATTGGAAGTTATCACAACTTACAATGGGTGCCTTCATTTAATGCCGCTCTGTCACATACTCACCGGCATTCGCAAATCTCCGTCAATGCAGGTTATGGCGTAAGTTCCGGAAATGGAATCTATCTGGCCACAAAAGATGCCTATCTTGGTGGTTATTATTCCTATACCACCAGAGCGTCTGTATTTTCAGCAGCAGGTTACTACAGTCACCTGTCCAGCATTGCCAACGCGATTGGCTCGAATTTCACTTCTACGACCTTCACCTTAGCGTATGGTCATAACTTAATCCGATACGTTGCTGGCAACTTACGCTATGATTTCATTACCTACAGCTCCCTCTCGCCCTATCCGGCTCAACACGACAACCATTTCTCCTTTGGCCTCAGCTTCAGTACGAAAAATATTCCACTGACGCTCTTCTGAAGCCTAACTGGACTGGTTTCCTTGTTGCGCGCTCACGATTCGCTGTAGCCGGTCCGCGAAATTTTCGCCTGATTCCGATTCCAGTTTTCGCCTCGCCACGGGTAGCTGCTCGTCAATATCGTGAACCAGATGCAGGAGACTGCGGATATTCGATTCCACTAATTTCCCTGAGCCGTACAATTCCGGCTGAGGTAGAAAAAGGCTGTCCACCCCGAAATCGATGCGCAGGTCTTCCTGCTGTTCTCCGCTGGAGCCACTGTCAAAGTCCGGCCCGAAACAGGATAAGCAGACGCGAGCAGGTTCGAGCTTCCATCCATCGCGATACTGCCAGAGGTCCCACCAGCTTTCGAATTGATAGGCCACATCGGAACCGGAAAAATCGCGAAATGCCGCCATAACTTCGGAAATGTCAACCGGACCGTTGACAGGGCGCTCAAACAGGGGTGGAATGGTCAAATCGATCGCCAAAACGGCGATCGTCGATTGCGGCTGCGGACGCTGGGAGAAAGGAAACAGACGCAGCAGCTTCTCAAAATGGCTCAGCCGCGCGTCTCGGGCGCTTGGCCTCAGCCACAGGGATAAGAACAATTGGTCGGTCATGCCCACTATCTATTTGATCTCGATTGCCTCTGGTTCGTATCTCATTGCGAATTCCTGGGATACTGAAGAAATATGGTGACGGACCTTGTGCAGATCAGGCGTCTCGGCGAAAAACAGCGCGAGGAAAATATGCGCTTCCGCGCCTGGCTCAAGCGCCACCACTTCGTCGAACGCAGACTCAGCGCACTTGCCCAACAGATAGAAGAGCAAATCGACTGCACGCAATGCGCCAATTGCTGCCGCCTCGCCACGACACAGGTCCAGGACCGGGACATCGAGCGCCTGGCGCGCTTTCTGGGACTGACGCCCAATGAAGTTAAGCAAAGCTACACCGTGGAAAGCGCCGAGGAGGGCCGCATCTTGCGAAGAACCGAACGCGGCTGCATCTTCCTCAAAGGCAATCTCTGCTCGGTCTACGACACCCGCCCGCGCACCTGCCAGCTCTTCCCGCATCTGGTCAAAGGCGCTGGCTCGTTGCTGAGCCGCATGTGGCAGATGCCGGATCGCGCTGTGTATTGTCCCATTGTCTTCAACACTCTCGAGCAATTCAAGGCAGAAACAGGCTTTAAAAGATGACCGCGTTTGTTGTTCTTCTGATCATGTTGCTCTTAGCCTCGGTGGCCTGCTGCGCCTACGAGTTTGCCGAGGCGAGACGCTGGCGCGCTTCGGCAGCCGAAGCCCGTGCGGAAGCCGCGCGTTTGCAAGCAGAAATGGAGCAAACCAAGCAAGTCGCAATACAAAAGGAGGCGGAGAGCGCAAAAAATCGCGAGCTTGCGGAAGCGCAATGGAAGCTGCTGATGCAGACCCAGCAGCAATTGGAGGATAAATTCCGGGCGCTCGCCTCACAAGCCTTGCAGGCGAACAGCCAGATGCTGCTTGACCACAGTCGCGAGCAGATGCAGCATATCATGCAGCCGATTCATGAGTCTCTCCGGCGCTTTGAGGAACAAGTGCAAGCTGTAGAAAAGGCCCGCACAGGCGCCTACGAGGGGGTTCTCGCCCAAGTTCGCGGACTCACGGAGTTGCAGGAGCGCGTGCGGCAATCAGTGGATCAATTAAAGAACGCTCTGCGCTCTCCGGTCCAGCGCGGCCGCTGGGGTGAAATCCAGTTGCGGCGCATTGTGGAGTTTGCCGGCATGCTCGAATATTGCGACTTCGCCGAACAGGCGACCCTCTTTGGAGATGCCGCCCAGCGGCCCGATCTGATCGTCCGCTTGCCCAACGAGTGTCAAGTTGTGGTCGATGCGAAGGTTTCACTCGACGCCTACCTGCGCGCGCTCGAGACCGAAGAGGAAGCCGAGCGCGCTCGCCTGCTGGCCGCGCACGCCGACCAGGTTCGCAGACACATCAAGGCGCTCGCCGATAAGGCTTATTGGCGCCGTCTGCCCTGCTCGCCTGAATTCGTAGTCGCGTTTCTCCCTCTCGAATCGCTCTTCAGCGCCGCCTTGGAGCACGATCCCGAACTACTCAGCTTCGGGATTCAGCACCGCGTCGTGATTGCGACGCCGACCACGCTGATCAGTTTGCTGCTCGCTGTAGCGCATGGCTGGCGCCAGCAAGCTCTCGCAGAGAATATTGAAAAAATCCGTGCCGCGGGCGTAGAGCTGTACACGCGCATCCTCACCATGAGCGACCACTTTGAACGTCTCGGAGCCGCAATCGAGCGAACCGTGGAAACTTACAACCAAACCGTGGGTTCCATGCAGCGCAGCGTGCTGCCCTCGGCCCGCAAGCTGAGTGAGTTGCGCCCCGCCGACGCCCGCGAAATCCCCGAATGGACGCTAATTGAATCCGCACCGCGCAAATGCGCCACCAACTGA
>Ga0209061_1005100_pt1 | contig 11854 bp, 8 predicted proteins | sample Coa_R1_10_FD_187157 | JGI IMG/M metagenome (GOLD analysis project Ga0209061, IMG submission 187157) | Surface soil microbial communities from Centralia Pennsylvania, which are recovering from an underground coalmine fire - Coalmine... | ecosystem: Environmental > Terrestrial > Soil > Unclassified...
GGAGGGGGGTGGTCAACCCCCCCTCTCCAGAGGCCATTTCGAGGTTGACCACCTCGTCGGCGTGATCCACTCATTTAATTTGATATCAAAAACGATGCTCTATCCATCTAAATTGATGGTCAATTGGATTGAAATCCACCAACAGTAATGGATGATTTCCTGTCGATCGAGGCACAGATGGCGGCTCGGCGAATTTGAGCCGGCCCTGTAAGGGCGGGTCGGAGGTTGACCCCCCTCCTTGCCCAGTCCAATCACATCTAATGACTGCATCAATATAACAAAAATGCCGGAGCGAAACTGAAGGCTGCTCCTCTGCCCATCACCCCCTCGGCGATCCCTGACCGCCCGGCCCGGGCGCCCCGATGACGGTCGACGGCAACTCGGTGCCATTGATGCCGGCCGACCTCAGGACCTCGGCCCCGCCGCCCGAGCGGCGGCCTCCTGGTCAGGGCGACGGTCCCCCTCTCGCCCTTTCCCGGTCGGAGCCAGCGCCCTCGGCCGCCTCCACATGGCGGCGGACCGTCTTGCGGCCTCCTGCACCAGCTCGGCGATCCTTCGGGGAACCGTGGCCTCGAGGCCATAGCCGAAGCCCCCCGAGCCTCCACCGTGGCAACCTCCCGCTACAACGGCAGCATCCCCGCATCGCAAAGTTGGGGTGCCGCCCTACCAGGTGGTCCCTGGTTTCTGGCAGGCGACAAGCAGGACATCGACCCGAGGCGATCCACCTGCCTTGACGAGGGGTACTGGCGTGGTTACAGTGATGCTCAAGAATATAGGAACAGCCGTTCCGCATTAAGGAATGACCTCTTATCGTTCGTACCTGGTCCGGGAGATGTGATCATGGTCGAAGAGTCCACCCTTGCCGAGACGACGGTGTTCGACATCGGGTTCACCGAGCGGCCCCCGTGGTGGGAATCCCTCATCCTCGCCATCCAGAACATCCCCGCCATGACAGGGATGTTCCTCTTCCCAGGCCTCATCGGGGCGTCGTTTCACCTCGCCCCCGCGGTGATCGCCGGCCTGTATGGCGCCACCTTCGTCACGTGCGGGCTCGTGACCTTCCTGCAAGGCACGTTCCTGCTCAGGCTCCCGATCGTCATGGGGCCTTGGGCAGCGACCTACGTCGTCATCGTCGCCGGCGGCCATGCCTTCGGTCTCGGCGCAGCCTACGGTTCGTTCTTCGTCGCCGCCCTCATCTGGGTGCTTCTCTCACTCCCCGTCGCCGGGGGGGCGCTCGCCGGATGGCTGGCGCGCGTCTTCCGTGATCCCATCGTCTTCGGCGGCCTCATCGTCATCGCCATGGCCTATCTGTCCACCATCAGCCTCTCCAACTGGGTCGGCACCCCGGCGCAGGTGGGGTTCGGAGCGGCCAACTGGGTCGGCGGCGCGGTATGCATCGTCATCATCTTCCTCGCCCTGCTCTTCGGCCGTGGCTTGCTGCGGAGGGGCGCCGTCGTCCTCGGCATCATCGGTGGGACCCTGGCCTATGCCATCTTCAAGCCGATCCCACTCTCTCGTCTCGCCGCCAGCGAGTGGTTCTACGTTCCCCATCCGTTCCAATTTGGCTTCTCCGTCCAGCCCCTCCTCGTCTTCTTCTTCTTCCTCATGCTCACCGCCAGCGCCTCCTCCACGCTCTCCCTCTACCATCTGGTCAGCCGATGGGGGAACGACGACCCCAGCAACACCAGGATGTCGGCGGGCATCTTCAGCTCCTCCGTGGGCGCGGCCATCGCCGCCGTCCTCGGCGGCTTGAGCACGAACGCGTACCCAGACAACATCGGCATCCTGAAGTCGACGAGGATCGGCAGCGTGTTCGTGACGTCGCTGGCCGGCTTGATCCTCCTCCTGCTCGGATTCGTGCTCAAGTTCGACACGCTCTTCATCATCATCCCCTCCAACGTCATCGCGGCGGCGGCGACCGTGATGTTCGGGATCATCCTGGCATCCGGGATCGAGATGCTTCGTCAGGTGAGGTGGGACACGATCAACTCCCTCGTCTTTGGCTTCTCCTTCCTCGTCTCGATGGGTGGTCTCTTCGTCTCCCCACAGACCCTCAAGACCTATCCGACGTTGGTTCAGACCGTGATCTCTCAACCGCTCCTGACCGGAACGTTCCTCATCATCGTCCTCCATCTCCTCCTCAACGGTGGGGTTCGACGACTAGGGCAGCGAGCAGCAGCAACGTCGGTCGGGCAGGCGTGAGGAGGACGAGCCGGTCGGGCCTTCCCTCGCTGCTCACCGTCGCCCGTCGTCGGGGACAATGGAACAGGGAGAGGTGACTCACCCATGCACTTCCACGACCTCCGCGATTTCATCGACAAGGTGGCCGAGATAGGCGAGCTCAAGGTCGTCTCCGGGGCCGATCCCACCACCGACATCGGCCCGATCACGGAGATCACCGCGTGGTCGCCGGAGCATCCGATGATCGTGTTCGACGACATCGTGGGGTTCCCGTCCGGCTGGCGCATCGCCGTCCACGCCTTCGACTCCTACCGGCGGATGCAGCTGCTGTACGGCTTCCCGGACCAGCTGGGCGAGGTCGACCTCGTCCGCTGGTGGAAGGGACGGCTCGACGCCTACGCTCCCGTGCCGGCGCGAGAGGTCGAGACGGGACCGGTGATGGAGTGCGTGGAGACCGGTGACGAGGTCGACCTGCTCCAGTTCCCCGCCCCCCTGTGGCACCGCGACGACGCCGCCCCCTACCTGGCCACGGGCGGGGTCTCGGTCCTCCGAGACCCGGAGACGGGCGCGCTCAACATCGGCTGCTACCGGGGCATGCTGTACGATCGCAACACCCTCGGTCATCACCTCGCCGGGGGGCACGACGGCCAGGTCATCCGGGACAAGTACTTCCAGCGCGGCGAGGACTGCCCGATCGTCGTCAGCCTCGGCCACGACCCGTCGCTCACGCTGGCCGGAGCGGAGTCCCTCGGGCTCCACGACAACGAGCTGGAATACGGGGGCTTCCTACGGGGGGCCCCCTACGAGGTGATCCGTGGCCCCATCACCGGGCTGCCCTTCCCGGCCACGGCCGAGGCGGTGCTCGAGGGCCACATCCTCCACCCCGACCGGGAGGAGAGACGCGTCGAGGGGCCGTGGGGTGAGGGCCTCGGCTACTATGCCGCCGGCTACCCACAGCCGCCGCTGCGCGTGAGGGCCGTCTATCGCCGGCGGGATCCGATCATCCTGGGCGAGCCGACGCTCCGCTTCAGGAACCGAGGCCGGGCGGGCCGTTTCTCCTCCCTGGCCAGGAAGTGGCACCTGCTCGAGAGGTCCGGCCTTGGCGGGATCAAAGGCGTCGGCCAGGTCGGTCCCTTCTTGGTCATCTCGATCCGACAGCAGTACGCGGGGCACGCCCTCAGGATCGCCGACTACGCCATGGCCGGGCTCGGCGACCGGCCGCCACGGTACCTGGTGCTGGTCGACGAGGACATCGACCCATGGAACCGCGGCCTCGTCGAATGGGCCATCGCCACCCGGGTCGATCCGGCCAGCCAGGTCCACATCCAGCGGGAGCGGTGGTGCAGCGCGGTCAACCCGGCCGGCCTGACCCCGGAGAAGAGGCTGCTCGAGGACTACACCGTCGGCACCATGATCATCGACGCCTGCAAGCCCTACCGATGGCGTGAGCACTGGGAGGAGATGTTCAAGGTCAGCGACCTCCCCGACGACGTCCGCGAGAAGGTGGTCGAGAAATGGGAGGGGACCCTCGGCTCGATCATCACCGCGCCGAAGCCGGCCTAGCCATCGCGGTCAGGCGCGGAACCTCGGCCCGCCCACCGGGGCGCCGTCACGATCGGGTCAGCCACCGATCTTGCGCGTGATCTCAGCCGCGGCCTCCATGACGAGCTCGCCCAGGTGCGGTACCGCCTCCGGGTCGAACCGCTGCTCGGGCAGGCTGATGCAGACGTCACCTACCACCCGGCCGAACCGATTGCGAATCGGGGCGCAGACGGCGCAGGCACCATCGATCCGTTGCCCCTGGGAGACGGCGTAGCCCCGCTCACGGATACGGGCCAACTCCGCCTCCAGCTGCTCCGGGTCGGTGATCGTGCGCTTGGTCAGCGGGGCGAGGTTGGTCGACCTCACCACGGCGGCCCGTTGATCCGGGGTCAGGTAGGCGAGGATGGCGAGCCCGCTCGCCCCGGCGTGGATGGGGATCCATTTGTTGAGCTCCACGATGTACCGGACCGGATGCGGCGACTCGACGCAGATCGCGAACAGCATCTCCAAGCGATCCTCGTCGAGGATGCCCAGCAAGGCTGACTCCCCGGTCCGCTCCATCAAGCCGGCCAAGACCGGCTGGGCGATCGTCTTCAACGACCGGTGATCGCTGCAGCGCCAGGCCATGCGGTAGAACTCGAGACCGATCTCGTACCGGTCCTCCTCGTTCTGGTGCACCATCCCGATCTCCTGCAGCACCCCCAGGAGCCGGTGAACGCTGCTCGCCGGCAACCCGGACCTGGCCGCCAGCTCACGCACCCCACACGACCCTTCCTCGCTGTCGACCATGGCAGCGAGGATCTGCAGGCCTCTCGTCAGCGGATCACGCTGCCTGGCAACCGTCCCGTTCCTGTGCACCTTCGCCACGCTACACCGCCTCCACCGGTGACGTTCCTTGGGCGGGGGAAGAGGACGACGACCGCGGACGCACGAGCGACGCGGGGGGGCGAGGGGGTCCTGCCGTCCTCGGGCCCCCCTCCCCTGAGCAACCGTGCATCCCGGTCGACGAGGTCTCCGGCAGGGTGGCCACGACGGTGGCCAGCCGATCACCGCCAGGGCCATGCCGCCACAGCGATCCGAGTCTCGAGGTGCGCTTGAAGCCTCGTCCGAGGGCATCGCCGGAGAGCGATGGGCCCCCTGGACGTCCCCGGCTTCCCATCACCTCCCCACCTTCGGGACCTCCCAGCCCCCGCCGGGACCGTGCCGCCGGCGCTCCCGGGGTCCGGGTCCGAGGCCGGAGGGGCGCACCATCCCCCGAGGCAGGGACTCGACCTCTTCCCGGAAGGCTCCCGCCTTCCCACGATCGTCTCGGCCTCGGGGCCAAGGTCAAGCCGAGTGCCATGTGCATGGGGTCCGAGATCTCACCTCAAAGGGTAAGCCAGCGGGAGGCGAGCACCAGCGCTCGGAGGATGTCGGCAGCGGGCCCTCGACCCTCGACGGCGCCCTCGGACCGTCCCCGCCCCCGGTGGGCGGGCAGCGGGGGCCGGCTCGGTCGGGGGGCCCGGCTCAGCGACGGGTCGCCTCGTGGACCATGTCCGCGATCCGCGCGGGCGCCAGGGGGAGCTCGGTGATCCTGATCCCCAACGGGGCCAACGCGTCCTCGACGGCGCCGGCCACCGCGGCCGGCACGCCCAGCGTGCCCGCCTCGCCCGCCCCCTTCACCCCCAGGGGGTTGAGCGGCGACGGGGTCTCCACGTGGACCGTCCGCATCCGTGGCACCTCACGCGCCGACGGCAGCGTGTAGTCCAGGTAGCTCGTGGTCAGTGGCTGCCCGTCGCCCGCGAAGACGAGGTGCTCGTAGATCGCGTTGCCCAGCCCGTGGGCGACCCCACCATAGATCTGCCCCTCGACCAGGAGGGGATTGATCACCTTGCCGCAGTCGTGCCCGACCACGTAGTCGACGATCGTCACCTCCCCGGTCTCCGGATCCACGTCGACCACGCAGACCTGGGCGCTGCAGGAGTAGCCAGCCCGAAGCGGCGGGAAGTACGAGGTCGCCTCCAGCCCGGCCTCCACCCCGGCGGGCAGGTTCACCCCCGGGGGGCCGGAGTTCGCCACCCGGGCGACCTCGGCCAGCGAGAGCCCACGATTCGAGCCGCGAACCACGACCCTGCCGTCCGCGATCTCCAGGTCCTCCGTGGCCGCCTCCAACAGCACGGAGGCGACCCGCAGGATCTTCTGCCGCAGGTCCGTCCCGGCCCGCATCAACGCCGGGGCCGCCGTCGCCATCACCCGGCTCGCGAACGTCCCCACGCCGAACGGGATCCTCCCCGTGTCCCCGGTGACCACCTCGACGTCCTCCAGGCGGACGCCCATCGCCTCCGCGCACACCTGCGCGAAGACCGTCTCGTGCCCCTGCCCCTGCGGCGGCGCCCCGACGATGACGGTGACCTTCCCCCCCGCGTTGAGACGGACCGTGGCCCCCTCGAAGGGGCCGAAGCCCACGCCCTCGACGGCGAACGACATCCCGATGCCGCGATAGCGCCCCTCGGCCCGCAACCGGGCCTGCTCCTGCCGATGCCGCGCGTAATCCACCGTCTCCAGCACCCTCTGCATCAGCAGGGGGTAGTTCCCGCTGTCGTACTTCAGCGGCGACCCGTCGCGGAAGATCAGGCCGACGTCGTAGGGGAACTCGTCCGGCTGGATGAAGTTCCGGAACCTGACCTCCGCGGGATCCAGGCCCAGCCTCCTCGCGATGCCGTCGATGACCCGCTCCATCACCGCCACGCCCGTCGGCCTGCCCGCGCCACGAACCGCCCCCGTCGGCACCATGTTGGTGTAGAGCGCCTTGAACTCGATGTGGAGGTGGGGGATCTTGTAGGGGCCGGGCACGGTCGTCCCCGCGATGATGGGGACGATCAGGTTGGAGGCGAACGCCCCGCTGTCGTGGAGGAAGACGTCCTTCAGGGCGAGGAGGCGACCATCGTCGTCGAACCCCACGTCGACGGTGTGCACCTGCTCTCGCTCCTGGTGGCTGGCCACGAAGTGCTCGTAGCGGTCCTCGACCCACTTCACCGGCCGGCGGACCTGGCGTGCCACCCAGGGCACGATGATGTCCTCGGGGTACGGCCCTGCCTTGGGCCCGAAGCCGCCGCCCACGTCGGGCGGCGCGATCACCCGAAAGGCGTCCTCGGGGAGGCCGAAGCAGTGGGCGAGCGTCGACCGCACCCGATAGGGCACCTGGGTGGCGTCCCAGACGGTGAAGGTCCCCATGGCGGGGTCGTAGCGCGCGGCCACCCCCCGGCCCTCCATCGAGTGCCCTCCCCCCCGGGTGATGCGGAACGTCTCCCGGAGACGGTGCGGCGCGGTCGCCAGCACCTCATCGGGCTGGCCCGTCCGCTGGACCACGTGCGCGGCCACGTTGTCGGGAGCCTCCGCGTGCACCGGCTCGCCCTCCGCCGCCAACGCCGCGGCGCACGATCCCACCCCGGGCAGGACCTCGTACTCGACCACGACGCGGTCCCGCGCGTCCTCGCCCCGATACCGATCGGTCGCCACCACCACCGCGATCGGCTGCCCGACGTACCGGACCTTGTCCACGGGCAGGACGGTCATGGCGATCGGCCTCAGGCTCGGGTGGGGGACGTACGCCGGCCAGGGGCGGTTGATCTCCTCCAGGTCGGCGGCCGTGAAGACGGCCACCACCCCCTCGCTCCGCAGCGCCTCCTCCCGATCGATGCGGAGGATGCGCGCGTGCGGATGGGGGCTCCTCACGAAGACGACGTGCAGCGGCTGCTCCAGGTCGAGATCGTCGAGGAACCTCCCCGCCCCGGTCAACAGGCGGTGGTCCTCACGTCGCCTCACCGGTTGCCCGATCATGTCGCAGCCTCTCCCAACGACAGCACCGCATCGACGATCTGCTGGTAGCCGGTGCAGCGGCAGAGGTTGCCGCTCAGGGCCTCGCGGACCTCGTCCTCGCTCCGCAGCGGCCCCTGACGCAGCGCCGCGCTCAACGTCATGAGGATCCCGGGGGTGCAGAAGCCGCACTGGAGCGCATGATGCTCGTGGAAGGCCTGCTGCAACCTGGTCAAGGTGCCGTCCGCGCCGGCGAGGGACTCGACCGTCTCCACCGAATGCCCGTGGGCCTGCACCGCGAACATGAGGCACGAGCGCACCGGCTCGCCGTCCAGGAGGACCGTGCAGGCGCCGCACACGCCGTGCTCACAGCCCAGGTGGGTGCCGGTGAGCCGCAGGTCCTCGCGGAGGAGATCCGCCAGGGTACGGCGTGGCTCGACCCGGACCTCGTGCTCCCTGCCGTTGACCCGTAGCGCGACGACATGGTCGCTCACCGTCTCGTCGCCTCCTTGCCGCTCACAGCTGCCGTCAGCGCCCGCCGGCACAGGACCCCGAGCGTGCGCCGCCGGTACCCGGCGCTGGCGTGCACATCGTCCGGTGGGTCGACCAGCTCGCTCACCCGGGCCTCGACCTCGCGGAAGAGGCGGTCCGAGGGAGGCTCGCCCACCAGCACCCTCTCCGCCTCGGGCACTCGCAAGGGGGTGCTCGCGGCGGAGAGGCACGCGATCCGCGCCCTGGTGATGGTCCCGTCCTCCCCTCGCGTGACCGCGACCGCGACGCCGGCCAGCGCGAAGTCGCCCCGACGCATGGCGACCTCCTGGAACCCGACCGCGGTCCCCGGAGGCGGGAGGGGGATCTCCACGCCGACGACCAGCTCGTCGGGCTCGGCCACGGTCGTGAAGAAGGAGCGGAAGAAGCGCTCCGCCGCCACCATCCGCGTCCCCGTCCGGCTCCGCAGCTGGACCCGTCCGTCGAGCGCCATCACCGCGGCCGGCAGCTCGGCCGCGGGATCGGCATGCGCGAGGCTCCCACCGATCGTGCCTCGGGCCCGGATCTGGGGGTAGCCGATGAACGGCGCGACCATGCTGAGCAGGGGCGCGTGCTCCCTCACGACCGGGGAGCGCTCGAGGAAGCGGTGCCGGACCATCGCCCCGAGCCGGAGCACGCCGTCCTCCACGGCGCACGAGGCCAGCTCCGGGATGGGGTTGAGGTCCACCAGCTGCCTTGGGGCGGCGAGCCGGAAGTTCATCAACGGCACCAGGCTCTGGCCCCCCGCCAGCGCCTTCGCCTCCTCGCCGTAGCGAGCCATGAGCTCCAGCGCCTCGGGGAGCGAGCGTGGGGCCCAGTAGTCGAAGGGCGGTGGCTTCATGCCCGCCTACCCCCTCCCCAAGGCACCGGCGGATCGATCGTCACCGACGACGGTCCCGACCGGCGACCCGTGGCGATCCACGCGCGAATCATATGTGCTCATCCACTTCCTGGAGCGTCCTCCCCCGCGTCTCTGGTGCGATCCAGATCGCGAAGAGACCGATCACGAAGACCAGGGAGACTGCCAACCCAGCCCGTGGGTAGGATCCCAGCTGGCCCACGAGGAGACCGGTGATCAAGGTGCCGATCCCGGTCACGATCCGGGCGAAGTTGAAGCAGATCCCCTGACCGGTGGCACGAACCTCGGTGGGGAACAGCTCGGGCAGGAAGACGGCGAACACACCGAAGCCACCGAGGATGAAGAACCCGGCCACCGGCGTGAGGATCAGGAGCCTCGTGACGTCGTGCACCGTGGTGAAGACAACGACGGCGATGAGGAGAGAGCCCAGGCAGAAGACGAAGTAGGAGCCCCGCCTGCCGATGGGGGTCTGGGTCAGCCAGATCAGCACCAAGTACCCGAGGGCCGCTCCCGCGTTGAGCAGGAGGCCGAAGTAGCTGCTGAGGTGCACGACCTCGACCGGGCTCCGTCCCACCGCGAGCTGGGCGATCCACGAGGGGATGAACGTGGTCGCCGCGAACGCTCCCACCATCATCGCCGCCGCGCTGAGGAAGCCGCCCGCCGTCGAGCGCCGGAGCCGGTCTCCCAGCAACCAGCTGATGCTCCCGAGCCGCTGGGCTCGGCTCCTGCGCACCTGCAGCCAACGGTTGGGCTCCTTGACGAAGAGCCGGACGACGATGGCGATGATCGCCGGCAGCGCGCACCCCACGAAGACCCATCGCCACCCATATGGCCCCAGCACCAGGTTGATCCCGGAGGCGAGGAAGAACCCGACGGCGAAGGCCAGCTGCATGACGATCATGAGCGCCGGCCGTCGCTCCTCGGGCAGGCTCTCGGCGAGCAGGGCGGCGCCGGCCGCCCACTCCCCACCGATCCCGAAGCCAGCGATGCCCTGGAAGATCGCCAGCTCCCACCAGGTCTGCGCGACCGCGCTCAACCCGGTGAAGAGGGCGTAGATGACGATCGTGAGCATCATGACCCTGGCCCTGCCGAACCGGTCGGTCAGCATGCCGAAGACCGTGCCACCGATGCCCCATGCGAACAACTTGGCGGCCACGATCAGGCCACCGATGGAGGCCACCTCGCCCCGGGCCGTCGTCCGCAACAGGTCGCCGACGCTCGGGGCGAGCAGCAGGGTGAAGACGTTGAGCGCCATCGAGTCGAACATCCAGGCCAGGAACGCCGAGAGGACGACCAGCGCAACCCCCTGCCGTACCGTGTCCCGTTGTCGTGCTAGCCCCACCACGGCTCACTCCTCCTCCCTCCTCGTCGGGTCCCCATCGCGCTCCGGAGGCATCGCCGGCTCATTCCTCCCGGTGCCGTGGGAGCTGCCACCAGAGGTCGTCCAAGACGGCCAGGTCGTCTTTCGACAACCTGACCTGCGCGGCTCTCAATAGAGGTGGCAGCTGAGCCGGCTCGCTGGCGCCGATCAAGACGGAGGTGACGTTTGGCTGATGCATGACCCAAGCGACCGCCGTGGTCGCCATGTCGTACCCCCGCTCTGAGCAGAAGCGACGATATCGCTCAACGGCATCGAAGTGGCCGGCCGTCCAATACCGGCGGCGGTAGCTCTCGCCCATGGAGACGCCCCTGGAGCTCAGCCCCGTGTCCCCGAAGCGACTGCCAGGGGGTGCCTGCTCACCCAGCCGGTACCTTCCGGTCAAGAGCCCCGCCGCCAACGGGTTGTAGGCGAGCACCCCCACCCCGAGCCGCGCCGCCATGGGGAGCGTCTCCACCTCGGCATCCCGCCGGAGCAGGTTGTACCGTACCTGCACCGAGATCGGGGCCACGAACCGCCGGCGCTCAGCGGTCCACAGGGCCTCCACCACCCTCCAGGCCGGCCAGTTGCACACCCCCACATAGCGAACCTTGCCGTTCTGGACCAAGCGGTCGAACGCGTCGAGCGTCTCCTCGACCGGGCAAGTGTCGTCGAACTGATGGGCCTGATACAGGTCGATGTACTCCACGCCCAAGCGTCGCAGGCTCGCGTCGACGGCGTCGAAAAGGTGCTTTCGACTCAGGCCCCGCCCGTTGGGCCCGGGGCCGACCGGGTAGTTGACCTTGGTCGCGATCGTCAGGTCGTCGCGGCGCCGCCGGGACGCCATCCACCGTCCGAGGATCCGCTCCGCCTCCCCGAGCAGGCCCGGCTTGGGGGGATAGCTGTTGCTCGTGTCGACGAACCGGACCCCGGCGTCGTAGGCGAGGTCGAGGATCTCGTTGGCGGCGTGCTCGGGCGTCCGATCCCCGAAGGTCGCCGTCCCGAGGCAGATCCGCGTCACCTTGAGGCCGTGCCGACCGACCGCGACGACATCGCCCTCCCAGCTCGCCGGTCCGAGCCCCGGCGGCTCCGTCACCTGCGTTCGAGCACGATCACGATCGGGCACGGGGTTCCGAAGGAGCCAATGGGATGTTCCACAATATAGAACGACCGTTCCGCTTTTTCCAGGCTATCACAGCGCCGTCCGCCCGTCAAGCCCTCGCCGCCGTCCTCCCAGCAAGCCACGAGCTCGCGTCCGGCGCCTGACGAGCCGTCGCCCGCTGGTCGTCGCGTCCTCACTGATGGAGGCCGGCCCGTCCTGAGCCCCCCGGCCCTCGGGGGCCCGGGCAGAGGCCGGGGGCGGCACGCCGAGGCGCGGGGAGACCGATCCCCCGCTCGGCGGGGCCCGCCCCGGGGAGGATCCGGCCACCGGCCGGGCCGGCGAATCGGTGGGCCGGAGCGGGGACGGGCGGTCCGAGCCCGTTGCCGCCGAGTACGCAGTAGCACTCACGCGGCACCCCTCACGGGGTTGCCCTTGCGGGCTTCGCGCTTCCTCGCCGCGTGCCCGAGAAGCCTGGGTCTTACCGCGGCTC
>Ga0209061_1005103_pt1 | contig 11848 bp, 9 predicted proteins | sample Coa_R1_10_FD_187157 | JGI IMG/M metagenome (GOLD analysis project Ga0209061, IMG submission 187157) | Surface soil microbial communities from Centralia Pennsylvania, which are recovering from an underground coalmine fire - Coalmine... | ecosystem: Environmental > Terrestrial > Soil > Unclassified...
TTTGTCAGTGCTACGCGCATACATACAGAGCCAACGAAGGCCTGTCGCGTAACGTGTGCCTGAGTGTTGCGGGAGGCGGTTCACCTCCCGCCTGAAGGCGGGAGCACTCCCGCCATATTGCGGTAGACTTCAGGGCGGTTTGGCAACCCCTGCCGGTGCTTTGCCCATCTTCGAAGCGGCTTCGGCAAGGTTGACACCGAAGCAGGGCCCGAACTCGCGTGGCTCCTCCCTCATGGGGAGGCTTGCGCTCCCATCTGCTCAACACGGGGAAAGCTATGGCACTGACCCAGGGGGGTAACGGGGTATCCGGTGTAGCTCGGTGACAAGCGAGCCCACGCCGACACCGGCGACCGACACGACGACGAGCACCAGGGGGAGGCCGAGGTGATCGAGGTTGTGGACATGGACCCCAGTCGAGATGCTGAGCGAGGCCACATGGGGGAACGCGATACCGAAAAGCCCGCCGAGGACGAACGCAATGCCACCGACACCAAGCGTCCGAGCCGCCACCACCAGCCCGAGGTGCCGGGTTACCGTAGGCGAGGCACCCTTGCGGCGCACCAGCCATCCGACGAGGCCACCAACCATCACCTGGATGGCTGCGGTCCCGAGCCCGAACAGGGCGCCGGGGGCCCAGCCCCACATTGCTGCGGGCATCGAGGGGGCAAGCACGCTGTAGACGATGATCGCGAACGCGCCGAAGCCCCAGCCCGCGATGAAGCCATGAAGCGCGGGCATCCACGGCCTAGGGTCTTGCAAGTTCGGCTCATGGCAGTCTGTGCAGGGATCTTGGGACCACTTTGGCGGATCTGAAAGCGCCACGCCACCGTGGGCATGCGCGTGCACGTGGATCCCGTGGCGGTCCAAGTCCTGCGTTACCGGTACTCGGTCACGGACAACAGGCTCTGTTGCTTGGACTGGATGTGACCGGTCGTGCAGGTGAAGGTCGAAGTGCCAAGGTAGGCGGCCGCCACGGATATAGCGTGCCGCCCAGAGCATCGCCACTCCCACCACGACGTACACGATGTAGTCCCCGATTGAGCCCAGGGTGAGGAAACGGGCGAGGGCGAAGTAAGCGAGCTCGCTCGCGAGCGCGCGCTGGAGGGTGAAAGCGAATGAGAAGATGAGGGCGTTCCTCATCCCGGCCCGGCTGGAGTACCCTCCCACTGCATAGGAGAAGGTGATCGGCCAGGTGTGCTCGTCGGGCGTGATGCCGTGCACCATCCCGAGCAGGAACGCCGTCACGAGCACCGCCCAGAGAGCGAGACCGACGTGGGGGTCCCAAAGGTCGAGCGCTAGAAGGGCAGTGCCTCCCACGGTCATGGGGATCTCGGCGTCGCCCCCCGGTCCCCAGTCGGACTAGCCAAGCGAGGCTTGTTGGGCCCGGGCGAAGCGCTCAGCAACGTCTGGCCAGTTCACCAGGTTCCACAGCGCCTCGACGAAGTCAGGGCGGACGTTTCGGTACTGCAGGTAGTAGGCGTGCTCCCACACGTCGAACACCAGCAGCGGCACTGCGCCCTGGGCCAGGTTGGCCTGGTGGTCGTAGATCTGCTCGACGATGAGACGCTTGGCAAATGGTTCGAAGGCGAGCGCTCCCCATCCTGACCCCTGCACTAGGACCGCAGCCTGAGACATCTGGGCACGGAACGCGTCGAAGGTCCCGAAGTGCTCGTCGATGGCAGCCGCGAGCTCGCCTTCGGGCCGACCCCCACCGCCGGGGGTGAGGTTCTTCCAGAACATCGAGTGCAGCACGTGGCCCGATACATTGAAAGCCAGGGTCTTTTCGAGCCCGACCAAGCCGGCGTAATTGGCCGCGGCTCTTGCTTCCTCAAGACGTTCCATGGTGGCGTTGGCTCCCGCGACGTAGGAGGCATGGTGCTTGTCGTGGTGCACTTGGAGGTTCTCGGCCTGGTAATGGGGGCTCCAAGGCCGAGTAGTCGTAGGGAAGTTCCGGCAGGGTGTAGGTCATGGGCATATCTCCATTCTCGGGGATCGTGGGGACCAAGGACATGCCTAGCAAGGCAAGGTCGCTGGTCCCTGGCCACACACTACAGCGAGACCTCCGTCGGCCCCCAGGCTCCGACGAGCACCAGTCAGAGACCGACCCTCACGAGGTGGCCAAGGCCGAACGTGACCGCCATCGCAAGCGTGCCACCGGCCACCATCCGAGCGACGGCCCTCAAGCGGCTCGCGCCGCCGAGCCGGGCGCTCACGAGAGCGGTGAGCGCCAACGCGACGACGACCACCCCAACGGCGATTGGCACCCGGATGGCCGCGGGCGGCAATAGGATCGCCCCGAGCGGGAACAGTGCCCCGACGCTGAACGAGACAGCCGAGGCCAGCGCAGCGCTCCACGGGCTCGTCAGGCTCTCGGGGTCGATGCCCAGCTCCGCGTCGACGTGGGCGCTGTAGGCACAGCACGCGGTCAGCTCCTCTGCGACGCGCTGTGCCGTCTCCTCGGAGAGGCCCTTCGCCCGGTACAGGGCTGCCAGCTCGGCGAGCCCCAGATCGGAGGCCTCGGCAAGCTCCCGGCGTTCTTGGGCGAGCAGAGAGCGCTCGGTGTCTCGCTGGCTGCTCACCGAGACGTACTCGCCAAGTGCCATGGACACCGCCCCAGCGACCAGGCCGGCCATCCCAGCCGCGAGCAGCACGCTGCGTGCCGCGGATGCTCCGGCGACACCGACGACCAGGCCGGCGATCGACACGATGCCGTCATCGGCGCCGAGCACACCAGCACGCAGCCAGTTCAGCTTCGACCTGATCCCCGCTCGCAGCAGAGCGCCGTCTGGCCCCGCGGCTGCATCGGGCCCGGCGTTGTCGGTCTCCTCTAAGCGATCGGTGCCGGCTCGAGGTTGCTGAGCCGCAGTCATGTCATGGGCCAACTCGTGCCAGTGGGTACCTCGAAGCCGGGACCACATCGAATCCCCGCCCTTGCGGGCCCTTTTGGTAGCAATGATACTACTGCTCATGCGTCACCTGCGCTCCGTCAGTTATCCACCGGCCACCCGAGCAAGGTCGCTGAACTTAGGGGCGAAGCGGCGGTGACAACGCTCCTCGATCGATGGCAGTTCGGGGTGACTATCACCTACCATTTCCTCTTCGTCCCTCTCACGATTGGGCTTGGGCTGCTCGTAGCGTGGATGCAAAGCCTCTCCTACCGGCGCCAGGACGCGGACTGGGACCGCCTCGCACGCTTCTTCGGCAAACTCTTCCTGATCAACTTCGCCCTGGGTGTCGTAACCGGGATCGTCCAGGAGTTCCAGTTCGGGATGAACTGGTCGAACTACTCGATCTTCGTCGGCAACATCTTCGGCGCACCGCTCGCGATGGAAGGCCTCCTCGCGTTCTTCTTGGAGTCGACCTTCCTCGGACTGTGGATCTTCGGAAGGGGCCGGCTGTCCAAACGAGTACACCTGGCCTGCATCTGGATGGTCGCCATTGGCAGCACGATCTCGGCGCTGTTCATCTTGGCCGCGAACGCCTGGATGCAACACCCCGTGGGCTACAAGATCGTCGACCACAAGGCGCTGCTAACCGACATCTGGGCGGTGTTCGCCAACTCGACGTTGTGGGAGGAGTTCTCCCACACGGTACTTGCGGCATTCGTCACCGGGGCCATGGTCGTCGCGGGAGTCTCGGCCTGGCAGATGCTGAAGCGCCGTGACGTCGACGTCTTTGCCCGATCCGCAAAGCTCGCAACTGGGTTCGCGGCCGCCTGCCTAGTAGCCACGATCACGACCGGGGACTTACAAGCGCGCCTCATGGACGAGCAGCAGCCCATGAAGATGGCAGCCGCCGAGGCGCTCTACAACACCGCTGACGGCGCCAGCTTCTCGCTGCTCACCATCGGCAACCTGTCAGGTCAGCCGATCTTCCAGATCCGGGTGCCCCACCTGCTCAGCCTGATCGCCGACATGTCCTATAACGGCAAGGTGTCGGGCATCAACCAAATCCAAAAAGCCGAGGCCAAGAAGTACGGTCCGGGCAGCTATGTGCCGGTCATCTGGGTGACCTACTGGACCTTCCGGCTGATGGTGGGTCTCGGGTTCTTGATGCTCGCCGTGGCAGCGTGGGCGTGGTGGCTCTCCCGGAAGCGTTCCCGGTGGCGCCTGGCCACCAACCGCTGGGTCCTGTGGGTGCTCGTGGCGAGCATCGTGGCGCCGTTCGCTGCGAACACCTCAGGATGGCTGTTCACCGAGATGGGCCGCCAGCCCTGGATCGTGTACGGGCTCATGAAGACCTCCGAGGCGATATCGCCGACGGTGGGTGCGGGATCGGTGATCGCAACCTTTGCCGGTTTCGTCGTGCTCTACAGCGTGCTCGGAGCAATCGACATCGTGCTCATGAGCCGTGCCGCGAGGGCTTCACTGCCTCCGGCGGAGGGCGGCGACGAGGGGCAGGCTCCTGGCGGCGACCAAGCGGAGAAGGACACGCTTGCGAGCCTTGTGTACTGACGCCTTGGCCACTTCCCGGACTAACCGGAGAGCACCGTCGCCGAAGGGTCGGCGGCGTGCCGTCAGCCGAGGCCCACTGGGTAGGAGCAGGCCGTGACCGGACCGATCGCCGGGCTCAACACCACCTGGTTCGCGCTCATCGGCCTGTTGTGGACGGGCTACTTCTTGCTGGAGGGCTTCGACTTCGGGGTGGGGATCCTCACGCCGTTCGTGTCGGCCGACGACATAGACCGCCGGCTGTGCCTGAACTCAATCGGCCCGTTCTGGGACGGCAACGAGGTGTGGTTGATCGTGGCCGGCGGTGCTATGTTCGCGGCCTTCCCCACCTGGTACGCGACCATGTTCAGCGGCTTCTACCTGGCCCTGTTCCTCATCCTCGCAGCCCTGATTTTACGAGGCGTCGCGTTCGAGTTCCGGGCTAAACAGGACCGTGCCAACTGGCACCGAACCTGGGACTTGGCGCTCTTCTTCGGCAGCCTGGTCCCCGCGCTGTTGTGGGGAGTGGCGTTCACTGATCTGCTCAGGGGCCTCGCGATCGGGCCCGGACAGCGCTACATCGGCGGCTTCAGCGGTCTGGTCCACCCGATCGCGCTGCTCGGCGGGTTGGTGAGCCTCACCGTGTTCTGCCTCCATGGTGCGGTCTTCTTGGCGCTAAAGACCACCGGTGAGCTGCGCCAACGAGCTCGGCACGCCGCCATGGTCCTGGCCGGCCCGACCGTCGTCGCCCTCGCCGGGCTGGGTGCGTGGGTGGCCGGCTCGCTGGCCGGCACGACGCGGCCCGAGGCCCTCCCGGGGGCGGTCCCCGTGGCGCTGGTCGCGCTCGCCATCGCCTGCCTGGTGGCCGCAGCGACGATGGTGGCCCGGAGCCGGGACGGCATCGCCTTCGTGGTGACCGCAGTTGCGATCTTTGCGCTCAGCGGTGCGGTCTTTGCCGGCCTGTTCCCCCGCGTCATGGTCTCAACGCTCGGCGCCGGCGACAGCCTCACGATCTGGAACGCAGCCTCTGCCCACGAGACGCTCCTCGTGATGACCGTCGTCGCCGCGATCTTCACCCCCTTCGTCCTCGCTTATCAGGCCTGGAGCTATTGGGTGTTCCACCAGCGTCTTGTACGCCCACCGGGCACGAGGGACGACATCGCCCCACATGGGACGTCCCCACCGGGTGGTTTCGCGCCCGACCAGACGCGAGCGCCGAACACCCTGGCGTCGGGGCAGAGACCAGGGTGAGCACCCGCGCCAGGCCTGGCGGTCACCGGCCGCCGCTTGACCGCCGCCTGTGGAGCCGAGTCCGCCCACTGCGCAAATGGACGGCTCTCTCGGTGGCGATCGGGGTCGGCTTGGTCACGTGCCTGGTCGTACAAGCCCTGTTGTTGGGGCACCTGGTCGCCGGGTTGTTCGAGAGGCCCATCGACCTGGACGGCATCACGCTGCAGCTCGTCAGCCTTGTGCTGGTGGGCGTCGCACGCTCGCTACTACTCGCGACCGGATCGGTAGCAGGGGCAGGGGCCGCCAACCGTGTCCGGCGCGAGCTTCGCCACGACGGGACCACCGCCGTGCTCAGCCGAGGTCCGGCATGGCTGGCCGGTGAGCGGTCCGGGGAGCTGGCCGTGACCCTCGGGCGGGGTCTCGACGCCTTGGACGTCTACGTCGGGGAGTACCTGCCCCGTCTGGTGCTCGCGGTGGCGGCCCCGCTCGTCCTGCTCGGCGTCATCGCCTACCTCGACTGGTTGTCGGCTGTGATCCTCCTCGCCGCTCTGGCGGTGGTACCGGTGTTCATGGTGCTGATCGGGCGACTGAGCGAGCAGCGCCTGGCCCGTCGCTGGCAAGCGCTCGGCGCGCTCGGCGCGCAGTTCCTCGACGTCGTCGAGGGGCTCGCGACGCTGCGCGCCTTTGGCCGCGCCCGTCGCCAAGAGGTGCAGATCGCCGAGGTAACCGACGAGCTGCGCCGCACTACGCTGGCGGTGCTAAAAGAGTCGTTCTTGTCGGCGCTGGTGCTCGAGACCCTCGCCGCGGTTGGCACTGCGCTGGTCGCGGTCCCCCTCGCTCTGCGGCTGTTGTCGGGTCACATGGCCCTCGCTCCTGCGCTCAGCGTACTCGTGCTTACCCCTGAGGTGTTCCTACCGCTGCGGCGCGCCTCGGCGGACTTCCATGCATCAGCCGAGGGGCTGTCGGCCATCGACCGCATCTTCGACATCCTCGAAGCCTCCTCGGATGATGACATCTGCTTGCCGGCGCGTACGGTTCAGGCCGAACCACGAACCACGCCGCATGGCCCGGGGAACCTCGTAGCGACTGACGTGTCGGTGCACTACGGCGCCCGCGGCGGGGCGGCGCTCGACCATGTCACCTTCGAGATACCTCGAGGAGAGCGAGTCGCTCTCGTCGGGCCAAGCGGGGCGGGGAAGTCCAGCCTGCTCGGGGCCATCTTGGGGCTCGTCCCGCTCAAGTCCGGGTCGATCACCTACTCGGGCGTCGCTCTCGCCAGCGCCGATCTCAGCTGGTGGCGAGCCCAGTTCACCTATGTGCCCCAGCGCCCCCACCTTTTCCCCGGGACCCTCGAGGCGAACCTTCGCCTCGGGGACACCCACGCGACCGCCAGTGAGCTCGCCGAGGTGCTCGAGGCAGTCCAGCTCGCCGAGCTTGTCGCTCGCCTCCCCGAGGGGCTCGCCACCGACATTGGCGAGCAGGGCCGGCGATTGAGCACCGGCGAGCGTCAGCGGGTCGCGCTCGGCCGAGCCTTGCTGCGTCGCGAAGCCCAGGTAGTCCTGCTCGACGAGCCCACCGCGCACGCAGACCCGGTCACCGAGGCTGCTATCGTCGCTGCGCTCGACGGACTGCTCGGTGAGCGCAGCCTGCTCGTCGCCACCCACCGCCCCGCCTTGCTCGGCCTGGTCGACCGTGTGGTGTGGATCACAGGCGGCCAGCTCGCCGCCGGCCCTGAGCCGGCGAACCTGCCCGCAGGCGGAGCGCGCCTTGCCGCGGGCCCTCGCCTGGTCCTCCCCGCGGCCCATCGATGAGCAGCCACGATCCCGACGGCCTCTCACGCGTCGTCACCGGCACGCTACGGCGCGAATCGCCACGCGCAGCGATGGCAGTCGCGTCGGGAATGGTCGGCCAGCTCGCGGCGCTCGGTTTGCTCGCCACGTCCGCATGGCTCATCGCCACGTCCTCGCTGCGGCCGCCGGTCCTCACTTTGAGCGTGGCGATAGCGGCGGTCAGGCTGTTCGCGTTGCTGCGCGGTGCCGGCCGCTACGGGGAGCGGCTGGCCAGCCACGACGTTGCCCTACGCGGCCTCGCCCGGATCCGGCTCTGGGCCTACCGCCACCTCGAACGGCTCGTCCCTGGCGCGCTCAGCCACATCGGGCGGGGAGATGTCCTGGCCCGTGTCGTAGCCGACGTGGACGTGACTCAGGATCTCGTCGTGCGCGTCGCTGTCCCGTCGCTCACCGCTCTTACCACGGTGGCAGCAGCGGTTGCTCTCGCCGGGCTCGTGCTCCCCCTCGCCGGCGCCGCGCTCGGAGCCGGGCTCGTGTTCGCCGGATTGGTCGTACCTGCAGGCGCCCGGTGGGCTGGACGTCGTGTCGCTTACCGGCGCGCCGAGGAGCGCGGTGCACAAAGCGCCCAGCTCGTCGACATCGTCGAGGGTGCCGCCGACCTCCTCGCCTTCGACGCCACCGACACCGTCCTCGCAGACCTCCAGCGCGGCGAAGCGGCACTGGCCCGAACGACGCGGCGCCTCGCTGCAGTGTCAGGGGTGGCCAGCGGGCTCGGCGCCCTGATCGCTGCCGCCACCACCGCCTCCGTGGTCGCCCTCGGCGCTGACGCGGTTAGTGCCGGGCGGCTCGGAGGTGTCGCCGTCGCGGTCCTCGGCTTCGTTGCCCTCGCCTCCTTCGACGCAGTCGGAAGCCTGCCCGAGGCTTTCGCCCATCTCGACGATGTACTCGGTGCGGCACAGCGTGTCCAGATGCTGGCCGTACGCCCGGCGCCGGTGGCCGAACCCACCACGGTACAGGCCTTGCCAGCGCCAGATGGGGCTGACTACGTGCTGTCTCACATCGGCGTCTCCTACGAGCCCGGACGCCCGCCGGCGCTCTGCGACGTTGATCTCGCCATCACCCCCGGCACCCGGATCGCTGTGGTCGGGCCGAGCGGCGCGGGAAAAAGCACCCTCGCGCTCGCGCTCCTGCGTTTCGTCGAGATCACCACTGGCCGGGCCACCCTCGGGGGCGTCGACGTCGCAAACCTCGCCAGCGACGAGGTGCGAGGCCTAATTGCCTGGGCACCCCAGGATCCCCACATCTTCGCCACCACGCTGGCCGCGAACCTCCGCTTGGCATGCCCCGACGCGCGTGACGAGGCCCTCGCCGACACCCTTCGAGCCATCGGTCTCGGCCCGTGGCTCGACGGTCTCGAACACGGCCTCGACACCGTGCTCGGGGAGCGAGGGCTCACCGTCTCAGGCGGTGAGCGCCAGCGTCTCGGGGTGGCACGGGCGCTCCTCGCGAACCGGCCTATCCTCCTCCTCGACGAGCCCACAGCACATCTCGACAACGCCAACGAGACGCTTGTGCGACGCCACGTACTGGCCATGAGCGCTGGACGCGCACTCGTGTGGGTCACCCACCGTCTTGTCGGACTGGAAGACTTCGACGAGGTGGTCGTGCTCGGTGGCGGCCGGGTCGTCGAACGGGGCACGGCCACCGAGCTCTGCGGCCTTGGCGGCATGTTCGCTGCCCTGCTCGGCAACGGTGCGGACTGCGAGGCGGCGCTCTCCTTCGGCGTCCAAGCTGAGCCTCGAAAGGTCAGGCACAACGGGCACGTGCAGCTTTGTTGACCCCTCCGAGATCATCGGGTGGGGGAAGGCGACCGCCGCCAGGGGCCGGCAGCCTTCGAACCGGCGTGGACCGCCAGGGCCAGCGGGGCGATGAGCTGGGCTGCGTCGACACCGAGGATCTGGACCCCCACCAGGCGCGTCGAGTTCGGGTCCCACACCAGCTTGATGAAGCCGTCGACCTCGTCGAGGATCTGGGCCGGTGCGTCGGTGGCGTAGTCGTATCAGGTGACAGTAAACCCGCGGCGGGGAACTTCGCCTGGTGCCGTAACTCGTAGCCCTGGCAGTGATAGTCCTCGCAGCGATAGGCGCGGGAGTCCTATTTCTGGCAGTACTCCATGAGCAATAGGCTTCTTCCATGAGGACCGCAGCATCCGACCACGCCACCGAACGGCGGGCTGAGGTGGCTGAACTCTTTCGCACCCGGCAGGTGGACCTGAAGCCAGAATACCTTGGCCTCGACTCCTACCCCGTCGGCGCAACACCCCAGAGCTTCGCCGAGAAGAGGTCGCGGCCCGCACCAGGGAGACCATGCGTGGCAACTGCAGACAGGAGTGCTTTACATGCCTGACCCGCAGGGGTGGACGAGCGAGCGGGTGGTCGTCTGATGGCCGGCGTGGTCGTGATCGCAACGCTTACTCTCGGCGGTGACTGCTCAAAGCGTTTGCGGCTTCTCACCGGCTTTGTTGGCGACCTTGTCATGGAGGCCAGCGTTAGCCGGGGCGCGGCGAGCGTGGTACTCCACCACTTGAGCGTGCCCATCGCCATTGAACGGGCTTTTTCGGGCCAGTAAGGGAACTGAGGATGAATCGACGCCCGAGCTTTCCCCTCCCGTGAATGGGTCGCATGCCGCCGCCATCAGTTTCGCTCGCATCGGCGCTTCGGCGCCGCTCGGCTTCCTGATCGGGCTCTCCCTTGGCACCCTCGGCGGCGGCGGCTCGATCCTTGCCGTGCCGGCCCTAGTCTATGGGGCAGGTGAGGCGGCGCACGCGGCGACGACGACCTCGCTCGTTGTGGTCGGGACCACCGCGCTCGTCGGCATGGTTGGCCACTTTCGGGCCGGCAGGGTGCACCTGTGGGCGGGTCTTGGCTTCGGCCTTGTAGGGACCGGCGGTTCTTTCCTAGGATCTGCGCTCAACCGGGACATTCCCGGTGATGTCCTGCTCCTCACCTTCTCGGGCCTCATCCTGGTCGCCGCTTGGCGGATGCACCAGCAGGCTGCGGCTCGTCGGGCCATCAGCTCTGAGCGGTCGTCAAGCGGGTCGTCAGCATCGTCGTTTACCGCTCACCCTGACAACCACGGAGCGTCGACGAGTCCCTCTAGGAGCTCCGCTTCCGATCCGATGCAATCGGCGCCAACGGCATCCAGCAGCGCGTCGCTAGCACACGCGCGGACCACGATGGACACAGTGCTGCGAGTGGTCGTGGCGGGAACGGCTGTCGGCTTCCTCACCGGCTTCTTCGGCGTCGGGGGTGGCTTTGTGATCGTGCCTGCGCTGGTGCTTGCGCTCGGCTACGAGATGCCGATCGCCGTAGGTACGTCGCTCCTCGTTATCGCGGTCAGCTCGGCAGAGGGCCTCGCATTCCGGCTGTCGAGCGGTGGCGTCGACTGGCGGGTTGCCCTGCCGTTCACCATTGCGGGCATCATTGGCGTGCTCGTCGGGGACCGGGTAGCTGGGCGGGTGCCGGCGCACAAGTTGACGCGCTGGTTCGTCTGGCTCCTCGTAGCGGTGGCTGTCTATACCGCCGCCGAGTCGCTGGTGGCACTGTGACCGGGTATCTCAAGCGCGACATCAATGTGGTGAACCGCGTGATCGTGCCGCAGGATCATATGAGACTAAGAGCGAGGAGGACACGACATGGAAGCTGGTGAGTAGCTGACCCTGGTGGTACTCACGACAGAAAGCAGCCCTTCGTCAGGGCGAAGCGGTGTTGCAGATGACGCTCATGTTGCGCAAGACCGCGCAGCTGCCCGTCGAGCTGTTCCTGCTCGGCCCAACAAAGAAGCCCATCTCCCAACGCCGGCACCACTGCAACGAACACGGGTTGGACGTCGACAGAGACTTTTTCCCTGCGTTCTTGGAACGCCACGTCGTCATAGGCAACAGCGGCCAATCACTAGATACTAGATCTCGACGCTGCCAGGACAGAGCTCTTCGAGAGCGCCGCCTGGGCCTCGGCTATGTGTGAGCAGGAAGGCGTCCCAACGCCGGCACCAGTAGCACGCCAGGACCTCGGCGTTGCGCCGGAGAGGGCCCTGAGCGGACAGGAGAAGCAGCGAGCCAAGCACCGCCGGCCACCCGGCCGGCGGTCGCTGGTACGGATCCGCAGGCGTTTCGAGGCCAAGGCCAAGAAACCCTCCGACAGAGCTACTCGGCCAGGGGACGGAGTAGCTTGCACCCACGGCGAACCAGCCTCTGCCTACGGCAAACGCGGTGAACCGGCCTGGGTAGCCCGGAGGCTCCTCCGCTTGGAACTACACGAGTCGGACCAGGGAGGATGGAGCCATGCAAGACCAAGACAAGCCGCTGTCGCACCCCTCGCAGCGGCGTTACCCCCGCGA
>Ga0209061_1005104_pt1 | contig 11847 bp, 12 predicted proteins | sample Coa_R1_10_FD_187157 | JGI IMG/M metagenome (GOLD analysis project Ga0209061, IMG submission 187157) | Surface soil microbial communities from Centralia Pennsylvania, which are recovering from an underground coalmine fire - Coalmine... | ecosystem: Environmental > Terrestrial > Soil >...
ATGATGATTTGTACCACTCACCATCCGTCATGTCATCCTTCGCTGCCGCAAGAGGATGACATGACCGGACCCGCGCGCTTTACGTTCCTGACTCCCAGGAATTGAGATACGTCTCCTGCTCAGTTGTGAGCGTATCGATGCGCACACCCATCGCTTTGAGCTTGAGGCGGGCGATCTCCCGGTCCAGTTCGGCGGGCAGCGTGTAGACGCGCGGCTGCAACTCCTTCGCATGGGCAAGCATGTATTCGGAGCCGAGCGCCTGATTCGCAAAGCTCATATCCATCACGCTCGCGGGATGTCCCTCCGCTGCCGAAAGGTTGACCAGGCGTCCCTCCGCCAGCAGGTGAATATGGCGGCCATCGGCGTAAGTGTACTCATCGACGAAATCGCGCACGCGCCGCTTGCTGACCGACAACTGCTCCAGCGCCGGAATGTTGATCTCATCGTTAAAGTGCCCGGAATTGGCGACGAGTGCGCCATCCTTCATGCGTTCCAGGTGCTCGCGATCAATTACATTGATATCGCCCGTCACCGTCACGAAGATATCGCCCAGCGCCGCAGCCTCGACGCCCGGCATCACGCGGTAGCCATCCATGACCGCCTCCAGAGCGCGCACCGGATCGACCTCCGTCACGATTACGCTGGCGCCCATGCCATGCGCGCGGGAGGCGACGCCGCGCCCGCACCAGCCGTAGCCAAAGACAACGACAGTGCGCCCCGCTAGCAGAATATTGGTCGCGCGGATAATCGCGTCTATCGAACTCTGGCCCGTGCCGTAGCGGTTATCGAAGAGATGCTTGGTGTCCGAATCGTTCACCGCCAGCACCGGGAACTTGAGCACGCCGCTCTTCTCCATGCTGCGCAGGCGAATAACGCCCGTTGTCGTCTCTTCCATGCCGCCGATGACATCCGGGATCAGCTCGGTGCGGGATGTATGCAGCGTGGAAACCAGGTCGCAGCCATCGTCCATCGTCATATTTGGCTTGTGATCGAGCGCGGCATTGATATGGCGATAATAGGTCTGTTCGTCCTCGCCCTTAATAGCATAGGTCGGAATGCCGTATTCGTTCACCAGTGCGGCGGCAACGTCATCCTGGGTCGAGAGGGGATTGGAAGCGCAGAGCACGAGATCGGCGCCGCCGGCCTTCAAGGTAATCGCCAGATTGGCCGTCTCGGTGGTAATATGCAGGCAGCCAGACATGCGCACGCCCTTCAAGGGCTGGTCTTTGGTGAAGCGCTCACGAATGAGACGCAGCACCGGCATATCTTTCGCGGCCCACTCGATGCGGCCTCTGCCGCGCGCAGCCAGCGAAATATCTTTAACATCTCCACGTATCGAAGTCGTCATATATTCTCCTTCTCTATCAGAGGATGGCTGGTCCCCAATTCAATTCCTTGCTCGCGCCTGCGGCGCTCGCTTTAGAGAGTTTGTTGTGTGAGCAATGCGCTTCGCGCATTGCTCACACAACAAACTCTCTTCCTTGCGCGGTCACGGAAGTCAGACATCCTCTCCGGGATAGCATGATAGTTTGTCAACTATTGTACAACATTCAACTGTGGCGCCAGTCCTGGTCGAAGTGCGAGCAGGCCACCAGCGCCTTGTAGCGTGTAGCCACATCATCCATTGTCACCGTGCGCAGGCAATCGATGCTGAAGGCGGCACAGGCAAAAGAGCCGAGGATATTGCCATGCACCACCGCGCGTCTGAGGTCGGCGAAGGCATAGCTACCGTCGGCACGCGGCTCGACTGCCGAGAGATAGCCGAGCATGCCGCCGGCAAAGGCATCGCCCGCCCCTGTAGGATCGATAACCTCTTCCAGCGGGTAGGCCGGCGCGCTAAAATAGGAGCCATCGGCCCCGAAGAGCAGCGCTCCGTAGCTTCCCTGCTTGACCACCACGTATTTCAGGCCCAGGCTAAAAAGCTGGCGCACTCCGGTAACGATGCTCGGCTGATCGGTATACTGGCGCACTTCTTCCTCGCTCATTAAGAGCATATCCACGCGCTTGATGACCTCGCTCAACTGCGGGCGCTCGGTCATAATCCACAGTTCCATCGAATCGAGGACCGTGAGGCGCGGGCGCGGCATCTGCGAAAGCACTTCCATCTGCAATTCGGGCTGGATATTCGCCAGGAAGACAAGCTGGCTCTGCTTGTATTCTTCGGGGATGACGGGATGAAAATTCGCGTAGACGCCTAATTGCGTATCCAGCGTGTCGCGCGTGTTCATATCCATGTGATAGCGCCCGCTCCAGCGGAACGTTCTGCCTTCCTGGATCTGGAGGCCGCTCAGATTCACGCGGCGGCTGCGCCAGAAGTCGAGATACTCATGCGGAAAATCACTGCCAACGATGGCTACCAGATTAACCTGATTGTAGAGCGAAGCCGCAGTCGAAAAATATGATGCAGCACCCCCAAGAACGTTCTCTACATGAGCAAAAGGGGTTTCAATATTATCAAGGGCTACAGAGCCAACAACGAGAATAGACACAGCCAAACTCCACAATATAGTAATGTAGTGGCGTCCCTTGTGGTCGCCAGGTAATCCTAGACCGGCGTGGCCTCGCTCAGGTGCTCAATCACGCCATCGAGAAAAGCCAGCGTGTTGTTAAACTTATCACGCGCTAACTCACGCGCCGGCTGCGTATGCAAGGAATGATAGAGATCGATAAAATGCTCCTCAATCTGACGCAAAACGGTGGTCAGATCCTCGCCCGAAAGCGAGTCATTGGGACGGATAGAACCCAGCTGGATCAATGCAGTCACCACTGACAACCCGCTGAGTCGCCCCAGTTTGTCCGCGTCATACAGGATCAGCCCCTCCAGAGGGACCGCTGCGCGCTGGTCGGCGGGAACGGCCTCCGTATGCAGCAGAATCGCCTGCTCCACCCTTTTGATACGCTCCGCAGGGAAGCCCTGCGACCTTAAGAACTCAACCGCCAGCGCCGCGGACATACGCTGGTGATCGCGCAAACCGTACTCGGCAATAGAGATATCATGCAGATAAGCAGCGATCACCAGCGCTTCCATATCTACAGGCGGGGTATGTTCCTCCTCGGCTTCGAGTTGTAGAGCCAGCATTTTACAATTCGCAACAACCGCGCTCGTATAGCGAAAAGCCTCGTCTCCCAATCTGCTCTGCGCATAATGAGCGGCGACTCGCACGATATCCGTATCCATCAACGATATTCCTTCTCAGGATTATAATGCTCCAAACAGATCTGGCGCAAGGTAGTGTCATATGGAGGGCGCACAATACCCTTTTCCGTGATAATAGCGCTTACGAGGCTATGAGGCGTGACATCGAAGGCGGGGTTGGCGACATGGACACCGGTGGGAGCGATCTGCGCGCCGCGCACGCTCGTTACCTCCTCCGGGCTGCGCTGTTCTATAGGGATGTCTTCGCCGGACGCGATGGCGAAATCGATGGTGGAGCATGGCGCGACCACATAGAAAGGAATACGGTGGGCCTGCGCCAGCACTGCGACACTGTAGGTTCCGATCTTGTTGGCGACATCGCCATTGGCGGCAATGCGGTCCGCCCCCACAAAAACGGCCCTGATGTCGCCATGACGCATGAAATGCCCCGCCATATTATCGGTAATCAATGTGAGAGGGACGCCCTCCTGCTGCAACTCCCAGGCCGTCAGGCGTGCACCTTGCAACACCGGGCGCGTTTCATCGACAAAGACATGTATCTTCTTGCCCGCGCGCTTCGCAACGTAGATCGGCGCCAGCGCCGTTCCCCAGCCTGCGGTTGCCAGCGCTCCGGCATTGCAATGCGTCAGCAGCGTATCGCCATCGGCGATCAGTTCGGCTCCGTAAGTGCCCATTTTCAGGCAAGCGTCGCGGTCCTCGTCGGCGATGGCCTGGGCTTCAGCTTGCAAGGTGCGCGCCAGTTCGCGGAGCGATGCGCCCTGCTCGATGGCACGATCAGCGCGGCGCTGCATGCGCTCGATGGCCCAGAAAAGATTGACCGCTGTCGGGCGTGTGCGGCGCAGCAGCCCGCCGGCGGCGCGCAGGTGCTCTTGCGCCTCGTCCATCGTCAGCGGCTCTCCACGCGCTTCTCGCTCGCGCAATAAACGAGCCAGGGCCAGCGCCATGCCAAAGGCCGCCGTCACTCCGATAGCGGGGGCGCCTCGCACCTTCAGAGTTGTAATCGCATCGGCAACCTGCTGCTCGTGATCGAGGCGCAGGTAGACGACCTCCTGCGGCAGCAGCGATTGATCCACCATACACACTTTTGCGCCCTGTGCGTCTTCTTCCCACCACACGGTGCGTACACGCTGATAGTGGTCAATCATAGAATGACTTTCTCCTTCACCTGCGCTTGCTCGCGCCTACGGCGCTCGTCCTATATATTTTTAGTGTGGGACCGGCGCTTCGCGCCGGTCCCACACTACGCCTTCTATCCCTGGCGGCCCACCGCAAGCGCCCGCCTATATACGCTGTTGTGTCAGAAAGGCGCTTCGCGCCGGTCCCACACTACGCCTTCTATCTCTGGCGGCCCACCGCAAGCGCCCGCCTATATACGCTGTTGTGTCAGAAAGGCGCTTCGCGCCGGTCCCACACTACGCCTTCTATCTCTGGCGGCTCCCCGCAAGCGCCCGCCCTATATATGCTGTTGTGTCAGAAAGACGCTTCGCGTCTTTCTGACACAACAGCATATATTTCTTGCGCGGCGCAGCCGCGCGATGGTAAAAACTGCCGGAACCTCCCGTTATTTAACGAGGAGGAAGCGTTATAGCAGCTCGCATCCACCAAATAGTACTAAGAACAGGGTTAAGCATAGTCGGAATTCCACCGGAGTATGCTACCATGATAGACGAAACCCCACGCAACTGCAAGTGTCTATGACTACTCTGCAATGTTACTGATAGCGCGGGTTGTCCGTTCCACTACACAGAAGGATAAAGCCATTCCGCCCCCGCAGGGTTGCCAGGAGGCAGGCGCCCGCGTCGCTTCGGAGATGAGCTACGATCACTTGCATGGAACGGACAAGATGATAACTGTAGCCATCGAAGGGATTGTAGCGCATGGCCCGGGTGGAAACCAGGGAGCATTCCTGGTCCTTTGAACAAATCTACGACGAATATAAGACACCTATCTATAACTATGTATATCATCTGGTGGGGGATCGCGAGCAGGCCGATGATCTAACGCAGGATACATTTTTAAAGGCGTTTCGCGCCCTACCTAAGATGGATGCGAACTTGAAGTTGTCGGCCTGGCTGTACCGTATTGCGACGAACACAGCCTATGATGCACTTCGTCGTCGCAAGTTGATCGCGTGGTTGCCCTGGCAGGACCTCGATCATGAACCGGCCGATGTCGAGAGTGCAGATCCGCAGGAGATATATGGGACGACAGAGCTGGTTCGTGCAGCCCTCCGTCGCATGCCCCAGCAATACAGGGCGGCTCTCCTTCTGTACACGCAGGAGGGCTTCTCCTATAGTGAAATCGCCCAGGCATTGAATATCGCGGAGAGCGGCGTCAAGATGTATCTCTCACGAGCGCGCCAATCGTTTCGGGAGCATTATCGCGCTCTGGAACACGGAGGAGGAACACCATGAATTGCGAGCAGGTCAAGGAGCTTCTCAGCGCTTACCTTGACGCTGCACTCGCCCCGCAAGAACGTCGCGAGGTTGAGGCTCACCTGCTAACTTGCGCGGAATGCAGACAGATCCTCGCTGACTTTCAATACTTCGATACGCTTCTCTCCCAGTTGCCTCGTATCGCCCCCAACCACTCGCTACGTGAGAGGCTCTTTTCCTCGCCCGAATATCTGGAACTGACAGGTACATTCGGAACCAGGCGCAGAACCGACGAGCCAACAGCCCCGTTCCGCCGCGTTGAACACGACGATCCCAGACGCCCGCGACTGATTGCTCTGCCCGGTGGCCGCAACGCTTCTCCCCCATCCGATACCCCGACCAGATACGCACCCGCGCTTGATCCGTTCGCGCGCGGGGGCGGCAGCACATGGAGGCGCAGCATACGCATTATGCGCCTCGCCATTGCTGCCGCGCTGCTGCTGACTTTCGGCATTGGCGGCCTCATCGGGTGGAACCTGTGGCATCTCCAGCAGGGCGCGACCACTACTAGCGGCGCGATAACACCGCCCGCTGGCTTACAGCAGGGGCCGCTCCCGGCAGGCACGCGCTTCGTCTTCCTGCGCGATGGCGCACTCTGGAGCGCCCCTACCGATGGCAGCGGAGGAATCGCGCGCCTGACGCCGCCAGGCGTCACCGTCGCGGAGAACTGGGTCGTGCGCACTCCGCTGCCGGGGCATGCAGCCGGCAACATGCTCGCTTATATCGATCTACAACATGGCTTTGTGCATACGCTGCGCAGCGATGGGCAGAACGATACCGTTCTCAGGCAGCCGCTGCTCAAACCCGGCGTGTCGCCGGCATCGGTCTGGGATACAAGCACCGGCGCCAGTATTCTCAGCGGCCTGAGCTGGTCCGCGGATGGCAGTATGCTGGCCTTTGTCGCTGATCCGGCAGGCACAGGATCATCTGGCCTCTATATCTACAATGTCGGGACGGGCGAAGTCCATACAGTCCCCCTGCCCATGAAAGGAAGCGTCTCGCACCCGGTATGGTCGCCCGATGGCGTCCGCATCGCTTTCGAGTTCACCCATGATGGTAAGACAGGCATTCTGGATTATAACACGCAGAATCATGGGCTGCTCACTATCGCTTCATCGGTGGCGATGGCGGCCAACCCATCGGATACGGTGCTCACCCTGGACTGGTCCGGCAGCGTTGATGCCCCGGCGATTACATGGAGCGTCGGCAGCGGGGATCACGTTCATAGTCTCTGGCTCCAGCGTGTAGGCGCGGATGTGATCGCGCCGCGTATGCTGGCGGCAGGAGATTATAGCGGGGCCGTCTATAGCCGGGCCGGCAATCAAGGGCTGGGCGCCTGGCTGCTGGTCGCGTCGCATGCGGGCACAGCCGGAGATCTCATCAGCGTCAATCTCAACGCCGCTACAGTGCGCCTGACGCAGGGCAGGCAGGTCGGCGCCGTGCAATGGTCTCCTGATGGGCTGTACGTAAGCTACCTCGATGCGCTCTCATCGGGCGCCGGAACGCTGCATATTCTCAATCTGGCAACCGGCGTCGATACGCTGATAGCGATGGGGGTGAACGACACCCCTGCCCCCGCCTGGTCGCCGGATAGCCAGCGCCTCGCCTATAGCGCGGGTACGCACGTTCTGATCGTCGCAGCGCAGGGGAGCAAGGCATCGCAACCACTCCGGCTACAGGGACCGGCATCCGCGTTTAGCTGGTCCGTCAGCTCACCATCACAACTGGCGCTGGCTGTCAGTGATGGGCAGGAGGGTATCTACCTGGTCGATACGCAGCACGGCACGCTGTTGCAACTCGATAAGAATGATGCCGGCGGCCCTATCCTCTGGACGCAAATCCCGTAGCAGCTATGTGGTTCTCAGGGCCTCTCTTTCCCATACGACTCAGCGCCCGCGGCGCTTCGCAGGGAGATTGTACAGTGTATGAAAAAGGCGCTTCGCGCCTTTTTCATACACTGTACAATCTCCTCCGGCGCGGCTTTGCCGCGTAAGCGAAGGGCTGGCGCGGCCCACACGGCCCAGGCTTCTGGCTCACGCAGGCCGCGTTCTGGCGCGGCTTTGCCGCGTAAGCGAAGGAGAGGATCGCAGGGAAGATCCATAAGGGCTAGCCCAACAGGTATAGCCGCTTGCGCATTATTGATATACGGTGGTAAATACTGGATCAGGCACGCGCAGGGTGCCGGGTGTATGTGATTTTATGAGGAGATGGGTATGACATTAACCCGCGCCTTCTTTACCGGATGTCTACCGTTTTCTCCGGTAAAAATAGATGTGGAAGGGATGGCGCAACACGGCGTTCATGCTATTTTTCGTGCGCGTCCGCTAGCCAGGACGCCCCGTATTTTGTGCCAGATGGAGCGGCGAGATCGTGCCGTGCTCATCCTGCTGGATGGGCAGCGCACTATCGAAGAAGTAGCCCGCCTGGTCCATCGCAGCGAGTTGGAGGTAGCCAGAACGCTTGTACGCCTGCTCGAACGCGGATACGTTGAATTTTTAGGAGACTAGGGGGGTGCAGGGGGCAGCAGTCCCCTGACGGGGAACGGGGTGTCCCCGACTTTTCCCCTTTCTTGAAAAGGTGATTTGACTATACTGGAGGATGTGAGCATGTGCTTGTGATGGGGAAAGCACGGGAAGAGAACAAAAATCTTCGAAATCTCACACCCTGCCACGAATTTCTTTCCAGTAAGAAATTTGCTCCCAAAAAGGATAACAATTTGCTCACTTATACGTTATAATACATAAGCCTGGGAAGGAAGGCGGAATGTACGTGGGCAAGCAGATCCACCTCGACGAGCGGCTTGTAGCGTACATTTGATGGAATTTCGTGTGACCTTTTCCCCATGAGGTTCACACGCGCGCCTCCCGGAGCTTCGCGTGGCTGTTTATGCATACGCGCGGTAAGGGGGGGACGAGCTGGCACCCCGTCCTCCCCTTACTTTTATGGTGAGAAAGGATCTCATGCGATTCATTGCGCGGTCACTTGGAGGAAAACTCATTGTTGTCGCGACCTTGATACTCTTGCTCTGCATGCTCCTGTTCATCGTATTATCCTGGAGTCTCTTCAAATACTATTCTGAACATGGAGCCAGGCGTGATGCCCAGGTTCATCTCTCGCATATCAAGCAAGCGTATCAAGCTGATACGACAACGCTCACGAACGCGCTCAACCAGCTGGCGAGCAGCAGCGACGTTACCACTACCCTCTCACAGCCCTACAACCAGGCCACGCATGATCGTCTCCAGGTGATCCTGGCCGCGCGGCCCATCTATGCTCATCTCTCCCTGCTCGCTATCGCCTCCAGAAACCATCGCTTCCTTGCAGAGCTTGGCAGTATCGATAGCGACGATACTGACGTTCCGGCCGCCCTCGTCCCTCTCGTCGATCAGGCTTTGCAGGGACAGGCAGCCCTGACGATCCAGCAGGCTTCCGGCAGCCAATGGATGCTGAACGTTGCCGTCCCCATACACAATGCTCCTGGAGCGGCAACGAGCGTCGTGCTGGCGGCGCAGCGCATCGACGACTACTTCGCGCAGGATCTCTCCCAGCGCGCCGGCGTCAACCTCGTCCTGTGCGCAGGTGGACGCATACAGGGCGTCACGGGAATAACGCTGGTAGACCTTGATGTTGACAATAGCGCTGCGCAACAAAAGCTCTGCTCCCCTGCTGCCCCGAATATCGTCAATGGCTTCCAGCACTATCTCACAATGGCGAGCACGGCCACCGTGGTGCAACAGATGGCGAACTCCCCCTCGCTGGTAGTAGTAACGGTTGAGCCGCTCTATATCATCAACCCTGAGAATCCGCGCCTGCGGCTTATTCTGGTGGGCATGGGCCTTGTCATTTTCGGACTCGGCGTCATTATCTACGCCTTTCTAACCAGATATCTCTTTATTCGCCCCATGCGCCGTCTCCAGGCGCGTGTACGCTCGCTGGTAGCCAGCAACGCGAGTGCGGCGCCCAATACGCAATCCGTCCCTGAGAGCACCGATGAACTCAATATGCTGTCGCGCTCGTTCAGCCTGCTCACCGAGTCCCTGGAAAGTGAGAGCCAGGCGATGACGGAGCAAATGAGCAACCTGCTGATGATGAGCGACGCCCTCATCTCTACACTCAACCTGGAGCACCTGCTGGGAGAAATCGTATCCCGCCTGGGCCACATTATGCATGTGAAACATGTTTCGCTGCTGCTGTATGGCCGTGAGATGCTTTCGCCCTGGGCAGTAGCGCAGTGGTCCGATCAACCCGCAGCCCAGCAGGCGCTGGCATCTCAACCGGCGCGGGGCGCGGTGACGGTCCACGCTGATCCCGATGGAGATATTACGCTGGTGGGAACGACGAAGATGGCCGCCGTGCGTCCGGCCCCGCGCAGGAGCCAGGCTGGCAGCGATAAGCAGGGCGCGGTGCGCGCGCCACAACCCGCACCGCCCGGGGGGAATCTCTCCTACGGCCTGCGCCGCCCGCGCATTCCGCGCCCGGCCCTGCGCGATCTGGATATGATCCTCGCCCGCATGGTTATCCAGCGGCAGAAAATCGCTTACGGCGAAGATATCGCCGCCATTTACCAGGAACGACAGGAACCCTGGGCGCTCATGGCGATGGAGATTGGCTACCGCTCCGCCATCGCTGTACCCCTGCTGCTGCCGGACCAGGCCATCGGCGCCTTTATCCTCTACTCTGACCGGCCATATCAGGTCAGCAGTCGCGACACCTTCTTGTTGAGCACTGCCGCGATTCAGGCTTCGATGGCGATTCAGAACGCGATCCTCTTCGCGGAGGTGAAGGACAAAAATGAGGCCCTCGAACGCGCGAATCATCTGAAATCGCAGTTCCTGGCGAATGTGACGCACGAACTGCGCACGCCGCTGCACAGCATCATCAGCTACGGCGCATTACTGCTGGAGGGCTTTGTCGAGGGGGAACTTACCGGCGAGCAGGAGGAACACATCCAGTTTATGGTGCGGCGGGCCGAAGACCTCTCACATCTGGTTGACGATATGCTCGATCTTTCCAAGATAGAAGCAGATCGCATCGAGGTCAAAGTCGAGCCTCTGGAACTGGAGCCGTGCCTGCAAGAAGTCGTGGACCAGCTGAAGCCGCTGGCCGGCAACAAAGACCTGGCGCTCAAACTGGAGATCGATGCAGGCATATGCCGGGTGATGGCCGATGGACATCGCCTGCGCCAGGTCGTGCTCAACCTGGCGTCTAACGCGCTGAAATTCACCGAGAAAGGGGGCGTGACGATTCGCTGCACGCAGGTAAACGACGGCGATATGGTTCACATCGCCGTCAGCGATACGGGCATCGGGATCTCTCCGGCGGCCCTGAGCTATATTTTTGACGCTTTCCGCCAGGCGGACGGCAGCACAACGCGCCGCTTTGGTGGGACAGGTCTGGGATTGACCATCGCGAAAAGGCTGATCGAGTTGCAGGGTGGTGAGATTGCCGTAGAAAGCGTTCCGGGACAGGGTTCGACGTTCTCTTTTACGCTGCCGGTTGCCCCTTCTTTCCGCCCTGAGCTTATGAGGAACAATGCATGATGAACACACCGCTCAACACTACTCGTCCATCTACGATCCTCGTTGTCGAGAACGAGGTCTCGAACCGCATACTTATTGAACGCGTGCTCTCTTCGCGCGGCTATCGCTGTCTCTCCGCAACCAATGGGCGGGAGGCGCTCGACATTCTCGACCAGGAGCAGGTGGACCTCATTCTCACCGACCTCTCGATGCCCGTCCTCGACGGCTACCGCGCGACGCAATTGATACGCGCGCGCCCTGCGCTGGCCCACGTCCCCATCGTCGCCGTCACCGCGTTCGCGCTCCAGGACGAAGGCGAGGCGGCCAGAGAGGCGGGCTGCACCGAATACTTGACCAAGCCATTCAAGCCCCGCCAACTACTGGAGGTGGTCGAGCGCCTGCTGCCACCGCGCTAGCTTTCATAAGGATAATTCTCATGAGCGAAAACAGAGCCTCTCCAATCGTTTTTGCTGTCATTGCTGATGTTCACGGGAACTACTGGGCGCTAGAAGCAGTCTTGCAAGATATTGATCGCCGGGGCATCCACCAGATCGTCAATCTGGGAGATCACCTGACTGGCCCGCTGGATCCAGCAGGGACGGGCAATCTTCTGATGGCACGCGAGAATGCCAGCGCCAGTATCAGCGCTCCCAGCACAAATAGCGAAATCATGGTGATTACGCCCGGCCAGTGATAGGCGCTCCAAAAAACGCCGCCGGCGGTATTGCCGACGCTT
>Ga0209061_1005105_pt1 | contig 11846 bp, 13 predicted proteins | sample Coa_R1_10_FD_187157 | JGI IMG/M metagenome (GOLD analysis project Ga0209061, IMG submission 187157) | Surface soil microbial communities from Centralia Pennsylvania, which are recovering from an underground coalmine fire - Coalmine... | ecosystem: Environmental > Terrestrial > Soil >...
ACGCGACACCGAACCGGTTTCCGGATTGATGAGCGGGAGTCGGAACTCCTTCTCGACGTAGAGCACCTTACCAGGGTGCTCCCACCTGGCATGGTATCCGATCATCATGGCCCGCTCCAGCTCCCATGAGTACGGAATCGGCTCCCCTGTCTGCGGATGCACCTTGTCAAGCTGCGCGATGGCCGCTTCGAGATCGCCGCCCGTTTTGCTCCACGCTTCGAGCGCACGGTGCAGGCTCGAACCACGTCGGAGCTTTTCGTCCTGAAGCTTGAGCGGCCGGATCTGCTCTTCGTATCGGTAGAAGTACCTTCGAGGGCAGGCCCGATAGCAACGAATCGCCGACTGAGTGAGTAGAACGAGCGCCTGTTCGTCCTTCGGTGCGTCCGATTCCAGCTCCTCGTGACGCCGGTTCTGCTTCTTGAAGAGGAAGGGGTCGTTGATGTCCGCCATGCCGGCGCACACGTCGAAGTAGTCGCACTTGCGCGACCACTGAAAACATGAGTCCGGATTGCGCGGGAACACCTTCAGGCGCCGAGCATCGCGGATGGCGCACGCCGTCTGCCACGTATCGGCCCGCGCCTCTTCGCGCTCACTCTGGAGGCGAACGATCGTGCGGCGCTGGTAGTGGCCCTCGGGATCCTCCATGATCGATTGCAGGACGCGGACGCCGTACTCCTCGGGCGTTTCCTGCCGCATCTGAAGGACGAAGCCTTGCTTCGGGTCTCCCGACTCGCGCCACTTCTTGCCATCCTTGGTGCGCACGCGCGTACCCGTCGCGTCGAGGACGATCTTCACACCGTCGGCGTCGAGCAGAGGGATCCCGATCGGCTTGAGCTTCGGCTTGTAGAGGACATCGTAAAGAACGCCGTCAGCTTCGACCCCGAGAGCGAGCGCTCCATCGAGGTAAAGAGAGATCTGGACGTCCATCAAAAGACGCGTCCAGTACACGGAGCCAGGCGAGATGTCTTCGCCGGACGTCTTGCGCTCGATGATGAAGACGCCCACGGCTATCGACCTCGGATCGATTGGCTGCCCTTGAGAAGCTTCTCGTGCTTCGCTAGCCGCTCGATGACCTCGTCCAGGTTCGTGCAGATGTACGAATTCATTAGGTACATCAGCTCCGGCTCACTCATGGGGTCGTCGAGCAGAACGATCGTCAGCTGCCCTGCCCCCGCCGCGTAGCCGAGTTCGAGGTGTGCCGAACGGCCGCACGGAAGCACCAGAACCGTTGCGTCGGCGCCCCTGAGTGCCGACATATCTTTCTCGAATCCCTCCTGGGCAACGGCCGAAGCAAGCACCTCGTCCCGAAAGGCGCGCGGGTCCTTGAGCTGGGACTCGCTGGCGCACTGCCGCCAGCTGAATCCGTTGTCCCCCGGAGTCGGATGCCGGAAGTCGTAGACGCTGAAGCCGGCTGCGCCCAACGCTTCGACCACTGAAGGCTGGCGCATATTGCGCCAGCTCGATGCGACGTAGATCTTCATGCGCTCTTCCTGTTCCTTTCCTCGTCCTCGACGTCTCGTGCTGCGCGAAGCCAACCGTTGACGGTGCCCTTGGACTTGCCGAAGTGCGACATCAAACGCTCGATCGTCCACCCCTGCTTCTTGAGGGCGAGCGCTTTCATCGCGTTCGGGGGGCACTTCGCCAATCCCCTCGGCTTGTACTCGCGAACGAGCTGACTCGCTGAGACACCTTCCGACTTGTCCGCGAGTAACGGCGCGCGATCGAACTTGGGCAGCTCAGCGAGCGAGCCGTCAGCGTTGCGTACTAGATGAGCCCCGCGTCGACCGCGCTCCAACACCTTCACCGGCACCGAATGCGGCTTGGGGTACGCGGACTTGATGACTCGATGTTTGACGCCGGCCGGAAGCCTAGGCTCCAAGATGACGCCAACCGCTCGGCGCTCCCCTTTCATCTCGAAGCCGTCGACCATGAACTCGTAACGCTTGGAGCCGAATGAGATGAGGCTCCAGATCTGCCCCACCGACACCGAGTTCATTAGTTCACTCCAAACTGCTTGCGTGTAACTAGAGCGACGACAACTGACCTATCTTCGGCAACGAAAACAAGCCAGAAGAATCCTGGCGGAGCTTTTTTACTCAGCATCTCCTGATACTCGATGCTCATGCCGGCCTCTATGAGTTCAGGCAGCGCCTTTTCGCGTCGATACCCCATAAGCCGTACGCCTTCAGGAAAGTCTTCAACGACCAATAACGCATCGTCTCCAGACTTATCGATAAGACCTCTCTGTAGAAAGGTCACGATCGCTTGCATCACATGTTCGGAGAACATGCTCTAGTCCCTCTGCACGACGCGGAACGACAGCTGCTCGGTATCCTCGGGCGGCATCAGCCGGTACCACTCGCGTCGCTTGTCGTCCCAGAGAAAGCCGGCGTCCTTGGCCACCTGGCGCATCTCGTAGGAAACCATCGCCACGAAACGCTTCTTCGGTCGCGCGGCGCGCTTGAACAGATCCGGAAGCGACTTGTATCGCTCGGGCGCCAGCTCATGCATCTGATGCACCATGTTGAAGATGCGCACCATCGCATCCACATCCGCGAGCGCGCGATGTGCGCTGGCGACGCCGAGGCCATAAGCCAGGGCCAGATGCGTCAGGTGATCGCCTCGGTGTCCTCCAGGCCAGTCGAAGTCGACCTTCGTGCAGACCCACGGAAGCGAATCGAGCAAAAGAAAGTGATCCGGCATCCCCGGAAACGCGATCTTCTTGACTGCCGACTGCACGTGGGACTTGTCGAACTCCGCCCTATGGGCGGCGATCACCTGCGCCTGCGACGCCAGAAGCGAAACCTGACGCCACACGTTCAGAGGCCTCGGTGACTCGTCGATCGCCGCACGAGGGATGCGATTGACGTGCTCCGCCTCGTTCTTCGCCTCGGTGAAGATGAGGCTCGCGTACGATTCGATCGGGCATCCGATCTGGAGATCGTAGAGACATACGGCCACCTCGATGACGTCCGAAGTCGCCGGGTCGAGCCCCGTGGTCTCCGTATCCAGAAGAAGCGCGTACCTCATGCCTTAGTCCTTTCTCGAACCGCGTGATGTAACTGAGCGGTCATCTTCAGTGTGTTGCGACGATCCACGTGTATGGTCGCCACCAACTTCGACCCCACCATCACGTCGAGAGCGCACTGCTCTCCGTCGCTCGTGTTGTCGATGACGTGGATAAAAGAAGGTACGTGCCCCTCACCCTTGCAGGCGAATCCCTCGATGGGTCCTTCGTCCGTCTTCTCGGACTCACCAGGCACCTTCAGCATCACGGGGTGGGCGTGCTCGTAGTACGGTTCCAGGCATACCGCCGTCATGCCAGCGAGCCGGAACGGTGCTCGCGAGCAGTGAGCCGCCGCGTTGACATCACCACCAGACTTCTGGCCGCAGTGGACGCACTCTCGCCTGCTTGAGAACGAATGCGTTTGCAAGTGCTCCGCGAGCGCCTTCATAAAGGCGTCGTGAATGAGGATGATGTTCCCATCGTCGTCGGTGCTCTTCCACTGGCGCCAACAGATAGCTTCGGTCGTGTACCACTTGCCGCTCGACTTGAAGAAGTCGACGCGGACCATCCTCGCGTCCTCTGAATAGCCCATGTGGTGGGCCTCCTAGAGGATCGCGTCCAGAGCCTTGTCGTCGCCGAGCGCCCACCCGAGGATGGCGAGCGCACCGATCCGGTGCATCTCCTTCATCGATTCGGTTTCGGAGATCTTCTTCTGAAGCGCGAGGATCTCCCGCTTACCCCTACCGCCCGAAGAACCCTCGATGATGGCCTTGGCCTTCTTGCCGTTGGAGCGACGCTTCTTGCCGTTCTGGCGGGGTGCTTCCTTGCCGAGCTGCTCGATCCGCTTCTCGGCCTCCTCGGGCTCCAGCTTGGCGAGCTTGTACGCATCGGTTGCGCCGATCTCGCCCTTCTCCAAGGACCGCTGGACGACCTTGGGCGCGTCGAGCAGAGCGACCATGTTTTTGATGGTCGACACGCTCACGCCGAACATGACGGCCGCCTCCTCCTCGGAGCGGCCCATATCGAGAAAGCGCTGCACCTTCTTGGCGCGCACGAGCGGCGAATCGTCTTCGCGATGCTCGTTCTCGCTGATCATCATGCCCATCAGGGCATGCCCCTCACCGCGCTTGACCACCGCGGGGACACGATGCGTTTCGCATCCCTGCTTCTTCAGGCGCTTGTTCGCCTCGCGACAAGCCTTGACTCGCTGACGGCCGGCGACGACCTCCACCTTGCCCGTTTCCTGGTTCTTGCGAACCAGGATGGGTTCGAGGACGCCGTGATGCATGATGTTGAGCACCAACGGTTCATCGACCGGCATCGTGGCGCGCTCGTCGTAGAGCGCGCTTGCCGGATCCTCGACGATGACGAGGTCTTCCGGGTCGAAGAGAAGAACGTCTTTCTTACCGGCCGCGCCGAGCGCGTCCTTGCTTGACTTGGTCCCCATGTTGAGCCTCCTTGTGCTGCGCGAACACAACCGTAGGAGGCGAGGTCAACATTGTCAACCAAAAAAGAGACTGCTACTTTTTGCAGCATGACCACGCCGCAGACGCAGACCCGCATGCCCAAGGAACTTCAGCAACGAATACGCGCCTATCAGGTAATGGTGAAGGAACATACCGGGCAAGCCATTAGCTTCAGCGACGCTGTCCGAAGACTTCTCGACATCGGCCTGAGTAAGGTGAATCTATGATTCGCTGCGATGTGCCCGGCTGCGTTCGAGGTATCGTTCATCGTCCAGGCGGCTTCGGCGACCCCTGCAAGGTATGCGGCGGTAAGGGAACTCTTCCCCTGGCACGGGTCTGCTCGCTTCTTTCGGAGAACCGGTCGACGGTCGTGAAGCTCTTGAAACCGAGACGACGTCTTCGGCCGAAGACGGCTGCACGCCTGCTCGATAAGATCATCGCGCTGGTCGAAGCGCCTCAATCTGCCCAAGCCAGCGCTGAACCGTCTCGTCCAGCGTCTCCTCTTTTAGAGCGCGCAGAAGAAGATGGGGGACGCCCCACTCGCGACACCACTCCGCCCAGCGGATCTGCTCCGGCGTCGAGCGAGCCGTCACCGACTTGAATTCGATCTCGATCGGCCAGCCTCCACGCCAGAAGCCGTAGAGGTCTGCCTGGCCCTTGATGCCAGCACGGACTTTTCGGTCTGACCTGGCATCGAACGGTTGGTTGTCGTGCGACGGCACGCGAGCCGTGATGATGTTGCGTCGAAAGAGACGCAAGTCGGGGATGCGCTTGGGAGCCGCGAGCAGGAGCGCAGGCTGGAGATGGTCAGTCTCGCGGATCATCCGATCCCCTGCTCTTCGAGCCAGTCAGCGAACGGCGACGTCGACTCGCTCTCGACCCACTCGCCCTCGATCTCCATCGCTTCGAGCGTCTTCTCCATCGCCGCCTCCTCGGGCGACTTCGGCTCGACCGGTTGCTGCTGCTGCTTCGCCTTCATCCTGGCGAAGGCTCCGGCGACATCGACCCTCGGTTGCTCTGACTGCGGCGTAAGCTGCTGCTGTTTGCCCATCGCGCGCGCGAACGCTTCTTTCGTCTCGCGCGCTTTCTGCTCAGCCTCCGTCTCACCGCGCAGCGCCCTCTCCTCGGCCTTCTCCTGAACCTCTTTCTGCGCCTTCTTTTCGAGGCGTCGCTTCATCGCCTCCTGCCAGGCCTTGTCGTTGGCGAACTCCTGCTTGATCTTGTTGCTCCACTCCTTGGGCGGCCAAACGCCGTAGCGCTCCTTGTAGAGCGCCGACGCGAACCCCGGCTTGAAGCCATGCGTCTTGGCCTGGATCACTTGGCGAGCGAAGAACTCTTTCTTGAGCGCCTCGGGCTCGTTCGACCTCTCGACCAGCTCCGCCGTCGTCTCGGCCGGCATGTTGCGCGGGTCCTGCCTCGGGAACTCCGCCCCGCAGTAGGGGCAGAGCACCTTGTGAGGCTCGGTGTACGCGAAGCACGTCCGGCAAAGCTTCATCGGGAGCTTGGATCCGAACCGAAGCGATCGACCCTTGAGCGTCCAGGCCAGATCCTCGAACGGACATCCGAGCCGGTCCCAATTACTCGCGTGATCGAGAAGAAGCGGTACGATCCCCTTCCACGGTCGCATGCACCGACCCACCGTCTGTCTCCAGAGCGTAATCGAGTGCGTGGGTCGAGCGTGGACGACGCACTTCACCTCGGGAACGTCGACACCCTCGACAGCGATGTTGCAGTTGCAAACGACTTCAAGCGCGCCCGTACCGAGATCTCGGATGATGGCGTCGCGCACGCGATCGGGCGTCTTCCCGTCGAGGTGCGCCACTTTGACCCCGATCGACTCGAACCTAGCGGCGAGGCTCATCGAGTGCTCGATGTTGACAGCGAAGACGAATGTCCTCCTGCGCGGGCCCGTCTCGAACTGCGTCGGCAGCCGCGTACCGTTGCCATTGAACTTGGGATGCACGTGCGCGAGTCGTGACCAGTGCTCGACCACCTGACCTTCGAGCGAGTCAGAGTGCATGATCGTCGCAAGCTCATCCTCGTCGAAGTCGCTGCCGCGCATCTTCACTTGATCGAGCTTCGGCCTGACGGGAGCTGAGTATCCATCGGGACGAACGAGCCAGTCGGGGTTCTTGAAAAGCTCCTCGTACCTCGCGATGAGGATCAACTCCTCGAAGAGTTCTCCGCCGAGCGGACGTCCATCCAAGCGTACCGGCGTTGCCGTGAAGCCGATGATGATGGCCTTGGGATACGCCTGAAAGACATGCTCGATGTATGAGTCGGATGCGGCTCGGTGGGCCTCGTCGATGAAAATGAGGACTTCTAGCTCGTTCTGAAACGGCTTGTCGCGTCGGGCGAGCGTCTGAATGCTCGCGATCTGCACCGTGGCGTTCGGATCGTATCGATCGTCATTTGCTCGAATGATGCTTGTATTGGTGAGGCCCAGCGCGGCGAGTTGATCGGCGCACTGGTTGAGCAGCTCACGCCGATGCGCGACGAAGAGCACCGGGATGGTCGACATGCGCGTGATGGCGGCGATCATTACCATCTTGCCCAGACCCGTCGGACCCACCGCGAGGATGCGCTTGATGCCGCGAAGCGTGGCTTCACGAAGAAGCTTCACGCCACGATCTTGGTAGGGGCGAAGCGTCGGAGGCTTCGCGTCGATGAACGTGGGCTTGCTCGTGAGGTTGCCGTCCGCGTCAGTCGAGAAGAGGGGAAGCGTACGGCTCACCGCGACCTCCGGTTCGGCGGATGCAGAGGCAACTTCTTGAGCACATCGGGCGTCTCGACCTCGCGTCCGCGCGGCACCAAAGACGCGTCGAGTGGCGTAATGCGGCGCATGACATCCTCCGCCCACTTCCTCTGGGCCGGCGTGAGCGAACGCGCCTGCCGGTTCATGTCGTCGAACGCGCTGCGCTCTACGTCGGTGATCTCGTCGTCCGAGAGCAGCTTGCTGAGTAGCTGCTGAGCGTCGAGCGACCGAATGTACTCATCCCTTTTTCGTTCCGCCGCGTTCATCGTCCTTCTCTCCTTCCCACTTCTTCTCGATGTTGCACCCGGGGCATCGAACCGTTCCTCCCGACCGCACGAAGTCGAGACGCTGCTGGAGATCGGCGATCATGTGCTGCCCGCAGCCGGAGCAAACGTCTGCCATGCGCGCGTCGATGCGCAGTTCGGCTAGCTGTCGCTCGGCGGCGGTTCGTTCGACGGATCTTTGGGCGGGTTCGGTGGCTGCGGGTTCTTGCAGACGCATGACGTGTGACCTCTCCTCGCGCACAACATCTCCATCGCGGCGATGGCGGGCCGGATGCGCTCGTCGAGCCACCCGTGCTCCGTCGCCCACGCCCCGGGATCCTCACCGCGCATCTTGACGAGCTGAAGCGACTGCGCGTCCCCGAAGGCCTGGTCGCGGCGGCGCTGCGCTATGGCGCGTGCCGCGTCGTACCGGCCCTGCCCCCAACCCTTGGCGGCCTTGTGTGCCTTCCACTCCTTGGGGTCCAGCTCCCCCAATTCGTCGGCGTCGAGTCCTGCCTGGCGCGCGCGCTCCTGGGCGGCAAGCTCGGCCTTGGTTGGTCCCGGGGGGTCCCCAGGGGGAGGGGGGGGGAGGGACCCTCCGGTCGGTCCGCCCCTAAGGGGGGCGGGACCGCCGGACCGGTCTGACGATGCTTCGGACCGGTCCGGACCACCCGATCCCCCTCCCCCCCCTCCGCCCTTCGACGACACGATGTAGGGTGTCCCCTGACCGAGGGGTTGGGACAGTTTGCCGCACTCCTCCAGCTCTCGGATGGCTGCGAGCTTCTGGTCCTTGCTCCCACCATCGATGCGGTTGCAGATGGCATTCAGGCTCTTCAGCTCGCCTGGCATCGCCATCACGAGGTCGATGATCTTGTCCTTCAGGGCGTCGAAACGGGCCGCAGCACCCGTCTGGGCCTTCGTCTCGGCCGCCGTGCGGTAGACCACGCGCAGGCCCGCCGTGGGGCTCCCTGCGACCTCTACGTCCTCGATGGAGAGGAAAAAGCTCGGAATGCTCCCGCCTTCGGCTTCGGCCGGCGCCTTGGTCTGGTGGACTTTCTTCGGCTTGTTCTGCTCGCCATCGACCGTGTACACGCATCCACATGCGTCGAAGATGGCGCTCGACCCGCGGGGGACTTTGCGGGGGTCTCCGTCGTCATCGCCGCGGGACTTGCCGGCGTGGTGCAGGATGAGAAACGCCGTCCCCGTCTTCTCCGAGACGCGCGTCAGGTTGTCGATGCACCTGCGGATGGTCGAATCGTTCTCGTCGAGAGACGGAGTCGCGCCGCGAAGCGCGTCGAGCACGACGACGTGAACCCCTTCGACCGCGCGCGCGTAGGCGTCCTGCGCGTCTTTCGAGTCGAGGTAGACGTCGGGAAAGACGCAGACCTGGATCCGGTCGCCCACCATTGAGCGATCGATGCCGTGGCCGAGCGCAAGGCGCTGGTAGCGCTTGAGCGTCGCGTGTCTGCCCTGCTCGTAGTCGAGATGGCGCACCTCGAACGGCTCGCTCGGCTTGTACTTTCCCCAGACCGCGGCGCCTGCCGCGAGCGCGATGGCGAGCTGCTGCACCATGAGCGACTTGCCAGAGAAGCCGTACCCAGCGATCAACGTGGGTCTGCCGCGCACGAGATGAATGTCCTGCACGAGCCACTGCGTTGGAGGTAGAGGAGCGAAGATCTCGTTCGTCGAGATCCACTCGAACCCTTTGCTCTTCGCGGGCGCGGAGGAAGGGGTGACCGTGGGTGAAGACGGCGAGATGCCAGCGGCTTCCGCCGTCTCCGCTCGGAAGTTGGTCTCGATGCCGAATTGGTCACCGATGGCTCGCGCTGCCTCGATGAGTGGAAGGTTCTTCACCTCCATCACGAGGTCGACGACGGAGCGGAAGCCGTTGACACCCTTGTTGCTACAACGATTGTGATGACACTTTAGGCCGCGCCTCAAGATGGCTACGCCGCTGGTCTCACCGCATCCTGGGCACACGGGCTCGTGTCGTTCGTTGTAGATGCCGAGCCATTCGGCAACCGCTTGCGGATCCACATCGTTCACCCGATTGATGGGTGAACCAGCGTTGGTAGGAACCGGAACGACGTTGCCTGTCGCGGCGGCCGTGCTCTTGACACCAACGGCCCTGTCAATGGCCAACTGAACGGACTCCGATGAGTCCATCCAGATCGTGCGCGTCAGTACCCTCACCTCTTCGAGCGATAGTCTCTTGATCTCGGAGGGGATGATGATGGCTGTTCGTCGATGGGGGCGTTCCTTGATTCCGGAGACGCCCTTCTTCTTGTGAGTACCGCACGCCGGCAGGATGCGCTTTGCATCGATGAGCTTCTCATCAACCTGCACGTGCTCCGTGTTGAACATGCCGGCCAGGCCCGTGAGGATGCCGGCCAGGTACGGCTTGGCCTCTTCGGTGAGGCCGTCGAGCGCGATGTGGATCTGCCTACCGTTACCCGAATGCAGGTAGGCGAGAGAGCTGACGCCGCCCAGCGTCTTTTCGAGGTAGCTCCACGCCTGGAGCGCCACCTTGGCCGAGCGCTCCATCTCTTCTTCGGTTGCCGAAGTGTTCGACGGCCTCTTGACGTCGAAGTCGACCGCGAGCACGAGCCGCGCTTCGACATCGCTGTCGGTGGTGCCTCCTCCCTTGGGGAGATCGAACCACCGACCCGGCGTTGAATGACGCGTCTCGACGCCGGGCTTGATGCGCGCATGCAGGATGTAGACGCCCTGCGCGTTGAAGCTTTCGTCCGCTTCGGCGGCGAGCCTGACGACTTCTTCGATGCTCGAAGCGTGAGCCGCGCAGTGCTTCTCGAAGTCGCGTCCGCCACGAAGCCTCACGTGGACAGCGAGGGCTTGAAGCTCGACGTAGTGCCCGAGGGGCCCGAGGAACGCGATCTGGCGCTGGAGGTTAGGGGCAAGACCCTGTTCTTGCGCGGCGTGCAGCTCTCGTTCGAGATCGTGATCGATGGACGGTGGAAGTGATGGCGGTGGTGGCGCGGGAGGCGGCACGGTTTGAAACGTGCCTGAACGCCCCTCCACGCGAGAGCGAAACTCTTGCGGGGACAACGGCCTCCAGTCGTCGTCATGCGACGACATCACGCTGCACCACTCACTGTAACGGACCCCTTTCTTCACCTCCCTGTCCGGGGCCGCTCGGCGGGTCGCGGGGTGATGGGGGCCGAGAAGGGGACGACGGCCTTCCCGCTACCACCACCGCGCGACCCCGGACGGGGAGGCGGAGCCAAGCAGACCATCACGCCGGCTGGGCTCGGGTGAAACGGTAGCGGTTGGCAGCGGCTACGTCAACGATCTCTTCGGTCCGGCACGTCCACGGACCAGTACGCGTCCAAGTCGGGGCCGTTTGCTGCGCTCGCGCGCGTCGCGCTTGGCCGCCTTGATGGCGTGGTGGTTGGTGATCGCCACGGCAGTAGCTCCTACTTGAATAGGCCCCACACCGTGCTGACGACGCCGAGGATGGCGCCCGCTAGGGCGATGTAGGGAGCCGCCGCCTGCAAGTCTTCTCCGATCTTGGCCCACGTTCCGCGGTCGGGTACAGAGGCCATATCGACGTAGTCCTGCATGAGACCGGGCAGCGCGTCAGGGTTGGTCTTCGCGATGGAATCGAGGTCTTCAATGTCCTTCTGCGAAAGCTTGGTGTACTGGCTGATCCTGAAGATGGCGTCTTCGACGGCTCCCATGGGGGCCTCCTATCTTCCGGTGGGGCACTCGATGGTGCCCTTGCTGTCGAGGGAGCTAGCCTTTGCGCTCTTGAGGCTCGACTCGATGAGGCAGAACGCGGCCCGTGAGCGCTGCCTGATGAGTGGTGTCGCTTGCGGGTCCTGGTAGTTCGAGAGCGAGTCACGCTGCGCGTCGTTGAAGCGGGTGATGTCCTGAGGTGCGAGTGGCTTCACGCAACCGACGAGGAATATGATCGGCAACAAGAAGAGTCGCATCACTCGTCTCCTTCTTCTGGGGCGTCCTGCCAGCATCGGTCGCACCAGACGTCGAGGCACCCAGGTCCATCAGGCAAACACGTGCGCGACTTCTTCCACTTACGGTCGTTCCACCAGTCGGTGGCGAAGGCGACGATGACCAGAGGCGATAGCGCCCAGATGGTGGCCCACGCCAGAAGGACGCGGACGTTCTGCCTAAAGCGCTGCCATCGGGTCACGACGCCCTCCGAACTCGTTTGACCAGACCTGCGCAGCTGTTGCACGTCATCATGTCGTCGGATCGATCGGGCGTGCTTGGGTACGGGTCTTCGTCGCCGACGATGACAGCCGACGAGCACACCGCGTGAAGTCCGTCGACCGTCGCGTGCCATAGGTAGCCGCCACGTGGGGCGCCGTTCTTCC